>Ga0079221_10000622_pt1 | contig 10334 bp, 4 predicted proteins | sample GAAS200_FD_75069 | JGI IMG/M metagenome (GOLD analysis project Ga0079221, IMG submission 75069) | Agricultural soil microbial communities from Georgia to study Nitrogen management - GA AS200 | ecosystem: Environmental > Terrestrial > Soil > Agricultural land | place: USA: Georgia | collected... | reverse complement strand
GAGGGATTTGCCCGGCGGAAGCGGAGGATTCCCTACAATGCTGAATGGAAAGCTGGCTTCGCCCTGACGATCCATGGGGAGTGGGCCTCCCAAAGCGGAATCCCGAAAACCGGCCTGCGCATGAAGGCGCGACAGCAATTCGCTCGCGAAAGAAGACCATTGCTGCGGCGTAGAATATTGAAATTGGGGCAGCGAGACTTCGGTTCGAATGAGATTTGCTGGATCGAAGCCGGGATTGACGGAAGTGACCAGCGCAAAGCTGCGGATGAGCAGCCCGCCCGCAACTAACAGCACCATAGCGAGGGCAATTTCCGCGACTGCCAGAAAGTTGCGCATGAGCCCGCCGCGCTGGCCAGCATGCGCGCCCCCCTGCTGGATGTTTGTCTGCAAGTTGGATTGAGTTGCGAGCAGCGCAGGAGCCAGTCCGAAAACCACCGCGGCAACGAGAGACAAAACCAGCGCGAAGGTAAGGACTGGACCTCCCAGATGAATCGAACTGATGCGCGTCAAATCGGCCGGCAACAGGGGCCGCAAAATCCAGATAGCCCAAAACGCAAGCAGCACGCCGGCAATTCCGCCGAGCAGGCCGAGCAAGGCGCTTTCTGTCAGCAATTGACGGACGATGCGGCCGCGGCGCGCGCCGAGCGCGATGCGCAGAGCAATTTCTCTCCCGCGAGAAGTAGCGCGCGAAAGAAGCAGGTTGGCGATGTTGGCGCAAGCGATGAGCAGAACCAGTCCAACCGCACCGAGCAAGATCAGCAGCGCGGATTTTACGTTTTTGCCGACCACGAACTGGCGATAGGGCACAAGGCGAATTGTCGATCCTGCATCCTGCGTGGGAAATTCTTTGGCGAAGCGCGCGCCCAGTGCCTTCACCTCGGCCTTTGCTTGCTCCAGCGAAACGCCCGTCCTAAGGCGGGCAATCGCGGCGAGTGCAGGGACACCGGGCCGAGACAGCAACGGCCCAAACAGCGGATCCTGCGCGATGGGAATCCATACGTCCTGACGAGGAGCGCCATCCGGATAGCGAAAGTTCGCCGGCAATATTCCAACAACTGTGAATGAACGCATGTCCAGAATGATGGGCTTGCCGATGAGGTTGGGATCGGCGCCAAAACGGCTGCGCCAGAGGTTTTCGCTCACGACAGCGACGGGCGCGGCTCCTTGCTTGCCGTCATCGGGGCGCAAGGTGCGGCCCAGCAGAGGTTTCGCACCCAGCACAGAAAATATTTCCGGCGTCACGTCGGCGGTATTCACAACCGATGGGTCACCCGCACCAGTCAAGGTGAGGTCGTGAAAGGCGTTTCCAGCCATGTCGCTGAACACGCTGTTCTGCTCGCGGCACGCGGTGAAGTCCCGGTAGGAAAAGGCCGAAAGCGCGTCTGGTTGTTTCAGCGGGACCTCGAACATCAGGACGAGTTGATCAGGATGGGGATACGGAAGCGAGCGCAAAAGCACAGCGTCCACGATGCTGAAGATGGCCGTGTTGGCGCCGATTCCCAGGGCAAGAGTGAGCACGGCGATGGCGGTGAATCCAGGTGATTTGCGCAGCATGCGAAGCGCATAGCGCAGGTCCTGGGCGAGGTCATGGATGTAATTTGTGTTCCGTGTATCGCGGCATTCTTCTTTGAGTTGTTCGACGCCGCCGAATTTCAGAAGCGCAGCATGGCGGGCTTCGGGGGGTGACATTCCCGCAGAAATGTTCGCGGAGATTTCGCGTTCGAGATGAAAGCGGAGTTCGGAATCGAGGTCCGCATCGGCAGCGCGGCGTCGGAAGAACGAGCGCAACCGCAGCAAGATTTTTCTGTGGGTGCGCATTGTTCACTCGTACCTCAGCGCAATCATTGGATCTACTCGCATAGCGCGGCGGGCGGGGATGTAACTGGCGAGCAGCGCGACACCGAGCAGGAACAGGGGCATGCTTATAAATGAGCCCGGATCCAATGGGCTGACGCCAAAGAGAATTGCCGAGAAAATGGAAGATGCCGCCGCGCAGAGGACGATTCCGGCCAGCATGCCGACGAGCACGGGAGTCATTGCCTGGCGAATCACGAGCCACATGACATCGCGATTGTCCGCGCCCAAGGCCATGCGAATGCCAATTTCGCGCACACGCCGGCTAACGCCGTAAGAAACCATTCCGTAAATTCCGAGAGAGGCGAGCAGAAGGGCCAACGTCCCGAGAATGCCCGAAAAGACAGAGACAACGCGAGCGGGCTGGCGCCAGAACTCCAAGACTTCGAACAGCGGTCCAATCGTGGTGTTCAACGCGGGATCCATGCCGCCGACAATCGTATCAATCTCTTTACCAATAGTGGGAGCCGCCGCGGCGGTGTGGACCATCACGTTGAGATCGGCCTGCTGCGCCGGTCCGGCCGGTTCATACAGGTACAGCTTGGTCGAATTGCCCAGGTTGGCCACTTGCGCATCGGCAACCACACCGATGACCTGCCAGGGAACGAACTTTCCAAGATACGAATCACCGCCCTGTACCGTCTGGCCGAGCGGATTCTGATCCGCGAACAACCGCCGCGCAGTTGATTGGCTCAAGACCACGACGTGCGCGCCGGAACGCTCTTCTGCGTCACTAAAAGTGCGCCCCTGGAGAACGGGAATGCCGAGGACGTGAAAGAAGTTCGAGGAAACGTTGTTGTATTCGACCTCATACTGTTTGCTGTTGCCGGATTTTGAGAAGCCAGTCATGTTGTGTTGATTGCTGAGCGGAATGCACGTGGCTTGCACAACTTGATCTACGCCGGGCAGAGAGGCGAGACGTTGCCGCAATTGTTGCTGAAAAGCGGAGGCGCGCTCGGAAGTGTAGCCCGCTCCGGAAAGATCGAAGGCGGCGCCTTCAACGTTGTTCATCTGAAAGCCGGGATTCACAGTTTGCGCGCGATACAGGCCGTGCAAAAGCAGTCCCGAGGCGAGCAGGAGCAACATGCAAACAGATACCTGAACTCCAACGAGGATGTTGCGCATACGGCCGCTGCTGATCGTTCCGGTTTGGGAATGCGCGCCGTCTTCCTTCATCGCCAGAGTAAGGTCGACACGTGAGGCACGCAACGCGGGAGCGAGGCCGAAGAAACAGGCAGTCGCAACAGAAAGGATAAAAGCATAGGACCAGGTGCGCCAGTCGGAATTGAGGTGCAGCGCGAAGGCGAGTTCTGGCCCCGTGGGCAAGTGGGACATGGTGAAACGAAAAAGCGCGGCGACGGACCAGTAGGACGCCAACGCGCCGGCAATGCCGCCGAGGAACGCGAGTAGTAGGCTCTCTGTGAGCAACTGGCGGATGAGACGGCCGCGGCTGGCGCCAACCGTCAAGCGTACAGCGATTTCTTTGCGCCGGCCAGCGGCGCGAGCAAGGAGCAAGTTGGCAATGTTCGCGCAGGCCAGCAGCAGCACGAGTCCAACAGCAGCTAGGATGATGCCGCCGATAATCAACATCGGTGTGCGCAGCGAGGGCATAGAGAGCAGATTTGCGCCGTTGAGAGTGACAGTGGTGACTCTTCCGGACTGGAGGGAATTGAGTCCCGAAGCGACGACGTTCATATTGGCGTTGGCTTGCCGCGTTGAAACGCCGGGCTTCAGGCGGCCAATCATGGCCAACCAGCTGAGGTAATTGTCTCCCAGGAAATCTGTGGCAGGCCGAAAAGCCTTGACCATAGTGAGCGGCGACCAAAAAGCTGAAGCGACTGCGACGGTACCCTCGAACCCGGGAGGTGCAATGCCGATCACGCGGAAGGGAGTTCGGTTGAGCGTAATGGCCTTGCCGATGATTGCCGGATCACTGCCAAACGTGCCTCGCCATGCGGAATCGCTCAGCACAACTACGGCGCTTTCGCCGGCGGCCACACAGTCCGAATCCGAGAAGAAGCGGCCTCGCTCCGGACGGATTTCTAGGGCATCAAAATAATTGCAAGACGCCAGAGTGCCCATGATGGGCCGCGGCTTGTCAGTTACCAGCGTGGTTTCGGTAAATGCGGAGTACGCCAGCAGGGCGGAAAAGACGCGATTCTGCTTCGCGTAAACCTGATACTCCGAATAAGAGACAAACGAATTGTCGTCGTGAACATTCCGGTGAATCGGGCCGTGAGTTCCTCGGATTTGCTGACCCACAGTGATCAACTGATTGGCGTGCGGCACGGGAAGCAGGCGCAGCGCGGCGGAATTGAGAATTGTGAAAATTGCTGTGTTTGCGCCGATGCCGAGCGCGAGAGTGAGTACGGCGATGGCGGTGAAGCCGGGAGATTTGCGCAACATGCGCAGCGCATAACGCCGATCTTGCATGAGATCGTGAATGTAGTTTGTACGGCGCATGTCGCGGCATTCCTCCTTGAGTTGATCGAGGCCGCCGAATTTCAGGAGCGCGGCGCGGCGGGCCTCGGCGAGTGACAGACCCGCAGCCATGTGGGAGGCGATTTCGTGTTCTAGATGGAAGCTCATTTCGTCATCCAGTTCCCCGTCAGCGGCCGGGCGGCGCAATAGCGAGTTCAAACGAAGCGGAATTTTTGCCAGCCAGCGCATGAGAGTAATTTCCTCGCGTTATTCCGCCATGTTTAGAACGAGGCCGATAGCGGAAGAGAGGCGTTCCCAGTTGGCCTGCTCTTTTTCTAAATATTTTTTGCCGGCGCGCGTCAGCGAATAGTATTTGGCGCGGCGATTGTTTTCCGAATCGCGCCACTCGGCGCGAATCCAGCCCTGCTGTTCGAGGCGATGCAGCGCTGGATAGAGCGCCCCCTGGCGGACCTGCAGAGTGTTCTTCGAGACAAGATGAATGCGCTGAGCGATGCCCCAGCCGTGCATGGGTTCGAGCGCAACGGTGCGCATGATGAGCAGGTCAAGCGTGCCCTGGACGAGATCAGTCGGTTTCCCCAAGAGGATTTCCTCCTATAGCAGCTCCTATCAATAATTGACAGGAGTGTACGCGTGCTCCTGTCAATCGTCAAGGGGAAAGAGAGTAGCTAGTGGTCAGGCCCAGCGCCGGTTACGGAATTGGTACGGCGGCGCTTTTGTCGGGAAAGTGCGCTTCGTACCAGGCGATGGAGCGGTTCATGTCATCAATTTGATGACCGACTTCGCGAATGCCGTGCCCTTCGCGCGGATACATCACGAATTCTGTTTCCACGCCGACATCCTTCATCGCGATATAAAACTGCTCAGCATCGGGAATAGGTACATCGGGATCGTTCGCGCCATGCATGATGAGCGTAGGCGTGGCGACTTGCGCGACGTAGCGGAGAGCGGAGCGCTTCCACATCGTGTCCATCAAATCATCCTGATGAGGAAGAGCGCCAAATTCCATCTGCTCGTACTGGTTGTAGTAGGTCAGATAGTTGTAGCTGATGAGATTCGTAATTCCCGCGGTTGGAATGGCGGCTTTGAATTCGCGCGTTTGGGTGATGAGCCAGTAAGTGAGCTGGCCGCCGTAACTGACGCCTTCAATGCCCATGCGGGTGGGATCAATCCACGGGTAGCGGCGAATCGCGGCGCTCACGGCATAGAGAACGTCCTGCGCTTCGTCTCCGTCCTGGTCGCCGAAAACCGCGTCGGCAAACGCCTGGCCATAGCCCGTTGAGCCGCGATAATTCACATGAAGGACAGCCCAGCCGCGAGCAGTGAAAATCTGATCACGGAAAGTGAATGCGGGGCCGTTTTGCCCATGCGGACCGCCGTGAATGTTAACGATGAGCGGGTGCTTCGAACCGGGTGCGAGATCGACAGGCTCAACGAGGAAAGCTTCGACCTTGTATTTATTGTCGTTGCTGATGAAGTTGAAGGATTCCACCTGGCCGAGGGTCTTGCCGCGCAAGACAGCTTCGTTCAAATTGGTGAGCTGCTTGGAAGAATCGCCGCGGCGGAGGAAAAGTTCGTTCATGTCGCTTGGACTTGAGTAGCTGTAAGCGAGCGCGCCGGAATTGCTGACGGAAACCGAGCGCACTGCGCCGGGGCTGTCCACGATAATTTGTGGCTGGCCGCCGCTCGTAGAAAGTTTTTCGAGGTACACGCTGCCGCGAACCTGCACGGTGAAAAAGACAGCAGCACTGTTAGGAGACCACACCGGCGCACCTTGACGGTCGTCGATCATAGCGGCAAGTTCGTGGCGATTGCTGCCATCGGCATTCATGAGCCAAACGTGCGTGTCTTCCATGGTGGTTTCGCGATCGGTCAAGCCGCGCTTGGTGGAAAGAAATGCGATGTGTTTGCCGTCCGGAGACCATGAGGGATCATATTGCGTGCTTTCGATGGTCGTGAGCTGGCGAATTGCGCCATTCGACGGGCTGATTTCATAAATGTTGTAGTGAAAGAACTGGTCGGCGTAAGGAGAGCGGTCGGAGCAGAAGAGAATTTCCGAACCGTCCGGCGACCAATCGATGGAATGCTCGTAGTAATCGCCGGAGGTGAGCTGGCGAACCTGTTTCGAGGCAACGTCTGCGATGAAAATGTGCAAGCGGCGGTTGTCATTCCAGGCATGAATGCCCTCGCCGGCGGTGGGGCGCCAAAGATATCGCGTGAAGACCATGGGATCGCCGCTCGCTGCGGCAGTTTCTGGTCCAGCCGTCGCGGAGACGAATGCGATTTGCTTGCTATCAGGCGACCAGGAAAAATCATTGCCCTGACCGGGAATCGGCGCGTTTGTGCCGGTCACTTCGGCGAGAAAAGTGGGAGCGGAGCCGTCTGCGTCAGCGATGCACAATCCGCTCTTGCCCAGCGCTTCGCCCTGATACGCAATCCAGCGGCTGTCGCGCGACCATACCGGATCGGAGCCGATGGAATTTGCTGAGCCGATGCGCGCGGATCTACCGGTAGCGATATTCATCACCCAGAGCTGCAGGTATGGGCGTCCGGGCTTGTCAAAATTCAGCACGGTGTAGGCAATGTTTGCGCCGTCGGGAGAAATGGCAGTGTCGCCGGCTTCGCGAAAGCGCGAGAGATCGCTCGTCTGCAAACGATCCTGCGCAAAGCTCGGGACCGAACAGAGGAAAGCAAGAGCGGCGATCATCGCGAACTGTGCGGCTATCCATCGGCTGAGACCGTGCGAACGCACTACGGACAAGACGGACAAGACTCACCTCCTGAAATGCCAGCGTTGGATTCTATCGAAGTAACGGCCACCAAGAGAACTTTTCTCTGCGAACGCAGCGGGGTTTTTGAACTGCAGCTCCGTTTCCATTCGAGTAGAATTCGTCCGGGCTACGCCAAAGTTACCTGCAATTCAGAGGTCATATAAGTGAGTCGCTCATCACGCTGGAGAGTTTTGTGCCTTGCACTGATCATTATCGCGTTCAGTTCTCAGAGCGCGATCGCGCATAGCACAAAAGCAGGGAGCGGGGAGCTTCCCTTGCATTTCGGCTGGCGATTGCAGTCCTCCTGCCAGATTCATGCTGATGGCGCGCAAATTTCGACCCCCGGATTCGCGACTACTGGCTGGCATTCGACGAGTGTGCCGGCAACGGTCGTGGCTGCGCTTGTAGCTGACGGAACTTATCCGGATCCGCATTACGGAATGAACTTGCGGAAAATTCCGGGCACGACGTATCCGATCGGGAAAATCTTCGCGAATTTGCCGATGCCAAGGGACAGTCCATTCGCATGCTCCTGGTGGTATCGCAAACAGTTTTCATTGCCAAACAATTTTTCGGAACGCACGGTCTGGCTGCATTTCGAGGGAATCAATTACCGCGCGAACATTTGGATTAACGGGGAAAAATTCGCAGACTCGCGTGATGTGGCCGGCGCCTACCGCATTTACGATCTCGACGTGACGCCATTCCTAAAGCCTGGGACCGTAAACGCGGTTGCGGTGGAAACGTTTGCGCCGACGGAAAAAGATCTGGCGATGAACTGGGTAGATTGGAATCCGGCGCCGCCGGATAAGGACATGGGCTTGTGGGGCGATGTTTTTCTCACAACGACCGGGCCGGTGGCGGTGGACTATCCTGAAGTCATCACCCATTTTCGCGATCAGTCTTTGAAAGAAGCCGATTTGACCGTTGTGGCGCAGGTGCGCAACGCATCGAAGATTGCGGTCACCGCTACTGTGCAAGGAACCATTGGAAGTATACATTTTGCACAAGATATGCTCCTGCAAGCGGGCGAGGCACGAGAGGTAACGTTTCCGTCGGAGAAACTTCCGCAACTGCGAGTGAAAAATCCGAAAGTCTGGTGGCCTTACGGATTGGGTCCACAAAACCTGGAAACGCTGGCGCTGGAAGCACGAGTGCGCGGCGTGATTTCTGAAACAAAACAGATTCCATTCGGAATTCGCGAAGTTACTTCGGAAATGAATTCCGAGAATCATGTACTCTTTCGCATCAACGGAAAGACAATTCTCATTCGAGGCGGCGGATGGGCGCCGGACATGCTCATGCGGCAATCACGGCGAAAGCTCGAGGCGCAATTCGATTATGTGCGCGAGATGGGGCTGAACACGATTCGGCTCGAGGGGAAACTCGAGCCGGATAATTTTTTCGATTTGGCAGACGAGCGCGGCGTGCTAGTGATGGCAGGATGGTGCTGTTGCAGCATTTGGGAACAGTGGACGAAGTGGGCGCCGGCGGATTTGCAGAATGCAAGCGCCCAACTGCGTTCGCAAATCTTGCGATTGCGCGGGCATCCGAGTTTACTGGTTTGGCTGAACGGCAGCGATGAGCCGCCGCCGGCAGACGTAGAACGCGAATACTTGAAGATCGAGCACGAACTGCAATGGCCGAATCCAACAATCTCGTCGGCATCGCACCGGCCGGCCGAATTTTCGGGAGCCTCGGGCGTGAAGATGTTCGGGCCTTACGACTATGTCCCGCCGGAATACTGGCTCGAGGATACGAAGCGCGGAGGAGCGTGGGGATTCAACACGGAGACGAGCGCAGGCGCGGCGCCCATGGTGGACGAAAGTTTGAAGAAAACGATGCCAGCGAACGAAATCTGGCCGCCGAACGAATACTGGCATTTTCACGCTGCGGGTGGACGTTATCAGCGTCTTACCGCTTTCGACAATGCCATGACGCAAATGTACGGTGCGCCGCAGAATCTCGCTGATTACGAGAGAAAAGCGCAGGCGATGACGTATGAGAACGAACGAGCGATGTTCGAGGCGTATGCACGCAATAAGTACAGCGCCACGGGCGTGGTCCAATGGATGCTGAACAACGCGTGGCCTTCGCTCTTTTGGCACCTCTACGATTATTATTTGCAGCCCGCGGGCGGCTACTTCGGCACGAAGAAAGCGAACGAGATGTTGCACGTGCAGTATTCGTATGACGATCGCAGCGTCGTTGTGGTGAACGGTTTCTATCATCCTGTAGCGGGCTTGCGGGTGGAAGCAGCGGTTTACGATTTCGATTTGCATTCTGTTTTTTCGAGGCGCGTTGAAACGAGCCTGAGCGCGGATGAGAGCAAGCGCGTGCTGACGATCCCCGCGTTTCCAGAAACAGAGCCACCGACAGTCTACTTTGTGAAACTCGCGCTGCTGGACCGTTTCGGAAGAGTTCTAAGCTCGAATTTCTACTGGCTTTCGAGCCGGCCGGCCGTGTTCACGTGGGATCAGAGTACTGATGCGGGCACAAGAGTGACTTCCTACGAAAACTTACAGATGCTCGACCAATTGCCGCGCGTGAAACTAGATGCCACAGCTGACCCGAATTCAGCTCGAGAAGATGAAGTGCTGGTGAAATTGCATAATGCGAGCAGCCATCTGGCTTTTCAAATAACGCTGGCTATCAGGGATGCGAACGGCAAAGAGATATTGCCCGTTTTCTGGAGCGACAATTACCTGGAATTGCTACCGGGCGAGAGCAGAAGGGTTTCGGCGCGGTTTCCCGCATGGGTAAAGCTGAAGAATGGTACGCGTCTCGATATTGCGGGCTGGAATATCGAGCTTGAGACAGTGCAGCTTTTTCACGACAAGACTCATTCCGCGAAACGCGTTTTGCCAGACTTCACTACACTTCACTGATGTACATTGAGCAGGCGTTCGAGCAAACCCAGGAGCGCTGATGCCCGGCGAACCATCACATCCTACGACCCCCATCTCCGGTTTGCGGCGGAGGCTGGGACTATGGGATTTGCTTCTCTACGGAATTGTCATCATCCAGCCTGTAGCGCCAATGCCGTCGTTTGGCGTGGTCAGCACGGCGGCGCGAGGGCACGTGGTCACCGCGATTCTCATCGCTATGGTCGCGATGCTCTTCACCGCCATCAGTTATGGACGCATGGCGCGGGTTTACCCGAGCGCAGGCTCGGCGTTTACATACGTGGGGCGCGAGCTTCATCCGGCGCTCGGTTACATCACCGGATGGAGCATGGCCATGGATTATATTTTGAATCCGTTGATCTGT
>Ga0079221_10000621_pt1 | contig 10335 bp, 7 predicted proteins | sample GAAS200_FD_75069 | JGI IMG/M metagenome (GOLD analysis project Ga0079221, IMG submission 75069) | Agricultural soil microbial communities from Georgia to study Nitrogen management - GA AS200 | ecosystem: Environmental > Terrestrial > Soil > Agricultural land | place: USA: Georgia | collected... | reverse complement strand
CATGGCTTTCATGCAGAAAAGCTACATCAGACTCATCGTGTGTGCAATGAGGAGAGCAGAATCATCGTCATCCTGATGCAGGCCAAAATCGAGTACGCCAAGTTGCAATAGTTCGCCCGGAAATGTGCAGAGAATCTTAGCTCCCTAGGGGGTGCCTCTCTCTGTCCTTGCAGAAATAACCAGCCGTCGTGATGAACCGAAACCACTTTTCCGGTATCTATGTGGCCCAACGACCTCAATGGTCTATTAACGGGCTTTTGCTGCTGGTGAGTATGAGCCTTGTTAAATGTTTGTTTTCCGACGATTGCTTCATCGTTGAAAGTGGTACGCTATGCTCGTGTGAGCTAGTCTTAAGCTCCATATTGCGGCACTAATTCTCCCAGCCCAGAGACAACTGCCCGCCCAGCACTTAGTCGTCCGCATCCGCACAAAAACCTCGCTTGTGAAGGAGAGTTGGCTATGCACACCGATGCAATCGATACCGGTATTCTGATCGTTGGAGCCGGGCCCGTTGGCTTGTTCTTGGCGAATGAATGCGCTCGGCGAGGACTGCGATGGCGACTTATCGAGGCCAGCTCCTCGCAATCGAAATTCTCGAAAGCACTCGCGATTTTTCCACGGACTCTTGAGATCTTCGACATGGCCGGAGTCGTTGCTCCGTTTCTTGAAACGGCCAACCGTGTCACATCGGTCGCTGTAATGGCGCATTCGCGCACGCTTGCCCGCATGCGGTTCGCGCCCGAGGATAGCCCTTATTCGTTTATCGCTATGGTTCCACAGAACGATACCGAGCGTCTGCTCGTCCAGGAATTGGGGCACAAGGGCGGAAACGTTGAATACGGAACAACATTTGTTTCGGCCGTTCAACAGAATGACTGCGTGAATGTGAAGCTCGACAAGAAGGGCACGGCATCCACGCTGCGAGCCTCTTTTGTTGTGGGATGCGACGGTGCACACAGCACTGTCCGACATGCTATCAATGTCCCGCTCGAAGGAGGTGAATACGCTCCTGCGTTCATGCTGGCGGATATTGATACCAACGAAATGCCTGAAGACGTTCTCCAGCTATGCCCGAGCGAATATGGTCCAGTCGCGATTTTCCCAATGAGCGCTACCCGTCAACGCATTGTGGCGACGATCGAGCACGCTGAAGGCGAAGCTCCCTCGCTCGATTTCGTGCGAGAGATACTCACTCAAAGGGCGCCTAGTGGGATTGAGGCTCGCACCCTTCACTGGAGCAGCTACTTCCGCGTCCATCATCGACACGCTGCGCAACTGCGCGTAGGACGGATCTTCATCGCTGGGGATGCCGCCCACATTCATAGTCCTTTTGGCGGCCAAGGAATGAATACGGGGCTTCACGACATTTGGAACCTCGTTTGGAAACTTGATCTTTTATTGAACGGTCACGGCAATGAGCAATTGCTCGATAGCTATACCGCCGAACGAATTCCCATCATCAAGAATGTCATTGAGACCACCGATCACCTCACGAAGGTGATGGGCGCTCCCAATAGATTTGCCCAGGTTCTGCGCGATGCCGTGATACCGATGGTGTCGCGTCTTGCGCCGTTTCAGCATGCGTTCGTGCAGAGGCTTTCCGAACTTGGGATTGCCTATCAGGGAAGTCCGATTGTCGAGGGACCGGGGAAGCGTTACTTCGATGATTCTCTGCGTGGAGGCCAGGGTATTGTAAATCGCTTCTTGCTAATGATTGGCAATAACGAAGACGTTTCGACTAGGAATGCTGCGAAACAGCTTTGCGAAACTTTTAAAGACACCGCCGAGTTACGAATGTCCCCGGGGTCAGGGATGAAACTGGTCCGTCCGGATGGCTACATCGCATACTCTGCGCCCAAAGACGTCAGTATCTCTTTTTTGACAGCAGTGCGTTCGCTGTTGGAGCGCCAAACGCATTCCGCGCCACGCGTCTCTGCGGCGCGTCCGTAATGTAAATGGCCTCAGAAGAGGTTAATGACATCTGCCTTGAAAGGAGAATGCCAATGTTTGTAGGTCATTACGGACCCAGTTTCGCAGCAAAGGCTGTGAGAAAACCCATTCCGCTCTGGGTCCTTTTCATTGCCGTGCAGTTGCTTGATGTGTTTTGGAGCATATTCGTCCTGCTGGGGATCGAAAAGGTCCATATCGTTCCCGGAATCACCGCTACCAATCCTCTCGATCTCTACTACATGCCGTACACCCATAGTTTAGTTGGCGCAATGCTCTGGGCCATCGGTGCCGCCCTCGTGTATTACGTGTGGCGCAGGGCGGATGGCTGGGGCGCCGCAACGTTCGTGGGCGCGGCGGTGTTCTCTCATTGGGTGCTTGATGTGCTTGTTCATCGACCTGACATGCCCTTGTACGACAATTCCTTCAAGATCGGCCTCGGGCTTTGGAATTACCCGGCCCTGGCGTTCATGCTTGAAATCGCCGTTCTGTTCAGCGGCATGTATTTTTACTTGAAGACGACTCAATCGACATCTCGCGTTGGCCGGTACGGCGTGGTGATTTTTGGTTTCGCCATGCTAGTCGTGGAATCCATTGTATTTTTTGGCCCTCCCCTGTCTTCAGACAAGGCAGCCGCGGTCACGGCGCTCTTTTGGTATTTCGTTTTTGCCGGGATTGCGTACTGGCTTGAAGGCAAACGCGTTCCAAGGGCCGTTTCTCAGGGAAACATCGCAGCTACCGCGAAACTTGGCCATGCTTCTGGTGCGAGAATGTCGTAAACGTTTCTCCTCAGCTCCACGTGCCGAGGAGAGTATGAAAGAGAACCACCTGCCCACCCGCTGATCGAATTAGGAAACGTTGGTAGTCAATTAGTCAACGCTACGCTTGCGCGGGCGCTAGAGGGAATCGACCGTCTTTTTTGTTGCTACCGTCGTCATCGGACAGCAGCAACGCAATTTTGTAGATGCGGCGAAGCGCAGCGGAGGGATTCGCTTCACTGCCCCAGGTCGTCGACTTTTGCAGGTAAGCAGATCGTTCCCGGTTCGACTCTAATTCTGAAATTTGCTCTACTGCCCATCCCACTCCTTGATAAAGACCAGCAATGGCGGGTCGACCTTATGGCGAGTTCGAACGTGCCTACTTGGCCCGCAGGCGGCCGGTTCCTCCTACCACAAGTCAACTATACTCACCCCTACTTCTAGGCTCCCTTCATTCTCACTGGAAACTGGAATTGAATTGCCGACACTCATGGACGTTGAAAAGATGGTGGACGAGAGGGGATTCGAACCCCCGGCCTCCTCGTTGCGAACGAGGCGCTCTCCCAGCTGAGCTACTCGCCCACGAGCAGCAAATCCAATCTTAGCAAAGCAGAAATGGCTTGCCAACACACGCTGCGCGCATCGTTTTCAGCAAATAAACGAAGAGGGCGTAATCTGTCGCGCGCGTTGAGCGCCGCCCCCATAGACAAGACTGAGGAGAAACTTGTAAGAGCCCTACGGTTGATCGGCGGAGCCGCCCATGCGCTGTGCCATGATTTTATGCGCGTTCTGATAAAGCGCACGCGCCTGAGGAACGGCTTCGACCGCTTTCTGCACTTGCGGGTCGCCTTCCAGAAGGACTTTGAATCCTTCCTGCATGTTGAACACGGACATGAAGACTTCCTGTTTGATCTTGCGTTTGATCCACTCCTGGTTTTCCGCCATTTCCGGTTCGGTATAGCGGACATTGTGTTTGCTGAGGTACTCGCGGAAAGTCCGCATCACGCTGTCATCGACTTCAAAATCCTTGGTGACCGTCGGTTTCGTGCCGAGGAAATAGCGTGTGAAGCCGCCCACGCCGGTCTCCGCGGGGAAGAGAACGTCATCGCGAAACAGCACTTGCTGGAACTTCGTCAGCTTTGGCGCGTCGACGACGATGTCCGGAGTGATCCCCCCACCGCCCGTTACCTGGCGGCCGCTATCCGTCAATCTCACTTCGGTCGGATGATCTGGCACTTTGCGTTCGTAATGATATTCGTAGAGCGAAACCGATTTGTAATCCCGTTGGATCAGCCGTCCGCTGGGGGTGTAATAGCGCGCCGTGGTCAACGCCAGCCCCGTGTTTTCGCTAAGCGGAGTAACCGTCTGCACCAAACCCTTGCCGAAGGTGGTCTCGCCCACAATCAGGCCGCGGTCATGATCCTGGACCGCTCCAGAAACGATTTCCGTTGCCGATGCCGAATTGTTATTCACCAAAATCACGAGGGGAGTAGTCATCCCCTGATTGCCGCGCACGGCGTAATAACGGCGCTCGGGTGAAGTCCTGCCGTGGTGCGAGACAATCAGCTGGTTCTTGTCCAGAAACATATCACCGACAGCGACGGCTTCATTCAACAATCCGCCCGGATTCCCTCGCATGTCGAGGATTAATCCGTCCAGCGAAGGAGCATCCAGCTTCTTCAGGGCTTCAGCAATTTCGCGATCTGTTGTCTCGTTGAATCCGGACAGGCGGATATAGCCGATGCCCGGCTTCAGCAAGAACGCGATATCCACCGAATGCCGCGGAATTTCGTCGCGCGTCACGGTGAACACCAGCGGTTCCGAATAGCCCTCGCGCGAAACGGTAATCTTGACTACCGTGCCTTTCGGGCCCTTTAGCAGGTCGGCTACTTCAGTGGTGGAGAGCTGTTCAGTGGATTTGTCATCCACTTTGACAATTACGTCGCCGGGGCGGATTCCTGCGTTGTAGGCGGGTGCGCCAGCGTACGGTGCCAGCACGACGGTATGGTTTTCGCGCGGCCCTACGATCATTCCGACGCCGTAGTATTTCCCCCGCTGGTCTTCCCGGAGGAGCGAAAACTGCTTGGCATCAAAGAAGCTAGAGTGCGGATCGAGCATCCGGAGCATGCCGGGAATGGCGCCCTGGTAGACGGCCTTGTCCACATCCACCTGGTCGGCATAGTTGTTCTGGACCACATCAAGGACGCGCGTGAAGTCTCGCACCGCGCCTTGATAATCGTCCGCCGAAGCTGCGGTGGCTCGAACATTGGGGCCATAAATGCCCCCCAACACAGCCGATAACAGCAGTACTCCAATGGCAATAACAACCCCGCGACGCTCTGATTTCATTCTGACCTCGCGCCAAGACTCATTAAAATTATATCACACCGCAAACTCCGGTTTGACAGCGGCGGAATACCCTTTCTATGATGCCAATGGGGTATCAGACGGCTATAGGTTTGAGATGCTGAGCGTTCCTCACATGATTGTGGTTTTTGTCGTGGTCCTGGTGGTTTTCGGGCCCAAGAAGCTGCCTGAGCTTGCGCGCGGACTTGGGAAGCTCATGGCCGAGTTCCGCAAAGCCTCCACGGACTTCAAATCGGCTTTTGAAGAGGAGATGCGCGACCTGGAGCGTCAAGCCTTGCTGGCCGAGCGCAAGAAGGCTGCGGAAGCTGCGACCACCACCGCAGCCGCTGAACCGGTCCAGCCTGCGGCAGCAGCCCCCACGCCAGAGACCGAGACTCCCGCAAACGAAGGCTCACCAACCGCTCCTGCCAACGAAACCCCCGTCATCACTCCTGTCGCCGAGTCCGTAGCGCGCGGCTCTGAAGGCCCCGCGGAAAACGGCAACGAAGCCGCCGCCGCGAATTTGCAAGAATCTCCCCAGGACGCCCGGCACCCGGCGTGAGCCCGTGACTGATTCCACTCCCAACTCGCAAAACTCCGGCAGCACCGAGGAACCCGGCGGCACGATGACGTTTTTCGAGCATCTGACCGAGCTGCGCAAGCGCATCATCAATTCGCTGTACGCCATCGGGATCGGAGCGCTTGTTGGCGTCTACCTTTCGAGATATTTCATCTATTGGATCAACAAGCCGGTGCTTAAAGCTCTCGCCGATGCTCACCTGGATCCGAAGCTCATCTATACACATCCTGCGGGCGGTCTGAACCTCGTGATCACCGTCGGGGTTTACCTTGGGATTGCACTGGCCTCGCCGGTCGTCCTCTACCAAATCTGGTTGTTCGTCGCGCCCGCGCTCTACAAACACGAACGGGGCGCCATCACCGGCTTCATGTTCTCCACTGTTTTTCTCTTCCTGTCGGGCATTGCCTTCGGCTATTTCATCACCATCCCATATGTTCTTCGCTTCATGATTAATCCCGGATCGTTTTTCAAGCTGCAGCAAGAAGTCGTGCCGATGATCAGCGTCAACGAATATTTCGACCTCATCCTTTTAACTCTCCTTTGTATTGGGCTGATGTTTGAACTGCCGGTGTTGGTCTTTTTCCTGTCTCTCTTCGGTATCGTTACACCCAAATTCCTGCTGAAAAACTTCCGGTATGCCGTATTGGTCATCGCGATTGGCGCGGCGATTGCCGCTCCGCCCGATGCTTTGAGCATGATCGTTTTCATGGCGCCGATGGGTGGCCTTTATTTCGTGGGTGTTTTGGTATCCGCAGTGGTGGTGCGGCGCAGAGAACGGCGCATCGGGGCGCCGGTGGAGGCACGGTAAAATGCTTTTTCTCCCTGTCAATTCGTCGCGAATCGCGCTCGCACTCGGCCTTGTCTCGGTGTTCACGGCTGGTTGCCAGGCCAGCGACTCCTCGCACGGCGAGGGACAGCCTCCTTTCATGAGCACGGCTGCCTCGAATCCGCCGCAGGCGTCCGACGACGCTCCTCCGCCCGACAAGAGCAGCGGCTTTGACGGCAAGCGTACTTATGCGCTGGTCGCCAAACAAGTTGGCTTCGGTCCGCATCCCTCCGGCTCGCCCGCAATCACCAAGCTGCAGGACTTCCTGCAATCTGAATTGAAGAGTTATGGCTGTACCGTGGATACGGACAGTTTCACCGCGGACACTCCGGTCGGCCGCCTGCCGATGAAAAACATCGTTGCCCAAATTCCCGGCGAAAAGCCCGGCATCATTCTTCTTGGCACTCATTACGACACTTTGTTGACCGTGCCCAATTTTGTTGGCGCCGATGACGGCGGTTCCTCGACGGCGTTGATGCTGGAGCTTGCACGCCTGCTATGCCCGCATCACGGAAAATATGCCGTCTGGATTGCTTTCTTCGACGGTGAAGAGGCCATGCAACAATGGAGCAACACCGACAGCCGCTACGGCAGCCGGCAAATGGCTGCGAAGCTGGCGATGAGCGGCGACCTCAAGAAGGTCAAAGCCTTTTTGTTGGCAGACATTGTTGGCGGCCGCAAAGCACAGTTTCTGAGGGAAACCGACTCCACGCCAGACTTAATCAACCTTTTTTGGAATACGGCGCACAAGCTGGGGTACAACGCGCTCTTTCGAGATAGCACAACCGAAGCCCAAGACGACCATGACTCGTTTCTCTCGCGCGGCGTCCCGTCAGTGGATGTCATCGGAGACTTCATCAACAACGGCTACTGGCACACACCGCAAGACAACATGGACGTGATTAGCGCTAAGACACTCGCCGCCGTTGGCCACGTTTTTCTGGAAAGCATCAAGGAATTGCAATCGCGCTAGGGATTGGCTAAAGCCGCGCCCCACTTTCTCGCGCAGTTCATCTAAACCTCAAAGCGGACGTCCTTGCCCTTTTGGATAGCGGAGTGCTTCGCGAAGTCCTCATCATTCCGAAACGGAAAATCCGAGCGGTAGTGGCTGCCGCGGCTCTCCTCGCGTGCCAGCGCGGAGCGCGTCATGACCAGCGCCAGCGTGTGCAGATTGCGCAGTTCGTGGCCGGTGCGCCCTGACTTTTCACACTTGGGAGGTTCGATCGTCTCCAATTGCTTGATCGCATCAGCCAGCTCTTTGCCGGTTCGCATAATGCCTACATTGCGCCACAGGAGGTCCCGGATTTTCGTTAGCGCCGCGCACGCAGCCGAAGCCGGCTTGGCCACGCCATTCTTCGCCGCTCCATTTTTCGCGGCTTCTTTCTGTGTTGCTGAGGAATTGCCCGGCAGTGGCGCGGGGCTTCCAGCCAGGGCTTGCCCTTTGCGCTTTCCCGCGGGTGCATCCTTCATCATGGCTTGTCCTGCCAGCGCGCCGAACACTAATCCTTCAAGCAGTGAATTACTGGCCAGCCGGTTAGCTCCATGCACGCCTGTTGCGGCAGTTTCTCCCGCGGCGTACAGCCCGGGCAGGGAAGCGCGTCCATGCAAATCCGTCTTCACGCCGCCCATCATGTAATGCGCTGCCGGGCAAACCGGCGCGAGGTCGCTCGCCAGATCCAAGCCGTAGCTCGTGCAAGTCTCGTAAATGCGGGGAAAGCGTTTTTTCAGGAACTCTTCGCTTTTCTTCGTCATATCGAGAAAGACATGCGCGCTCTGCGTGTGCTGCATTTCGCTGACGATGGCGCGCGCCACCACGTCGCGCGGGGCCAATTCCTGGGCCTCGTGGTACTTCTTCATAAAACGTTCCAGGCCGATGTTGCGTAGCACACCGCCCTCGCCGCGGAGCGCTTCGGAAAGCAGAAACCGCGGCGCGCCCTGAATGGCCAGCGCCGTCGGATGAAATTGCACGAACTCCATGTCGGACAGGACGGCGCCCGCTTCGTACGCAATGGCCATTCCATCGCCCGTGGCGACATCCGGATTGGTGGTCTCGCGGTAGATTTGTCCCAACCCGCCGGTTGCGAGCAGCACTGCTCCCGCACGCAATTCGTGAAGCGTTCCGTCCGTTTCGTCAATAAAGCACAGCCCGGAAACTCGGTTGCGTTCGACAATCAATTCTGTGGTGAAGGCGTGCGCGCGTAGATGCAGATGGGGGATCGAGTGCGCGCGAGCCAGCAGCGCCCGGCTGATTTCGCGGCCCGTTGAATCTCCGTGGGCGTGGAGGATGCGCGAGCGGCTGTGTGCCGCCTCGCGTGTAAACGCAAGCTTGGTGCCGGCGCGGTCGAATTCCGTGCCCCATTCGATAAGCTGCGTGATGTACTTGGGACCCTCTTCGACCAGCAATGCCACGGCTTCGGCGCGGCACAAGCCGTCGCCTGCATTGATGGTGTCCTGCTCGTGAAGGCCGATTTCGTCTTCGTCGGAGAGCGCCACGGCGATGCCGCCCTGCGCCCAGGCCGTCGCCGAATCACTCAGATTCGATTTCGCGAGCACCAGCACACTTCCCGCATCGCTGAGTTCAATCGCGGCACGCAAACCGGCAATTCCGCTGCCCACCACGGCGTAGTCGGCATGATGGGTTTTGTGGGAAGTGGTCATGGTGGGGAATTGCGCTCAAATCGCTTAAGTATGGTAGCACGAAGAAAATGAGCGTATAAGAAGGCGGCTCTCGGTACAGGCTCGCGTATGGGCTTGGCGAAGCGTGTGTTACATTGAAAACCTGCGCGCATGAAAATCACACGCATTCGAGTGCAGTCATCCTCCGGTCCTTACTTGGTTGTTGCCGGAGCGGGCGCAATTGGCCGTGCAGCGCCAGAAATAGCGGCCCTTGGGCATTTTTCCAGCGTTCATGTTGTTTCTTCGCCTAAGGTTTTGCGTGCCGTCGGCAAAATCGTCCAACGCGGCTTGCGGCTTTCGAATCGAAGTGGCCTGCATCTTTTCAACGATGCAGAGTCTGCGAAACAGCTTGGCAGCGTGGAGCAAATCGCACGCTCTCTCAGCCGTGCTGGTGCGGATCGCAAAGCGCTGGTCATCGCGGTTGGTGGAGGTGTTGTTGGCGACGTCGCTGGTTTTGCGGCCGCTTCTTACTTGCGCGGTGTCGCTCTTGTTCACGTTCCTACCACCTTGGTTGCGCAGGTGGACAGCTCCATCGGCGGAAAAACCGGCGTGAATCTTCCGGAAGGCAAGAATCTCGTTGGAGCCTTTTATCCGCCGCGTTTGGTGATAACCGATCCCGACTTGTTGCGCAGTCTCCCGCCCAGAGAGTTTCGCGGAGGCTTGGCGGAAGTCATCAAGCACGCGGTGATTGCAGATGCGCCGATGTTTGCATTCCTAGAGAAGGAGCTGGACAAAGTTCTGCGGCGCGATCGCGACGTACTTGGCTCTCTAATCCCACGCAACGTACAGATCAAGGCGCGCGTCGTCAGCCGAGATGAGCGGGAATCCGGTTTGCGCGAAATCCTCAATTTCGGCCACACTTTTGCCCACGCTCTCGAAAGTGTCACGCATTATCGCCGTTACCGGCATGGCGAAGCCGTCGCGTGGGGCATGATGGCCGCCGCTTTTCTCGGCCACGAAATTCGTCTCACTCCCGCAGAAGACGTTTCCCGCATCGTGTCGCTGGTTTGCCGGCTGGGGCCGTTGCCGCCTTGGCCGAACGTTTCTCCGTCTGCTTTGGTGAAAGCGATGCATTCCGACAAAAAGGCTCGCAGCGGTGTTTTGCGTTTCGTTCTGTCTCCGCGCATGGGCCAGGCGCGCACCTACGACAAGGTCCCGGTCGATGCGGTCGAGCGCGTCCTCCATTTCACTCCTCACTTAAT
>Ga0079221_10000620_pt1 | contig 10339 bp, 6 predicted proteins | sample GAAS200_FD_75069 | JGI IMG/M metagenome (GOLD analysis project Ga0079221, IMG submission 75069) | Agricultural soil microbial communities from Georgia to study Nitrogen management - GA AS200 | ecosystem: Environmental > Terrestrial > Soil > Agricultural land | place: USA: Georgia | collected... | reverse complement strand
GTGAAGAGGCCACGCCGCGCGAAGAAATCGAACGACTGATCGCGCGCCTCACGTCCGGCACTGAATCCGCGCTTACTGTCAGCTCCGCAGATCAGGATGACGAGGCGCTCGTCGCGGACGTCCGCGACGTCGCGAACTCGGCGCCTGTTGCGGCGTACGTGAACTTCCTCATTGGTGAAGCCGTTCGCGCCGGCGCGAGCGACATCCACCTCGAAGCGATACGCGGCGGCCTCGTCGTGCGATTTCGGTTAGACGGAATCCTGCTGCCCGCGCCGGCGGCACCGGCTGGTCTCGAGACCGCGATACTCTCTCGCCTGAAATTGATGGCGGACCTGGACATCGCGGAGCGACGCCGGCCGCAAGACGGTCGCATACGCGTGCGTCTCTCCGATCGCGAGCTGGACGTGCGCGTTTCGACCGTACCGACCCTTCATGGCGAAAGCGTCGTGCTTCGCGTCCTCGACCGAGGTGGACGTCCGGTGGGTCTCGACACCCTGGGTATGCCGGCCGCGATTCTCGAACAGGTCAGGGTGCTCGCCAAGAAACCGCACGGCATGGTGCTCGTCACCGGCCCGACCGGCTCGGGCAAGACGACTACGCTGTACGCCGCACTCGGCCTGCGCGAAGCGGCTGCGGAGAAAATCATCACCATCGAGGATCCGATCGAATACCAATTGCCGGGCATCACGCAGGTGCCGGTGCACGCGCAGGCGGGCGTGACGTTCGCCGCGGCGCTTCGCTCGATTCTTCGCCAGGACCCGGACGTTATCATGGTTGGCGAGATGCGCGACGGCGAAACCGCGTCGCTCGCAGTGCAGGCGGCGATGACGGGCCACCTGGTGTTCTCGACGCTCCACACGAACGATGCGTTAGGCGCCATTCCGCGACTCATCGATCTCGGCGTGCCCGCGTACCTCGTCGCGGCGACAGTGGATGCGGTCATGGCGCAGCGCCTCGTGCGGCGAGTGTGTGCCGAGTGTTACGCGCCGATCGAGGACGTCGACGCGAAGCGATATCTCGCGATGCGGCCAGAGCTGGGAAGCGTGCAGCTGGTACGCGGGGTGGGCTGCACGGCTTGTCGCGGAACCGGGTATCAGGGCCGCCTCGGTGTGTTTGAGCTGGTGGTCGTATCCGACGCCATGCGAGAGGTCATTACACATGGCGGATCTCAGGCCCAACTCCACGACCTCGCGTTGCGGACGGCGTGGCGTCCGATGACCCATGACGGATGGGACAAGGCCGCAGCGGGTCTGACCACAGTCGACGAGGTACTGTGTGTCGTGGCGGCCTAACGTGGCGAACACTCAGAGAGGCAGGTAACACGTGAGCGATTTCGAGATTCAGAAACTTCTGATCGGAGAGTCGGCGGCAATGCGGCAGCTACGCGCGCGAATTGTCGCTGTCGGCCCATCGCGCCTTCCGGTGCTCATTCAAGGCCCAACTGGTTCGGGAAAGGAGCTCGTCGCGCGTGCTTTGCACATCGCGAGCAAGCGGACCGGGAAGTTTGCGCCGTTCAACGTGGCGGCGATCAGCGAAACACTCTTCGAGAGCATGGTGTTCGGGCACGTCAAAGGCGCGTTCAGTGGTGCGGGTGCGGGCATTCCAGGCTTCCTGGCCGAAGCGCACGGGGGTACGTGCTTCATGGACGAGGTGGGATCGCTTCCGTTGGACCTACAATGCAAACTGCTGCGAGCTCTCGATCAGGGGGTATACCGGCCACTGGGTGCGCGTGCCGACCAACGCAGTGACTTTCGCCTGGTGGCGGCGACGAACGAGTCGATTCGCCAATTGGTGGAGGCTGGACGTTTCCGTCGCGATCTTGCCTACCGCTTCGGGGGCCTGGTGATCGAGGTGCCTCCGCTGAGTGAGCGGGCGGAGGACGTGCCGTTTCTCGTCGAGCACTTCGCAGCTCAGAGCAAACCGACGCACGGAACGCCGCTTCGATTTTCGCCGGCGGCGATACGGTTACTGCAGGATCAACCGTGGTTAGGCAACGTACGAGAGCTCATGCACGTCGTGGAGCGCGCGGCGCTGCTCGCGGAAGCTTCGGTCGTTGATGCCGAGACCATTCGAGCTGTCGCCGGGGAGGGGCGGATCGACTCTGTCGATGGCCATAGCAACGTCGACGACCGAGATGTGTTGCGCCGCGTGCTTGAGCGTGCAGGGTGGAATCGTACGCGCGCGGCGCACCAATTGGCCTTGCATCCGATCACCGTGTATCGACGTATGAAGCGACTCGGTATTGTGGCTCCGTCAGATGTAGGGCGCAATGGGCACGCACCGTGAACCACAAGGTATCGCATTTGGAAGGAGGTGCGTGTTCTGGCGATCGGAGGCCCAGAGGGTGCCTAACGCCGAGTACCCGTCGACATCCACCTCGGTGAGGCCCATGCTCGCAAGCACTTTGCGGCGCGCATCGTTCGCTTCCACGGTGCACTCGGAATTGCCCTGGTCAGTGGACGAGGCCCCCCGCTGCTGCTCTGGATATCGACGCTTCGGCCTCCTCGGCGCTTGCTTGCTTCCATTCCTGCCCGTCGCGCTCAAGCCAAGCCGTGTAGCTGTGGTAGAGTGCGAAGATGTCGTCAAATCGGACGATCGGCCGACTTGCTTGTTTTTGCAGCTCTTGCTCATGAAGGCTGTCGAGTGTCGCTCTGGCACCGGGCGTGCTTAGCCGAGGTGCGGCGATCGGGCGCCTTGAGCGGCGGCGACGCGGTGGCCTTCGATGAAATATCGCGCGCTCTTGGAGTACAAGCTTGCGCGCCGCGCCGAGTTGGATCGCCAGATCGAGGGACTGGCTAGCGCTGGTGGCCGGTTTTCATGTGTCCATCAGCGGCCGGTTTTGGGTGTCCACCGAGGTAGAGGAGAGTCGTGATGTCTGCAGTTACGTGGCACATGTCCATCGTACCAAAGCCAATAGATTAACCGCAAGAGCTCACGGCGCCGGGCTAGCTGTGGTGGCCGGCTTCAGGTGTCCATCGGTGGCCAGCTTTGGGTGACTACCGAGGCCCAAAGTCACTTAGTTAGGCGATGAGATACCGGGCAAAGTCCGCTACCGTCGCTTGCCACGACGAGATACGTTCGCCGTCGTCGCTTATCTGCTGCCGAGGAGGAACCGATCGGTAAGGGTTCCTCGGATCGAACGATTGATCAAGTTGATCGAAGAATAGAATGCCGCTGTGCACATGAACGATTTCGCCTTCGCGATACAGCGGCCACCAGAAGAGCAGATGCGACACAGTGGGGTCCGCTATAGACGTGATGAGGCAGGAATTGCCACCGTCCCCCACAATCCGAGAAACCGCCTCCCTCCACTGTTTCTTGTAGTCGGCTCTGCTCCAATACGAGAGTAAGCTGATAAACCGTTCTTGGAACCCACCGATTGTGATGGTCCCGCCGCACGTGTCGGGCGGAGATGCCGCGGCACCTTCACGGTAAATGTCGAATTCTATGGAGAACACAATTTTCAGCGTGCGCGGTTACCGCGCGATACGATTAGTAAGAAGTGCGTCATAGGTTCCGATTCGATTTCCTTTTCGGTCGACCATCTTCCAAACACCGCCCTTGTGCGCATCAACATCCGGAGTGATGTAGTTCTTTCCGTTCGTAAACACCGGCTGGCCATGAGAGTTGAACGGAGCATCCTTCACGCGCTTATCATACCCAAGGTAATTGGCCAGATCCGTCGCCTGCTTGCTGGAAAGTGGTGTCGGGGCAGGATCAGGGAATGAATTGAATGATCCACTGATCGGATTGAAGCTAGCGACGGCCGCACCCAGCATAAAGCCGTTATGGAAATGTTCATAGTCGCTGGTCGGCGCTTGAGGGCAGCCGTGCCCGATGCCGCATTCTTCACCGACCCAGAAAGAATGCCAGCCGTATTTTGCGCGAGAGAGGAGCTTGGGGACCTCGTCTTCGTTTGGCCCAACATCAGACTGTGTGCAGTTTCCTGGCACTGGGCATAGCCCGAACGGATCGCTCAAGTTAACAGGGTCACCAGCGGCGAACCCGTAGGCATTTATCCCGCCCGCGAGTCCTATGGGGTCCTCCTGCGTGAAGCGACCTGTCTTTGGGTCATAATAGCGGTTTCGCCTGTATTGATATCCCGAGCCATCCTGGGAGCCCGTAATGATGCTGCCCCACCATGACGTTGGCGGTTGAATGAGATAGTCACCGTACGACGAGCCCTGAGCCGCGGGGAAGACAATCGTCGATCCGCTACATACGGTCGTTGGGCACGTGCCGACGTCGTATTGCCCCCGCCAGTTGGCGAACGGGGCTACGACGCTCGTTCCCTTGAACAGATCGAGCGGCTGGTCCAACCCGAGCCCCTCTGTATAACCGACGTTGCCGTACAGCGCCCCCGCGAAATCGTCGTTCTCCTGATCCGTGCTCGTGGTGTCGCCCGGTGCCCGAATCTCGTACAGGATCTGGTCGCCATCCCACACCGTGCGCATCAACTGGTCCTTGCAACCGGAGTTCACATCGTCGTGCTGGCAAATGGCGCCGGTGTCGAGCACCATCCGCTGAAAGACCCGCCTGCCTAGCGCATCGTACCGGTAATACTCCACGCGGTTGTACGGCTTATAGTTGAGAGGCGGGTTGAATGCTACAGTGTCTAGCGTGAAATGGCTGCGAATGAGCTGCTGCTGGACATTGTAGGCGTTGACCACGTCATGCTCTTCGCGGCCGTGGAGCGACTTGAACCCACTCGAGTCGCCGTCATATGCGTACACGTGCACGTCGAGCTCCTCGCCGATGGCGCCGTCGAAGCTATCGGCGTAATAGTACGATGTATCGGTCGCCACCGCCGGCTGTACCGCGAGGCTCATCCGGTCCGAGCCAGGGAGGTAGCTGTACACGTGATTCTGATAGGAGCTGGCCGGCACCCACATTGACGTGTGGTTGCCTAACGCATCATCGGCAATCTGCTCCGCCCCTGACTGGTTTGCGTATTCGGCGTGGCGCAGCGCGCCCATGCTCGAGAACGCCACCGAGTCGCCGCCAGTGACGTTGGCGATGGCCTTGCCCGCCCGGTCGTAGTGGAGGCTATCCGAATGGAGCGTGAAGGTGCCGGCCTTCTGCACGCGGCGCACCAGCCGAGAATCGAGATCGTATGCATCGGTCTCCCAAACGCTGTCCGCCCGTTGGGCAAAGCTCGTGAGGCGGCTGAGCCGGCCATCCACGTCGTACTGATACCGAAATACATTGCCGAACACGTCGCGGACGCTATCGAGCATTCCCGTCTGTCGGTCATAGCTGTACGCAGCGCTGTCACTCCCGGCTGTCGCCAATGTGCCCGGATACTTGATCCAGATGCGCCGACCATCGAGATCGTATCCGTTGCGGATGCCATAGATATGGGTCGAGAAGTTGCCTAACATGGAGTCGGCGGTGGCAATGCGGAGCGTGTCTGCTGCAAGCGTGCCGCTCGCGTTATACCTGCGGCTGACTCGGGCGTACGGATTGTTGGCGAACAGCATGTGACCCACCGCGTCATAGCCGTACGTCGCGGTTTCGCTACCGATCGCCATCACCCGCCGGTTGAGTGCATCGTACGTATTCGTCGTCGGACGCCGGCCGCCACCCGTAATGTTCCCGGCGGCGTCATAGGTCCATGTGATTGGCTGGTAGCCGATGAGCGTCTCGGTCGTCTTCCGGCCATCCCGGTCATAGACGAACGCCTGCTTTTCGGTCCCGATGCTATTCGGATCGGGCGTGCTCCACTTCCATAGCGTGTCGAGGTTGCCGGCACGATCGAAATGCTGACGCACATGCAATACTTGGGAACCAGCAGTGTCCAACGTGAGAGTGTCCCGCCCGAGGAGATCGAGCAGATCGCGCGTGATGTGTAATCCTGTCGTGGAGTCGCTTGGCGCCGTGTCCGCAACGACTTCGCCGACATCGTTGCGCGCGTAGCCAATCGCCATGCCTGCCGCCGAAATCGTGCGCGACACGTTCCCGAGCTGGCTGTCGTACATCAAGGAATCCTTAGCGCCACTCGCGTACTGCACGGTCCTGAGTAACGCGGTCGCGGTACCCGTCGTGTAGTATGCGAACGTGACTTGATGGCCGGCGCCGTCCTTCTCCGTCAGCGCGTTGCCGTTCGTCGCGTCGTATGTCGCAGTGCTCGAATCTCCCTCGGGATAAATCGTGCGCGTCACGAAATCCCAGGATGGGTCCCATGTGAACGATGTCGTCGCATACGTGAGTGGACTCGGCCTGAACGTGGACGAATCCGTGACCGATTTGACGTGGCCGAGACTGTCGTAGGTGGCCGCCAGTATCTGCCCATTCGGTTGTCGCACACGGGTGGCAGCGCCGGGGAACGTCGTACTGCCGTACGTGATGAGTGTCTCGTCGCCGAGCGCGTCGCGGATACGGTTAGGCGCACCTAACGCAGTGAACCAGAACAGCGTCGTGTCGCCTACGTCCGTGCGCGGACCATCGACCTTCGCGTACGACTGCTCGAGTGTTACCGGCGCAGTGCCCTGCAGTCCGCGCGTTTCGAGCGGCGTGAAGGTCGTCACTGCGTTGCTGCCCGCGGCAAGGGGGATCGTCGCCTGGGTCAGCGGGCTCGGCGTGTTGGAATAGTACGCGAAATTGAGTGAATCGCCTCGCTGATCGATGATCTGCGTCGCGCGCGGATCGTATGAAGCGCGGTAGCGAAACGCGAGCGTATCACCGTAGACATCTCGAATGCGAGCGACCTGATCGTTCGCGTTGTACGTGATCGAGTCGAAGCGAGCCTGGCCGGAAATCGTCGGTGCGTCGACACGAGCCAACCTCCAGTTGCCGCCGATGTTCGTGTACGAGAACGTGTAAACCTTGCTTGCTGCCGACGGCGCCAGAGTGATGGTGCTCAGCCGGCCGCAGCTCGCATCGGCATAGGCGAATGCTGTAGTCTGGCCAAGGCGATTCACCGTCTCCATGTGGCAGCCATACACGGTATCGAACTGCACCTTGAGCCCGTGGGGCAAGTACTCCACAAATCGCCCGCCGACCCGCCTAACTGTATCGGGCCGGTCGACGTTTGCAGCTCCCCATGCATTCGGATTGGTCACCGACTTAACATATTTCCGCGTACTTCCGTCTCCGCCCACCCAGTACATTGTGCTCAGGCCCGGGTTGAGATACAGCCGCTCCAACCCCGCGAGCCACCAGCCGGGCCCGAACTGGCTGTGGTCCCGTCGCACGACGAAGAATTCACCGGACACCGTGTCGCGCGAGGCAACTCCCGAGTACACGCGAGTGACTTCGAGTGAGTACCGCTGCACGCCGGTTTGATAGTTCCGCGTGGAAATCGGGTCGAAGATGAGGGCGATGCGCCGCGTGCTCGAACTCGTCCAATTGGATCCAGCCCATTTGGCGGAGTCGATCTTGACACCGGCACTGTCGAGCACTCGACCGGATACCGAGTCCGGAATCCGCGAGTCCGGCAACGTCACGTTCGCCGCAATGACGATATGGGGTGCGGCAAAGCGGCTGTTGTAGAGCAGCGCCGGCGTCCGAGTGTTTGTCAGCGTCACAGTAGTCGGTAGGGCATAGGCTACACGTAGATCGCCGCATTCGTAGCTAACCCCGGTTGCTACCGATACGTGAAGGCAGAGGCTTCGCTCGACTGTGCTGCCTGGATTGACCGATGCGATATCAACGGTAGTCGAGTCCCGGTCCACAGTGACGGCAACGGATCCACTGTCGCGCGCCGTCGTGTCGCTCGTGCTCCAAGCCTTCAAAAGCAAATTCCCAACCGTGCCTGCGGTGGCAGATGCGGTGAACGTGATGCTCGGACTGCTCGACGCACCCGGCGCCAGTCTCACGGAGTCGGACGCCGGAGTACAGCCAGATCCGATGGCGGTCCCTGTGCACGTGCGCGTGTATTTGATTGTGCTTGTATCGACGCCAGTGTTCGTGACTGTGAAGGTCTTGGACGACAATGCGCTCGGGTCGGCGTTGAGCGTCGAATACTCTGGCGTCACGGACACGCGGGCCAACGGCGTTGGAGGCGGCGGATTGGTGACCGTAACCGTGGCGGTTGCAGCCATCTCTCCGACGTCATCGTCCACTGTCAAGGTGAATGTTCCTGTTCCCGGCGTACTGCCTGTGGCGTACTTGACGGTGACGAGTTTGGATGAATTCGCGTTGATGACGACGCTCGACGGGCCACTATCCGAGACCACTGCGCCGGTATTCGTATAGTTGAGAGAATAGCTTTGCTGCTCGAGATTGCTCAGGTTCGTTATGCTGAACGCCTGTTGCAGGCCGGTCTTATTGGTTACGGCCGAGAGCGAAATCGTACATGGGGAAATTCCGCTCAGGGATGTTGAGCAAGAAATCGGAACGCGCTCGATGCGGATGCGCGGACCATCGGAATGTGCCTTGACCGCCTCGATTGGCCGGGGGATCACCGTCGCCGGTGGGACGTGGGGACGCGACGGGTCGTGAGCGGGCGGCGCCGCTGTGCCGATCGACGGCCCAACGACAATGAGAAGTGCCGTCAACGTAGACCAGGTTGCGACCCGTCGCATGAGACGCTCCGATAAAAGCGTCCCGACTCAGTGCACGCGCGAGGCCAGCCTCGTTACTTTGCTATCTCGTTAGGCGGTGCCCATTTACCACTTCGGAAAGCTGACGATCGAGCGCACTCCGCTATTGCGTTGCTGTAGCGATGCTATAGCTGGCCGCTCGAGAAGTGGCGCACCAGAATCGTAATGTCCTCACGCCGGAGGCGCAGCGGCGGCACATTCACAACTGCTCCGTTCAGGCGGTAGGCCAGATCGCAGCGAAACGCCCTACACGAACCAATTCCATGATCGGCTCGTTAGTCGTGGCGACGAGGCGAAAGTCGCTGCGACGATCAGTCGCCGCGCCGACGGGGCGAAAAGTGCCAGCCTCCAGCACGCGCAAGAGCTTGCTCTGAACGACGATGGACAGGCTTCCCACCTCGTCGAGAAAGCACCGTACTGCCATTCGCCTGCTCGATGTAGCTCGATGAGTTGGCGACAGCGCCGCTGAAATGCTCCCCGAACAGGCCCTAACAACGCGCTCTCGAAGAGCGATTCGGCCACGGCCGCTGCGTTGAAGTGACCCGCTCCTGTCTGCGACCCATCTGCCTCGAGCTGCAATAGCAGTGCTATAGCAGCTGCAATCGCTGGCTGCAATGGTGCCCACGGATTGCGGAGTCAAGTCGTTGGGAACGAGCGATATCAGAGGAGCCCGCTCGTGGCACTGCTCATGCCCGTTTCGGAACGTCTCCGCATCAAGACTGCTTCGCCGGCGACGCCACTCATCTTCGCTCGCCCACATCGACTCGAGTGCCACCAGTGCCCAGCGCCCAACGCCGCGGATTCACGCTGCTCGAACTGCTCGTCGTCCTGGCAATCATCGCCACGCTGGTGGCCGTTGTCGCGCCGAACATCTTCCGCAACGTCGGCGACGCGAAAACGGCCGCCGCCAAGAGCCAGATCGAAATCTTCGGACTGGCGCTCGATTCGTACCGGATGGACAATGACACCTATCCGTCGACGAGCCAGGGCCTCGCCGCCTTACGCGTGAAGCCCGCGAGCGGCGACATCCCGCGAAATTGGCGTGGACCCTACCTGCGCAAGGACGTGCCGCTCGATCCGTGGGGCCGTCCGTACGTCTACGTCGCGCCGGGCGTCGAGAACCCTACCTCCTACGACCTTTACACGTTAGGCCGAGATGGAAAGGCCGGCGGCAGCGACGAGGACGAAGACATCACGTCGTGGGGCGGCCCGGTGCATCCATGACGGCGACCCGATTCGCGTATCGAGCAGCGCGCGCGGACGGCGCGTTCGAGCACGGCGTGCTCGCTGCCGAAAGCCGCGACGCCGCCCTCCGCGCGCTGACCGCGCAAGGATTGTGGGCTGTCGACCTCACCGCTGCACGCTCCGGCAATGATTTGCGTACGCGTCTCTCGCCCGCCGACCTCGCACTCGGTCTGCGGGTGTTGTCGACCTTGCTCGAGAGCGGACTGCCGGTGAGCAAGGCGCTCGCGGCGATGCCGGAGCTGGCACCCGATGCCTGGCAACCCGCGCTGCCGGGGTTGGCGCGCTCGGTGCGCGAAGGAGCATCGTTGGGCGCCGCGCTCGAACGGAGCGGGCTGGCGATCCCCGCCGTCGTGTTGGGCATCGTGCGCGCGGGCGAGGCGGGCAGTGGACTCGCGCGCGCCGTTAGGCGGGCAGCGGACCTGATGGATGAATCGGCGGCTACCCGCACCGCCGTATGCGCGGCGCTCATCTATCCGTGCATCCTTGCGGTCGCCGGCACGGTCTCGGTGGGTATCCTGGTCGGAGTGGTTTTGCCGCGATTCGGGGCAATT
>Ga0079221_10000619_pt1 | contig 10341 bp, 10 predicted proteins | sample GAAS200_FD_75069 | JGI IMG/M metagenome (GOLD analysis project Ga0079221, IMG submission 75069) | Agricultural soil microbial communities from Georgia to study Nitrogen management - GA AS200 | ecosystem: Environmental > Terrestrial > Soil > Agricultural land | place: USA: Georgia | collected... | reverse complement strand
CGGGCATCGCGGGCGCGCTGATCATCTTGACGCAGGTGTGGCTCTTCATCAGCGGCAATTATTCCTGGCTGAATCTTCTGACCATGCTGCTGGCGGTGCCGAGTTTCACGAACGCGCAGCTCGGCGCGATTCTGCGGATACGAGCACCAGCCCCGCTCTCGGCGCCGGTGGCTTACCAAAGCGCGGTCCTGGCGTTCGGAGCGATCGTCGTCATCTTGAGCTATTGGCCGGTGCACAACCTGCTATCGCGGCGGCAGAAGATGAACACCAGTTTTAACCCCTATCACCTGGTGAACACCTATGGGGCGTTCGGAAGCGTCACCAAGGCTCGCTACGAAATCGTGATCGAGGGCACCGAAGGCGACGCGGTGGGCGAGCAAACGAAGTGGAAGGAGTACGAGTTCAAGGCCAAACCGGGCGATCCGAAGCGGCGGCCGCGCCAAATCGCGCCGTATCATTTGCGTCTTGATTGGCTGATTTGGTTTGCGGCGATGTCGCCCGTTTACGATTATCTCGAGCATCCCTGGTTCATCATTTTCATCCAGAAATTGCTGCAAAACGACCCGGCCGCGTTGAAATTGATCGCGGCGAACCCGTTCCCCCGAGGGCCGAAGGTCGTGCGGGCGCGGCTCTATCGCTACCGTTTTGCGACAGCGAAACAGCGGCGGGAGACGGGCCAGTGGTGGATCCGTACACTTGCGGGCGAGTACCTGCCTCCCGTTTCAATGAGTGGCGGCGAGAGAACTCAGGACTGACCCGCGACAGCAGGTCGGTATTCTAAGTGCCGGTCCATTTGGGGGGGCGCTTGTTCAGAAAGGCGTCCAGGCCTTCGCGAAAATCGCGGCTCATGTAGCACATCAGAATCAAATCGCGATCATCCTTCGGGGTCATATGCTCCTTGACGCGGCGCAGCGCCTCCTTGGTGGCGCGCAAAGTGAGCGGCGCGTGGGAAGCGACGATTGCGGCGAGCTCGTTCGCGCGGTTCTGCAAGGCGGCGTAATCGGGAAGAACTTCGGCCAGCAGGCCGATGGCGCGGGCTTCGGAGGCTTCGATCAAGCGTCCGGTGAAGATGATGTCTTTAACGCGCGCCGGTCCGATGAGCGATGCGAGCCTAATGTAATTGGCGATGGAGAGGCAGTTGCCCAGAGTGCGGGCAATGGGCATGCCAAAGCGCGCGTTCTGCGCGCCGACGCGAATATCGCAGCAGCAGGCGAGCGCGGCGCCGCCGCCGGTGCAGGCTCCGGCGATCGCGGCAATGGTGGGAATCGGGGAGCGCTCGAGAGCGTCGAGGATGCGATCCATGCGGGCTTCGTAGCCGAGTGCGTCCTCCGGGGCGGAGAAGGCTCTGAATTCGGAGATGTCGGTACCCGCCGCGAATGCTTTGTCGCCCGCGCCCGTGAAGATAAGAACGCGAAGAGAGGAATCGCTTTGGGCCTGCAGGAGGATTTCGCCCAACCGGTCGTACATGCGGAAGGTGAGGGCGTTGCGGGCCTCGGGACGATTGAAGGTGACGCGGCCCACGCCATCATGAACTTCATAGAGAATCTCTTGGCTCACCGTGTTGTGCCTTTCTGGATTGGCTCCGGCAAGTGAATGGCTCCTTGAGCCGCGAGTTGGTCGATTTCGGAATCGGAGAAGCCGTGTTCGCGCAGCACCTCGCGGGTATCCTGGCCAAACATGGGCGCCGGGCGGCGCACGCTGCCGGGAGTATCGGAAAATTTGACGGGCAAGCCGATGGCCTTTACGCGTCCCGCAGTGGGGTGCTCGGTCTCCACGATCATTTCGCGGGCCAGCGCTTGGGGATCGGCGTGCATTTGGGAGATTTCCAGCACTGGGCCCGCGGGAACACCGGCCCGCTCCAGGCGACGCAACCATTCAGCGGAGCTGCGGTGCTGGAAAAGCGGGGTCAGCGTTTCGGTGAGCGTGGCCAGATTATGCATGCGCTCGGCATTGGCGGAAAAGCGCGGGTCGGCTGCCAATTCCGGCGCTTCCAGGGCGTCCACCAGACGCAGCCAGTTCGCCTGGTTCGCCGCGCCCACGGTGATCCAGCCGTCGGAAGTGGGAAATGCCTGGTAGGGGGCGTTGAGGGGATGAGCCGTGCCCATGGGGCTGGGAGCCCGCCCGGTAGCGAAACACATCGCCGAATGCCAGTAAGTTTGGACGATGCCGGCCTCGAAGAGCGATGTATCCACCATTTGGCCCTGGCCGCTCGACTGGCGAGAATAGAGCGCGGCGAGAATCCCCAGGCAGGCCAGAATTCCGGCGGTGATGTCTGTAACCGGGGCTCCCACCTTTACCGGGGGATGGCCGGGGCCTTCGCCGGTAATGCTCATCAGGCCGCTCATGCCCTGCGCGACGAGATCGAAACCGCCGCGATCGGCGTAGGGTCCAGTGCGGCCGAAACCGGAGATCGAGCAATAGACGAGCCTCGGATTCATGGCGTGCACGGCGGCATAACCGAAGCCCATCTGGTCCATGGCGCCGCGGCGGAAGTTCTCGATCAGCACGTCTGCCTTTTGCAGGAGGCGAGAGAGGACATGGCGGCCGGCTTCGGATCGAAGATCGAGCGCGATGCCGCGCTTGTTGCGGTTCATGATGAGGAAAGCCGCGGATTGGTCGGCGACGGTGGGCGGCACCATGCGCCGGGAATCGTCGCCGTCGGGGATTCGTTCAACCTTGATGACGTCGGCGCCCATATCGGCCAAGAGCATGGAGCAGGCCGGGCCAGCCATGATGTGGGAGAGGTCAACCACCTTCAGGCCGGCCAGCGGCCCGGTGCTTGCGTCCTTTGGGGCATTCTTCACGCCGTTATCCTTCCTCAACACGCAACCTTAGCACGCCGCTTCGGTTCGGCCAGCAAGATGAGATCGAAGCAACGCAAAATCAAAGCCAACGCCTGAACTTCACCCAGGCACAGAAAGAACTGCTGCGCTAAAGACCGCAGCGCTACGTGAAAACCCTAATCGAGGGAGGGTCCAGCATGGCTCTGCACATCGTTGCGATGCGGCGGTTGCAGCATGGGAAGGCTGCCGCGGCAAGAATTCAGCGCTACTTCTCCGCGGCGGCGGGGCGGGAGCCGGGGAGGCCGACGGCGATCCAGGCGGCTTCATGCCATTTGCCTTGCTGTTTGGTCCAAACGGTCATGACGAGATTGTGGACGTCGGCAATGCGGCCGCTATTATTCGCGCGAAGATGCATGTGCTCCTCGACAATGGCGGTATCGCCGTAGGTGCGCACATGGACTTCGGAAAGATCCAGCGCCAGAAATTTGTGGGCGCCGCTGCCGACACCCTGGAGATATTCGGCTTTGTGTTCGACCATGCCGTTGGCGTGCGTGTGCGTGAAGTCGGATGTCTCGCAAGCGTCCATGGCGGCGACGTCGCCGCGCAATTCGGCGTCGTTGCATCCCGCGTTAATTTTGAGGACTTCCTGATCGGCGGCTTTGGCGTCGCCGGCCGGAGTTGCGGCGAAGGAGCGGCCAGCGAACGCGAACCCGAAGGCGAGGACAAGCGCGCACAGCAGAACGCGGTGGTGAGACATTGTTTCCTCCTCGAAGCAGGAGCAGCAAGGCTCAATGACTAGGCCGTTGAGATTGTACGCTGGAGCGGAAGCCAAGGGAATGGAGAGCAAATTCCGTCCCGCAAAGGCGGCGGGCGCCCTGGGCTACAAGTGAACCCAGCTTCAGAAAACGAGGGTGGGGCACCCCGAACTGCAGATCCCTCGGGCAAACCCGGCCTCGTGATGACAACGACTTCCTGACTTGGGCTACAAGAACTTAACCTTTGCAGACACCGCGGAGGCGGACTTGGAAATTCCATGCCGGGCTGAAGGCCCCGGCGCTACGTTTAAACCGAAAGGCTTCCCGGCACAAAACGTCGAGCGCGACGGCCTTTATGGGCTAGTCGTCGCCGGCAATTCTGGCGAGAACTGCGTGGCGTGTTTCCTCGAGGGTGGCCTGCACGGAATTTCGGGGCAAATGCTCAACGATGGGATCCACGAGCCAGCGAAACATGACGGGAACATCGCGGCTCAGTCCAAGGGCCTCCAACTCGATGTACACACCGCCGTCGCTCTCCTCGAATTTCGTAATCGTGTACAGGCGCCAGATGTAGCCGGGTCCCTGGTCGGGAGGAAGCATGCGCATATACGACTGGCCGAATTTTTCGATGGCCTGCAAGCGGGTGCTCTGCGAAATGCTGTACCATCGCTTGGCGTTCACCTGGACGTAGCGGGTCTGGTATTCGCCTTTGATGGCGGCGGTGACGAACAATACCTTCTGCATAAGGAGCATTGAAAAAGTGTCGTCATTTCCGCCGGAGCCCTCCGCGGTCGCGTCAATGACGGCAGGCTTATACATCTCGGGATAGCGGGCATAGTCGCGGATGACGGCGAGCACGTCGGCGATCGTGGCTCGCGGAACGAAGACGGCACCTATCCAGTCGTGAATGAGCCCGTGCGGTACCTTGGGCGGACGGCCGTCGCTTCGGGGCCAGACGTAAATTTCGCCGGCTCGTACGCGGAGACGCCTCTCCGGCACCTCACTTATGCGCAGGAAGGGCGATTGATCAAGCCGGACCTCGGTACGCGCGCAGGTCGAACGAATATAGCCATCCCAGGCAGCCACGGTTTGCGTTTCCAACTCGGTGGGGGCGGCCTGGGCGGAGACCGAAGCAAATAGCAACAATGCGAACGCCGCGGATAAGAAATACCGTTGTGCGGCGCGGTGAGGTTTGCTGGATTCTCTGCCGGGTTTCGGTGCCATGGGTTTCGCCCTCCCCGGCGAGAAGAAGGCATTCAAGCTGCCAGACTCGGGCCGGCAGCGCGGATCGCTGAATCTCTCTGAATTACTTGCATGATCGCGAAAGCGGAGAGAGCATTGGTGAGGTCACCTGGCAACCTGGGCGTGCCAGCGCGACGGTAAGCTGCCGGATTTCCGGCATGAGAGTGTTGGCACCCGGCTGGTATGCGGGGCGAAAAGTGTCTGGGGGGATTCGCTTCGAACGTCTTAGCAATAGAAAAGAGAGAGCCGGACGAACCTTATGTGGGCGGATTTTTGATCTGGAATATGGTGACGACGACCCGGAACACATACGCACGAAGACGAAGACGAAGCTAAAGCTTGTATCCCGAGGAGCCCCAAGAGCATCTGAATGCTTATTCCCGAGAGGTGCAGCAGGTAATGTTCATGGAAGCGAAAGCAGTGGCTTTGGCGGAGCAGCAACCATCGCGCTACGAAGCGCTGATCCGCCTCTCGTTAGCCATCGGCGTGCACCGAGATCCAGCGGAGTTATTTCAGGTCCTGATGTGTGAACTTCGCTCGGTTGTCAAATTCGACAGCATTGGGGTTGTCCAGTACGACGAAGAGGGGAACGAGATCGCCTGGCATCTGGCGGAAAATTGCCAGGAGATGACGGAGCGCCCCTGCCAGGAGGAGTTGCCCCGCGAAGAGAACATCCTTTGGTGGGTGTTTGAACATCAAGAACCGGTGGTATTCCCGTCGTTGGACCGGGAGACGCGGTTTCCCCGGGCCGTCGGTCAGATCAAAGCTTGCGGAATTCAATCCGGATGCGCCTTTCCTTTGACGACGGTGCACCGCCGCCTAGGAGTGCTCTTCCTGGGCAGTGAGGAATCCGAAACGTACTCGGAGCAGGACGTGGCGTTTCTTTCTCTGGCGGCCGGGCAGATCTCGCTGGCAATCGACGATGCGCTGAATTTCGAGGCTTCCCGCAAAGCGCAAGAACAACTGAAACTCCTGCTTGACCTGACGAATAACGTTGTTTCCACGCTGGATTTGCGCGAACTGCTGCGAAATATCTCGGCAAATCTGCGGCGCGTGATGCAGTGCGATTTCGTGGGGGTGGGACTTCCGGACGTGGGGAGCGCCGCGCATTTGCGGCTCTACGCCGCGGATTTTCCGGAAAGCAAAGGATTCATCCGGGAAGAGAGCCTTATCCCCATCGAGGGAAGCCCGCCGGGCACGGCTTTCAAGACGGGGGAGCCCTTTGTAGCCACGATTAGCGACATCGCCCAGATGACTCCGAATTCGCCGCCCTCGGCGGAGGGATTCACGGCCGGCTGCGTTCTGCCGCTGGTGAGCCGGGGACGCACGCATGGAGTGTTGACCCTGGCCCGCCGGGAAGAACGCGGTTTCAGCGAGGATGAGGTGAAGTTCCTGATGCAAGTGGCGAACCAGATCGCCATTGCGGTGGAAAATGCGCTGGCCTACGGGCAGATCGCCGAGTTGAAAGACAAGCTCGCCCAGGAAAAACTTTATCTGGAAGACGAAATTCGCAGCGAGATGAATTTCGAAGAGATTGTAGGAAAGAGCGCGGCGCTGCGGAGGGTCTTGAAGGAGGTGGAGACGGTGGGGCCGACCGAATCCACCGTGCTGATCTGCGGCGAGACGGGCACCGGAAAAGAGCTGGTCGCCCGCGCCCTTCACGAACTCAGTCCGCGGGGTGCGAGCGCCTTCGTAAAGTTGAATTGCGCGGCCATTCCGACCGGCCTGCTGGAAAGCGAACTTTTCGGACACGAGAAAGGCGCGTTTACCGGCGCGATCGCGCAGCGGATTGGCCGCTTCGAGCTGGCCAATCACGGCACCGTGTTTCTCGATGAAATCGGCGAAATTCCGCTGGAACTTCAGCCTAAGTTGCTGCGCGTGCTGCAAGAACGGGAGTTCGAGCGGCTGGGCAGCACGCGCACGTTGCGGACCGACGCCCGGCTGATCGCGGCGACCAACCGCGATCTGGCGACGATGGTTGAGGAGCAGAAGTTCCGCTCCGACCTTTTCTACCGGCTGAATGTTTTCCCGGTTCGAGTTCCGCCGCTGCGGGAGCGCGTGGAGGATATTCCCCTGCTCGTGCGCCACTTTACGCAGCAGTTCGCGCGGCGCATGAAGAAGAGGATCGAAAGCATTCCTTCGGAAACGATGAATGCGCTGTGCGAATACCACTGGCCGGGGAACATCCGTGAGCTACAGAACGTAATCGAACGCGCGGTGATCCTCTCGCCGGGGCCGGTGCTGCAGGTGTCGCTGTCGGATTTCAAAACGAACGGCGCTTCAGCGCCCGAGGCGGAAAGCGCGGCCCGGCCTGGAATGCAGGGGAATATGCAGCGCGTTCTCGAGGAGGCCGAGCGCAAGCAGATTCTGGCGGCGCTCGAGGAATCGCGCTGGGTGGTGGCCGGGCCGAAGGGGGCCGCAGCGCGCCTGGGGATGAAGCGCTCCACGCTGCAGGTACGGATGCAGAAGCTGGGCATCGCCCGCAGCAGCAAGCCCGCTTAGAACCCGCAAGAGCATTCTCGCAACGACCACGCGCCGGCGCCGGCGGGAATCTTTTATTTTCAGGCAAATCATCCGCGTTTGGGTCATAGAGCTGCTGTTTGCATGCCCGCTCGCTCGGTTAACGCCACCCTAGGCATTTAGCCCTGTTTTCGCGCGGTCGAAGAAGCGTCTTCAAAGTGTTGATGCGCTGAGCCCCTGCAAGCGAAAAGCAACAGCAGATTCCACGCTCCCCACCTCACCACGCGCAAGAGCGACGCGTGGCGAGGACCCCAGGTTCGCTCGGAATGACAAGTTTAGTTCGTGCCAACAACGTGGTGAAAACTCGCGGCTAGGCTAGCTGCCAAGCGATTGGCAGGTGCCGCGGCGGCGGCAGCGTCACGGCGGCACCGCGACGTGGAATTGCTTCCGCGATTTTGTCTATCCCTCGCACCACCAAGCTCTTCCGAAAAGAAGCGCGCCGCAAACAGTTTGGCACGATGTGTGCATTTCTCCATGCGTGGAGAAAAACAGAAATGCTGCGGATCACGATCATCGAGGACGGCGCTGAACAAAGATGGAGTTTGCACGGCCGTCTGGAGGCTCCGTGGGTCGAGGAACTGGAGACAACGTGGAAAGAACGCTGCGGGCGGGACGGACGCAGGTGCTTGGTGGATCTGAGCGAAGTGACGGTCATCGACCAGCGCGGCGAAGAGGTGCTCAAGACGATGAAGGAAGCTGGGGCTGAGCTGATCGCGCGCGGCGTGTACCTGAGGCACGTGGTGGACGACATCGCGAGCCGGTGCAGACACCGCACAGCAAGGAGAGCGCAATGACGGCATATCTGGCGATCACGCTGCTGGCGGTGCTGATTTTTCTGTGTATTTCCGACGTCGTGGACGTGATTACGCGAGCGACGTCCGAATTCGAAAAGGCAAGAGATCTGTCGAGGAAACATGCGACCAGATAAAAACAAAAAGGAGAAAAGAAATGGTACTACGGAGGGTTGGGGTTCTATCAGTTTTGTCGGCGCTTTTGCTGTTCAGTTCCGCGGCATTTGCACAAGAAGAAGCGGAGTGGAAACACGGTGAGGTAAGCGTGCAGGGCACGGGCTTCTTCACCAAGAATTCAAACGGAAACGGAATTACGCAACACGCGACCGATACCGGCGGCGTGCTGGTGGGATACCGCTTCCACTTCGACCGCTGGCTGGCCGCCGAGGCGAATTACGGATACTCGCGAAACACCCAGCAAAACATTACATCCAGCGGGCCCTTCAACCTGCAGGCCAACGTGCATCAAGCCACGGCCGCATTGGTTGTGACGCTGCCGGTGGGCTACCGGATCAATCCGTACGCGCTGGCCGGGGCGGGCGCGCTGGTTTTTGATCCCACGAACAACGCCGGCCAATCGGTTGCGGGCGCGTTGCAGCAGGCCAAGGCCGCATTCGTCTACGGGGGCGGTGTGGACTTCACGCTGGTGAGACACGTCGCGCTGCGCGCCGAGTATCGCGGATACGTGTACAACCGGCCCGATTTCCAGCTCGCCGCGCTCAACTCCAACGTCACCGCTCATACCGCCGAACCCTCGGCGGGCCTGGTGTTCCGCTTCTAACGCGAAACAGCATCACGGCCAGTGCCGCGAGACCGGCGGCACTGGCTGTGATGGCGGACGAATTCATCAGGAAAGGATTGGGGAGATGCTGCAACCAACCGAAATTGCGGAGCCGATGGGAACTCAAGAAGCGAACGCGGCAAGCGTGGAAATGAGAGAGGGGCTGAATATCGGAGAGGTTCTGAGACGGGCGAGAGAGATTCATCGGCGACACGGCGGAATCTTTGGTTATGACTTCGAAGATTGGGCGCGCGCCTGGAGCGAGGTGCCGGATCAGAACGAGCGAACCGGGCGGGTGTCGCCAGAGTCGACAAGTACCGCGGTGCTGCCTGCAATGACGCGAGCGGTTTGATCTCCGTCCCCCTTTCAACGCTTCTATTTGGTGTTGCAGATACCTTCCGACCGGCAATATTCGATTACCACAGCAGGTAACGCACTCGTGCCTGTTCGCCGGTCCAAGAATCAACTCTTATATCGGGCCGTGCGAACGGGATTACAAACGATTGTTCTTAGGCCCGAGGTCCCAAATGGAGGATGCGTCAGCTGTTCGAGCCTCCATTATTTCGTCCTGGTTGTTTCCAGCAATTAGGACCCCGGGATAGGACCCGCCAAAAGCCAAATTCCGCTAAGCCCGTTTGTCGGGAGTTGGCCCCGTCCGGCCCGCGGCAACATGTAGCTTCGATCTCACCCCCGTGGCAGTTTGCCTTCTATGCGAAGGTTATGGCAACATCCCGCGCAATGAGAGCTCTGCCTCGTTTGGTCTCCCTTATCGTACTGATGATGCTTTTATTTCTTGTCCTACAGCAGACTTCCTCAGCGCAGGAAGCCCCCAGGGAACCTGCAGAATGGATCAAACGAGGTTCCGGGATGGGGAATATTCAACAAGCGAACACACGGCCATTCAAGCTCCACGGGGAAATCCGAATCCTTACTGTTAAGGAGGAGATGGCTAAGGGGACCTTTGATTTGGTCTGGAATTCGCCGTCGCAGTGGCGAGAGCAATTGCAGCTGCTGGGATACTCGCGCCTTCGACTCGGTGGAGAGCACAAGTATTGGCTACAACGAAGCGCCCCCTTTGAAATTCTTCGGGTGGACCAACTTGATCACCTGCTCGACTTTTCGTCAAAGAGTCGTGTTGGTTCGCACGAGAAAATCGGAAAGATGCAAAACAAAAAGGAGAATGGGATCGTTCGAACGTGTGTGGACTTAAACCGCACCTCGGGAACGGGCAAGAGATCCCTTTGTTTTGATCCCGCGACTGGTGTCTTGGTTATGGAGGAGGATTCCCAGCTTCAGGTCCCAACCCTCTTCCAGGCTCTTCAAATTACGCGAAGCGAATACTCGGATTTTCACGATTGGGCAGGTCACCAATATCCCTATACGATGGTTGCCTTCGCAGGCAAAACACCCGCTGTTGAATTCCATGTCGAGGAGCTTTCGTCTGCTGAGTCAATTGATCCTTCACTGTT
>Ga0079221_10000618_pt1 | contig 10347 bp, 9 predicted proteins | sample GAAS200_FD_75069 | JGI IMG/M metagenome (GOLD analysis project Ga0079221, IMG submission 75069) | Agricultural soil microbial communities from Georgia to study Nitrogen management - GA AS200 | ecosystem: Environmental > Terrestrial > Soil > Agricultural land | place: USA: Georgia | collected... | reverse complement strand
CGGCGCCGTCGGTCGTCGACAACATCAAGCTGATCCGGGACCTCGACCTCACGAAGAAGCTTTCTCGCCACGCCTACGACCTGGCGCTGGAAAAACAGCAGGGGCGGCTCGCCAGGCTCACGCGGCACAAGAGGTTTGCAAAGCGTTCGCTGGTGCTCGTTTTCGAGGGCGTGGACGCAGGCGGCAAGGGTAGCGCGATCCGGCGCGTCACCGGCGCGCTCGACGCCCGGCAGTACGTCACCCTTCCGGTGTCCGCCCCCAACGACGAGGAGCTCGCGCATCCCTATCTGTGGCGCTTCTGGAGAAGCGTGCCGCCGCTCGGCGGAATCTCGATCTTCGACCGCTCCTGGTACGGGCGCGTGCTGGTCGAGCGCGTGGAAGGCTACTGCAGCGCCAGCGACTGGATGCGCGCCTACAGCGAGATCAACCAGTTCGAGGAGCAGCTCGCGGAGGCCGGCGCCGTGATCGTCAAGCTCTGGCTCCAGATCAGCAAAGGCGAGCAGCTCGCCCGGTTCCGGGCGCGAAGCCACACGCCGTCCAAGCGTTTCAAGATTACGCCGGACGACTGGCGCAACCGCAAGAAATGGAACGCCTACGAGCGCGCCGTCTGCGACATGGTCGATCGCACCAGCACGGAGATCGCGCCGTGGACGCTGGTCGAGGCCGAAGACAAGCGCTTCGCGAGGATCAAGGTGCTCACGACCATCAACGATCGCCTCAAGCAGAGCCTCGACGGATGATCGCCAACGGCTTCTATCGCGCGCCGCTCTGGCTGCCGGGCGGCCACGCCCAGACCATCTATCCGGCGTTCGCTCCCCGACCGGCGGTGAAATACCGCCGCCAGAGGATCGACACTCCCGACGGCGATTTCGTCGACTTCGACTGGCTGGAGACCGCGCAGCCGCGCGGAGATGCTCCGCTGGTCGTGCTCTTCCACGGCCTCGAGGGCAGCTCCGCCTCGCATTACGCCCTCGCCCTCATGGCGCAGCTTTCCGTGCTCGGCTGGCGAGGCGTCGTACCGCATTTCCGCGGATGCAGCGGAGAGCCGAACCGACTGGCGCGCGCGTATCACTCGGGCGACTACGCGGAGGTCGGCTGGATGCTGCAGATGATCCGCAGTCTCGAACCGAACTCGACGATCTTCGTGGTCGGGGTGTCGCTGGGCGGCAGCGCGCTCTTGAACTGGCTCGGCCGCGAGGAGCACCGCGCCCGCGAGATCCTCGCCGCCGCGGCCGCCGTATCCACCCCGCTCGATCTCACCGCCGCGGGGATTTCGATCGGGCAGGGACTCAACCGCATCTATTCGCGGCATTTCCTCTCGACGCTGGTGCCGAAGGCGCTGGCGATGGCACGTCGCTTCCCCGGGTCGCTCGACCCGGGGGCGATCGCGCTCGCCGACACCATGTATCGCTTCGACGAGATCGTGACCGCGCCGCTGCACGGGTTCGGCGGCGCGAGGGACTACTGGAAGCGGGCCAGCAGCAAGCCGTGGCTCAAGGCGATCGCCGTGCGCACGCTCGTGCTCAACGCCCGCAACGACCCGTTCATCCCGGCGCAGTCGCTGCCCACGCGCGCCGAGGCGAGCGCGACCGTGACCCTCGAGCAGCCGAACGGCGGCGGCCACGGCGGCTTCGTCGATCCGCGCTTTCCCGGCCGGCTCGATTGGCTGCCGACGCACCTGATCAACTTCTTCGAGGCCTAGACGCCATGTTCCTCCCTCCAGACATCTTCAAGGCGTACGACATTCGCGGCATCGTGGGCAAGACGCTGACGCCGCCGATCGTACGGGCCGTCGGGCAGGCGCTCGGATCGCTCGCGCAGGAGCGTGGCCGGGACACGATCGTCGTCGCCCGCGACGGACGGAACTCCGGTCCCGAGCTGTGCCGGGCGCTGGCCGACGGCATCCGCGCAAGCGACGCTCACGTGATCGACATCGGCATGGTCACGACGCCCATGAGCTATTTCGCGGCGTACGAACTGGGCACGCAATGCAGCGTCGCGGTGACCGGGAGCCACAATCCGCCCGATTACAACGGGCTCAAGATGGTGATCGCCGGCGAGACGCTGGCGGGCGAGACCATCGCGGCGCTCAAGACGCGCATCGAGAAAGGCGATCTCCGCCAGGGCGCCGGAACGTACCGGAACGAAGACATCGGCGGGCGCTACCTCGAGCGCATCGCCGGCGACGTCAAGCTCGCACGCCCTGTCAAGGTTGCCGTCGACTGCGGGAACGGCGTGGCGGGCGCTTTCGCGCCCGCGCTGTTCCGACGCCTCGGCTGCCCGGTGACGGAGCTCTTCTGCGAGGTCGACGGCAACTTCCCGAATCACCATCCGGATCCGTCGCAGCCGAAGAACCTGCAGGATCTCGTGCGCTGCCTGGCGACCAGCGACAACGAGCTCGGGTTCGCCTTCGACGGCGACGGCGATCGGCTCGGCGTGGTCACCAAGGCCGGGCATATCATCTACCCTGACCGGCAACTGATGCTCTTCGCGGCGGACCTGCTCGGGCGCCACCCCGGCGCGCTCGTCATCTACGACGTCAAGTCGACGCGCAATCTCAAGCCATGGATCGTCGAGCACGGCGGAGCGCCGCTCCTGTGGAAGACGGGGCACTCGCTGATCAAGCGCAAGATGAAGGAAACCGGAGCGCTGCTCGCCGGAGAGATGAGCGGCCACACCTTCTTCAAGGAGCGCTGGTACGGCTTCGACGACGGGCTCTACGCCGGTGCGCGGCTGCTCGAGATTCTCTCACGCAGCGCCGATCCTTCCGCCGTCCTCGATGCGTTGCCGGAGAGCACATCCACGCCGGAGCTCAACGTCCCTTCCGGCGGCGAATCGCCGCACGCCCTCATCGCCAGGCTCGGGGAAAAAGCGACCTTTCCCGGGGCGACCGATGTCATCCGCATCGACGGCCTGCGGGTCGAATACGCGGACGGGTTCGGGCTCGCCAGGGCGTCGAACACCACGCCGGTGATCGTGCTGCGCTTCGAGGCCGACGACAGGACCGCGCTCGAACGCATTCAGGGCGAGTTTCGCCGCGTGTTCGCCGAGAGCGCGCCGGGGGTTTCGCTGCCGTTCTAGCTACGAGAGCCAGGTCGAGCAGTCCCAGCCGAGCAGGCGCTCGAGCTCGCGGATCTCGCTCTCGTAGAGCGAGACCAGATAGCGCTTTTCCTCCTCGCTCATCGCGCTGCTGTACTCGCGCGCGTTGCGCGTCTTGGCGGCGAGCGGAGGGAACGGCGCGATGTCGAGGAAGGCCGCGACCCGCTCGAGCACCGCCTTCGGCTCCTCGAGCAGCTGCTCGCTCTTGAAGATCGCGGTCTGTTCCACCGGGAAATGCGACCGGAGACGCTCTAGCTGGCGCACGTAGTAGCCGCGGTCGACATAGGCGAATCGCTTGGCACGGTTGGGGGACAGCGTGCGCTGCCGTTCCGGATACGCGCGGAGGGCGTCGAGGAAGGACAGCGGCTCGCGGCCGATCACCCGCTCGTAGTTCCAATGCGAAAAAGCACGCATGACCGGATTGCGCAGAACGATGATGAAACGCATCGCCGGGTTGTAGCGCGCGATCCGCTCGAGGGCCTGCGGCCAATACAGGTACGCGGGCGTCGACTCGCCCAGGAGGTGCTGCGGCGGCCGCGGGTCGAATTGGGCGTGGTAGGCCGCATAGTCGACGGGCTCGACCGCGAACAGCCGATCCTTGTCGAAAAAGTGCAGCTCCTTTTCGCGCGGGAGGCACAGCTCCGGATGGTCGCGCAGGTAGGCGTCGAGCGCGCTGGTGCCGCTCTTCTGCGCGCCAGCCACGAGGAAGCCGACCTTCTTCACCGCCGTCATACGCGAATCAGCAGCCAGATCAGTAGCCGATCCCGAAACGCCGATAGACCGATCCGAGCAGCCAGGCCGGGCCGACCAGGAACGAGCGCACGTCCTCGGTAAACGAGGGACGGCTCCGCTCGATGGCGTGACCGACGAACTGACCGATCCAGGCGGCGACGAAGACCGTCGCCGAAACGAGCAGCGCCCGCTCGCCGAGCCAGGCGAGCGCGCAGACCATCGCCAGCGTCACTGCCATCATGCCCAGCGCAAGGGGAAGAGACAGCCAGACGTAAAACGCCAGCGCCGCGGCGATCGCCATCCACGCCGCGATCGCCGAGACCGACCACAGGAGGCCGAGCACGCTCCAGACGATAAGCGGCACGCAAAGCCAGTGGATCGCCTTGTTCACGGGATGGCGGTGATAGCCGCCGTAGCGCTCGAAGAGTCGGTCGACGGTTCGCATGTAAGTTCGCCCGGCACCGCAGCTTGCGATGGTCGCACGCCCGCGCACGACGCGTCCAGCGGCGCGCTGACGCTATAATCGGCTGTCTGTGCTCAACGCAATTCGACCGATCTGCGTCGCCGCGGTGTACCTGGCCGCCGTAACGGCCACCGGTGGCGAACCGACGACCCTGAGCGTCCTGACCGGTCGCGGAAGCAGCGTCTATTACACCCTCGGCGTCGCGCTCGCCAGCAGCATCGAGAAGGCGGTGCCGGGGGTCAAGACCCTGGTTCAGGGCACGAAAGGCCCGATCGAGAATCTCGATTTGCTGCGCAGAGGAAGCGCAGAAATCGCCTTCGCGCCCGGGGATGTGCTGGCCGAGGCATGGAAGGGGACCGAAGAATCGGGCTTCAAGGCCCCGCTCAAGAGTCTCCGGGGCATCGCTGCGATCTATCCGGACTACGTTCAGATCGTCGCCCGCGCCGACTCGGGCATTCGTGCGCTCTCGGACCTCAAGGGCAAGCGGGTGTCGGTGGGCGCGCCGCGGTCGGTGACCGAGCTCGACGCGCGCATGATCTTCACCGCCGCCGGCTTGCCTTACTCAAGCTTCGCCGCGACGCAGTACTTTCCATTCGGCGAAAGCGTGGAATTGATGAAGGACGGCCGCATCGACGCCATGGTCCAGTCGGGCGCCGCGGGCGCACTGGCGCTGCGCGATCTCGCCAACGCCCTGGACATCGTCGTCGTGCCCGTCCCTCCCGACGTGATCGAGAAAATCCACAGCGCGGTTTACCTGCCCGCGACGATCCCCGCGAACACGTACCGGGGCCAGACGATGAGCGTGCCGGTTGCAGCCGTGCAGAATTATCTGGTCACGCGGGCGGATCTCGACGCCGACGTGGTGTACGCGATCACCAAAGCCTTGTGGACCGGCGTCGATCAGCTCGTCGCGGCGCATCCGGCGGCGAAGGCCATGGATCGCAGGCGCGCGCTCGAAGGCATGCCGGTTCCGCTGCACCCGGGAGCGGAGAAGTACTACAAGGAAATCCGGCTGATTCGCTGACGCGCAAAGCGGCTCTCGCGGTCAGCCCTGCACCCGGGCAACCGTCTTGCGTCCGAACCATTGCCAGGCGAGGACGGCGGCGATCCCGGCGAGGCCGATCGCGTCAGCGGAGGGCGCCGGATAGATCAGCGCCAGCCCGGAGACGATCATCACCCACTGCTCCAGCATCGAAAGCCGTCTCAGGAGCCAGCGCTGGACGCCGGCGGCGAGCGCCGCGATGCCGAGGCACGCGGTGAACGCGATCCACGCCACGGCGACCCAGGAGCCCTCGGGAGGCGCCTTGAGGAGCAGTCCCACGCCGGCAGGGTCCAGCACAAAAACGAAGGGCACCACGAACGCAGGCAGCGTGTACTTCCAGGCCTGCATGGTCGTCTTGTAGGGGTCGCCGCCGGTAATCGCCGCCGCCGCAAAAGGCGAAAGCGCGGTCGGCGGAGACACTTCGGACAGCACCGCGTAATAGAAGATGAACATGTGCGCGGCGTAGTCAGGAACACCGAGCTTGATCAGCGCCGGAGCCGCGATCACGGCGCAGATGATGTAGCTGGCGGTCACCGGCACCGCGAGCCCGACGATCCAGACGATCAATGCCGTGTAGACCGCGGTGAGCATCAGGCTCCCGCCCGCGTAGTCGATGACGATGGCGCTGAACTTCAGCCCAAGACCCGTCTTGGCGACGACTCCCACGATGATCCCCGCGGCCGCGCAGGTCGCCGCCACGGTCAGTACCTGCAGCGAGCCGTCCTTGAGCGCGGTCACGAGCCGGCGCGGAGTCAGCGCCGATTCGCGATCGAGAAAGCTGACGACGAAGGTCGCGACGGTCGCCCAGAACACGCTCGCGACCGGCGAAAAGCCCCAGAGCAGGAACGCGAGGATCGCGATCAGCGAGATGAAGTGGAACCAGTAGCGCCGAGTGAGCTGCCAGACCGACTGCAGCATCTCGATCGCCACGGGAGGCATGCCGAACTTGCGTACGTCGAGCTCGACCATCACGAACAGCGACAGGTAGTAGAGGATGGTCGGAACCGTCGCCATCAGGATCACGTCGAGGTAGCTGATCTTGAGAAATTCGGCGATGAGAAACGCGGCCGCGCCGAGCACCGGCGGGGAAATGATCGCGCCCAGGCCGCCGGCCGCGAGCAGTCCGCCGGCCGCCTCCTTGCCGTAGCCCGACCGGGCGAGCATCGGATACGCGACCGATCCGATCGTCACCGTCGTTGCGACGCCCGAACCCGAAGGGCCGCCGAGCAGAAACGACGCGAGCACGACCGTCCGTCCCGCGCCCGCGTGCTTGCCGCCCATCGCCGCGAAGCTGAAATCGAGAAAGAATCTGCCCGCGCCCGAATGCTGCAGGAAGGCGCCGTAGATCGTGAACAGGATGATCAAGGACGAGGATACGTCGACCGTGGTACCGAATACGCCTTCGAGGGTCTGGTACAGGAAGCCGGACATCCCGGCGATGTCGTAGGCCCGATGCGCCCATTGCCCGGGCAGCCAGGGGCCGACGAACGCGTACGCGAGAAACGCGACGATGACGGTGCCGATGACCCAGCCCGAGGTGCGGCGGCACGCCTCCAGAACGAGCAGCACGAAAGCGACGCCGAAGAAGACGTCGAGTTCCGTCGGGACGACGTTGCGATCCCAGATGTCGTCGCCGCCGGCAAGCAGATAGACGATCGTCGCCACGCCGAGCGCGGCGCACACCACATCCCACCACATCAGCCGGTTGCGGAAACGCGGCGCGACGGGGAACAGCAGATAGACCAGCAGCAGAACGAAGCCGACGTGAACGGGCCGCAGCACCTGGGCGGGGACGATCTCGACCGCCGCGTACAGGTGGAACAGGCTCATCACGACGAGCAGAGCCGTCGTGACGCGATCGAGCCAGCCCTGGAAGCGGCTGACCGCGCCCTCCTCCTCCTCGATGAACTCCTCGGCTTTCTTCAGCCGCTCGTCGGTGACCAGCGGCTCTTCTATCGGATGTGCCGTAGCGTCGTTGTCGGACACGTCGCGCTTCCTCCTGCGGCCCGGCGCTCGGACCGAGCTCTGCGCACGCGACAGACAACTGCAGCGCTTGCGCTTCGTGCCCGGCGTCTACTGCACCTTCACGCCATGTTCTTCAAGGTATTTCCTGGCTCCGGGATGAAACGGCAGCGGCGAGCCGATCGCCTGGTTCTTCAAGTCGATATTCGCCGCTTCCTTGTGCACGGCGACGAGCTCGGCCTTCTTCTCGAACAGGGTTTTCACGATGCTGTAGGCCATCGAGTCGCTCATCTTGTCGCTGGTCACGAGAATGTTCCAGATGTCGATGATGGAAGCCGGCTTTTCCTGGCCCGGATAGCTTCCCGCCGCTATCGCGCCCTTGGTGTAGAGCGGTCCGTACTTCTTGTTCATGGCGTCGGCGTATTCTCCGCAGTCGAGGATCTTCATCTTGACGCCGGGCGTCGCCGCGAGGTCGGTCAGCGCCGCGGTCGGAACGCCGCCGACCCAGAAGAAGGCATCGATCTTCCGGTCCTTGATCGCGTTGGCGGACTCGGACGCCCCGAGCCGCTCCTGTTTGATGTCCTTCTTGGCGTCGAGTCCCATCGCCTCGAGCACGCGCAGAGCGACAACCTCCACGCCGCTGCCGGGCGAGCCGGTCGAGACGCGCCGGCCGCGGATGTCCGAGAGCTTGTTGATTCCCGTGCCCTCGACCGTGACGATCTGGAGTCGATTGGGATAGAGAACCATCAGCGTGAGCACGTTGACCTTGTTGCCCTTGAACTTGTCTTCGCCTTTGGCGGCATCCCAGGCCGCATCGACCATGGAAAAGCCGACCTCGGACTTGCCCACGCCGAGAAGCTTCAGATTGTCCACCGACCCGCCCGTGACTTCCGCTGTCGCCTGCAATCCCGGGACGTACTTCGACAGCACGTTGGCCATCCCGCCGCCCAACGGGTAGTACACGCCGCCGGTTCCTCCGGTCGAGATCGAGATGCGGGTGGTGTCCGCCGACGTCGACGGGGCCATGAGCGCCAGGCCGATCGAGACGACGAGGGCAATCAGTCTGCGGAAGCTGCGCATGAAGTCCTCCGAAAACGGAATCGTCACAGCAAATGTGCTTGTACGGGCAATGGATGCAGCCCGCAGAAGTGTACCGGAAATCCGCAGCAGTCAGTGCCCGTCACGCTGCGCCGGACAGCTCCGGCCGAGGCGCGCGCCGCTCGAGCGCGCTCACGTGGACGGGAAATCCCCCGAGCTTCCGGTCCAGGAAATAGAGGCGCAGCGTGCGCGCGATGGTACGGAACGCCAGCTCGCCCCATGGAATCGCGTCTTCATCGAACAGCCGCACCTCGAGGCTTTCCGGCCCGGGCCCGAAGTCGAGATCGAGCAGCCGCGCGCGGAACATGACGTAGACCTGGTTGATCTGCGGCAGGCTGATCACGGTGTAGAGCTCCCCCACCTCCACCCGCGCGCTCGCCTCCTCGGCGGTTTCGCGGGCCGCGCCGGCGACGATCGTCTCGCCGTTCTCGAGAAAGCCCGCGGGCAGCGTCCACAGGCCGTGGCGCGGATCGATCGCCCGCCGGCACAGGAGCACCCTGCCCTGCCAATCCGGCAGACAGCCGACGACGATCTTCGGATTCTGATAGTGGATCGTGCCGCAGCTCGCGCATACCCACCGAGGAAGCGTGTCGCCCTCCGGAACCCGCTGCTCGAGCGCGGAGGAGCCGCAGTGGCTGCAGAATTTCATGGGCCGCCCGGCGGCCTGATGAAGTGCTCGCGGTAGTACCGGAGCTCGTCGATCGATTCGTAGATGTCGGACAGCGCCTCATGCTTGCCCTGCTTGATCCAGCCCTTGGCGATGTCGGGCTGCCAGCGCCGGCACAGCTCCTTCAGGGTCGAGACATCGAGGTTGCGGTAATGAAAATAGTCCTCCAGCGCCGGCATCCAGCGCGCGAGGAAACGCCGGTCCTGGCAGATGGAGCTCCCGCACATCGGCGAGACCCGCGCCGGGACGTGTTCCCGCAGGAAGCCGAGCATCCGCTGCTCGGCGACCGCTTCATCGAGCGTCGACGCCTTCACCTTGGCGATCAAGCCGGTCCGGCCATGCGTGGACTGGTTCCAGGAATCCATCGCCGCCAGCGTGACGTCGTCCTGGTGCACGACCAGCACGGGCGCTTCCGCCACCGTCGCGAGCGCGCCGTCGGTCACCACCAGAGCGATTTCGATGATCCGGTCGCGTTCCGGATTGAGGCCCGTCATCTCCATGTCGATCCAGATGAGGTGGGCGGGGTCCTGAGCCATGGGCTGGCGTAGAATGACGTTGTGGCGGGAGTCGCTTATTTTCTCATACCGCTCTCCCTTCGCCATGCCGGCGCCCTGCAACACCCCCACCGACCGCGGCATTCGATGACCGCTTCGCTCTTCACCTTATTTTTCGTCGCCGCGCTCGGGCTGTCGGTCGGCATCCAGCTCTGGCTCAGTCGGCGCCAGATCCGCCATGTGCTTGCCCATCGCGACGCGGTGCCGGCGCATTTCGCCGATCGCGTCACGCTCGCGGCGCACCAGAAGGCCGCGGACTACACGGCCGCGCGCACGAGGCTTTCGGTGATCGACCTCCTGCTCGACGCCGCCGTGCTGCTCGCGCTCACGCTCGGCGGCGGGCTGGCGCTGATCGCCCGATGGATCGGCGCCACGGATTGGCCGCAGCTCGCGCAGGACGTGACCCTCATCGTCGCCGTGGGTCTTCTCGCCGGCGCGCTGTCGCTTCCGCTCGCGTGGTACCGCACCTTCGTGATCGAGGAGCGCTTCGGATTCAATCGCACCACGCTCGCGCTCTGGATCGTCGATCTCGCCAAGGGCGCGCTCATCGCCGCTGCGCTGGGCGTTCCGCTGGTGGCGCTCATCCTCTGGCTGATGGCGCGCGCCGGCAACCTCTGGTGGCTCTACGCGTGGGTCGCCTGGGTCGCCTTCCAGGTGCTCGTTCTGGCACTGTATCCGACCGTGATCGCGCCGATCTTCAACAAGTTCTCGCCGCTCGCGGACGCCGGCG
>Ga0079221_10000617_pt1 | contig 10349 bp, 9 predicted proteins | sample GAAS200_FD_75069 | JGI IMG/M metagenome (GOLD analysis project Ga0079221, IMG submission 75069) | Agricultural soil microbial communities from Georgia to study Nitrogen management - GA AS200 | ecosystem: Environmental > Terrestrial > Soil > Agricultural land | place: USA: Georgia | collected... | reverse complement strand
TGGCCGTCGAAGAAGGCGTGGTCGCGCCGGTGCTGCACAATGCCGATCGGAGCAATATCGACGAAACTGCCGTGAAGCGGCGCGAGCTGACCGAGCGCGCCAAAGCCGGCCGTTTGCAGCCGGCGGACATTACCGGCGGCACATTCACCATCAGCAATCTGGGCATGTACAACGTGGACGCCTTCACGGCGATCATCGTGCCGCCGCAAGCCGGCATTCTGGCCGTCGGGCGTGTGGGAGATCGCGTCGTGGCGGTCAACGGCAAAGCGGCCGTGCGGCCGATGATCACGCTCACGCTTTCTACCGATCACCGCGTGGCGGACGGCGCGCGGGCGGCGCTTTTTCTCAACGATTTGGTGGAAGCGATTCGCGAACCCAAGAAATGGCTCGAATAGCCCGCGGGGCTGGAAAACATTCCCGCTAAGCTCCCGCAGTCGGCCGCGTCAGAAAACGCGGCACTCACTTAACGCATTGCTTCGGCCATTCCGGGGACAGGTTCGTCCACGAGGGCCATGGTGGAGACAGCCTGTTGCAGTTCGGTTGCGGAAGAGGCGTGTTGGGGGTAATTGACCACTTTCAGATCGAACTGAAACCGATGGCTTGCGCCCGCGGCGTCCGCCAATCCTTCTTTCAGGCGCGCACAAACGCGCTCGGCACTGGGCAGGTCGACGCCCGGCAAAACCGCCCCAAAACAAGCCGGCGCCAGAATGTAAATGGAATCCTGCTCGCGCAGCCTTCTGGAGATGACTTTGGCGGCATCGCCAAGCGCCGAGGCGGTTTCCGAAGGACTCGAGCTTTCCTGGGGGAACTTGATGGTGACCACCACGATGGAGAGTTTTTGCGTGGTGGTCGCCGTGCGGCGGAATTCCATGGGCAAGCGGTCCTGAAAGGAGTTGAAGTTCGGCATGGTCTTCAGCAGCTCGACGCTGGCTTGCCGGCGCGTCTCGGCAATCAGGCGTCGGCCTTCGATCATCTCGCGCCGCAGGTTGCGGATGGTGGAATGGCGATCCCAGAGGTAGATCGTGAGCAGGACGCACAGCCCGCAATAGCCGAAGAAGGCGATGCGCATGGTGTGGTCGGTGGGATCGGGATGCGCGAAAACTACGGGATACATGAGCACGCCGGTTCCCACGGCGAGCATCATCACGATCACGGCGACGAAGATGCTCAGGTGCAGCTCGCGCCGCTCGAGATTCTCGGGTTGAACTCGGTCGAAAATCTTCATGAAGTGGACCCCGCCGGCGCGTCATCGCGTCTTTAGTAACTTATAGGTAATCGGCCCGGGCCGCGGCAGTTATTTCGCGGCGCGTGACGCAAAAGCCAACCGCGGCCCTGAAAACATTCGCTTGTCCTCAGGATTCGCGCAGCTCGGCAATCGCGGAATGGAGCGCGCGCAAGGTCGCTTCGATTTCCTGCCGGTCTTTATAGGCGCGCCGGGGCCAGAAAAAGCCTTTCAGGCCATCGCCCTTCCGCCGCGGAACGATGTGCACGTGAAAATGCGGCACGCTCTGGCTGACGCGATTATTGATGGCCACGAACGTACCTTCCGCCTGCATTCCCCGCAGGACCGCTTGCGAAAGCAGCCGCACATTGGCAAAGAGCGCGCCGACGAGCGGATCCGGCAGATCAGAGAGAGTCTCAATGTGGCTTTTCGCAATGAAAAGCGTGTGGCCGGCAAAAAGAGGCCGGTGGTCGAGGAAGGCCAGCGAGATTTCATCCTCGAAAACCTTGGAGGCGGGCACCATGCCCCGCACGATTTTGCAAAACGTGCAGCTTTCGCTGAAGACAACAGCCGTTACATTTCTTGCCATCGTTTTTCCCGAGATTGAAGAGGGATTCTTCGACGGAGCGTCCCGCGGCAAATCGTAAAACCGCGATCTACTGAAGAAAGAATCGGTACGCTCCGCTCAGAATGACAAAAAGCGAAGACAGCGGGCGGGTGATCACAGCCAGCTTCGAGTAAGCGAAGAGTTTTCACCTCGGGACCTGCTTGCCTTGAACGGGAGTCTCGTTCAGGCGGAACGCGGCGGAATGGAAGCGCAGCGAATCGGGCAGATGACCAGCAAAGTAAGACCAATTGTGTCCGCCCGGGTAGAGATGGAATTCATGGGCGATGCGGCGCGAGACGAGCATCTTATCGAGGGCCCGCGCGCCGGCCTCGAATCCATAATCATCGGCGGAGCCGCAATCGAAATAGATCTTCATCGCGCCGAGTTGTGCGGTGGCCGCGATCTTCAGCGGATTATTGCGGTCCCAGAAAAGCCGATCGGGGGGCGAGCCAAAAACGTCTCCCAAAAGCCGCAAACGGCCCGACTCAGGAGAATTGCCCAGAGAAACCGCGGGCAGCCTTACCATCAGCGCAGCGCTGTGCGCGCTCACCGACCCAAAAAGCTGCGGGTGCAAAAAAGCCATGCGCGGCGCGCCATAGCCGCCCATGGAGATTCCGCCGATGCCGCGGGATTCGCGGCGAGCCGCGATGCGGTAGCGATGTTCGATCAAGGGCATGAATTCCTGCAGGAAGAAATCGTCATAACGGAAGCTGCCGTCATGCGAGTTCATGAAAAAACTGGCATAGCCGGCCGGGCTGACGATGATGAAATCGCCCAGTTGATGGCGGTCGCGGAGCTCTTCGATCAGGTCGAAGCCACCCGAGCGCACGAAGATCTGCTGGTTATCGCCGAGACCATGGAAGTAATAGAGGACGGGATAACGGCGGTTCGCGTCTTGCCGGTAGCCAGGCGGCAGGATCACGCAGTAAGGAACCGAGCGCCCCAGAATGCGGCTGGGCACGCTGAGGCATTCGCCGCGCGCTTCCGCCGGCGACGATGCGGCCTGCGCCCCGCGAGAATGCGGCGCGGCCAACGAGCGCACCGCCAGAATAATCAGCGCGACGGCAAAGAGCGCGAATTTTGCGGAAATTTTCATGGCGCCTGGCATTGGGCGGCTCGCCCGGCTCGCCTTACGTGAAAGATCATACCCACCCTTCGCGGCTTCTTCTAATCCCCAGGCGAAGCTTGGGTGGGGTCGCGAAGGATGGGCACCCGCAAAAGCCTCAGGTCTCCGAACGCAAGGGCGGCGTTCGGGCGACCTGAGCTACATTTACTTGCACAGGACGACGAGATTCGGCGCAAGAACGGTTCCTCTCCGCAATGCGCCCTCCGTTGTCGTGTAAGTGCTGATTCTGAATGGGATGAAGTCCAGCGTTTTGGTATCTGCTGATTTCAGGAGAGTTGCAAACGGAAAACGGCGATCTGTTGATTTTGGGAGGGTTGGGCGAATTGCGGATTCCGGCGGGTGGTGACATCGGTTCGGAAGATGCAGCGATTGGCGGATTGGATAAATTGGCGTTCGCAGGAAGAGGGAAAGAGAGAGCCTTCGACTCATCCTCCGGGGCGGATTCGCTCGGGATGAGCGGCTCGGCCGCAGCCGCGCGAGCAGCGAAAGACTCGGCGGCCATGAGGGAGATGGTGCGCAACAAGAGCTTGGCAAGCTGACCGAAGGTGGCGGCTTCCCTCTGGGAAATGCGGCGCTGGGCGAGCAGGCGGAAGACCTGAGCGAGAGCGCGATTGACGCCGGCGGCAGTGCTAAGGTCGCGGCAGGCGGAGTGGAGTTCGGGGAGATCGAGCGAGGCGCCCACCACGCCGGAGGGCGCCGGATCGCCGAACAACTGGTCTTCGCGTTCGGCATGGAAACGGCAAAGCGAAGGGTGAATCTCCGAGCGCGTCATGGTGCATTGGCGGCCGTCGGAGAAGGTGAACTGACAGCGTTCGGGCAGCGGACCCTTGTCTATGTAGCCGGAGCAAAGGCTTGGGCTGTAATTATTATTCGCCGGGAGATCGTGGTGGTGGGGATCGGCCGGGTTCTCAGTGAAAAAAGGAAATGGAGGAAACTCGCTCGTGAGTATTTCTTGTGCGGTAGTCATATGCAATGTTAACGGTACGGTTAACTGAGGTCAATTAGGGTACTATGTGGATAACTGCGGGCCTGTGGAAAACCGGGAGCTTCCATCCTGTTCGGTATGCCGATGAAGTAATTCGAACGAAGCGGTAACTATCCCTTGACAACACGTAGGCATTTGTTAGGCTCTCCCTATCGAAACGGAGCTATTCAAATGCCAGTCAAACAGCACATACCGAAAGCACTCCGATACACCCACCGAGACGTCGACAAAGAATTCCCGGATGATGACGCCTGCCTTGATTATCTGATGAATCAGCGATGGCCGGGTGGCGTTACTTATTGCGAGAAGTGCCAACAAGAGCGCAAGCATTACCGCATTCGAAAGCGGACTGCTTATAGCTGCGATCACTGCGGTACTCAGATTTATCCACTTGCGGGCACTATTTTGGAAAAGACCACCACTCCGCTCAAAACTTGGCTCTATGCCATGTTTCTGATGGGTTCGACTCGCTGCGGTATTTCCGCGAAGCAGATTCAGCGGGAGTGCGGAGTCACTTACAAAACTGCCTGGCGCATGTTCAAGCAGATTCGCACTTTGCTTTCGGAGGGCGATCTGCAATTGGAGGGACCAACGGTTGAGATGGATGAAACCTATGTAGGCGGCGTGCAAAAGGGACGCAAGGGACACCCACCCGGATACGATGGAAAGAAAACTCCAGTTGTGGCGATTGTCCAGCGCCGAGGCAAGGTCATTGCGAAAGCTATTCCCGAAGTAAGCAGTCAGGCGCTGATGGGATTGGTTACGAAGCAGGTCATTTCCGGCAGCACCATCTACACTGATGAATTGGCGGTCTACAACAGGGTCAAGTTTCTCCGCACAGATGACGGAATCCCGCTTCAGTATCGGCATCGCCGAATTAAGCACTCTGATGGCGTCTATGTGAAAGGGGTATTCATACCAACACCGTCGAAGGGCTTTGGAGTCTCATTAAGAACGGGCTTCGGGGCGTATACCACCAAGTTTCGCCCGAATACTTGCAATCGTACCTAGACGAGTTCACTTTCCGGTATAACCGGAGACACGATGGGAACCAGTAATTTCGGGCTATTTTGAAGCGCGTCGCGGAGCGGGTGGCGTAATTCGACTGAGGATTTTGTGGAATGCGTCGCGGGAGATCGGTTGCATGATCTTCCGCGTTTCCTTGCGGGGCTTTAGGTTGCGGGGTCGCGTCACAGACGCAGTGTACCATCATTTTCCCTATTGAATCGTCTTGCGGACGAATGCAAGGAATTTATGTGTATCGAGGAAGTAGTTCGGGTATGCGTTTCTAAGCTGCTGCAACGAATCAACCGATACGAGAACGGCATCTTGATGCTCTGCCCCTTCTGCTCGTTCGACCGCTAAATACTCTTTAGATGCTGTCTCTAAGTCTTTACCTCGAAATGGTCGGACGCTAATTCGATGGGTATCAAAATTCAGTTCCAAGAGGAAGTACTTCGTGCCCACTAGGTGATCGGGGGCATCGAAAATCGCACCGTAGGCTTGTAAATGGTCTATAACATGTAACCGCTGAGCGTAATCACGCAGTTCCTTTTTGAGAATTGTTGCATCTGTTGGCGTGTCGGGTACGGGGGTCGTTTTTTCTCGCAGAGCAATAGCAGTGCTCATGAGTTTGAAAAAGCGGAGCCAATCTTTCGGTCCTTGGCTGGATTTAAGAGCTTGCCTAGTGTGGGTGCCTACTACCTCCACAGCGGTCGCCCATGCATGTTGAAGGGTAGATCGCAGTTGCATTTCGATCTTGCAGATGTTGTACGTGTGCTTTCTATCGCTCTTGTATTTGTAAATCAAATGGTAGCTTCGGTAGCCGGAAGGTTTTGGCTCCTCGATGTAATCATCTTCGTCAATTAAAGTGTGCTTAATATCGCTCCTCTTGTAGATTTCCACTAATCGATAAACACGATTTACAGACGAAACTACCGCTCTACAGCCACCGATGTCCTGCATCTCAGACAGTGTGAGCCATGCCAAGCGAGACAATTTGTCAGTAATTGCTCGTAGTCTTTTAATCCGTTGGGATACGATGCAGCTGGAATCTATTTTTCTCGCCTTACCCTTCAGAGTCACATAGAAGGTATTTAAGGGGAAAGCGTGAGACGAGCGCCAGTTGTTGATAATTTCGAAAGTTTCGTCCACGTCAAAGATCGCCTTTGGCCTGACGAGCAATTCGCCCGCTTTGTTAACGCGATCAGCAGAATATTGTGGTACGGCGTATTTCATCGCGCGAAACCAAAAGGGGGCGAGGGCCATTCAGCATCCCCGCCCATGCGGCAAGATACCCTTTTTGCTGTTACGTGTCCAGCAGGGATACTTACCAACGAAGCGGAGATCGCCAAGGAAGACCGGGCAGGCAAAGAAACTACATCGAGAGGGCGGGCGTCGGCACAACGCAATTGATGCGCTAGTGCGTTGGGGCGCGGCGTGACTTGGATGGCTTGGCCGGATTGCCTGAACCGAGCGCGACGATGCGGTTCAGGGTCGGAATCAATTCCGTTCCGGCGGCAGACTTGGGTACGAATCCATGCGCCCACAACCTGGTACGCTGCGCTACCTCCGGCATATCCTGAATGGTCAAAAACACGATCTTAGTGGAAGGCGAGATTCGACGAATCTCGCGGGCAGCCGTGAAACCATCCATTACGGGCATGTTGATGTCGAGAAGAACGATATCCGGCTTCAGTTCGATGACTTTCTCGATGGCCTCCTGGCCATCCTTGGCATCCCCGCAAACCTGAAAAGAATGCCAATCCAGAAGCGAACGAATCGTCGTTCGCGCGGCAAAATGGTCATCGACGATGAGGATTCGTGCCGGCACCCTACCCGCGTCGCCAGCACGAGGAGGGTTGGGATTCCCGGATGCGGGCCCATTAGACTGCAATTATTTGGCGGCGTCTGTACATAGGGGAAATACCCGAGCCGGTAATGCAGCTAGGGCGAGGCCGTTTGCGAATTTTGGCCACGGCTGAGGAGTTCGCTGATGGCAGAAAGCAAATCTTCAGGTTCGGTCTCTCCCTTCAGCAACCACCTGTCTATCTTGCCCACGGCTTCGTCCAGAATCGAACGATAGCCGGACAACATAAGGATCGGTATTTGGGGGTTAATGCGCTTCAACTCTTCGGCTACGTCGAGGCCGTTTATATCCGCCATCCAGTAATCGAGTACGACGAGATCAAAATGCTGAGCGGAAAAACGGCGAATCCCTTCTTTGCCTGAGCCGGCCACAACGACGTCGTAACCGGCGTTTTTGAGCACTTCACAGCGGAGCTTCAGTGGAACAGGCTCATCATCAATGCAGAGGATCTTCGCGGGAGTGTGCACATCACCTCGGGCAAGACGGGTGCGGCGCGGGGGAGGCGACCCAGCCTAGCCAGGGTACAGATTACACCTATCGCCTGTCTGTACAACACAAATGGTGTTGAGTCAGTTTGAATTTTGACCTCTTGTGTCACGATCAAGAAAATTCAAAGACCCACTACCCAAATGCTGCCTGTTGAGGGCCTTCCTGACGCGCGGTTGGGGGGATTACCTGCGCGGGGCCCGGGGAGATTGCTCTACGGTTCGGGAGGGTCGGTCCCTGCACCGCCGATTTTATTTTGAGGGTCTACATCGAGTCCCGTATGGCATCTCGCATCAGGTACTGGCAGAATGCGCGACTCCCCGCACAAGGTTCACTGGAATCTTCATCGCTGATGGACATCTCCAACCAGGGGCCCATTCGTATTCTCATCGTTGATGACCATGCCGTTCTTCGGAAGGCGGTGCGGGGCTTGCTGGAATCCAGGAGCGAATTTGAAGTCTGCGGCGAGGCAGAAGACGGGCCTCAGGCCATCGAACTGGCCGGCGAATTGAAGCCGGACGTGGTGATCCTGGATATCGTAATGCCCAAGATGAACGGGTTCGAGGTGGCGCGAAAGATGCGAGGCGTCTCGCCGCATTCACAAATCGTCATCCTATCATCTCACAAGGATAATCAACTGTTGGAGGAAGCGCGGAATGTGGGGGCCGTGTGTTACGTGCCCAAAGCGGATGCAGAGCGCGAGCTCATTGATGCGGTAAAGGCCGCGGCCAGAGGCGGTTCGTCGGCTGCACCCTAAGCCTGCCCCGTACAATCAGACGACCGCCTCGATGGCAAGCGGTGAGGGATGGGGCAATTCGCCGCGGAATGTTCTTGTATGCGGCGAAGCGGGAAACGAGAATCGAGAACGGTGGGGTCGGCGGCGCGGTGGCCACATTCGGTTGCGCCACAAATCTTCAGGTCTCCCGACTTTTTTGTGCGCGAAAAGCGCCGTGATGGCCACGGCCTTTTCGCGCTCGATACGTCATGAGGCTCTGCTCTCTGGCCGAGGGGAACGACCTGAGCTACATTCTTATGCGGCAAAAGCCACGTGATTGCCACGTGCTTTTGCCGCTCGACAAGCTGATCACGGGCTGCTCACCCTTCGAGCGCCCATTTTGTTAGCGCGCGGCGGGACTTTCGCGCAAAGAGCATGATTCCCCCTTCCGAGACGAAACGAGGAAGGGTGTGTCATGAAGAGAAAGAAGCTGGGCGAGGTGCTGAGCGAGCGCGGGCAGATCTCGCCGGAAGCGCTGGCGGACGCGGTTTCCGCACAACAGCAAGGCAAAGTTCTGCATCTGGGCGAATTGCTGCTGGAGCGCAGCCTGGTGGCCAAAGAGCAACTGGCTTCCGCGCTGGAAGCCGTCACGCACATCCCGTACGTGGATTGTTCCTCGATTCAACCTATCCCGGCGGTACTTTCGCTGGTTCCGCGGGCGCTGGCGATGAAGTGCGAAGCCATCCCGATCGAGATACAAGACAAGGGCCTGGTGATCGCCATGACCGAGCCGCAGAATCTGGCTTCGGTGGACGAGATCAAGTTCACGGTGGGGATGAATCTGTCGCTGCGGATGGGATTCCGCTCGGAAATTCTGGGCGCGATTGAACGATGCTACGGCAAGGCCGAACCGGCTGCGGAGCAAGCCGCAGCACCCACCACGAACACCGAGGAATCCAGGCCGGCCGGCGCGATTGAATTCATATCCACGAGCGCGCGGCAAGCCAATCGCGAGGCCATGCAGGAGATTCAGGCGGAACTGGCGCACCGGCCGACGCCGGCGGTGCGCATTGTTTCGGAGATGATCGCGGCGGCGCTAAAGAAAAATGCCAGCGACCTGCACCTGGAGCCGCAGGCCACCAGCGTGGTGGCGCGGATGCGGGTGGACGGCTTACTCCGGGACCTGCGGAAGGAGCCGCGTGCGATCCAGAACGCGCTCACCTCACGCATCAAGATTCTCGCGGATATGGATATCGCCGAGCGGCGCATACCACAGGACGGGCGGTTCCTGGTGCGCGCGGGCGCGAAACAGATCGAAGTGCGGGTCTCGACGTTGCCGACGCAGTACGGCGAAAAAGTGGTGCTGCGCCTGCTGAACGCGGACGCGGGCTTGCTGCAACTCTCGGAGCTGAAGCTGCCGGAACAGGTGGAACATCATCTGCGGGAAGTGCTGGCGCTACCGCAGGGGCTGGCGCTGGTGACCGGGCCGACCGGCTCGGGGAAGAGCACGACGCTTTACGCCGCGCTGAACCTGCTGCGGCGGCCGGCGGTGAACATCGTGACGGTGGAAGATCCGGTGGAGTACGTTTTGCCCGGGATCAATCAGGTGCACGTCAACAATCGAGCCGGGCTGACGTTTGCGAGCTGCCTGCGATCGATTCTGCGGCAGGATCCCAACGTGATCATGGTGGGCGAAATCCGCGACAAAGAGACGGCGGAGATCGCCATGAAGGCTTCGCAGACGGGCCATCTGGTGCTTTCCACGCTGCACACCAACGACAGCCTTTCGGCGGTGACGCGGCTGCTGGATTTGGGAATACCGGGCTTTCTGATCGCGTCTTCGGTGACGGCGATCGTTTCGCAGCGCCTGGTGCGGCGATTGTGCCGATGCAAGAGGCGGGCGGAGGTGAGCGGCGAAATCGCCGGGCGGCTCGCGGCCATGGGTTTTGCGGGGCATGCCGAAAGCGTGAGCGCGCCGGCGGGTTGCGACGAATGCGACCAGACGGGCTACCGGGGGCGCATCGGAATCTACGAAATTGTGCCGTTCGACGAATGCATTCGCGACGCGGTGCGCGAGAGCGCGAAGAGCGAAGAGATTCGCAATTATGCGCGCAGCACGGGGCTGAAAAGCATGCAGCAGGATGCGCTGGAGAAAATTCTGCAGGGAATCACATCGGTGGAGGAAGTGATGCGCGTGGTGCCGATGGAGTCGCGCGGCGCGGCGCAATGTCCCGCGTGCGGGCGGCGGGTGATCGGGAATTTCACGTTTTGCCCGCACTGTGGGGCACAGCGGCAGGAAATCGGGCGACGCGAAAAACAGGCGCAACATTCCGAGGTGG
>Ga0079221_10000615_pt1 | contig 10358 bp, 7 predicted proteins | sample GAAS200_FD_75069 | JGI IMG/M metagenome (GOLD analysis project Ga0079221, IMG submission 75069) | Agricultural soil microbial communities from Georgia to study Nitrogen management - GA AS200 | ecosystem: Environmental > Terrestrial > Soil > Agricultural land | place: USA: Georgia | collected... | reverse complement strand
TTCATCAACTCGATGCTGATGGGCATGCTGTACAAATCCACGCCGGATGAAATGAAGGTTGTGCTGATTGATCCGAAGCGCATCGAGCTCGGGCTCTACGAAGACATTCCGCACCTGTTCACGCCTGTGGTGACGGATCCGAAGGTCGCTTCCAACGTTTTGCGCAATGCGACACGCGAAATGGAGCGGCGCTTGAAGCTGCTGGCACAGCGCGGCGTGCGCAACATTGATCAGTACAATCGCACGTTCGAAAAGGCCCAGTCGCTTTCGCTCTTTGATGAAGCGGAAGGGGAAGAGCACAAACCGCTTCCTTACATCGTCATCGTTATCGACGAGCTGGCTGATTTGATGATGGTGGATACGACGAACGTGGAAGAGTCCATCACGCGGCTGGCGCAGATGGCGCGCGCTGTGGGCATCCACTTGATTTTGGCGACGCAACGGCCTTCGGTGGACGTCATTACCGGGCTCATCAAGGCGAATTTTCCGGCGCGCATTTCATTCCGCGTGGCCAGCAAAGTGGATTCGCGCACGATTCTCGACACCAATGGCGCCGAATCGCTTCTTGGACGCGGCGACATGCTTTATTTGCCGGCGGGATCTTCGCGAATTCACCGCATTCATGGGCCGCTCGTCACGGAATCTGAGGTCGCCGCTGTTTGCGAGTTCTGGCGCGAGCAGGCGAAAGCCATCTACAACGAGGAATTGCTCAAGCCGCCGAAGGATGAGAATGCCAAGGCAGCCGCTGACGATGGCGGAGCGGACAACGGCGACGACGTTGACGATGATTTGTATCAGGAGGCAGTACGCGTGGTTTGCGAAATGGGCCGCGCTTCAACTTCGACTTTGCAGCGGCGGTTGCGCATTGGCTACGGACGAGCTGCGCGCCTGATTGACCTGATGGAGAAAGACGGAATCGTCGGGCCGCCGGACGGTTCGCGCGCGCGCGAGGTCCTCAAGAAAAAGGACTGGATGCGCGAATTCGACGAGTCCATGAAATAGCCGCAAAACTCCTTCACGCAATGACTGAAACCATTTCCAGAACTTTTTGGGCAAGCTCGGAGTTGCCTGCGATGCGCGCACATTTGCGTGCATCCTCTCCGCGAAAGCCGCGCGTAAAGATTTTCCAGGCATCCTGGGAAGCAAGCGTGACTTGCGCCGCCGCGTCGCTATCGCTACCAACCAAAAGCTCCCAGGTTGCAGCCTTGCGAAGACACCACTGATTCCCGCCGGGCCCTTCGATGATTAGCTGCACCGTCGTTCCCGCGGGCGCATCGATACTGCGGAACGTGTGCGGAAGCGCGCGAACAAAGGCGTCGAGCACCGGCGCGAACAGGCGTTCCTCGTACAGGCCGGGGCGAGATGCCGCGTCTCGAATCTGCTGTTGATGATGCCATCTCTCCGTGTATTCACGCGCGAGATCGAGCCAAACGGGAGCTGCCCCGGGCCCCGCCCAGCTCACACTGTCCCCGAGCGCAAATGGATCGAGAGACGCAAAATAGCTTTCCACCTGAGGCCCTGTGTGCGCGAGCAGATCGATCACGACGGGCGCACTGAGGCGCCGCGTTGCCTGCAACCACGTCTGATTCAAATCATTGATGAATTTTACGAGATCATCCCAGCCGCCGATCGAGGGACCAGGTGGTGAAAAAGCGTCGCGCTTGCGCGACAGAATTCCGATATCGCCTCCCAGAAGATGCAGCGCAATGTCTTTAACGTTCCAGAGCGGCGCGGAGGTTCGCAAGTTCCATTCTTCGGCAGAGAGACTCGCAAGCAATTCGAGCAAGCTGCGCCGTAATTCAGGGAACAGTTCAGTTACGAGGATGGGGTCTGGCTGTCGTAATGCCTCTACATTCATCGCAAATGCATTATATGCACAAGAGCGCTCATCTGAATCAGCGAACCTTGCAATGAGAAACTGTTGAACCAGACTGGGGCAATGAGCTCCGTTCAATTCACCTGCGATAGCGGAATGATGAGGCTGCCGAGCTTGCTGGTGCTGGGATCCTGCACCAGCACGCGCAGAGTAGTCACGTCCGGACTCATCTTAATTCCCTGCCGAAACGGAATGCCGGTTTTCAGCAGCGACTCGTACTGAGCGTCGGAGAACTGAAGATTGTAAGTCTTGCTCCAATGATGCAGCACTTTCCCGGCAGCATTCTGTCCAATAACGTACACCGTGACCGCGCCTTTGCGCTGGCCGCTGCTTTGCGTGAACCGAATGCCGTGAACGTCAATCGAACAGACGAGATTGAATGAGTTCGGATGCGACGCTTTGTTGAGGCCCGCGTTGAGCAGAATCATGGAGGATTCGACGGGGCTGTCGATTGCAGTCACCACGGCGCGCTGGTCATCGTTCGCAGTAGGAGGCGTATCGGGTAGCGCGAAATACCCTTTGGGATAGCGCACCGCGAGGCCTTTGCGCGCGACTTCGACTTTGATTTCATGAAATTTTCCATCGAGCGCATCGCTATCGATGTAGAAGCCGAGCGTATAAGTGACGGCTGAATCTTCGACCGCTTTGCGGATCGCGCCGGTGAGGTCGTTCGTGTTCACAAAAGCCTGGCCGCCCGTTTCATCAGCGACTTTCTGCATGGTGGCGATGCCGATGGGCCGCGAAGATTGCGCCGGCATGTTGTCCATATGGCCACTCGCGCCGGAGACGTCGTCGTAGTCGGCTGTTCCGTAAGCGCCGGCCGCAATTGTGGGCGCTTCACCCAGCAGGCCGCGCGCGTCCACGGGATAAACAGCGATATTCGCAGGCGTGAGCACACGCGCCATTTCCGCGCCCGAGAACGGAAGATTCGCTGTAAGCCAAACCAGATTTTTGCGGCCGGGAATATTGGCTACATGTGCGGAAATCTCCTGCAGAGCGGCCATCGTTTCAGCGGCGCGATCCTCGTTTGCTCCTTCCGCAAGACGTAAAGAGGCTCCGTTCTCGAATGAACCGCCAGGCGCAAAAATGTCCGCGGCGCGACTATCGTGGCCGGGAAATTCAATGATCTGCTTGCCTGGCTCAACGACTTGGCGATTCGTGACGGACTTTGTGTCGTAGTTCTTCAGGATTGCGAGGAGCTGATTCCGGTCGCTCGTAAAATCAGACACCACGTGCAACGAATGAGTCAGGCTGTAAATGGCCACACGATCTTCGGGCTGAAGCTGCTTGATGAATTCGATGAGGTGATTTTTTGCGTTTTGCAGGGCGAGATCCTCGACCCAGAGTGGAGTTTTTTCGTAACGCGATGCAGGATCGGAGCCGTAGAGCGTATTCAAATTATCGAGGAGCACGATGGTAACGCTGCGCGGCGGCGCCGCATATTGCGGCAAGTCGGAAAATGTGTTTGGCGGCAAGGACACAGAACCCGACGCCACCTGTATGTGTGGCGGCGCAGACGGATTCGCGCCGGGTGCGGATTCGACCGAAAACATGCTGATTTTTTGCGGCTTGCCGCGGTCGAGCACCGTGAAATCATTTTGAGTCAAATTCGTGACTGGCCCGTTTTTGTCGCGGACGATCACACCAAACTGAACCAGCCGAGTCGAGACACGAATTTTTGGAGCCTGCGGCGCCGTCTGCGAGACAGTCAGCGGAATAATTAGCAGCGACAGGGCGATAGCGAAACGGCGCACGAAACCTCCATTACACGGCTGCTTGGGATTTTACGCTGTTCAATGCGAATTGACACCTGTGGCAGCGGCCCGTAAAATCGCAGGACGTCCTGTGCCGAGGTAGCTCACCGGTAGAGCGCGGCCCTGAAAAGGCCGGCGTAGGCAGTTCAACTCTGCCCCTCGGCACCATGCCCCTTACGAATGTTCGAGCTTGGCCTGATGCTCGCCGGAGAGGCCGCGCCACTCTCGCGGTTGCGGAAACACCCAGGTTCCTTTGGTCATGCGCGAAAGTTCAAGTAAGCGTTAATCCGGTATGACGATGAAGCCGTGAACGTGGCCGCTCGTGTCTGTGTACTGCCCGACCACAGTTCCGCCGGGATTGATGCCAATGGCGGAGGCGTTAATGGAATTTTGTGGATCCAGTGTGATGGGCGCAGATCCGTCGGGGAGCTGTATGTACCCGTGGTTCCGCGTGTCGTGAAAGAATCCGACGAAAGCGCCCGCCGGGTTGATGTCCCAAATCCACGTCGCGCCTGGAGCCGGCGCATCGTAAGTCCCAAATCCTCCATTCTTGACAAGAAAGCCAAAGGTCAGTCCAGTTGAGAGATCAGTCCAGCCTCCAACAATCGTGCGGCCATCCGGCGTGGCGCCATTGTTCATGGAGTCCGTCTTGGTCAGGGAGCCGTCCGCTAGCTCTCCGCCGTGGACGGCAAGGCTGGCATAGCCGAACCGTGTACGCACAAAGCCGAGCATGTCGTCCATCAGCAGGAAATCATGCAAGCAGCCATAAATATCGCCTGCTTGGGTTATGCGTTGCGCTATCACGCCGGGATGACCGGGAACCAAAACAACCGAAAACTGGCCGGAACTGTACAGAAAGCCCTTAATACAAGCCGGCGAACCGAGCGCGGGACAATACGCCGGCGAATCGTAGCCGACAGTCGTACTCACGGGAGGGTTGAAGGGAGCTGTGTAGCTTCCAACGATTTCTCCTCCGGCATTGATGCCCCGCGCCGCGGTCGGTAGATTGCCGGCCACTCCGGCTATCGAGCCAGGGACCTCGATGGTCGTGAATTGTCCGCCGCGCAACAGGTAGCCATGGGTTTTGCCGACGCCATCTATGTAAAAACCAACAACGTCCCCGCCCGCGTTAATCCCCTGAGCGCTCGTGGCGCGTGCCTTTCCGTTGGGACAATTCGTGGGCGGCGCTGCACTGCACGGCACATCAATGGTTGTGAAGAAATTGTACGATTGGGCAGCGGCTGAGCGCGGCCAGAAGCCTAATCCAGCACAAATGAAACAAAGCGTAACGATTGAAGAAGTTAGATTTCCACGCATTGCCCGACACCTCCGTAGGATTTAGCCTCGTAAGAGCAATTCCCTTTGTGGTTCGCCAGTTCACCGGTCGCATTCAGTCAAGCGCGCTGCGGCGGCCTTTCGCGCTCATGCGAGGTCATTGCAGAAAACTAGGCGAACCGCGATGGTCCGACAACAGTCAGCTGCGGCCAGCGCCGTGTTGGCCGCTGTTGACCGCGTCATCCAAGGCGATTGACAACTCCTTCGGTTTCCAGTAAATAGCTTATAAATACCTACTTGCCAAAGATGAGCAGCTACTTATGGCTATCAATCGAACCAACCTTCAGGAGCAGCCGGGAGTGCCGCCGTCGTCGAGCGGACGGCTCGACTCATGGAAAGAAATTGCGGCTTATCTGAAATTCAGCGAACGCACCGTTCGACGCTGGGAGAAGGAGGGTTTGCCTGTTCATCGCCACGCACATCAAAAACGTGCGGGCATTTACGCGTACAAAGCTGAACTCGACGCCTGGTGGGAGGAGGGGCGGGCGCGTTTGGAGATTGAGCGTTCCGAGCAGGCACAGGAAACCCGAAGCTTCCCGCGCTGGCCAATCGCTCTTTCTCTTGCTGGGCTTGCCGCAATGGCAATTATTGTTCTCGCGATAGTTTCTTGCGAGATCGCCCTTCACTGAAGCCTGCGGCTCCGGAAATTCATTCGATCGCCGTCCTGCCGCTGGAGAATCTGTCGCGCGATCCTGAGCAAGAGTACTTCGCCGAGGGCATGACCGACGAGCTGATTACCGAGCTCGCGCAGATCGGCACGTTGCGTGTGATTTCGCGGAACTCGGTGATGGAGTTCAAAGGAAAGCACGCGCCGGCCGCGCAAATCGGCAGTCAATTACATGTGGATGCGCTCATCGAGGGAACCGTTTCGCGCTCAGGAAATCGCGTGCGCATCACCGCTCAATTGATTGACGCGAACGCCGATCGTCATCTCTGGGCAGAGACTTACGAAGGCGACTTGCGCGATGTGCTCGGTCTGCAAGATGAAATAGCACGCGATATCGCAAACCAAACTGCGCACAAACTCACAGCTCAGGAGCAGAAGCTCTTTGCCAATTACCGTGCTGTTAATCCTGCCGGCCACGAATCCTACCTTCGCGGCCTCTATGAATTGCATGGAATAGCCGCCGAGTCCGACTACAATCTGAAACTCCAATCCATTGAAAAAGCCGTCAGCTTCTTTCAGCAAGCTCTGGCGCGAGATCCCAACGATGCACTCGCATACGCCGGCCTGGCGGATGCATATCGCGCTCAGAGCACTCTCTTCAAAGCCCCCATGGAGGTCATGCCGAAGGCCAAAGCTGCGGCCCTAAAGGCCATTCAACTCGACGATTCCATCGCCGAGGCTCATGCTTCACTGGGCTCTGTGGAATTTGTCTTCGACTGGGATTGGCCTGCTGCCCAGCGTGAGTACCGCAAGGCCCTCGACTTGAATCCCAATTTGCCGCGAGCCCATGCGGACCTTGCGGAATATTTCCTCTTCATCGATGGGCGCCCGGATGCATCCATGCAGGAATTTCAGCGCGCCTACGCGCTCGATCCGCTTCTTCCCTACTCTCATGGCGATCTGGCGTGGTTCCAATTCCTGGCGCGCCATTATGGCGATGCGATCGAAACGGCGCAGAAGATAGGCGGCGACGACCATATCCTGGCGCTCGCACTCGCAGAGCTCGGCCAGAGAGACGATGCTGTGGCCGCAGCAAAACGGGCCATGGCCTCTTCCAGGAATCCTGTGATTCTGTCGCAGATTGCAGCCGGTTTCGCCCTCGCAGGGGCAAAAGACAAGGCGCGACCGTTGATGGCTCGACTCGAGGCGCTCGCTCGTCAGCGCTACATCTGTGGATTCAATGTTGCCGGCGCCTATGCAGCCTTGGGCGAGACCGAGCGCGCTTTCTCCTGGTTAAATGAGGCCTTCCTCAACCGATCGGATTGAATGCCTTCGCTCGGGGTGGATCCCCGACTTGACCCGCTTCGCAGCGATCCTCGTTTCGCTGCGCTGATGCGCCGCATGAAACTCTCCCAGTAGGCCGCCTGATGCAAGGCAGGCGACAGTAATCGCTCATTCGCGGGGGCGCCACCTCCTCAAATTTAACGGCTCCCGGCCGCTGGCACATCGGTCTTGACGTGCACTTCAGGGCGTTTTGCGGCTTTCAAGTCTGACTCGCTTTCGAGCGTGCTCAGCAATTCGCGCGAAATTCGCGCGTCAATTTCGGCGGCGTGCGCGAGGTCAACGGGATAACGAATCGTCGCCTCGACACCAGCGGACGTAACGCGCAAGTCGAACCGGGCGCGCAAGCCTCTCTCCGGCAGCAAAATGCCCGTTTTTTCCATCAACTGATACTGGCGCGAGATATCTTCGCGGTAATCGCGCAGGACGCTCTCGACAGCTTCAAGCAGTTTTTCGCGAACCATGCTGAAATCAGCGCTCCGCGGAACCGTGGTCGTCACTTCGTGCCACGCAAAGCTCGTTCCGGGAATTTCTTTGAAGAGCCCGCCCGTCGGCTGAAAGACAACCGAGTTCGAGAACGCCACCACGCGTCCCGTCGGCGTGCCGCCTTTGCCCAGTTCCATCAAGTGAAAACGGACCAAGCCGACGTCGATCACTTCGCCGGTCGTTCCGCCCGCTTGCACGCGATCGCCCACGCGGATTCCGTATTTGCCAATTAAAAAGAAGTAGCCGACGATGGCGACAATGACGTTCTGCATCGCTAGCGCGACGCCAGCGGTGAGCAATCCGGCAAAGGTTGCAAACGAGCCGAGTTTGCCGGCAAGCGTCACGGCAATCATCAACGCAATCACAAGCCATAGCGCGATTTTCCGCAGCAGCAGGAACTGATTTCTGCGGCGCGGCTCATGCACGTAACGAAACACGGCGCGGCGCCACAACTCGGACAGTCCAAACAGAATCGCAAAAAGCACCGCAAGAAACCCGAGGCGCAGACCAAGATTCCTCAGATCGGATGCAAATGCCGCCGCGACTACTTCCCTTCGCCCGCTCAGGTTGCGCGAATAGAGGTTCAAAAGCACGGCCTGTTTGCTCAGCGGAATTACGGTGGCGGAGATCTGCCGGAACTGCGCCGCCAGTGCGTCCAGTTGCTGCCGCTCCTGCTGAAGCGCGGAGGGATTCGCCGTATCGGCTTCAGCTGCGAGCTGATCGCCTTTGGTTGAAAGTGTGCGTAGGTCATTGATGAACGGCGCTCGCAATTGTTGGGAGAAAGCCGACAAAGAATTCGTTTGCGCAATCATCGCGTCAATAGCGTGCTTCTGCGAGGAAAGGGAAAAAAGCTCTGCGCTCAGGTTCCAGATGCCGGAAGGTTCCGAGATGCCCGCGGGCACAGCCGGAGGCGAGTTGGCGTGCGCCTGATTCGACTCCGTTGCGTTGGAAGCGGTGGGGACGGACGAAGCCAGGGCTTCGATTTGCGCACGCAGATCTGCTGTTCCCGCGCCAATCGATGCGGAACTGCCCACGAACTGCACCATGCTCTTCACCGCATCTCGGCGCGCATCAATCAGCGCGAGTTCCGCCTGAAGTTCAGAGACCTCCGATGCCAGTTTCCGGCGAGCCGCTCCGGCTGTGGACGCTATTTTTTTCTGATCGTCATTCAGCTCCTGCTGCGTGTCGTTGTAATTCTGGTCTAGCTTGGCCTGCATCTGCCGAAGCGCTTCGTATTGCGGCAAAGCACCGCCGGTATTGGCGCCTTGCTTGGAATTCGCATGCTCGGCGATGGTATCCGCTTCGACCCGCGCAAAATCCATCGCCAGCCGCACCGCCTGCACGGCGATCTGGTGATTGTCATACAAACTGAACTGCTCTTCCGGCGTGGCTGTTTCCATTTGCAGCGTGTCCTGGCGGTACCAGGAAATCGTCTGGTTCAAAAACTGCAGCAACTGCGCCGGCGTGATCGCGGTTGCACCCGCCGATGCACTTCCGCCCTGTTGTGAATACGCCATGGGGCTGGCGAGGAGCGCAAGAACGCCCATGAGCGTCAGTAATTTTTTCACGTAGGCCATCCGTTCCCGCCTTACTTTGGTTTCCGGCACCTGGCTATTGCGACATGGAATTCAGCGCAGGCTATCCGTTCGCATTGAACCGCAAAGGGCTGGGGCAAAGCTCAGAATTCTAACCTGATTGGCTGAGAATCACGTAACCGTTCTCGTGTTTCCAGGAACAGATGCACTTGTGCGGCTTTGCGCTGTATGTCCAAGATATCGACGGCACCAGAGCCTTCCGGACAGGTCGATTAACCAGCACGGCCGCAGCAATGTAGTGATTCATTCGCAGAGATAGCCTCACAGTACTATTGTGCCAACCGCGCCCCCGCTGTGAGCATGGAGGGAGGTCAGTATTACGATGCGCATCCAACTCTACATGCTTGCTCTCGTGCTGTGCGCCCCAATCACGTGTGGCGTTGTGTTTGCGCAGACCCAGCAAGGGCAGAGCGGCTCCTCTGCGGCGCAAGCGGCGGATAGCAAGCAGGCGGTAGCGCCCGCCCCCGCTCAAAATGCGGCTCCAACGGATGCAAACAAACCAAAGCCGGTGTCCAAGCCTGTCGTCTTCACGAACGAAAATCTCCGCGATGGCACTGCGAACAACGAAATTCAGGTCCAGCCAAGTTTGCCGTCTGCGGCGCAGAAGAATGCGAATGCTGCGGTCAAACAGACTTCGCAGGCACCGAACTCGAAAAAGCAACAATCTCCCGCCGCTGCTCCGGCGAAGCCCAAGGTCGAACTTGATCCGCACAAAGTGCTGACCAATGATGACCTGCGAAAACTAGACCGCCAGGGCGGAATGAGCGTGGTGGGCACTAGCGTCGACCTCAGCACCATCTACGATTGCGATATCAATTGCTACAACCAGGTGCGCTCAAGTGCCCAAGTCTATCCGTCGAGCAATCTGGATTGGATGCGCGACCTGCGCACCGGCATCGAACAGCTCAAGCTCGACAATGACTGGCGCGCCTATCTGGTGCGCCTCGCCGACCTTCGTTCAAAAATCTGCACCATAGCCGATGATGAGAGAACGGCTCTCCATCGCGCGGACAATGAAAATAATGTGACCGACGAGCAGATCAATACTCGCGAGGAATTCGCTCAAAAGCTCAAGTCGGTAAACGACGACATCACCGCCGAATACGGCCGCATGAACTCGATGCAGTCCAGATACTCTCCCCTCGTTTCGCGTTTCATGTATACGCAGGTGCTGCGCATCATGACGTCGAACTGCCCGGGCTCGCCGTACTACTACGGCTCCGACGATCCGAGTCTGTAGAATGCGCGGACATCTTTCGACCCAGACTCTCTGCGCACTTTTATTCGCCGCTTTGTTGTTCTGTGTATGTCCAACCATCAAAGCAGTGCAATCAAGCGCGCCTCCTGCTGCGCCCACCGCCTCT
>Ga0079221_10000614_pt1 | contig 10383 bp, 8 predicted proteins | sample GAAS200_FD_75069 | JGI IMG/M metagenome (GOLD analysis project Ga0079221, IMG submission 75069) | Agricultural soil microbial communities from Georgia to study Nitrogen management - GA AS200 | ecosystem: Environmental > Terrestrial > Soil > Agricultural land | place: USA: Georgia | collected... | reverse complement strand
GGCCGCGCAACCGGCGCGCCTGGCCCAGCCGATGAAGAGTCGTGCAGCGGGGCCGTAGCTCAAGTCATAGGCCACGGTGCTTGCCTGCACCAGTGACGGCGGCAGCGTCAGCGCGACGTGTTGCACGCCTGCGGACGTGGCGTTGACGATCAGGTCGAACGGACCGCAGTCTTCCAGATTCTCCCAGCCGACCACCTGCACGCGTGCGGCGTCGGCCAATGCCCGTGCCAGTGCATGCGCGCGTTCCGCGGTGCGGTTGGCGATCGCGATGCTCCGCGCACCAGCGTCCAGCAGTGCAAACGCGGCAGCGCGCGACGCACCGCCGGCACCGAGCAGAAGGATCTCGCGGCTACGCGGATCGATGCCGCAACGCCCACGCATGTCGGCGAGCATCCCCGCGCCGTCGTTGCTGTCGGCCTCGATGCGGCCGTCCGGCAACGCCGTCAGCACGTTGGCCACGCCCAGCCGCTGCGAGGCCGCGGAATGGACGTCCGCAAGCGCGAACGCCGCAGCCTTGTGCGGCAAGGTGACGTTGGCGCCGTGTCCGCCTTGCGCGAAAAACGCGCGCAGCGTGTCCGCAAACATCCCGGGCGCCGCATCGATCGCGCCGTATTCCAGTGCGGTCCCGGTTTGAGCTGCGAACAGCGCGTGCAGGCGCGGCGACAACGAATGCGCGATGGGATGGCCGAAGACGGCGTAGCGTGAAACGGCTGCGGGCATGGGATTCGGGACTCTGGATTCGGCGCGATGCGCCCCGATGGTACCCGTCTCAATCGGCGAGATCGCCTACAGGGAAGCTGGGACCCACTCAGACCAGGAGCTCGCCATGTCACGCCGTTCCGAATCCCCCATCACTTTCGATCCTTTGACGCTTGCCGCGGGCACCTGGCTCGCCTGCGGCATGGTGTTGTACGGATTGACGCCGCTGCCGTTGCACGACGCCACGCTGGGCTGGTCAGCGGCATTCTGGCTGCTGGCCGCACCGCTCATGTTGCTCGTTGCGAAGGTTGCACTCTTACCGCGGCTGGAGTCTTCAACACGGCGATCGATATATCGAGGCGTTTCGTTCGGAGTGGCTGTCGTGAGAAGTCAGGCTATGGATGGCCGTTCTGATATTCACGGCCGTCAGAGACGCCACCGGTGCAATGGCGCCGAACGGAGCCGCGATCATGGACGATCGCAAAATTATGCCGCGACGCCGTTGCGCTTCGCCTCCATCCGGCGCAGCAGCTCGCGCATAATGCGCTGATACAACTCTTCGCCGAGTTCGGCGTCTTCCACGCCAGCGTCGATCGAGGGGTTGTCGTTCACCTCGATCAGCACGGTGCGATCCTGCGCCTGCTTGATGTCGACGCCGTACAGGCCGTTGCCGATCGCCGACGAGCCGCGCACCGCCAACTTGACGACGTCGGCGGGCGCATCCTCGATCTTCATGCACTCGAAGCCGCCCGAGCGCGCACTGCCGCGCGCGCTGTGATTGTAGATTTGCCAGTGCCCGCGCGACATGAAGTACTTGCAGGCATACAGCGGCTTGCGATTGAGCACGCCGATGCGCCAATCGAATTCGGTGTAGAGAAATTCCTGCGCGATCAGCAGCGCGGTGCTCTGGAACAGATGCGCCGCGGCCTTGGCCAATTGGTCGAGATCGTCCACCTTGATCACGCCGCGCGAGAACGACCCATCCGGAATCTTAAGCACCAGCGGGAACCCGAGCTTGTCGGGCAGTTCGCGCAGTTGCCGGGAATCCTCGCGATACAGCACTTCCGAGCGCGGCACCGCGATCTTGTGGGCGCGCAGCATGTCATTCAGATAGATCTTATTGGTGCAACGCAGGATCGAGGTGGGGTCGTCGATCACCACCATGCCTTCGCGCTCGGCCTTGTGCGCGAAGCGGTAGGTATGGTCGTCCGGCGCGGTGGTTTCGCGGATGAACAGCCCGTCGTATTCCGCCAGGCGCGGGTAGTCGTGTTTGTGGATGGGGTCGACTTCGATCCCGAGGTCCCTGCCCACGGCGATGAATTGCTTCAGCGCGCGCGCATTCGAAGGCGGCATCGCTTCCTTCGGGTTGACCAGCATCGCGAGGTCGTAGCGGAATTGCCGCCGGGCGCGCGGCTTGCGCCACAGGCGCTTCGAGAACGCATCCAGCGCCTGCGCGAACGCGTCTTCCTGCACGTCGTCCAGCGTGTGCAGACCGACCGGCTTGATCGCGCTGATCTGCCATACGCGGTCGCGCTCGAATTCGATGCGCAGCAGCGGACACGGGAAGGTTTCGAACACCTGCCGCGCGAGGTCCTGCAGCGCGGGATACGAAGTGACCCCGAAGTAGACCAGGATGCCGAGGTCGGTGGTGTCCTGTCCGCCCGCCGGCAGGAAGTGCGTCAGCTTCTGGTTGAGGTCTTCGACGTCGAGGTTGTAAAGCGCACGCTTGCGCAGGTCACTGATGGTGCGCACCGACGGAATCACCCGGTGTCCACGCGCCTCGCCCAGCAACGACACGTAATGGCCGACGCCCAGATACTTGTAATTGCGGCACAGATTGATGACGTGGGTGCGTTCGTCGCCGCCCACGGGTTCGCGCAGATACTGCATTGCGGTGACGACGTTGTCCGACGGGTAATAAGAACCCCAGTCGGAGGCTTTTTCGACGACGATGACCAGCCGGCTCATTGCGGATCTTCCCGATTCGTACCCCGAAGTCGCGACGAGTTGCGCGGCATCCGGAGGGCGCAGTGTCGGCACCGCGCAGTGCAAACGCAAGGGGCGAAGTTTCTCCGGCCGGCGCGGATTCAGCCTTGCGCAAGCGCGGTCCGCACGCCACGCTTGCGGCATGCCGCTCCGCCCGTCCCCCCCTGTCCGGCAGGCCATGTCCGCCGACCTCGACGCCTTGCTCGCGCTGGAACAAGCCAGCTTCGAGGGCGACCGCATCAGCCGTGCGCAGTGGCGAAGGCACATCGGGAGCGCGACAGCCACCGTGTTGGTGGTCGGTGGAGCAGCCGCCGGCATCGACGCCGCGGCGGTGGTGTTTTACCGACGCCATTCACGGACCGCGCGGCTTTATTCGCTGGCGGTCGCCGCGCATGCACGCGGCGCGGGGCTGGGCGGCACACTTCTGGCTGCCGCCGAAGCGGACGCCCGTGCGCGCGGATGCGAATCCATGCGCCTCGAGGTACGGGTCGACAATGCCCCCGCCATCGCGCTGTACGAACGGCACGGCTACGCGCGCGGCAGCCGGATCCCGGAGTTCTACGACGACGGCGCGGACGCGTGGCGGTACGCGAAACGCCTGACAACTGTCAGCCCGGAATAGATGACATCCGGGACATGTGCGCCCTCTCGGCGTGTCCCATTATTTACCCGCCGTCGTTTTTGCTCACGGATGCGGTGCCTGTCAAGCTTGCTTGACATGGCGGATCGTCATGGCTATCTTTGTGTCAAGCAAGCTTGACAAGGAGTCAGCGCGATGAACCACTCAATTCTCGCCGCTGCGTTGTGTGCAACGTTGTTGATCACCGGAGCGTCATCTTCCGCAGCGGCACCACTGCCGTCCGCCTCCCCTGCAACCGCCGCCACCTCACCCGTACCACCCAAACCCGTCGTACAACGGCCCCAGGCCGATCCGCAGATCGAGCGGGTCCTCACGGCGATGAACAACGCATCGACTTGGGGACATCCCGATCTGTTCGGCGAGTTCGCCGGGATGCGCCTGTATTCGGAAGGCCACTACAAGGCGGCGATCAAGTACTTCAAGTACGGCGCGCGCTACGCCGACAAACTGTCCCAACTCAGCATCGGCTTGATGTACGAGAACGGGCGCGGGGTCGAGCAAGATTCCGTCACGGCCTGTGCATGGCTGGCGCTGGCCTCGGAGCGCAAATACCCGAGCTTCATCGCCACCCGCAACCGGGTCTGCGAAGCGCTGACCCCGGCCCAGCACGACCAGGCGGTCGCGGTACTGGACAAGCTGATGCCGGAGTACGGTGACGCGGTGGCCAAGAAACGGATGGCGCGCGCGCTGGAAATCGCCAAGACGCAGGGCACCGGTTCGCGGCTGGGATTCGACAGCGGCGTCACCACCATCGGTGTCAACAAGGGCGGGTGCGGCGGCCCCACCGTCGCCGATGCGCCGATCGCCGGTTGCGGCAGCACGGATTTCTGGAGCCCGTGGCGGTGGGACCCCAAAAAATACTTCACGGCTCGCGACGCGCGCTGGCGTGGCGTGGTCACGGTCGGTTCGGTCGAGGATGCGCACCATGCCGCCAACGCTGCCAGCAAGGCACAACCCACCGCTCCGTCCAGCGCCGGCCACTGACGCATCCAATGCGACGGACCACGAAGGGCTGTCGCGGATTCATATCCCAACCACACCTTTATACTCACCGGCGACTTGTCATCCGGATCGGGCGCATGCGTCCTGGCATCGTGGTTTCTGCTTTGCTGTTGCTGTGCGGCGCCGTGCTGCTGGCCGGTTGCGGACAGAAGGGGCCGCTTTTCCTGCCGACCAGGTCCGCGGTCCCGGCTTCTGCTTCGAGTGCGCAGCCAGTGCCGGCGATGTCCACCGCCCGACCCGCGCCCGCCTCGACGGCCGCCGTGCCGGCAGCGGATTCGTCCAGCAGCCATTGACGCGCGCCGAGCATGGCCATCCGTTTCACCAAGATGCACGGCCTCGGCAACGACTTCGTGGTGCTGGATGCACGCACCGCGCCGCCGGGGCTGGACCCGGTCACGATCCGGGCCATGGCCGATCGCCACACCGGCATCGGTTTCGATCAACTGCTGATCATCGAACGGGCACGTGACCCGGCCTGCACCGCGGCCTATTCGATACGCAACGCCGACGGCTCGCCTTCCGAACAGTGCGGCAATGGCGCGCGCTGCATCGGCGCGTGGCTGCACCGTGCCGGCGCGGTGGCACTGGGCGAAGCCATGAAGCTGGAGAGCCCCGCCGGGATCATCGGCGCGCGCTTGGCCGATCCGGCTAGTGTCGCGGTGGAAATGGGCGAGCCCGAATTCGAGCCCGCGCGCATCCCGTTCGATGCACCGGCCGCAGCCGATATGTATGCGCTCGAGGTCGGCGGCGAATGCATCGACATTGCGGCCGTATCGATGGGCAATCCCCACGCGGTGCTGGACGTGGACGACATCGCCGACGCGCGCATCGATCGACTCGGGCCGGCGATCACCACGCATCCGCGCTTCCCGCACGGCGCCAATGCAGGGTTCGTCGAGTTGATGGACGCGCACCACGTGAAATTGCGCGTGCACGAACGCGGCGCCGGCTGGACCCAAGCCTGCGGCACGGGCGCCTGCGCGGCGATGGCGGCGCTGCATCGCCGGGACCGCGTCGCGGACGAGGTTCGCGTCGAACTGCCGGGCGGCATGCTTTCGATCGCGTGGCAAGGGCCTGGCCACACGTTATGGATGACCGGTCCGGCGGCATTCGTATTCGACGGCGAATGGCTGGATCCCTGACGAGCATCGCCGAGAGACTTTTGACGCGGATAAAAGCAGAACCGCGGATAGCAGACAACAAGTGGGGCAGATCCGCGATCATCCGCTTTGATCCGTGTCCAAAGCTTCTCTCCGAATGATTGCGTTCGCGCGGTCGAACACGCACACTTCGCGGCAACGTGACGCGAGCGGAATCCGCATGGCCGATTTGACCCTGAAGCAAAGCCTCGAGGCGATGGACGTCGCCGAATACCTGCGCCAGCACCCCCGCTTTCTCGAAAACTTTCCGGACGTCGCCACGGAACTGGTGATGCCGCGCGAAAACGGCCCCGCCGCCTCGCTGGCGGCGTACCAACTCGAAGCGTTGCGGGCGCGCAACCACGAACTCAACGAACGGCTGGCGGAACTGGTCGCGATCGCAGGCGACAACGAACAGTTGATGGTGCGCGTGCATACGCTCACCGTCGGCTTGTTGCGTGATGACAATCTTGCCGATGTCTTGAAAAGTTTCGTCGGTGCACTCAACGAAGACTTCCACACCGATCTGGTGCGCGTGGTGCTGTTCCGCGACCCCGCCGATCTGCCCCACGCAGATTGGCTGGCCTGCGTGCCGGGCGGCGCCGGCGCGCTGCCGATGTTCGCGGACTTCCTCGCACGCGGCGATGCCGCCTGCGGACGGCTCGCGCAGGACAAGCTCGATCGCCTGTTCGGCCCCGACGTCGGTCGCGTGCAATCCACCGCGCTGCTGAAGATCGGCGACGCCGGCATGCTGGCGATCGGCAGCAATGATCCGAACCGCTTCCATCCGGGCATCGGCACGCTGTTCCTGAAGCTGATCGCCCAGGCGCTGGACGCCGCGATCGCGCGCTATCCCGCTGCATGAGATGTCCGTGCTGGCCGCCGACACTGCGCGTTTCCTGGAATACCTGAAGGTCGAGCGGCACTATTCGCCGGGGACGCTGCGCAACTACACGCACGCGCTGGAAACGCTGACGCGTTTCGCCGAGGGCCTTTCCCTCGCTGCGTGGCGCGATCTTCGCGGCGAACAGTTGCAGACACTGGTGGCCGACGAACACCGCCGCGGGCTGGAGCCGCCGTCGCTGCGCGCCCTGCTTTCCGCCTACCGCAGTTTTTTCCGGTTTCTCGCGCGCGAGGGAAAGATCCAGAACAATCCCGCCGCCGGCGTGCGCTCGCCCAAGGTGCGCCGCAAGCTGCCGGAAGTGCTGGACGTGGATGAAGCCGCGGCGCTGGTGGAAGTCACGGCGAACGACCCGCTGGCACGACGCGATCGCGCGATGCTGGAGCTTCTGTACTCCAGCGGTGTGCGCGTGTCGGAATTGTGCAGCGTGCGCTGGCGCGACCTGGATGTCGAGCAAGGGCTGCTTCGCGTCACCGGCAAGGGCCGCAAGACGCGCATCGTGCCGGTCGGGCGGATGGCGCTCGAAGCACTGGCGACGCTGCGCAATGCGCAGCCAGCGGGGGATGATGAACCGGTATTGCGCGGCCGCGGCGATCGGCCGCTGACGCCCGGTGCCGTGCGCGCGGCGATCAAGCGTCGCGCGCGATCCCAAGGCGTGTGGCGACGCGTGTATCCGCACCTGATGCGGCATTCCTGCGCGTCGCACCTGCTGGAATCGTCCGGCAACCTGCGCGCGGTGCAGGAACTGCTGGGCCACGCCGACATCGGCACCACCCAGATCTACACGCACCTCGATTTCCAGCATCTCGCAAAGGTGTACGACGCCGCGCATCCGCGGGCGAAGCGGAAGTGAATGCGTCTATATGGTGCCGAAGCGTTCGAGCCATGGACGCAACACCGGCAGCACCGGTTCGAATTGCTCCCGGTAATTCATCCAGCGTCCCACCGCTGCCGTGCTCACCGGCTGCGTGACCTGCGCATAGCTCGGCGTGGCGATGAACCGCTTGCGCCGCGCGTTGCTCGCGAAATCCATCATGGATGACGCGTCCGCAACTTCCAGGAAATCGCCAAGCCTCGCCACGGCCGCGTCGGGATCGGCGACGACCGATTCATACCGCCACTCCAGGACACGCGGCTTGAACACCTTGATGTGCCCACAGCACTGTTCGAACGCTTCGGTGTATCCACGCGCCAACCGCGGCAGCGAGGAACACATCGCCCTGAACGCCGGCGAGCGGAACGCCTGCATGCTGCAACTCAGCAACACGTCGCACGGGTGGCGGACGCACAAAATGATCCGGGCATCCGGGAACAGCCGCAGGACCATCGGCAGACACAGCATGTTGAGCGGGTTCTTGTCGACTAGCCGACGCTTGCCAAGATCGGGCAGCGTGCGATCGACCAGCCGCCAATAGACCTCGCGCAACTGATCCGCTTCCTCCTGGGCGAGATTGGCCAAGTCCGCCGGGTAGTGTTGCCCCGCGCGTTCCATGCGGTCGATCAGTTGGTAAACGTAGCCGCGTTCGTCCATTGAACGGAAGGCCGGATGCGCGTCGAGCATCTGTTCCAGCAGGGTGGTGCCCGAACGCGGAAAGCCGATCACGAACACCGGACTCCGCAGCATGGAAGGGCCTGCCACGGGTTTCCAGGTTGCGTACGCCTGCGCGTCGACCGTTCGGGCCGCCATCGGCAAAGGCTGGCCGTTCGGTTTCGACAACTCCGGCGCCGCCTTCCGGGCGATGTCCATTTGCGCGGCATGGGCGATCCCGAGCGCCTTCCACGCATCGGGGTAGCGCCCCTGACGGTCGTGTGCCGCAGCCAGGCCGAACGCGGCGCCCGACACGACCTCGGGATCCTCGGCCGCGTCCAGCACGCGCTGGTAGAGCATGGCCGCATCTTCATCGCGATGCTCGCGCGACGCCATCACCGCATGCGCGCGCCAGCCATCGATGCGTACCTGATCCGCATCGGCAGCCAACGCGCCCAACACATCCAGCGGCAACTGCTGTAGTTCACGCTGCGCACGCTCGAGCAGATTGTTTCGTTCGTACAGCGCGACGCGCTGCGCCGTGATGCGAAGCCGCAAACATTCGGCGGCCGGCCCCGTGGGCAACCGCGCCTGCGACAGAACCTTCAGCGCGATTTCCAGACGTCCCAACACGGACAGGATCGAGGCCAGCACCAGGGCCTGCTCCGCCGGCTGCGGCGGCCAGTCTTCGGCGCCTTCCAGCATGGCCTCCTCGCCTTCGAGATCGCCGCAGACGTGACAGGCATGGGCGGCCTCGAGTCGCGCTTCGACGAACCGTGGCGCAAGCTGCGCCGCATCCAGCAACACGTCGCGACCCTGCGCCCAACGCTGCTGCTGGATGTAAAGCAGGCCGAGGTTGTAATGCACGTCGGCATCGCCGGGGGCCAGCGACTTCGCTTTCAGCAGCGCACGTTCCGAGCCCGCCAGGTCACCCGCCTGCCGGCACGCCTCGCCGAGATTGTTCCACCAGGCCGAGACCTCCGGCTGCATGCGTGCCAGGCGCCCGAAGGTTTTTGCCGCGTCTGGATGGCGGCCTGCATGCTGCTGCGCGACCCCGAGCAGCGCCAGCACGTTTGCATCATCCACATCGCCACCGGACGCCCGCATCGCGAGTTCGATGACGCGTTCGGCCTGCCCCGCGTTCCACGCTGCCACCATGGATTCGACAAGCGTGTTGGTCGGAGCAGGCATGCGACGCGATCCATGGCGCGGATCGTTTCAGTGTAGCCACGAAAAAAGGGCGCCGCTCACGCGGCGCCCTGGCTTGTTCTACTCCGGTGTTGCGCAAACTGCGCCTGGAGGCTCAGAACTTCAGCGTCGCCCTCGCCCAGTAGTAGCGGCCCATCATGTCGTAGGTGGCGGAATCGGTGTTGCCTTGCCCGTTCTGGTAGATCAGCGGCGGCCGCTTGTCGAACAGGTTGTCCACGCCCACGTCGAAACGCGTGTGGATGGTCGGCACTGCAACGCCGAGCTGGAGGTCGTTGTACACCACCGAGGCGACCGGCAAATTCGCGCCGGTCGCGGCATCCGCATTGAGCGCCGTCACGCCGCTGATGTAGCGCGTCCGCCACTGTGCGTCCCAGTCCCCGCGATTCCAGTTGAGCGAAGCGGTGGCCCGCCAGCGCGAGACATTGCCGAACTGCGCATTCCAGGTGCCGGCCAGCTTGTCGACCGTGGAGCCAGGCGCCCCGGGGGTCTTGTTGTTGTTGAAAGTGGAGACGTAGCTGGTAGCCAGCCCGAGCTTGAAGTCTCCCGGGTTGAAACCGCCGAAATCGAAGTGCGGCAGCTTGTAGTTGGCCGTGAAGTCGATACCGCTGGTGCTCAGGGTGCCGAGATTGACCACGGGCGCGTCGATGTAGAAGACCTGGCCGGGCTGCTGGGTCGTGTTGTCGTAGCGATGGATGAACGAGCAGAACGGGCTCGCGCCGTTGTTGAAACACGCATCGACCACGGTACGCCCGTCGATCGCCACCAGGGTGTCGTACAGGTAGATGTGCCAGAAATCGACGCTGGTGTTCAGGCCAGGTGCCCAACTCGGGTTATAGACCAGACCGAAATCCACCGACTTGCCGTGCTCCGGCTTGAGGTTGCCGCCCACCACGTTCGCGCCCGAGTAGTACGTGTTGACCTGCGCCGGGCTGTTGCCCGCCCAGTTCGGCGGCACGAACTGGCACGCGATGGGATGCTGCGCAAGCTCCGCGGCCGAGAGATGGGCGCAGGGATCGTTCAAGGCCGGCTGGATCAGCGAACGGCCGTCGTAGAGTTGGTCGAGATTCGGCGCGCGGAACACCTGCGAGATCGTGCCGCGCACCAGCAGGTCCTGGATCGGCCGCCATTCGATCGCGACCTTGCCGTTGGTGGTGGAACCCGCGCTGTTGTAGTCGGAGTAACGCACGCCCACGTCGACGTTCAACGAATACGCGCCGGGTACTTCCTTCAGCAGCGGAATCAGTGTTTCCGCGAAGGCCTCCTTGACGCTGTCGTTGCC
>Ga0079221_10000613_pt1 | contig 10385 bp, 12 predicted proteins | sample GAAS200_FD_75069 | JGI IMG/M metagenome (GOLD analysis project Ga0079221, IMG submission 75069) | Agricultural soil microbial communities from Georgia to study Nitrogen management - GA AS200 | ecosystem: Environmental > Terrestrial > Soil > Agricultural land | place: USA: Georgia | collected... | reverse complement strand
GGAATGTGGACGAAACCGTGGTCCGGCGAGTTGCCCATCACCAAGATTGACGGGCAGCTCTACGAGTACGCATGCCACGAGGCGAATTATCCATTGGCAAATACCCTCCGCGGCGCTCGCGTGGCCGAGGCGGAAGCGGCAAAGAGGTCCGCCGCAACCAAGGCAGCACAATAGGGCCATAGATTCAATGCGAAAGGAGCGACTGATGAAAACAAGACTACTCGTACTCTTCGGTGTGCTACTGACGGCGGCGCCGGCGTGGGCGCACCACGCGTTCGCGGCGGAATTCGACCAGAGCCGGCCGCTCAAGTTAAAGGGCACTGTCGTGAAATGGGAAGTGACCAATCCGCACTCCTGGATCCACATGGATGTGAAAGGGGATGACGGCAAGGTGGTCACCTGGATGATCGAAGGCGGCAGCCCGAACAATCTCTACCGGCTCGGCTTCACCAAGGACTCTCTGCCGCCTGGCTCCGAGATCATGGTCGAGGGCTACCAAGCCAAGGACCAATCCACTCGCGCGGTTGGCAAGAGCGTTACGTTTGCCGATGGCAGGAAGCTGTTTCTTGGCCTGCAGGCGCGGGAAAGTGATCCGGAAAGCAAGAAATGAGCCGGATCACGCCTGATCGCGAGAGCTGACCGCGACCTAGGCATTTGGAAACGTATCGACGAGTCTGCCGGGCAGGCCCAGAGGCAGGGGTCCCCTTATCGTACTGATTCCGGGTGATGGCATTCTTTTTTTACCGCTGCCGGGGCAAGTTTTCTACTGGTGCCGGGGCAAGGCATTGCGAATAATGCGCAATGATATTCCTCAGCCAGTCTCCCTATTAACAATAAGTCTTTTATTTTCAGATGCTAGCGATTGGCAGTAGGCGTGCGCTCGTTGATTGGTTTGCCCCAGGTAACGGGAATTTCGGGAGAGGAGAGCGGTCGGATGCATATCATCAAGAAATCAGTTGTGGGTTTCATGTTGTTCGCATTGCTTCTCGCCGGTTGTCTTTTCATAAGCAGCACACCGGCATCAGCCAATACATCGCGCGGATTCACCTTCCAGTTGACATGCGCTCAGGCTCAAAGCGTGGTCAATTTCCTGTTGTCGCTGGACGAGCAGTTGGAGGCCCTGGTCGCCGCGAATCCGGACAATACTTTTCTTGCGCAAGAAGCGCCGCAACTTGATCAGTACATTAGCGACGCGATTCAATTCGTGGAGAGCCACACAGCCGGCCCGTGCACGTTCAATACTGAGGACGAATAGCTCGCCGTCTCGTCATCCAGGAGCGGCTCGCTTCGGCACCTCGAATAGGTGCAAGAAAACGCTCCGCGCCGAGCAATATATTCAGGAAAACGCGCGGCGGGGCCTGATCGGCTTCTAAAGCCGGTCACAGAAACGGGCCGCCGGCGGCGGTCGAATCGCCGGCCTTCTATCCGAAGAAGGTTCTATTTTGAGACTGGCACCAACCCTGCTCCCGCCACTCTCCACTTGCCGTTTTCCCTTACGAACATGCGCAGCACGTTCATCTCCAGGACGGGAACGATGTTCCCGCTGGCGTCGAGTCCCTTGATGATGGTGTGATCGGTCGCCAGCACGACATTTCCGTAAATTGCTCGAATCTTGAAATTCTCCGGGAACGCGCCGGTGCCTGGTTTGGAATCCGCCTTCACCATCATGTCTATCATTTCCTGCTTGTTCACCACTTTCCCGCCGGGCAGTATGTCGAAAAAGCTGTCGGTCCACATTTCCGTCATGAGAGGCCGATTCTTATCGTGTTCGGCCTTCATCCATTCCAATTCGACCGCGAAGAGTTCTTTTTCCAGCGCGGCGGTGTCAGAAGTCTTTTGCGCTTTTTCCTGAGCTACGGCCGGCAGAAAAAATCCGGCAAGCAAACAAGTAACCAGAACCCATACGCTTTTCATAGGGAGCTCCATTCTTGAGGGCCGATCGGACCTTTGGCGTGGCATCGCACGATTGGCCATTGACCTGATTGTCCGGCGGACCATACGTCATCCGTAGTTGCCAGTCAAGTTCAGCCGAGAGCCGTAGAATCCGGCATCAGCCCTGAACAATTTGAACGTTGATTCCTTCGGGGTCCTTGACGTGAAAACCGGCGTCAATATTCTCGGCCGGAGTTACGCCCAGCGCCTTCAAATCGCGGGTAACCGACTCCTTATCGAAGTGGTCCACGCCGATAGCGAAGTGGTCCACAGTTGCCGTAGGACTCTTGTGGTGGAGAGAAACAACGGTCTTATTAACGCCGAGGCGTACGATTTCATTGCCCTTGTCTTCGCTCACCACAGAAAAACCGAAGAGCTTTTGGTAAAAGTCGATGGATCGCGGGAGGTTCGTGACTTGAATGCTGATGTGATCGATTTTCACGCCTTTGAAACCGGGCTGCTGAAGCCCGGCGGCGGCCGTTCCGCTTGCAGCCGCCAGCATCGCCAACCCTCGAATCAATTCACGCCGCGACAACGCCCCTTTTTCGAATCTTGCAACCAGATTGGAAATGACGGCTTCCACGTAAGCCTCCTTCCACGTGAAGGTCCTTCACGCAAATCAGAGAGGACTCGGTCGAACTCAAGTCGAGTTGCCATCCCGGCAAACGCTGCCTCAGGTCTTCTTGCCGGCTTTGATGGAGTTGTACTCCTCGATCGCTTGCTTGGTACCGGCATTGTCCACATCCGGCGTCAGAGTTCCCTTGAATTCGTCGTACAGACGAACGGTATTCATCACGATTCGTTCCGGCCCCATCCAGTTATCGAACTTGCCCATCTTGATATCGGCCGCGGCTTGCCCTGCGCTCATGTGAGCATCGTAGCGCTTCCTGGCCTCGACCTTGAGAACGCGGAAATATTCGGCCATTTCGGCCAAGTCTTTCTTGCCGCCGACAGGGCCGTGACCCGGAACGATCGTGTCCACATCCATCTTCATGATCTTGTCGCACGCCTCGAGCCACTTGGTTACGTGGCCGTTGTGGGCGTAGGGCACGAGATGGAAGAAAGCGATGTCGCCCGCGAAAAGAATTTTGCGCTGCGGCAAATAGGCGATGATGTCGCCCCAGGTGTGGGCCGGTCCGGCAAAATGGAATTCGACCCTGTTGCCGCCTATTTCGTAGATCAAATTGTCTTCGAAGGTGACGCTGGGCGGGGTCAGCTTGCGGACTTCGGTGCCATCGGCGATGCCCTCCTGCTTTGGCCAGGACGGCGGGGTATTGGGCACAGCCTTCACAACTTCCTGCCGGCAGTAAGGATGGCCGAGAATCTGCGCGGGGAGAAAGAACTGATTGCCGGCGACGTGATCGCCGTGGTGGTGCGTATTGATCAGCTGCGCGATGGGCTTGCCGCCGGTGGCTTTCTTGGCCGCCGCCAGGAAGGCCTTGGTTTGAAGCGGGAATCCCAAAGCATCCAGCGCCACTGACCAATCCTCTCCGACGAAAAGTCCCGCGTTGGATATTCCCGCGTTCGGCAGCCCGGTGCCGCCCTGTTGCTGATAAACATGAACGTTAGGCGCCAGTTGGCGCAGTTCCGTTTTCCAGGTCGGCATCACGGGGTAGCGGGTATTCACGGGAGGAAGCGGCGTAACCGCCGGCCAGCCCATTCGGCCGGAGGATTCATCCACGCGCTGTCCCGCTTGCCCCAAGAGCGCTTCCAGCCCACCAGCACCCGCGATTACCGCGGCCGCCCCAATCCACGCGGTGCGCGCGACCATTTCGCGCCGGGTCAATTGTTCTGCCATGCGTCCTCCTCGCATTCGGAAAATCCGTATCGAGCCGGATTATGGTGGTCTTCGGGCAGACCGGTCAATCGGTTTTCCGGGCGGCCAGGGTCGCGTCAGCTCATCCGATCCTCGGGCCGGACCACATGCCATGGCGCCTCGCCCAACAAAACGCGCCGGCAATTAGCGAGGGCGTGGCGCAGGGCAACCTTGGAAGCATTTGGAACTGAAGCCGAATTGTGCGGCGAAGCGATGACGTTGGCCAATTCGAGGAAGGGGCGATGCAGCCTGAATTCGCCATGCCGGAACGGTTCGATCCACCATGCTTCCAGGCAGGCCGTGAACCGCGGCTTGGCCCTCAGATGCTCGTAGAGGGCAAATTCCTCCACAATTTCGCCCCGTGCCAGGTTAATCAAGATGGCGTCGTCCTTCATGAGCGATAGCTCCTGTGCCCCGATTGTTTTTTCTGTGGCGCGCGTCAGCGGAGCGCTGATGACCAGAACGTCCGAAGCCGCCATCAATTCGCCAAGGCGATCCGGCGTGGCGATCCAATCGACTGGCTCATCGGCCGTTCCGCGCCGATTAATCGCGTGGATGCGCATGCCGAGGCAGCGCATCAGCCGGGCCGTCGCAATACCATATCCCCCGAAACCGAAGAAGCCGCAGATTCCGACGGCGAGCATTTTATTTGGAGTGAACTGGTTGAACTGCCCCAGCATCATTTTTTGATGCTCGATGAAAAGACGCTTGGCCGCCGCGAGCGCCATAGCCAGAGCATGCTCGGCCATCGGCTGGGCGTAAGCTCCCGCGTTGCTGGCCAGAGGTATCTCCGCGGGCAGATCGCGAAGAGGTATGTAATCGACCCCAGCGCTCAGGAATTGAATCAGCCGCGCGCGGCGAAGCAGCGAGGCTTCGCCGGGGTGGAGTTCCTTGGCCGTATTTCTCGCGAGCAAGACGTCGGCACATTGCAGAGTGTTTTGCCGCTCGGCGCCGTTCAAATCGGCGAGATATCGAATATCGGCAATGCCGGCCAGCGCTTCCGAAATGATGCTACGGACTGAATCCTTCACCTCAAACGTAACTGCGAGTATCATCGGCTCACCCGGTGAATCTACGGTCTCGAACTGGCAAGATTTTAGACCCTTTCAGGGAGTGCTGCTGCTTCGAAGGCGCGGAGGCGAGAGGAGGAAACATGTCACGACGAATGGCGAAATGGATCGGCGCAGCGCTTATGGTCTTCGTTTTTGCGATCGCTGGCCCGCGGCTTGGGCGGTCGCAAACCACGACAGCCAAGCAGGCCACGCCGCAGCAATCGGCGACTCACGTTCCCGACGGCTGGAGCCGTCCCGTTGCGATTCCGACCGGCCAGCCCCAGCCGGCTCCGCGCCACGATATTTCCGGCACTTGGGAGCCGGCAAACGGACCCAGCGACGGCATTCAGGGAACAGGGTCTAAGTCCATGCCCGCCGACGGCAAACACGAGCCCCCTTTTACGCCGCTCGGTCTCAGACTGCTGAATCAAACCAAGCCGGGGAACGGGAACCGCGAAGTGCTGCCGGCCGATATCGGCGATCCGGTTTTCTTCTGCAATCCCCAGGGCATGCCGCGAGAAGACCTTTATGAACTGCGCGAGACACAGATTCTCCAGACGCCTTCGAAAATCGCGATTCTGTATGAATTCGACAAGATCTGGCGCGTGATCTGGACCGACGGGCGCGAGTTTCCGAAAGATCCCGAGCCGCGCTGGTTTGGATATTCAGTGGGCAAATGGGTGGACGACACCACGCTCGTCGTGCAGACGATCGGCACCGATGAGCGCACCTGGGTGGACAAGGCAGGGCGCCCCCATAGCGGCGATCTCCGCATCGAGGAGCGTTTTCATCGCGTGAATCGCGATCGCATGGAGCTCACCGTGACGATCGACGATCCTAAGATGTACACCAAGCCCTGGGTGGCTATGGACAAGTTTCCCTTCCATCTACTTCCCGACAACTTCGATGTGCGGGAGATGATCTGTTCGCCCGCCGAGACGGCGGAATACAACAAAGTGGTCGGCTCCCAGACAAAATGACAGATAATCGAATCTCTCGCGCTTTGACACGCTTCTATAGTTTTAGTAAGCCGTCATCCAAGGAGGATTTGCATGAAAACTAGTTTTGCTACCTGCGGACTGTTTGCCGCCATTCTTCTGGCAAGCTCATCTTTCTCTTTCGGCCAGGAGCCCGCGAAAAAGGCGCCCGGCGCCAGGACTGAAGATCGAGCCGCATTGGAAAAAGAGCTGTGGGATGCGGACCAGCAGTGGCTCTGCAGTTCAGGCGAGGGGCCGTATCACCAGGATTACAAGGAGTGTATCGAGTTCCGCAATCAATACTGGACCAATCAATTCTTTGAGATTTCGCCGGCGGGCAAAGTGCAGACCAAAGCGCAGATGATTGCCGCACAGCGCGCTGCGCACCCACCCAAGGGCGTGGGTCCTCATCCCGACGATTTCAAACTAATGGCCGTGTACGGAAACTTCGCGCTGGCCACCGATCACACGCTCCTGAAGGTTCAGAGCGCCGACGGCAAGATCAGCGACCTCAACGTTCGCGTATTGCGAATGTTTGCGAAAGAAAATGGGAAGTGGAGACCAGCCGGGGCCGCGCTGGTGCCGATACAAAAGTAAATTCAACTTGGATCCATACGGTAAACCCATTGGCGGGCTGCGTCGCCATTTACGCGCTGTAGTATGTCTTCGATGACCGCGTGCTTCGACGAGAGTGTGCACACCGGGTCGGTGGCCGCCGCGTCACCGGCCAGCAGGAACGCCTGGCAGCGGCAACCGCCGAAATCACGCGCGCGGCGATCGCAGCTTCGGCAAGGTTCAGGCATCCAGCTTTCGTCGCGAAAGCGGTTGAAGGCGGGTGAATCCTCCCAGATCCAGCGCAGATCGTGTTCCCGGGTATTCGGGAACTCGAGCCCTGGAATCACCATCGCGGCGTGGCACGGCAGAGCGCGACCCGCGGGATCGATCAAGAGCTGCTGATGTCCCCAGCCATTCATGCAGGGCTTCGGATATTTCGCATAGTAGTCGGGAAAAACAAAATCAATGCGCATCTTGCCCTTGAGCCGTTCGCGGGCGGCTTCGACAATCTCGATGGACGCATCGAGCTGTTGTCGCGTCGGCAGTAATGCTTCCCGGTTCCGCAGCGCCCAGCCGTAATATTGCACATTGGCGATTTCCAGACGCTGTGCCCCGGTCTGTTCGGCAAACTCGATTAATTCATTCAGACGATCAAGATTGCGCCGGTGAACGACCATGTTTACCGTAAAAGCGATGCGCCGCTTTCGAATGATCTGCGCCAGGCGCAGCTTCAGCGCGTGGCTGCGCGTGCCGGCAAATTCATTCGCGGGTCCTTCCTCGCTGTCCTGAAAGCTCAGCTGAATGTGATCGAGACCGGCCGCCATGAGCTCGTCAAGCCGGCTTTCGTCGAGGCCCACACCGGAGGTAATCAGATTTAAGTAAAGTCGCGCCCCGCGTCCCGCGCGAACCAATTCGGTGAGATCGGATCGTGACAGCGGCTCGCCGCCAGTGAGATGCAATTGCAGAATGCCCAAGTCCGCCGCCTGCTCGAAGACTGAGATCCAATCGGCGGTAGAGAGTTCCTCCGAGCGGCGCTGCATCTCCTGCGGATTCGAACAATAGACGCAGTGCAGCGGACAGCGATGCGTGATCTCAGCGATCAATGCTCGAGGCGTGTACGTCATGTGTATTCGAGGACGCCTCTCTCCCGCAGTCGCGCGAGAAGGGCTACCGCCTCCGTCTCGATTCGAGCAGGCTGCGCGGAAGGATAATGCCGCTGCAGTTCTTCGACGATGTCGGCTAGCGTGCGCTCCCCATTGCAAAGCTCCACGATAACGCGAGCGGGTCCCCTAAGCCGCAGCGCGCCTTCCGGGATGAGCAGCAAATCCTCGGGGCCGCCGGCGGCGTTCAGGCGGCAGCCGGGCGCGAGTCGCGGCACGCGATTTCGTTCCATCACACTCATTTGGCGGCAAGCTCCGCTTGCGGCTGGAATGCGCCGGGTGGCGGCCAACCGGGAGAGACATAAGCATGATAAATGGCGTCGAGTTGCGCCCAAAGGATATCGCACTTGGCGCGCAAGGCGCCTAGCGCGAGTTCCTGCTCGGCAGGCGTGCGGGCGTGTTCGATCACCCAGGCGAGGGCGAATTGGGCGTCTTCCGGCGCTTGCGTAAGGCGCGCATCGAAATAGGCGAGCCCACCGCTTAGCCAGGGATAATGCTGGCGCACCCGGTCAATGCGCAGCGCGATCAGGTCGCGAGAAAATAATTCGGTAAGCGAGGACGCCACCGCTTCCAGGAAACTGCGCTTGGAAACCAGATCCAGGTAGGCATTGACGGCGTAAAAGACAGCGGGCAGGATTCCGCGTTGGGAGCTTACTTGCGCGCGCTCGAGACCCGTCGCTTCGGCCAGGAGAATCCATTTCTCTATGCCGCCGGGATGCGTGCCGTCGCCATCATGATCGAGGATGCGCTTGCGCCAGGCACGGCGAAATGCAGCGTCGTCGCTGCGCGAAAGGATGATGGCATCCTTAATCGGTATGATGCTCTGATAATAGTAGCGATTCAGCGCCCAGGCCTGAAGCTGGCCACGAGTCAGCTTGCCTTCGTGCATCAACTGATGAAAGGGATGGCGGTGATGGTACCGTTCGGGGCCGATTGCCCTTAGCCGTGCTTCCAGATCCGCTGGTGCGACACGCTTTTGCTCCTGAACCGGTGTCACAGCGTTATCTCCATACCGTCTCTGGCCACTTCCCAACCGGCTTCGCGAATAGTGCGGTATTCCCTGCTCTCTTCGTCCAGGATCGGATTGGTGTTGTTGATGTGAACAAAAAGTTTGCGCTGCCGTTGCAGCCCTGCCATTCGTTCCAGACTGCCACCTTTTCCCGAGAGTGGCAAATGTCCCATTTGACGCGCCGTTCGGCTTATGCCCCGAATGCTCAAGGGTTCATCATCGCTCCAGAAGGTTCCATCAAAAAGTATCGCATCGCACTTCTGGAGACGATCCAGCAAATCATCCGAGACGCTCCCAACGCCGGGCAAGAACGCCAGCCTTTTGCCGCCTGCTTCGGGTGACATGATCAGGCCGATCACGGCATCGGCTGGGTTTAATTCTCGCACTCTCGCGGCGCTTACGAAACCGGGAAACAAACCCGGCAGTGGTAACACCTCGAAGCACGCGCCTCCCGCACAAAAAGGGAGGCCGGGCGCGATGTCTTGCCAAGAGACCTGTCCGCCAAAGCGCGCCAGGACGCCAAAGATGCTGTTGTCTTCAGTGAGAATCTTTCGAACTCCGGGCGTGGCATACACGCGAAAGGAATGAAACTCGCGAAGCAGGAGCAGGCCGAGAACTTGATCCAGTTCGGCACTTAGAAGAATCACATCGCGGATGGGAGAGTTGCGCGTGCCCTCTTGGGGCCAAAGCTCAGGGGACGCTTCGATTTGCAAACGTAGATCGGGGGAGGCGTTGATTAAGCCCCACTCCCGAGAAGCAAAGCTCCATGCAAGTTGGGCCTGGGTGCGTGGAGATCCGGCAAACTTGCCAGTTCGAACTCGGCGACAGTTCACACACCCGCAATTCCACTGCGGGAAGCCGCCACCTGCCGCGCTGCCCATTATTTTTACTAACATCTCAAGGCAGTTACGGGAAGGCTGCGATAGGCGCGCACGACCCAGTGAAGCCAGACGCGTATATGCAGTTGCTAAGACTAACGACTACTTGAGTTCGCCGTTGCTGTAAGAATTGATTTCGCAGCTAAGGCAGATTTCCTCAACTTGCGGGGTTTCCCATTCCATAGGTTCACCCTTCCGGATAGATAAGTTACCAACGCGCGCTATATTATCAGGCACAGCATATGCATGCAAGCACGAAAGTAGAAAGGGATCTTTCGGCCTCCCCGGAAGGTTACGGCTCGCGCCTTCGCACCTTCCGAGCGCTCCGCTACCGCGATTTCCGGCTGCTCTGGACGGGATTGTCGATTTCCGCGATAGGGACCTGGATGCAGATTGTCGCGCTAAGCCTACTTGTCCTCGCCCTCACTCACGGTTCGGCGGTCGCACTGGGCATGGTGTCTCTGACGCAGGCCTTGACGTTCCTCATTTTTGCGGCGGTAGGAGGCAGTGTCGCGGATCGGTTTGACAAAAGGCGCCTGCTGATGGTGACCCAAAGCCTGATGATCGCCCTCGCGGTTCTTCTCGGCATTCTGACCATGGCCGGACTCATCCGCTTCTGGATGATCCTGGTGATCGCCTTCGCCAACAGTTCGCTGCTGAGCTTCGATCAGCCAGCGCGAAACGCGCTGATCACTTCTCTGGTTCCCAAAGAGCACTTGGTGAATGCCGTCTCCCTGCAATCGGTGGTATTTAACGGAGCTTCGATCCTGGGACCAGCGCTGGCCGGCTTGAGCCTGAGCAGAATCGGTTATGCCGGAAATTTCTTTCTAAACGCAGCAAGCTTTCTGGCCGTGCTCATAGCCCTGCTTCTCTTGCGCAAGTGCAATGAGGAAGGCGCACGCAGGCCTGCGGGAAGACTGCTGGATTCCGCGCGCGAGGCGCTGCAATACGTACGCCGTGATCGGGTATTGCCAAGCGTCGTGCCTGCATATGCTGCGTTATTGTT
>Ga0079221_10000612_pt1 | contig 10386 bp, 7 predicted proteins | sample GAAS200_FD_75069 | JGI IMG/M metagenome (GOLD analysis project Ga0079221, IMG submission 75069) | Agricultural soil microbial communities from Georgia to study Nitrogen management - GA AS200 | ecosystem: Environmental > Terrestrial > Soil > Agricultural land | place: USA: Georgia | collected... | reverse complement strand
TGCCTTCAAAGGGTTCAAAGTCGGCACTACACGAATTCACGGTCGCGCCTTTGGACGACTCGTGGCCCTGTACCATCCATTGAATCTCAACGTTCATGTTGTCCGGTTTGTGTCCCAGACGATTAACCCAAAACGATGCGGTGTCCAGGTCAAGCTGGCAGCCTGTGAAGGTGCGGATGGCTTTCAGAGTTTGCTCTGGAATGGAGTGCAGGAGGTCCCGTTTTTGCGCAGGTCCGAAACGCGGTTTCGCGCGGAGAACTGCTTCCATCCATTCGGGGCGCTCCCATTCTGGATGGTCCCAAATCTCCCGCTTTGCGGCCTGGCTCTTGCCATCGACAAAGCTTCCGCGAGCTCGAAAGCCTTTGATCGGAAAACGAGCAGAATATCCGACTGATATGGTCAGAAACTCGGAAAAGCTTGGAAGAAACAGTCCGGTGCAATGAGGAATCGTCATCTTCTGCCCGGCACCAGGAACGCCGGAACCTGGGCGGCATGGCGCGATATCAATCTGCTGTGCCGACAAGCCGTCGGCGTTGGACAAGTGAAATTCCTCTGATCTTGAGAGAACCAAGCCGTAAACATGCTTAAGGTCGGGATAGACTGCGTCGAGGAAGTGTTCCACTACCGCGACTCGGTCAAACTCGCCAAACCGCTGTGCCGGCAAGATGGCGAACGCGGAGGCTAGCAGTAGCAAACTTACCAGCGCACTTTTTGGGAATTTCTTCCTCATACCGCTCTCCTGGATGTCGGTCTTCACTTCAGTTTCACGGATGGGTTACCAAGCACCATGAAAGTTGGGAAACCTGGGGACATGTCTAACGAAGTCGGCCGTGTCAAGAGCAATTCGCCGTGTTCTTCGGGCGGGTGGCGCATAGACTTGTCTGTCTCCATTTGGTTGCGGAGTATATCATTCAGGAACTACACAGGATAGGAAGCAAGCGTAGGAGCGGGTGCCGCACCCTTGGGTGTGTAAGGGTGCGGGTTTTGAAGTTGCAGTTCTGCGCTGATGAAACGCCAACGACATCCCTTGAAGCGATTTTATGGGAGAAATGACCTCCACTTCATCACCTTCAGCTGCTACCGGCGACGGCCGTACCTCGGGACGCTTCGCGCACGCAATCGCTTTGCGAGGATTCTCGATCAGGTCCGCAAGGGGCACAAATTTGAGCTGATTGGATATGTGCAGATGCTTCTACGCGAAGGGAGAGGATGGATTGCTGCCGATGGATGTGTTGAAACCGAAGGGCGGAAGAAGCTAAGGCAAAGTCAAAACCCGCACCCTTGAAAAAGCAAAGGGTGCGGCACCCCGTCAGGCTTCCGCGCTTCGAATCTTTTCGCGGTCGTCAACTCACGCATTCTCTTCGCCACCGTCTCCCGAACAGCGAAGGGCTTCGTCTTCTTGAGTCTGGAGGATGAGACAAGTAATTTCTTCACACGTTCCTGTCCCCGGCTTTCCCCAGGTTTCCAATCCCAGGTCCCCAATTCGATGGCTGCGCAAAGCGATTCTCGTATAGCACCCATATCAGTGATGACCCAAATGCAACGAGGCACGTAAGCGGCGCCCCGATTGGGATTAGGAGATCGGATACCCTCAATGGCCCATGTAGAAGCACACTCTGCGCGATCTCGAACAACCCGAACTCGCGAAACCAGAGGAAGAAATGTGTTAGGAGAGTCGCTATGGCAACCCACGCCGGAACAGACCATCTACCGGTCGCGTACAGAATGACGCAAAGAAGCAGGAAGAGAGCTTCCACAAACAGAATGGTTTCCCACAAATACCATCCGCGCAGCCAGGGTCTGTAACTGAAACACCAGATTAGCGGCAAGGCGTCGATTGCCATAGCTCCGCTCATGAGCTGAATCGCCTTTCTCGCCAACAAGAGATGGGCAGCTAGCCAGGCGAGTACGGCCACGGCTATCGCGAATATGAAAAAGACAAAACCATGCATCGCCAAGTCAGTTTGCTTGAGCTGCAGGGACCCGCGTATCGAGGAGTTCAGAGCATATAACCAAGAGATTATGCCTCTCGGTCCATAGCCCAGCACTAGGACCATCGATGCAAGCCCAGCGTTGATCGCAAAAACCGCCTCATCAAGATGTCGCGCCGCACCCGATTCTCGCCGTCCATTGCGCATCGGTAATAAGCCTCCATGTCCGGTGGTCCGTGTCGCCAAACGATCAGACAACATCGAGTTGCCACTTTCAAGAAAATCAGGGGAATGGAATACTGGCGCAGAAAGCGGGCGTTTTGTACCAACCGTCCCTGAGACAGTTTTCAAGCCCCGTCAAAGCACTCGGTGTATGGTCATAAACCGGTGCATTTTCCCAGTGAAGGCCGATCCGAGGGCTTGGCCAGTGTCCAGTCCAGAAAGAAGGGTCATTCTTGCCGCTGAAATCTCCTGCGTTATAAGCACCTCTTGCTCCGGGGTCCGGCTCGTCTGGGTTGGCATTAGAAAAGTATTTGTCGTTTGGTAGCGCATCCATTTCACAACATTGCAAGAGAAATTGATGGGCCACCTCGTGCGCCGCCGTATTGCCAATTCCGCGTCCGATCGCGTCGATCAAATCGGGCCGACTCAAAGCTAAGGATTCATGATGGGGCGCTGGTCAGTCCGTAAGCAGAAATCGGGCAAGACCCGGTGCTGTACACATACCCGGTGTCCCAGAGGCTGGGCAACGCGATGAGAGTCGTTTGCGAGCTGGTCTCGCTGACACAGACGCCTTCAGCGTTGTCGCGAAACACCGGCGTTCCGCTCTGTGTGCCAAGAATGGCGATCCAGTAGGCCGTGCCGGCGGTTACGTTGACGGCAGTTACAGGGATGGCGTTCCAATCGCCGGCTTTCGGACTGGCTGTCGTGCCTTGCGTCAGCAGCGCGCCCGGCGTGCCGCCGGCATCGGAGTAGAGGCCCACGTAGATGCTCGTGGCGCTCGATGTCGTGTCCACGTAGAGATTGATGTAGGTGATTTGGCCGGTGGTGGAAGCCGTGGTCTGAAAAGCCTCCGCCATGCCCAGGGGATTCGAGTCCGGCTGCGATTCCACGGTCTGGTCGCCAAACAGCACCGTTTGCGCATGCGCCGCCCCGGGAAAAGAGAGGAACATCGCGCACAGAAATAGCGCGCTAACGAGACAGAACGAGGCCCGACCTCTACACTCCGCCGTCCGAACCATTGTGCCACCCCACGCCGAGAACCCTGCGAGGGAAGAACGTGTATTTGAGGTTAGTTTTTGAGTCAATAGTACTGCGAATCTTATGATTTCCCGGGTATGTAGCTGCAGAAGATTAAGTCGGACGGTAGCGTACTAAGGTCAATTCCGTAGGGTAAGTACTGGGGCTTTAGTACTTTTGGGCCATTCCCACCTTCCAGGGCCGTCGGCACCATATTGCCCCACCCATGAGGTGACATGCAGCGTCCCGAGGAAAGACCCCTGTCCTCCGGCCCCCAGACGCATGTTCGACCGCGACTGACGCTCCCGCACACCTCCAGCCCGACGGAATCCACAGATTCTGCACAGGCGACGGAGTCTGCCGCCGACGAAACGCCAAGTCAGGCTCCCGCAGCCCTGCCGCGGCGGGCGTCCGGGCTGCGCTTGCGCACCAAATTCCTGCTCTCGCTCGTGGTGGTCATCGTGGCGATGACCTGCGGCACGCTGCTGGTGGTACGCCACTCGATGCAGGCACAGTCCGAGCGGCAGATGGAAGAAGACGGCCGCAACTCCCTGCTGACGTTTCAAGTGATGGATCAGGAGAAGCGCATCGGGCTGAGCCGCCGCGCTGAGTTACTTGCCACTCTCGCGTTCATGAGGAATGGCGATCCGACAACGATTCAGGATGCCAGCGAGGATCCGTGGCAGTCCGACGAATGCGACCTCTTCGCGCTCGCCGATCGCAAGGGCAAGATCACTGCGCTGCGCACCCGTTCGGATCAGTTCTCCACCGCAAGCTCCAGCAGGACTCTAGGCGGCCTCGTCCACCAGGGCCAGGCCGAAGGCTGGTGGTTGAACGACGGTCGCATCTATCAGGTGGTCGTTGAGCCTTATTACCAGGATCCGCCCATGAATCGCGTGCTCCTCGGCGAAGTCATCGTCGGCCGCGAGATGAACCCCGCACGCGTTAAAGACCTCGCCGGAGTCCTTTCCAGCGAAGTGGCTTTCTGGTACGGAAAAGATATCGTCATCAGCTCGTTCGCCCCGCTCGACGAACAGGAAGTCGAAGAGCAAGTTGCCGGCGACGAGCCGCAGCAGGCGCAACTCGGCAAGAAGCGCTTCCTGGCGACCTCGGTCAATCTGACACCGGGTGTGAAACCGGCGCTCAAACTCACCGTCCTGAAATCGGATGCCGAGGCCTCCGCAGCGCTCGCCAGCCTGAATCATCTGCTTCTGGGACTTGGACTGATCGCCGTGGTTGCCGGAGGAATCCTCGCTTACCTGATTTCGGATACTTTCACCAAGCCGCTCGCCACGCTGGTGCAGGGCGTTCACGCCCTCGAACAGGGAAACTTCAGCTATCCGCTGCGGGGAACCGGGGGAGACGAAGTCGCTCACGTCACACGGGCCTTTGAAAACATGCGCCGCACGCTGCAGAGCAATGAGGAACAGCGGCAGCAGCTCGAGAGCCAGCTTCGCCAGTCGCAGAAGATGGACGCTCTGGGCCGGTTGGCGGGCGGCGTCGCCCACGACTTCAACAACCTGCTGACGGTCATCAAGGGCAACAGCGATATCGCCCTCGACCAGCTCAAGCCCACCGATCCCATTTACGGCAGTTGCCAGCAGATCAAGAAAGTGGCCGACCGCGCCGCCGTGCTGACCCGGCAGTTGCTCGCCTTCAGCCGCAAGCAGGTCCTGCAGCCGAAAATTCTGGACATGAACGAGCTGATCGCCGAAATGAGCAGGCTGCTGAAGCGTCTGCTTCGCGAAGACATCGAATTCATCGTGCGCCTCGGAGAATCGCTCGAGCGCGTCCAAGCCGATCCCGGCCAGCTCGAGCAGGTGCTGCTCAATCTCACGGTCAATGCCAGCGACGCCATGCCCGACGGCGGAAAATTGACCATCGAAACCCACAACGTGCGCGTCGACGAGGAATACGCGCGCACGCACCCGCCAATGCCGCCCGGCGAATACGTCATGCTCGCTGTCACGGATTCGGGGCATGGGATGGACGCCGGCGTCAAAGCCCGCATCTTCGAACCCTTTTTCACCACCAAAGAGCCGGGCAAAGGCACCGGCTTGGGACTCGCGACCGTATACGGCGTGGTGAAGCAGAGCGCAGGCTTCATCTTTGTGGAGTCAGAACCCGGCAAGGGAGCCCGGTTCGAAGTGTACCTGCCGCAGGTTCCCCAGGCGCAGGACGCGGCCCCTGCGCAGGACCCTCAAAAAACAAGACGCCGCCGCCGCGAAACCGTTCTCGTTGTCGAGGACGAGGACGAAGTGCGCGCCCTCACCTGCGAGTTCTTGAAATCGGCCGGCTACCGCGTGCTGACCGCCCAGGACGGCGCGGAAGCGCTGGCCATCGGCACCCGCCTCGGCAACGCGATCCATCTCCTCATCACCGACGTGGTCATGCCGCAGATGCGCGGCCCCGAACTGGCCAAGCGCCTCAGGGAAAAATTCCCGCATTTGCGAATTGTTTACATGTCCGGGTACCTCGAGCAGGTGGAAGATCCCGCGCGGCTGCTGGAAGATGGTACTTTCCTGCAGAAACCGTTCTCGGGAGACGTGCTCTTGCGCCACATCGACGAGGCTTTTGGAAAACGTCCCGGCGCGACCGCTCCTGCCTGGACCATGTAAGCCCTGCAAGCCTGCTTCGCTTTGCGGCAACTCTCCATTTTGCTGCCCGCTTCGCTGTAAAATCGAAGCATGATGGTCGTCGGCATCGCGATGGTGGGCTTCTGCACCGCGCTTTTGCTCGCCGGATTTTTTCGCCACAGGCAAACAAAGTTCGCGGCGTACGGCTGGGCCGGTTTGATCGCCTTGGCCCTTGCGACCCTGCTGATGTTTCGCGGGTTCGCTCCTGTCGCCATATATTTCACGCCGATTGCGTGGACCTGCTACATCCTCGTAGCGGACGCGGCGGTGCTGGCAATCCGCGGCACTTCCTTGCTCCACGATCGGCCCGCACGTTTCTGGATCTTGACGGCCTTCTCGATCCCGCTCTGGCTCATCTTTGAGGCCTACAATCTCCGCCTCGAAAATTGGACTTACGTCGGCGTGCCGCGGCAGTGGCCCCTGGCAATTCTCGGCTACGGATGGTCCTTCGCCACGATTTGGCCGGGGATCTTCGAGACTGCGGAGCTGGTTGAATCGTTCCGGTGGTTCAAGCCTGGCGCGCCGTTGCGATTCTCCCGCGCAGCGCGTGATTGCATGATTGTGTTTGGCGCGGCCTGCCTGATTGTTCCTTTGGCCGTGCCGCAAGCAGCCGCCCGCTATTTGTTTGTACTCGTGTGGATTGGCTTTGTATTTCTTCTCGATCCCCTGAATTATCGGGCCGGCGCGCCCTCTTTTCTCGCGGATTTCGCGGAAGGCCGCTTCAGCGGCTTCTATTCCTTCTTCGTTTCGGGATTCGTCTGCGGATGGCTCTGGGAATTCTGGAATTACTGGGCCGCCGCGAAATGGCACTACGTTTTTCCCATGTTCCAGCAATACAAAATTTTCGAGATGCCCGCGCCCGGATTTCTCGGCTTCCTTCCCTTCGCTCTCGAATGCTTCACGATGTTCGCGACGATGGAGTGCTTTCTCGGTGCTCTACGGCCCGTCCCATCGGCCGGAAACGCGGACAATCGCGAACTGGGCGCAAATTAATGCATCAAGACGGGGCCTGGAGCGACTCGGAGTCCGCGTCGAGCCGCTCCAGGCCGGTGAGGAGAGAGGGTACGCTTGCTACCGCTTGCGAATCTTGTCGGCGATCAATACGGGATTCGGCGTGCTCTTGAATAACAAACCGCGCAGAGACACCGTGTTTCCGTCTGCCAGTCCGCTGACGCCGCTTACGTTGTCAAAGCCGGTCTGCGAAGAAGTCTGCACCTGAATCGTGGTCACTCCGTTCGCCGTGAAGATTCCCGGCAGAGCTCCTGCGTTGAAGTTCGAGCCTGTTGGAGCTCCTGAAACCGCGGCCGTGAAGCGCGTCATGCGCAGCCGTATGCGATTCGTCGTGATCGTCACCGGCGAAGGCGCAGGACCTCCGCTCATCGACACCTTGCGAAGTTGTACGGTCTGCCCGGGCATAAGCTGGGATGTGTCCACCGCGCCTTCAAACGCGCCCTGCAGAGCGGATGGAACCGTCAGTCCGTTGGCGTCCACCTGGAACGTAGCTCCCGATGATGCCAGCATCACGGTCGCGGGATCGCCGACGGATACGTTCGCAACGTCGCGCAATTCGTCGATAATGACCACCTCGAATTGCGTGGCGCTGTCGACTTTGAAGACCACGCCGTCGAGTTCATCGTCCGCCGCTTCCGCTACGTCGTCGTGCAATTCGATTTTCCTTGCCAGAAAAGTTCCGCCGGACATCAGCAGTAAGTCGGCTTCCACGGATTGGCCGTCCTTCAAACAGGAAAAGTTCCCGGCCGCGCAGGATTCAAAGTCCTCGAATTTTGTGTTGTTGTCCACGGAAACGGTGAGGCTGCCGAGGTCCGTCGTTTGCAGCGTGAACTGGTTGTTCGCCGGGCTCTTCACGATCCCGCCGGCGTCGTCCAGGTCCTCGAGTTCGCCCTCGGCCTGTCGCGTCTGGGTGGACGCGGAAACGGCGCCCGTGCCGCTGAAGTCGATGCCCAGCGTGCCGGAAAGCAGCGTGTTGAGATTCACGTCCACCAGAATCCCGCTCTGCGAGCCGGCGCTGACGTTGAACGTGCCATTAATCGTGGATGTCAGCGTGCCGCTGGGCTTGATCTCGCAGACAGTGCCGTTGGCGCAGCCCGCCAGCGTCGCGCCCGTGTTGTTCAAAAACGTCAGCTCGGGATTCGCGAACGTTAGATTCAGGCTGGTGTAATTGCCCGCCGTCACGTTCGCCGTGCTCAGAAAGGCATTCTCCGTCTCGAGTTTTTTGACCTCGATGCGAATGGGGGCCTTCGCGCCGAGCAGGTCCACGTTGCCCGGATTCAGCGTCGCGCCGGTCAGCGAAACTTCGAAAGAAATCACCGTAATACCCGCTGGCGGCGCGTCGGTCATTGACACGTTCACCATCGCGGTTTGCGGGCCCGCCGCCGGCGGCGCTGTATAGGAACCGCCGCAGCCGGCAACAAAAATGCCTGCGAGAATTGCTCCGATGACGAAAAATGCAGGTTTTCGCATGTTGTCTCCCTCCGAAGCGCCGCAGCCGCCAATCAACCGGGCCAGGCGCGATGTGCTTCCGGCTTTTATCGCCGCCGGACGCGAGCACGGTCAGCAAAAAACCGTGCTGTCGGGGCTGGGAGGGCCCGCGGCAATCGCGAATGAACGAAGGGCGAACGTCATTCGACTATCTGGAACGCCAGCATGCTAGCGCACGGCGGACGGCGGAGTTGTCACCAAAATGTCAAAAAAATGTCCTATCGCCGCCGTGAAACCAAAGAAAAAATGTCCGCAGCGCGTATCCTAAGTCCCTGCTCGGCACTCACTTTCCCGGGGGTGCCGCGTCCCGAAGGCGTCGCAGTACCGCGAGCGGCCCCGGGGCTCTTTCCTTGTGGTACGATAGGCGCAATGGAACGTCGAGGCCGGCAGGTTTACGGGGTGGCTTGACCGGCAATCCAGCGCCAAAAACAGCAGCGAACGGGTGCGCCCGGTGTAGGCGGCGCCGGTGTCCCCAATTACCACCGCGTTGGCGATTGGCGATTGCCATGCAAAAAATCCTGGTGGTCGAAGACGGGCGCGCCGTCCATCGCACGCTCAAGAGGCTGTTCGAACCGCAGGGTTTCCTCCTGCGATTCGCCTGCGACGGCCCGTGCGCCCTGAAAATCGTAAAAACCGAAAAGCCCGACCTGATTCTGCTCGATCTCGGCTTGCCCGGCACGCCCGGACAGGAAGTGTGCCGTCAATTGAAGGTGCACTTGCCCGCGGTCCCCATCATCGTCGTCAGCGCGAAGTCCGATGTCTGGGACAAAGTCTTATTGCTCGAACTCGGCGCCACCGATTACGTCACCAAGCCCTTCAGTCCTCGCGAACTGCTCGCGCGCGTCCGCGTGGCCCTGCGCAACGCCCAGGTCCGCGAGGCCGGCGACTCGGCGGAATTCGGCGACGTGGTGGTCGACTTCGCAAAGATGCAAGTTCGCCGCCGCGGACAAGACATCGTCTTGACCGCCCAGGAATTCAAGGTCTTGAAATATTTCACCGCCCACCCGGAACGCGTGATTTCCCGCGAAGAGCTGCTCAATGAAGCGTGGGGATACACCAACTATCCCTCCACACGAACTGTCGACAACCATGTCTTGAAGCTTCGGCAGAAGCTCGAAATCGATCCCGAATCTCCGCAGCACTTTCGGACCGTCCATGCTGTCGGTTACAAGTTCGTTCCCTGATGGCCGGAAGTTCGGCGGCCATGCGCGCCCGCGATCAGTGGAGGAATGGCGATGAGCCGGATACGTCTGCGCTCGAGATTTCTCCTCATCCGGCTTGCGATTGCCGCCTCCCTGACGGCCCTCGTCATCCTGGTGCTCCGTTACGAATTCTTGAGCGAAAGCAAGAACCGTGCGCGTCAAGAACTGCTGGACTGCGCCCGCCGCCTGTCAGCCCTGCAGCAAGAAGACGAATCCCTGCTCCAGCCTCCTCTGGAGGCGCAAACCCTGTGGGCCGCGAGAGTACGGCTGCTCTGTTCGTGCGACGTCGCGGTCAGGCGCGACGGCCTTTGGCAGTTCTCGACACTCAGCGCCGATCGCCAAGGCGAGCTTTCCCGGAAACTTCCCGAAGGCGCCTCCGGCGCCGTTTCGACGATGACTTTGGGCGGTGACGCGTACCTCGTCGCGCCGGACACGGCGCGCACGATTCGCGCCGCTCCTGCCTTGATTTTCTTGAAGTCGCTTCGCGGAGCCCAGCAGCAGCTCTCTCGCTTTACGCGCCTTGTGACCTTGCTGGCCGCGGCCGCCATGGCCATCGGTTTCTTCCTCGTCGTGCGCCTTTCGGACACCTTTGCCAAGCCGCTCGGCAATCTGGTCAAGGCGGTTCAGGCCCTCGAAAAAGGAGACTTCAGTTATCCCGTCGTGGTGCATTCCGGTGACGAATTGGCTGAGGTCACGCGAGCGTTTGATCAGATGCGGAGCAGCCTCCGCGAATCCCAGCGCCAGTTGCTTCAGAGCGAACGGCTCGCCACCATTGGGCAGATGGCCAGCTCTATTTCCCACGACATGCGCTATCCGCTCACCACAGTCGTCGCCAACGCCGAATTTCTCTCCGAGGAAACACTCACTGCCGGGCAGCGG
>Ga0079221_10000611_pt1 | contig 10389 bp, 6 predicted proteins | sample GAAS200_FD_75069 | JGI IMG/M metagenome (GOLD analysis project Ga0079221, IMG submission 75069) | Agricultural soil microbial communities from Georgia to study Nitrogen management - GA AS200 | ecosystem: Environmental > Terrestrial > Soil > Agricultural land | place: USA: Georgia | collected... | reverse complement strand
TGGAAATCGTGTCGGTATCAGGATTGAAATCCAGGGAGTTCGGATCGACGCTGAAGAGGTCATAGGAAAGCGCGATGAAGCCGTTTACAGAGCCGGTTGCGCCGGGGTTGATGAGAAAACTGCCCATTCCCAGTTGCAGCGTGTTGTCGAAGGCTTGCGTCAGGCTGGCATCTTCCGGCGCGGGGCCGAACACAAAAAATTGCTGCCCGGCAAAATCGGTGTAGGTCCCGAGAGCATTGCTGCACGGCGAGGTGATAATGCCCACACAAAAGTCCGAGCCGCTGACGACTAGGAAGTCATTACCCGGATTGGCGAGAGTAAAACCCCAGCCGACCGTGGAACCGGCCGGGCCGGTGAGAGCGCCGTTCGGCGGATCGAGCGTCAGCGTGGGAATGGTGTCCGCAAATACGCGTAAACTGAACGAGAGCATGAAAAGAACGGCGAGGGCGGCGGTACGGATCATTTTGCTGGACATTTTTTGTTCCTCCCGGATTGTCTGGAAAATCATTGATATTGGTTGGTGCGAGTGACGAAGCCGGAGACGGCGCCGTTGTTCGCGGAAAAAGCGAATTTGGCGGTGAAGCGCGCAGATGCGGCGCAGCCGGTGAAGTCGATGGTTATGGTTGTGGTGCCCGCTTGGCCGGGACCGATGTTGCCAAGGGAAAGCGGGAAAGCGTTTTTCAAGACGGGTGTGCAGGCGGCGCCGAACGTTTGCGTCAACGTGAAGCTGTTGATCAACGTGGTGTTGGCGGCGCCGGGGCCGTTGTCGAGGAGCGAGAGAGTCCAGACGCGGGCGTTGGACGGACCGGCCTTAGCGATGATGTTGCCTGCCATGGTGGTGTTGAGAGCGACGAAGTTCGCGGTTACGGTCTCGGAGTCGGTCATGGTGACAGACGTGGAGGCGCTGGCCGGATTGGCGACGGGGCCGGACCAACTGATGAAGGAGTAGCCGGGATTGGCTGTTGCGGTCAGAAGAACGACAGAGCCGTGAGTTTCGGAATGTTGGCCCTCGGACGGATTGGTCGTTCCAGCGCCGGAAGGAGAGACCTGGATGGTCAACGTTTTGGAGATAGCGACGAAATTGGCGATGACGGTTTCGTCGCTGCTCATAAGGACGGATGTGGAAGCACTGTCGGGATCGCCGACGGGGCCGGTCCAGCCAGTGAACGAAAAACCGGGACTCGCCGTGGCGGTGAGCGCAACAAGAGAGCCAGGCAATTCGCCATGGACACCTTCGGAGGGATTGGTGATCCCCGCGCCTGGCGGAGAGACTTGAATCGTCAAGTTGTTTGCTTCGGGCCGGCCCGTGTTTTCGCAGTGGCGGTCGAATGGGCCCTGGTCGTCGAAGCAGAGTTCGTAAGCGCCGATGTCGAAGCCGCCTCCCTGCGGACGCGGGATGCCACGTTCGTCGAAGGGAAGTCCGCCGGCGGCAGAATTAAAGGCGGGATCGCTGACGCCGTCGCGGATTGCCAATGTCGGGACGACACCTGGGAGGTTGATCTGGAGAGAACCGAGGAACGGAGGTTGATTCGTGACGATGCCCGGGCACTCGAGGAAATTGCTTAAGTTATTGCTGTTGTCGCTCACGATCAGGTTTCCGTCACCGAGAGAAGTGACATGCTCGTCGTAGAAACATTCGCGGAGGCTGGGATTGAAGATGATGGTGTTGTGGAGATTGAAGAAAGTCGGAGGGAAAATCGTAAAGGGGTTGCCGTTTACGATCTCGACGAATGGGTCGACGTCAACGACGATGCCTGCGCCTTCGCCGGTACTCGTGTTCCCCGTGATCGTGGAATTTTCGACAGTCAAGCTGCCGTTCACCGCAAATATCGCGCCTCCTTCATCCTGACCGTTGTCCGCGGCGCCTCCGCCGGATTGTCCTCGAATGACGTGGTTTTCGCTGAAGGTGCTGTTTTGAATCACGACGCCACCGTTGTGGCTGAAGATCGCGCCGCCCAGAGCGGCGCCACCGCCGCCGTGACGCCTGTCACCCTGTCCGGCAAATTTCCCACTACCGCCAGCGTGTCCGTCACCTGTGCCGTTAGCACCGGCGCCGCCGCCGCCGTAGCCTCCGCGGCCGCCGCTACTTCCATCTCCGATGATCGCGTCGGACGTGCCGGGAGATCCCCCGCCGCCGCCGAAACCGCCGGCGCCACCGTGGCTGGTACGAGCCGCTTCGCCTCCCCCTCCCCCTCCGCCTCCATAATTGCCGTTACCACCGTCGCCGCCGACACCCAGAGGAGTGTCGAGCGCAAGTCCGGCACCACCGCCACCACCGCCGCCGGCACACTCTCCGGACTGTCCATCCGCAAAGAATTCAACTCCCGGACTAATCCCAGTGGCGCCTCCACAGGTAACATCTCCAACGATTGTGCCGCCTCCGGCTTTCGTCGCATTTCCGCGCGAACCACCACCACCCCCGCCGTCGACGCTCCCACCCTGAGCAGTGCTTTGGACCATCGGGCCACCATTTCCGCCCAGACCACCGCCGCCCCCGCCCGCGCCATTGCCGAGGCTGTTATCCGTTGTGCTTCCGGCGCCGCCCAAGGCCGAATTGTTGCTGAAGGTGCTGTTCGTGACTGTGAGAGCGCCATTTTCAACATAGATGGCCCCGCCTGCACCCATTCCGCCGCCGCCACCGCCGGCACCAGTACCGCCCTTGGCGATGAAACCGGTGATGAACAATTGATTTAGGGTCAGATTTCCGCCGTTGCCGACGACAAAGGCGCGCGCGTTGAGATTCACGTTGGCCCATTGCAAAGTGGCGCCGTTACCTTCAATCGTGATTGTCGAGGTGATGATGGGCGTTGCCGTTGGCCCGGTGGCATTGTTGGCATCGTCCACGATTGTGCCCATCTGAAAGAGAGCGCCGCCGGTGGGAAGAACGATCACGTCGTCGCCGCTGCCCGAAGCGCACGCGGAATTTATCAGTACCTGATTCCCCGTCGGACCGAATGCCAGGAACGCATTGGTGTCCTGATTTGCGGAAAGAATCGCTTCTTGGAGCGAACAGCCGCCCTGTCCACCGATCTTCTGCTGCAAGGTCGTTACAAAGATTGTGTTGGCGCGTCCATCGGGAGCGAACCAGCCGAACAGAGTCAGCAGCAGAAGCGCGAAGCTGGTGTGGCGAGCGACAGAACGCATGACATCCTCCCATTTGGGCCGTAAAACGGGCGAACGCTGCTCTCGGTCATTAGGCGGTCTGCGGGACGCACGAAGAGAGCCGGATCGTGCGGCGATGAATCGCAGAAACGGAGCTAAAGAGTCAATGCGCGAAGGGTAGGAAAGAAGAGAAGGACAGGTATAGGGCTAAGCAGCAGATTTGGCGAAAATTAACTTGCAACGTGCGCTTTGTTTGGCGAGACTGTCGCCAACGTTCCCCGCATTAAGCCAATGGCTGTGCTGCCCAAACGATATCGCTTTGGTCCTTTCGAACTGATCCCGCGCACGCGCGAACTATACAAGCACGGAACCAAGCTCAAGCTGCGCCCACAGGCCTTCCGGGTCCTCGAGGTACTGGCGGAACGGTGCGGGGACGTCGTGACGCGAGAAGAGCTTCAAGGATTGTTGTGGGCTAGCGGGACCTTCGTCGATTCCGAGCACGGAATCAACAATGCCGTAAAAGAACTGCGCGGAGTTCTCAGCGACTCCGCCAGCGAACCGGCTTATATCGAGACGCTTCCCCGGTTGGGATACCGCATGATCGCAACGGTGGAAACGATCGGCGCGGAAATACCCGATGCGGAGCAGCCTCCCCTGGAGATTCAGCAGAAAACTGAGAGCGTGCCGCAGGCTCGGTTGCCATGGATCCGGAACTTGCGGACTTGGCAAGGAATTGTCGCCTTGGCGGTTCTTGTCGCTGCCGCGACCGCATACGTGCTCTGGTGGCAGCACAACGGGCGATCGCACGCCAGCGGACGGGTGGTCCTGGCGGTTCTGCCTTTCGAGAACCTGACGGGCGATCCTGGACAGGACTATTTCAGCGACGGATTCACCGAGGAGATGATTTCGCGGCTGGGCGCGGCAAATCCGGAGCATGTCAGCGTGATCGCGCGGGGCTCGGTGATGCACTACAAGAACAGTGGAGAATCGCTGGAGAAAATCGGGAGCGCGCTGAAGGTGCAGTACATGCTGGAAGGAAGCGTGCGGCGCGAAGGAGACCGCGTGCGGGTGACCGCGGAACTCGTGGACTTGAAGGGGCAGCGGTTCTGGTTTCGCGAATACGAGCGCGAATCGAGCCACATGCTGAGCTTGCAGCAAGAGATAGCAGAAGAGATTTCCGGAGAGATCTGGGATGCACTGGGCGGGCCGAAGACAAAGGCGAGCGCCAAACTTATCGAGACGACGCCGGCGCAGGCCCAGAGCTACGATTTGTACCTCAAGGGAATGTATTTCTGGAACGAGCGGAACCCGAAGGCCCTTGCGCGCGCGATTGATTACTTCGAGAAGGCCGTCGCGGACGATCCGGGAAATGCGCGGGCCTATGCGGCTCTGGCCAACTGTTATGCGCTGATCAACGGATACGCCGGCACGCCCGGGACACAAGCGATGCCGAAGGCTCGCGCGGCGGCACTCCGCGCGCTGGAGATCGACGGAAGCCTTCCGGAGGCGCACGCGGCGCTCGCTCTTGTCGCGCAGAACTACGATTGGGATTGGACGAGGGCGGAAAGCGAATACCGGCGGGCGATTGAGCTGAACCCGAACTACGCCACGGGACATCACTGGTACGCTGAGCATCTGGCGTTTCAAGGGCGCTTCGATGAAGCGCTCGCGGAGAGCGAACGCGCGCGCCAGCTTGATCCTCTCTCGCTGATTATTGCCACCGACAACGGCGCAATCCTTTACTACGCGCGCCGCTACGATGACGCCATCCAAAAATTCGAGGCCGTGGAGGAACTGGATCCTTTTTTTGTTCCCGAGGGCTTCATTATCTATGCCGAAGCGAGAGTTCAGCGTTACGACGACGCTCTGGAAACGATGCGCAAGCGGCGTCAAGTCTACGGAGCGAGCGCGTGGGATCTTGCGCAGCAGGCCCTTGTCTTGGGGGCAGCGGGCCGCCGGGCGGAAGCGGAAGCCGCCATGCGTGACTTAAAGAAGTTAAGCCGGCAACGGGCAATCGATCCCGCGGTTTTTGTAATGGCGAATGTGGGAGTGGGCGATCGCGAGCAGCTATTCGTCTCCTTGGACGCGGCCTATCGCGAGCACTCGAGCGCTCTTCTGGGACTGAAAGTGGATCCGATGTACGACCCGTTTCGGAGCGACCCGCGCTTCCAGCAAGTCCTTCGTGGGATACACCTCGATAAGTAGCAGACGAAGCGACGTGGCGAGCGGCTGGCGGGGATAAGTTGCTTGTTTTCAGCGTTGGGAAGGATCGATGGGGAGTGGCCCCCTGGGTTTTTGCAACGATAGCAAAACAAAGGGGATGGAGCGCAGGGTCGGCTAACGATAGCAAAGCGAAGGAGTTGGGGGCGAGGTGGGAAGGCCGCTGAAGGTGGGCCGGCGAGGGCATGGGAGAACTCTCGAAACGTCGGAAAGAAGTATACCAGAAATGTACTAGTACTGTCAAGGGAAATGTTGGCGCAAGTCCAAGCGCCCCACAAGTCCCCAGATCGCACGCACGCAATGGTCTTCGTTGATCAACTTTTCGACATCGATGCTTCGCAAAACAAGTTGTTGCCGATTAATCGAAACCAGGCGAGGAATTCCGGCAGGCTCGTTCGTCATGAGCGCAGTCTACACACTACCTCTCACCACGACGTGTTAATTTCTTCACACGTTCCCGTCCCCGGGTTTCCAGGTTTCCCAGGTTTCCAGCGGCGGTAAGGGCAAGAGGTGCCGAGCGCTTCGGGCTCGCGCAGGAAAACGACGTGGAGCTGCGGGTATCTGTAGAAAAACTTCACTCGCAACAATGGGCAAGACGGACCTTCAGCCGGGCGCAGTATCAGAAAACGTCCTGTCCGTCCGCGAGGTTCGACGTTCCTGAGAATCTACGGGCCAAAGGGCCCAAGTGATCCCGGAAAGCGGAGCGGAGAAGGAAAGCAAGCTTGCGAGAGGCACTGTGGAGAGGAATGGCCATAAAATCCATTCCCACAATCCGTAGTGAACAAGGAGACCGCTTATTAGGTATCGGCGATGATTCGGCAAAGTTCTGAATAAATACAGGACTGCGCACAGGGATAGGAGCTCAAATCCGAGATAATAGCGAAGGGTTAATGCGTGGGAACTGGTTCTGATGCGGCTGTCTGCGTAGATCCAGCAGGCGGGGGTGGCAAGGATCGACATAACCAGGCCGATGCGCCAAAGCATGACTCGCTTGGAAGCCTTTTTAGTACTGGAGTGAATTATCCAGAACAGGGCGACCGCTAGGAGCAAAGTGAGGGTAATTAGCACCATGCCAACGCCGAGTTCGTTCCATGGAACTCGACGAAAGAAAGAGTTCGTCTTGCGAACGGCCCACACCAGCCAATCGAAGAAAGAGTTCGAGCTTGAGGAGCGGCGGGCTTGCAGTAGCAGAAATAACGCAAAGAGCACCGAAAAGCTGATATTCACGCCCAGAAGGAATTCAGTTACCAAGCGGCTCGGCGCTTTTCGGTTGTGGCTGCTATTCAGTTGGTATTTCTTTGTCGGTTTCATTTCAGGAGCTTTTGGGCGGGTGGCGCATAGAATTGTCGGTCTCCATCTGGTTACGGAGTATATCATTCAGGAACGACATAGGATAGGAAGCAAGCGTAGGAGCGGGTGCCGCGCCCTTGGGTGTGTAAGGGTGCGGGTTTTGAAGTCGCAGTTCTGCGCTGACTGGAACGCCGCACGGGAATCCCGTGCAAAGGAAACTCTTGGGACATCCGAAGGATTGGTCGTGGAGCAGCCGGAGCTTTTACGTCAAAGGATGAGGATGGATTGCTACCGATGATGGATGTGTTGAAGCCGAAGGACGAAAGAATCTAAGGCAAAGTCAAAACCCGCACCCTTGAAAAAGCAAAGGGTGCGGCACCCCGTCAGACTTCCTGCGCTTCGAATCCTTCGCGGTCGTCAACTCACGCCTTCTCTTCGCCACCTGCCCGGCTACGGAATCTTTTTGGTGGTAGGTGGCGACGGGGTGCGGGTGGCATGCGGGGGGCTTGGGCCAAGTGGCTTAGGATTAGAGATGGCGAATCTGGAGATTGCGGGAGTCGGACATGGGGACGAAACGGAAGAGTTCATTTGCGCGGCGGCATGCGTTGAGCCTGACGGCAGGAAGCATTCTGATTTTGTGGATCGTGCTGTACGGCCGGTCGGATCCGCAGACGCATGTGGGATCGTTTTTCGGGAACGCGATAGCGGACTGGCTGGGCCTGGTGGTGATGGTGCTGGCAACGAAGCATCTGTATGAAAAAGGTTCAGCGGAGAGCAAACAGCTGCCGAAGACGCCTCTGCGCCCGCTATGGGCGGCGCTGCGGAATCATTCGCTGACGATTTTCCTGGTGGTAACGGGGATCGGCTGGGTGATTCTGTTCGGGAAGCTGGATGCGAATTCGAAGTGGGGGCAAGTGGCCGGGAATATCGTCTCGGAGTGGACGCAGATCCTGGGGCTGGTGCTGCTGACGAAGAAGCTGATTGAAACGCACTCGAAGGAAAGCCGCCGGGGCTGAGCGATCAGGAACCCAAAGCGGCGAGGCGTTTTTTCGAAAAGGGAACAGCGTAAGCGGCGGGAGGATTGTGGGAAGTGGCCGCGGCGGCTTTCTTGTAAAGCTCGATGGCTTTGTCTTTCTGGCCGAGCTTTTCGTAGGTTTGGGCGAGCAGGCACTGGATAAAGGGATCGTTCTGGTTGGCTTTCATCAGTTCGGTGAGCGCCGCGTTGTAATCTCCGGAATAAAACGCGACGTAGCCCTCGAGGTAAGGGAAGAACGGCGCCTGTTCGGGATTCGTGCCTTTGTCGAGGATAGTTTTGGCGGCGGCGACGTGCTTTTGTGCTTCGCCGCGATTTCCGCGCCGGGCGGCAAGGCGCGCCTTCGCGTGCTCCCAGCGGAAATTCCAGAGGTCTGTGCGAGCGGGCTTGATATCCGGCTCTTTCAGGCCGGAATCGTGGCCGGTTTTGTACCACTTTTCGGCGCGGTCCAGATCGCCGGAGTCGATGCAGACGCGCGCGGCTTCATCGGCAATTTCGCCCTGCTGGAAAAAATTCTTGACCGTACCAAAGTAATCGAAGACCTGCTGTTCGTATTCGACGGTTTTGCCGCAGTCGGCCTCGAAGGCGTAGGACATGGCCATGGCGCGTTGCGCTTGCGCCTTGTGCTCCGGCGTGTCGGCTTTTTCGATGGCGTGCTGAAAATAGTTGCGCGCGTCTTCGCTCTTGCCCATCAAATCGAGAACACTGCCGGCGGCGAGCAGGGCGGGGCGGGAATCGGGCGAAGACTGCAGCGTTTGCCGGTAGAGCGCGAGGGCTTCTTCGAGTTTTCCTTCATGCAGGAGCTGCAAGCCCTGGCGGATGAATTCCGGTTGCTGAGGCCGGTTTTCGGGAGCTTGAGCGAACAGGGCCGGCGCGCCGAGTGCGCAGAGAATGAGGGCGATACTTCGCAGTGCGGATTTCATGCGCGGATTATCGCACAAAGCGAAGCCGGAGAATCGCTTGCCACGGGCGCTAGCGGTTTTCACCGGAGTACGGACGAAAGCGCGCGAAGAGAACGACTCCAGCGGGATGGCTGCCGTAAACGGGCTTCAGGACCTGAGGCACGCCGTAAGCGGTCAGCTGGACGCCGAGCGCGGAAGAGAGATGCCGGACGAGATCGAAATCGCGATCGTAGCCGAAGGCATACGCTTGAACGCGGCCGACGGGCTCCTCCTGAAATCCGGGAGGCGGCTGGTTTTCACCGAGAAGCAACTCATTGGAGCGGTCGACATTTTCGATTCGTGTCCAGACGTGATGGCGCGTCTTGAAACGCAGCGTGGACTCGAAGAGATACGCATTGAAGATCGCGCTGTCCTGCAGAGAACGCGTCCTGCCCCAAAGCAAAGTATTTGCCCAATTTCCGTTGGGAATCGGGCGGTTGTACATGACGGAAGCGGTCATGCGTTCCTGGTCCTCATCCGGAAAGAGAGCTTCAGGGCTGGCGATTCGCGCGTAAGAGTATTGCGCGCTCCAGTTTTGGCCGGGTTGGAGAGTGATGCGAGTCGACCACGAATCGATCCCGCCCTGGTCGATATTCCAGCGCGCCTCATTAGGTTCGCGTCCGTGGAATCCGCTGGCTTCCACACGGAAAATGCCGCGGGCGAAGCCGAAGGTGACGACGTCGCTGGCGATGTGCGTGGAATCTTCCTGATGATGGCCGAGGGCGGCGACCGGATTTTCGGACGCGGACGCGCGATGAGGATACGATGCCGGACCGATCGCCGGATCGCCCACCGGCGCGAAATAGAATGAAAAAAGATTCTTGTCACCGGCCTTCACGTCGTAAAGCGCAGCCAACTCCATGAAGAAATCGTGAGGATGCTGGCCGTCTTCGATCGGGCGGCCGAAAGCAGTTTCTCCCTGCTGGAAAAGCAGCGGGTAACGGCGGCTGGAGACCGTGGCGGGTTCGAGGCTGAGCATGGCGCGTGCCGTGAACGTCCCGGGACCTATTCTTCGTTGCGCCATCCCCATGAACCAGTTTGTGGAGAAGAATTTGTCAAACCCGCGGCCGCCGCTCTGCTGTTCGTCGAGAACGAAAACATTGGCGTGGAACATCAGCATCCAGCCGCGCCGCATGGTCATAAGCACGGGAATAGGAGTGGAGTTGGGTTCGGGGCTGGTGCCGGAAGTGGCGTGATGGACAATTTCGTTGAGGAACGTTTCCGGCGCCGCTGCCATGTTCATTTGCATGGCGGAGCACCCGTGGCTGACCGGCATGCCTGGCGGCTTCTCGGGATGATCCTGCGCCAAAACGGCATGAGCGGCGAAAATTAGGGCGCCAAGGGCCAGGGAACGAAGCGCGGGGAAAGTCGCGAGCCTCATGGGAATGTGAGTACCAGAACGCTTCGGCCTCCTTCTCCACTGTAAGGGACGTACCCGGAAAAGAGAAACGGCTATGCCATGTCCGGCTGGCGAGCGGAACAATCTTGCAAACCTTGGAGAAGAGATTTGCCGGATTTTGCCGAGGCGCTCCGGACGGGAGCGCCGCCGCCAAAATGATTCGGAAGAAAATGCAAGAAATATATCGTATCGGACCGAAACCATTGTGGCCAGCTTCGTGCAGCTCCAGCACGGATGACCACCCCGAGTTTTGCGCGGTGGTGTGAAAAAGAGGGACGGAGGAGAGCAGAGATGCGCAAGATGCTTTTGTTGTCGGGGGCCTTCGCGCTCCTGGTGGTGCTGATGGTGGGGGCCGCGCCGGCGAATGGTCAGTTGCCGGGCGCGATCTTCACGACGGTTGCCGA
>Ga0079221_10000609_pt1 | contig 10398 bp, 4 predicted proteins | sample GAAS200_FD_75069 | JGI IMG/M metagenome (GOLD analysis project Ga0079221, IMG submission 75069) | Agricultural soil microbial communities from Georgia to study Nitrogen management - GA AS200 | ecosystem: Environmental > Terrestrial > Soil > Agricultural land | place: USA: Georgia | collected... | reverse complement strand
CCCAGCGCCACGCGCACGCCAATTTCGTGCGTGCGTTGACCGGTCAAGTAGGAAATCACACCATAAATCCCGATGGCGGAAAGCACGAGAGCAAGCGCGGAGAACACGTTTAGCAGAAGCATCGTCAGCCGCTGCGTGGAAATGGAACGCGCCACAATCTCTTCCATCGGACGCACATCATAAAGGACCGCGCTCGCGTCCACTTTTTCCGCAGCCTGACGAATAGACGCAGCAAGTCCGCCGGGCGAGCCGGTCGTCCGCGCGAGGTATTGGCCGCTATTGGCAAACAGCGGCCAAAATCTGTCCGGAACCTGCCAAACGGGAAGATAGAGCTGTGCTTCGAGACCTTCGCGCTCGCGAGCGCCCAGCCCCCAATGTTGGACGTGTCCAACAACCCCAACGATTTCCGCTTGCATATCCATAATGCCCAAGTTGATTCGTTTTCCAAGGGGGTCTTCGTTGGGAAAGAATTTCCGCGCGAGGCTTGCATCGATTAACGCCACGGCGGGCGAACGCTCATTATCCTGTTCGGTGAAAGAGCGCCCGCGCAGAACCGGGATGCGCATGGCCCGATGATAGTCCGCGTTCACCAAATAAAACAACGCGAAGGTCATCTCATTCTCATTCTGGGGCTTCGGCTGACCCTCCCGCCAGAACGGCAACTCAGAATCCCCGCTCATCGGGAGTGAGCCCCCCATCAAGGAAACTCCTTCTACTCCGGGGATGCTCCCCAGTTGCGCCAAAGTTGCGCGGTATTTGGCGCGAAGCTGAGCGGCAGTAACGTTAGGATCGGGGGTCGAAGAGATTTGGAACGTAAGAACATTGCGCGCTTCGAAACCCGGGTTGACACCCCACAGCGCGGAGAGTGTGCGGATCATGAGCCCAGCGCTGATGAGCAGCACCACGGCCATAGCCATCTCGAATGCGACAAACACGCTTTGCGCGCGGTGGCGAGCGCCGCTTGCGCCCCTCCCGCCTTCCTTTAAGGTGTCATGCATATCGGGCCGCATGGCCTTGATCGCGGGAACCAGTCCAAACGCAATTCCGGTAAGAAGCGAAATCCCAAACGTATACAGCAGCACATGCGAATCAAGAGAGATGTCTTCTGCCCGTGGAAGCGTTTGCTGCATTGCAGCGAGAATCACTTTCGTGCCCAGCTTGGCAAGGCCCAGCCCGATGCAGCCCCCAGCGACGCCCAGCAGCACACTCTCTGTCAGCAGCTGGCGAACCACGCGGAAGGGACCAGCCCCCAACGCGGAGCGAATCGCGAATTCGCGAGCCCGGCCCGTGGAACGCGCGAGAAGCAAGTTGGCAACGTTAGCGCACGCAATCAGAAGAACAAAACTGACCGCGCCTAGGAGCACTAGCAGGATTCCCCGAACGTCTCCGACCACGTCCGTCTTGAGCGGCACCAGCGCGATGCCCGAGCCCTTGTCGGCTTCCGGATAGGCGACCGCTAGATTCTCCGCAACGCGATCCATGTCCGCACGCGCCTGTTCGATGCTAACGCCTGGTTTCAGCCGCCCGATGGCGTTCATCCCCATGCCGGTGCGACGGTCGCGAAATGTGGCATCATTCCACTGTCCGACGGGGACAAAAACATCGGTGGGGCTGAACCCAGTGATGTTTTCCTGAGCGACACCAACGATGGTGTAAACCTTGCCGTTCAGCGTGATATTCCTCCCGAGAACGTCGGGCGACGATCCAAATTTGCGTTTCCAAATTCCGTCACCCAGGATGGCGACGGGCCCCGCGCCTGTCACATCTTCCTCAGGACGGAAGTTGCGCCCAAGCAGCGGCTTCAAGCCCAGAGCCGGGAGAAATTCTGCCGAAATCATGTGTGCGTGCAGGCGTTCCGGCTCTCCCAGGCCGGTCATATTGAAATCATCCGACCGGGCGGCGCCTAAAAAAGCAAAAGAGTGATTATCTTTTTGCCAGTCCAGGAAGTTCGGGTAGGAGATGGACATTTCCTGGAAGGTCCCGGTTCTGGAGTAGACCGCCACCAGCTCGCTAGGGTTCGGAAACGGCAGCGGATTTAAGAGCACGCCATTCACTACTGAAAACAATGCGCTGTTCGACCCGATGCCCAGCGCCAGAGTCAGCACCGCGACCGCGCTGAATCCCGGGTTTTTCGAAAACACCCGAAGCCCATAGCGCACGTCCTGCCAGAAGCTGTTCATGGTTCACCCCCTAACATGAGACAGACCTGTTGCAGCGGCCGTCGTAAGGGAGGTACGCAAGTCTTGTAGGATTTGTTCCCGGCAATGGCTCAGGTTGCTGTTGGCCTTCACTCATACCGTAGCGCCACGATCGGGTCCACGCGCATCGCTCGCCGCGCAGGGATGAACGTTGCCAGCATCGTAACCACGGCCATGGCTATCGGCACGATGAAGAAGAGGGTGGGCTCCTGAATGTGCAGGTCGTAAAATATGGCCTCAAACAGTTTCGGCAAGGGGAGTGCCAATAAGATTCCGACAAGCCCTCCGATGGCGGTCATTCTCAACCCTCCCCACAACACCATGCTCAGCACGTTTGATTTTCCTGCACCCAGGGCCATGCGAATGCCGATTTCATGTGTTCGCTGGCCTACGGAATATGCCACCAGCCCGTAAATCCCAATGGCCGCGAGGATCAGCGCGAGAAGCGCGAAACTGCCCAACAGGCGCAAAAAAAGCGGGTCACCGTTGGCCTGACGCTCAATCACTGCGGTCATGCTCATTACGTTGGTCAGCGGAAGCTCAGCGTCCACTTGGGCCACGGCGTTGCGCATGGCCACGGCCAAATTGTTTGGGTCCGAACTTGCCCGAATCATGAGTGAAAACGAAGGAACCGGCCGCTGAAACATCGCTTCGTAAACTTGCGGCTCCTCGCGAGTCGATTCAGAATACGATTTCGTATTTCCGACGACACCGACGATCTCGCTCCACTCCGGAGTGGCGCCGCTTACATCGAGCCGAATCTGTTTCCCCAACGGTTCCTGGCCTTGCAGATGGCGCTGCACAAACTCCTGGTTGACCAGCACGACGCGTGGCGCGCCGGCATTGTCTCTCTCCGTGAATACCCTTCCGCGCAGCAGCGGGATGCCCGCCGCCCGAAAAAATTCCGGAGTGATCACTAAGTCGAGGGCGTTGGGGCGCTGGTTCGCAGGCAATTCGGATTGGCCTTTCAATAAGAACGTGACCTTGCCAGGTCCGGTTGCTGGCAGGTCTGAGGTAACGGCCACAGCCTCAGCGTTGGGGACTTGCTGGAGTCGCAATAACACATTTCGCACGAACGCCGTTTGCTGCGTAGCATCCTTATACTGCGTGTTATCGAGCGTCACACTGCCGGTTAGAAGATGGTCCGGGCGGAAGCCCATGTTTTGATTATGAATCGCGGAAAGTCCGCGGATAAGCAGACCACTGCCAACCAGCAGAAACAGCGCCAGCGCGATTTCGCCCGTGACCATCACGGTACGCAAGCGGCTCTGCGAACGGCCCGCGGTGGCGGCTCGGCTCTCATCCTTGAGGCTCGTGTTGATATCGGTGCGCGACGCGTTCAGTGCCGGAATCAATCCACATAACACCGCAGAGGCCGCGGAGATCGCCAGCGCGAAGAACACAACGTTCCAATCCAAGCTTATGGGTATAGCAGCCACGTAATCGTTGAAACTCATGTTTGCCCGCACAAAGTTGATTCCCCAATACGACAACAAAAGGCCCACGCCGCCGCCAAGTAGGGCAATCACCATCCCTTCGGTCAACAATTGGCGCACAATGCGCAGGCGGCCTGCACCGAGGGAAATGCGGATTGCCAACTCCTTGCGCCGCCCCGCTGCGCGCGCCAGCAAAAGGCCGGCTACGTTGGCGCACGCAATCATCAGCACAAGACCTACAGTAGTCATCATCACTTTAATCCCGGTGCGCACGCCGAAATTCTGAATCAAAAAATCTGGCAGCGTGCGCACGCCAACGCCCCAGCCCTTTTCAATCGCCGGAAAGCCGTCCTCAGCCCGACGCCCTAGGGTGACCATCTCTGCGCGTGCCTGTTCCACCCTCACGCCCGGCTTGAGCCGCGCATACAGAGTAAGGGAGCGGTCCTTGCGTGCAGCCTCAGTTTGATCCGCCGCGCTCAGAACGAGCGGCGTCCACAACTCGGGGACAAAGCCCATCAAGCGAAAATTTGCAGGCATCACCCCGATCACCGTGTAGTTTTCGCGATTGAGCCGGATGGTGCTTCCGATGATCGAGATGTCCGAACCGAACCGCCGTTCCCACAGCTCATGGCTGAGGATGGCGACATGCTCATGTCCGGGCTGGTCTTCTCCTTCCGCGAAAGTCCGCCCGAACTGTGGCGAGACGCCGAGCACCCTGAAATAGCCGGGCGACACCGCGGAAGCGCGCAGCGCCTCGGGCCTGCCCGTCGAGGTAAGCTGCCCGTTTGTGTCTGTGCCTTGAGCTGTCAAGCTGACCGTGCGATATTCATCGGCAGCCGCTATCTCCTCAAATACATGGTTTGCTTCGCGCCACGCGAGATAGTTCGGTGCGGATACGCCGTTGAGGTCGGATTGGAAGCTCTGCGCTGGGTTGATGCCGGAAATCACCACGACGCGACCCGGCTCCCGGCCTGGCGGGCGGCGCAGCAGGAACGCGCTCACCATGCTGAACATCGTGGCGTTCACGGCGATTCCTAACGCCAGAGTGAGTACCGCAATCGCGGTGAAGCCTGGATTCTTCCGCAGTGAACGCACTGCGAATAGCAAATCCTGCTTCAGTCCGTCGAACAAGGAGACACCACGCGCTTCGCGGCACTCTTCCTTCGCGCGCTCAACGCCGCCAAACTCAATCCGCGCGCGCCGCAAGGCCTCTTCCCGCGGTACGCCGCCATGTTTCAAATCCTCCGCAAACGCTTCGATATGGAACCGCAGCTCCGCATCCATCTCGCGTTCCATCCGCGACCGCCACGCCGTCGCGTGCAACCACGACCGAACTCGGCTCCAAATCCTCATACTTCCTCCGGCGTGCTTTGCAAAATTCCCGCAATGACGTCGGCCATGCGGTTCCACTTTTCCGCTTCGGTTTGCAATTTGCGTTTGCCGGCCGCCGTCAGCCGGTAGTACTTCGCCTTGCGCTTGTTTTCAGACTCGCCCCATTCGCTGGTGATCCAGCCCTGATGCTCCAGCCGGTACAGCGCGGGATACAGCGAGCCTTGCTGAATTTCCAGCCGGTCTTTCGAAATCTGCTGAATGCGCAGTAACACACCGTACCCGTGCAGCGGGCCCAGTGACACGGCTTTGAGAATCAGCAAGTCCAGCGTGCCCTGCAGCAGTTCCATCTGCTTCTTGTCCATGAAGGCCACTCTCCTAGATGGCCTAGGAATCTACCGCGCTTCTCCTAGACTGTCAAGGAGAAAGAGAGCATTCAACAACACCGCTTATAAGTTCAAGAGAGTTGGCCGCCCACCCTTCGGTGCGATTCCCGCCGATTAGCATGGCTGGCACTCCGACGCGAATTTTCCACGAACCCTAACCGGTTGACATACGTCTTATCTCCTAGACTCCGGTTGAGCTCTGGTTTTTCGATTTGGGCGAATGCATGGGAGGTTGCTCTAATGACGTTCCGAAGAATTCTGCTTGCCCTCCATCTATGGGCGGCGCTATTGGCCAGCGTGTTCCTCCTGCTCCTGGGGGCCACAGGAAGTTTCATGGTTTACGAGAGGGGAATTGACCATGTCTTGAACCGCCGGCTTGTAAAAATCCAACCCGGATCACAGCCACTTACCGTGACAGAATTATTCGCGCGGCTTGAAAAGTCTCATCCGGGGAACAAGGTCACGGGAATCGAATTCTCAGATCAACCGGACATTGCCGACGAAGTGTACCTGGATCCGGGCAACGGCACTGAGGGTAAGCTCATGACCGTTGATCAATACACTGGGACGGTATTGGGGGACGCGCGCACGGCAAACACCTTCGTGAACTCCGTGCATCAATTTCACACGCATTTGTTGATGGACAAACATCGGGACGCCGCAAAGCTGATCCTCGGCATTTCCTCCACGTTTCTGCTTTTCCTTTCCTGCTCGGGAATCGTTCTTTGGTGGCGGCGCAAACTCTTCCGAATCAGCTGGAATGGCAGCGGCAAGCGGATCAACTTTGACCTTCACAATGTGCTCGGCGTTTGGTCCTCGTTCTTTTTGTTCTTATTTGCCTTAACGGGCGTAGCCATGACCTGGGAGGGCCTGGTCAACAATCTTCTGAATCGTGTTTTTCACGCTGGCCCGATGCCGGCCACGCTGCGAATGTCGCGGCCTCCGGATCGCGCGGTCGCCCTCAACCCGGACGCCATCGTCGCGGCAGCGCGTTCGGCGGTGCCCGGCGCACAAATTGCTGCCGTTGATATGGAATCTGGCAGGCCAGTGGATGTCAGAATGAAATTCCCCGAAGATCGCACACCCATTGGACGCAGCCGGGTTCTTTTGGATCCTTACACCGGCGAGGTTCTCAGCGCCGTGAGTACGCGCACAGCGCCGCTCGCTTTCAAAATTGGCCGCGTGTGGATTCGCGAAATTCACACGGGAGATATTTTTGGGGGACCGACGCGGTTCCTTGCGTGCGTGATGAGCCTTATTCTTCCCATCCTGACCATTACAGGCACTCTAATCTGGTGGAACCGCAACCGGAAGCTCATCCCGGCGACTACAGACGACTTGGATTAGTTTGCGCCGATAGGCCCGAGAATTCTCATGTTCCGTAGGCGCACGTGTGTCCGCCTGTCCGAAAGGAGGAATCCATGAAAGCAAGAAATCTTAAGCAGGCCATTCGAGTACGTTTCGAATGGAAATAACAATCTCTCGCAGCTGAATCTTCAACGCCACCATCAATTGGCCGGAATCTTCAATCTCACCCAGGAATTCCCCTAATTCGTTGGTTCGGAGCGTCACGAAGCTCTGCCGGAAGTTCCAGAGAGTGACTCTCACGCCTCGGCGAAAGGCCGCCGGGAGGCTGGCGTCCAGCAACTGTCCTGTGATCCTCAAGCGATTGCTGTCCGGCAGCAACTCGATCAGAAGATCAAGGTAAATCGGCTCAGCCCGGTACAGCAGGTGCCGTTGCGGAAGCGTTCTCGACCGCACGCCCACGGCCGGTGTCGCAAAACTATCGAGCAGCAGCTCAATCTGGGGCTTTGCTTCGCGGCGCCCCATTTTGTTTTTCGAGCGAGCCGGGCGCACAATCGATGACGTCCGGGCCGTGAAGCGCGTCTGCTGGGAAGAGTGCATTGCTGTAGATCCCGCTGTCCAGTAGTGTCTTGAGCCGGAGATTCGTTGCAGGGAGAAGCGCCTCTTCTCCTCCGCAAGTTCTCTGTTCGCAATGCCCGAATCTTTCGAGCTAAGACACTCGCTAGTGACTGAAACTCAAAAATGGCCCTGGGCCCTATGAATGGGGTGTTTGACGGCTACTTAACTCCATAACGCTGCGCTGTGTCAAGATTAGTCTTTGGCTGAAGTTCGTGCTCCGCTCACACTGTTACGCCGTATTTCACGTGTGCTTCTCTTATGAGTCCCCGGATTCGACGGCGGCGGCGCAAAAACTGAATGCGACCGGGAGACAAGACTCAAGCCTACTTGAGTTGCGCGTATTCCGCTTTGGCTTGTTTCAGGACGGGAATGTCCGGGTCGGCGTCTTTCCACAATGCAAGAAAATCTTGATACGCCACGCGCGCTTTTGCCGTGTCACCTTGCAACACGTAGGCCCGTCCAATCTGCAAATGCACCAGGGCCCCTATGGGTTCGTTAACTACCATCCCTCGGTGATCAATGATTTTCTGAAACTCGACGGCTGCTTCGCTACCATGCTGCGCAGCAAGTTCCGCCACGCCCCGGACAAAGACGGGATACAGGCCGCTTGCTGAACTCAGTTCATACGGTGCCGTAGTCTGAAGAGCCTCAATGGCCCTGGCAGGATCGTGATACTCCAGCGCAAGCTGCGCGCGGAGCGTTGGCAAGTAGTTGTACAGTACGATGGTATCTTCCGGGAAGCGCTTGGCAAGGTCCTTCGTGACAGTCTCTGTCTGACTCATGTTACCCGCGATAGCAGATGCGAGCGTCGCAATAAACACTACATCTCTACCGCGAGAAATTGCTAGGGCCGCCTTGGCCCGTTGCTGGCCTTCCTTGAAGTAGCCAAAGAGAGCCTCGCGCAGCGCCGCGTCCGCTTGGTAGCCTGCCGCGGTTTCTTTCTGCCCTGCGCGCTCAGCTGAATCCATCGCCCGTCGCGTGAATTCACGGGAAAGCTTCATGTACCCGGAATATCCGGCTGTGTCGGCCTCTTGGCTAAGAAGATTGTCTTCTACACCCGGCTTGCCGGCTGACTCTCTCACCAGCTTGGCCATTTCTGCAGTGTCTCCTTGGACAAAAGCTAGCGCGTAGTTGCGGGCGTCTAAACCTTTTGCCGCAGCCTCTTTTACCGTGGCTCGCGCCTCGTCGATGCGATTCAGGCGAACATAGTCTTGAACAAGCGGGCCATAGTCGATTCCCGCCATCGGATACAGTCGAATGGCTTGATGGAGTTCGAGAATTGCCTTGTCGAACTGCCCCAGGTTTTCCCAGAGACCTCCCAGCAAGTCGTGGGGACCCCAGCTGCGTGGAAAGGTCGCCGCTTCGACTTCGAGAGCCTTGCGCGCTTTATCTAGGTCGCCGGTTACTCCCAAGTAGTAGGCGCTTTCGATCTCCAGCCTCTCCTGGTCGCTTACCCGCCCACGCAGCTCATAGGCTTTCCGCATAGCTTCCGAGGAGAGCGTGGTCTCCCCGAGGTTGCCGTAGCCAAAGCTCAGGATGACGTAGGCTTCTGCAAAGTTTGGGTCCAGTTGAATGGCCCGCTGAAGGAGAGGGATACCTGCAGTGTTATCTCCCTTGACGGCGATGATTTGCTCACCTTGCGTGAACGCTTGCAAGGCTTCCAGAGAGGACGTGGTGTTCTCAAGCAACGGTGTGTCGTATTTTTTCACGGTGCTGAGCGACTCGCCCAATTTGCCGCGCATCTCTGAGGCGAGGCTCCCCAGCACGGCCAGCACCTGATTTCTATCGCTCGCCTGTCTTTCTGTGCTCGCGATCGTCTCCCCGCTTGCGCAGTTCAATGCATTGAGAATCAGGTTGTACTGCGCGCCGATCTGCGCGATTGACCCCTCGAGGACTGCTGCGCCACTTATCCGCTGGCAAATTTCCTTTGCCACTTGCTCTGTGACTCTCGTGTCCCCGGGCTTTTCCATCAGTCGCAACGTCTGCTGCATCTGAGCATCCGAGACTAGGCTTAAAAACGGCGACTGTTGCAGTTGCACCGCGAGTCCTTGGCGCAGCGAGCCGTCAAAAACAGCTTCACCCGTAGTGTTGGTGAAGTCCGCCAGCACGATGGTGTCTTTATCCGTGAGCTTCGCGGAACGATGCGTGCTCCAATACCACACAGCAGCCACAGAAGCTGCGACAACGATAGCGCCAGCCGGAAGAATGACTCTCCAAATTCGGTTGCCCGCCGCCTGGCCTATTGCTTCTTTGGCTGATTCTGTCGCCGCCGTCATGGCCGCAGTCGACCGCCCAGAATCCGTGTCGCGTTTCAGCCGTTGCAGTTCCGCGCGCACGTCAGAAGCGTGCTGGTAACGCAACTCGCGGTCCTTCTCCAGCGCCCGGCTGATGATATGCTCCACTTCGGCGGGAATTTCGCTGTTCAAGCGCACAGCAGCGGCCGGCGCCTTGTGCAGGATGGCATCGAAAACTGCGGCGGAAGTGTCTCCCTTAAACGGCAGCCTGCCCGTCGCCATTTCGTACAGCACCACCCCAAAGGAGAAGAGGTCCGTACGCGCATCCAACTCCTTGCCCAGCGCCTGTTCCGGCGACATATAAGCCACCGTGCCCAGCGCTGCGCCAGGGCTCGTCAATTGCTCGGAATCCGCGTCCAACGTGGCCAGCGACTCCCCTTTCCCGCCAGTGGACTTTCCTGGAGTCACCTTGGCCAGCCCGAAATCCAGAATCTTGGCGTGCCCTCGCTTCGTCAAAAAGATGTTTGCGGGCTTGATGTCGCGATGGATGATGCCCTCGGAATGCGCGGCATCCAGTGCGTCCGCAACTTGAATCGAGACATTGAGTAGACGATCTAATTCGATCGGCTGACCTGAAATGCTGTGCTTTAGCGTCGCGCCGTCCAAAAACTCCATGGCAATGAAAGCCTTACCGCTTTCTTCGCCTATGTCATAGATGGTGCAAATGTTGGGATGATTCAGAGCCGAGGCGGCCTGCGCTTCGCGTTGAAAGCGTGCCAGCGCCTGAGCATCTCGGGCGACTTCTTCCGGCAGGAATTTCAGCGCCACAAAGCGGTGCAGTCGCGTGTCTTCCGCTTTGTACACGACGCCCATGCCGCCGCCGCCCAACTTT
>Ga0079221_10000608_pt1 | contig 10401 bp, 10 predicted proteins | sample GAAS200_FD_75069 | JGI IMG/M metagenome (GOLD analysis project Ga0079221, IMG submission 75069) | Agricultural soil microbial communities from Georgia to study Nitrogen management - GA AS200 | ecosystem: Environmental > Terrestrial > Soil > Agricultural land | place: USA: Georgia | collected... | reverse complement strand
CGTTCCCGCGCGCCGAGCCGTTCGCGTGGACCCCGTCGTGGCCCTGCGCTATGAATAAGATCTCCGGGCTACCCGTTCCGCAAGGCTAGGGTAATCCAACAGGGCGAGTGTGCTCGATCCATTCCTTGACGCGTTTCGCACCTCCGATAGCGTAAAATAGTTGCGCATCTGAAAAGCGGACTATCCATGAGAGTTCTGTTTGTGGCATCGGAAGGGCTGCCCTTTTCGAAAACCGGCGGCCTGGCGGACGTCGTGGAAGCACTGCCCAAGGCGCTGGTGACGCAGGGCCACGAGGTCGCCGTTGTGTTGCCGCGCTACGGCGGTACCCAAGCCGAGTCTGTGGTGCTGCCGAGCCTGACGATTCCAATGGGCGGCGCGCGGCTACGCTTTCCCGCGATTGTGGACGGCGGTCTGGTCGGCAGAGTGCGGTATTTCTTCGTGGATGATCCGGCCTATTTTGACCGCGAGGGATTGTACGGAAATGCCGGGAAAGATTATCCCGACAACGCGGAGCGCTATGCGGAATTCTGCCGCGCGGCGATCGAAGTGGCCAAGAACATCTGGCCTACCGACGTGTTTCATTGTCACGATTGGCAAACCGCGCTGGTGCCGGTGCTGCTGCGGACGTCGTATAGCGATGATCCGCTGGTGAAGAACACTCCGGTGGTCTTCACCATTCACAACATGGGATATCACGGGCAGTTTCCGAAAGACGTGCTTGACCGCATAGGAATCCCGGCCACCGTTTTTCACCCCGAAGGGCTCGAGTTCTACGGCAGCGTGAATTTCCTGAAGGGCGGATTGGTTTATTCGGATTATTTGACGACGGTAAGCCGAAAATACGCTCAAGAGATTCAGACCAGGGAATTTGGGTACGGCCTGGATGGCGTCGCGCGAAAAAGGGCCGACCGGCTGGTGGGGATTTTAAATGGTGCGGATTACGGAGCATGGGATCCAGTGAAAGATCCGCTGATTGCAGCGAATTATTCGGCGAAGGATTTGAGCGGCAAGCAAACTTGTAAGAAGGATTTGCTCGAGACGTTTGGGCTCCCGCAAGAGCACCTGGAGCAGCCGGTGATCGGAATCGTGTCGCGCTTCGCTGACCAAAAGGGATTCGATTTGATCGCGGAGAAAGCACACGAGCTGATGAAAGAGGATTTGATACTGGTGGTGCTTGGCACAGGCGACAAGAAATATGAAAAATTGTTCGGAGCCCTGGCGGCGACCTACCCGGAACGCGTGGGATTGAAAATCGCGTACGACAACACTTTGGCGCACAAGGTGGAAGCGGGGGCGGACATGTTCCTGATGCCGTCGCGCTACGAGCCGTCGGGCTTGAATCAGATGTACAGTCTGAAATATGGTACGGTGCCAATTGTGAGAGCCACAGGCGGGCTGGACGACAGCATCCAGCCGTTTGACGTCGAGCATGGCACGGGAACGGGATTCAAGTTCAAGGAATATTCCGGAGAAGCGCTCTTGTACGCGGTGCGGCAGGCATTGCATCATTATATGGACGAGCGCATCTGGAAGCGCATCCAGTTGAATGGAATGGCGAAAGATTTTTCCTGGAAAGGGCCAGCCCGGGAATACGCGAGTCTGTACGAAGCAGCGCGAGTGTCCCGCGGATTCGCACCGAATGCGCAAAGAGAAGACAAGGCGGAGAAGGTAGCAAAGGCGGAGAATCTAGAAAGGATAGCGGGAGCAGAGAAAGAAGCGAAGAGCGAAGCACCAGCACGTCGCGGAGCCAAAAAAGCGGCACAGGCAGCGGGGCAGACCTTTCCTGCGGCGCCAGAAGCTCCTCAAGGGCCTGCAAAGTTAGATCAAGGAAAAAGGGAGAACTCCCAGGAGGTCGCGCAGGGCGCTCAAGATTCGGCGAAGGATTCTCAAGGCTTGGGTTCAGAAGCCCCCGAAGGGTCGGGGCAGGCAGGGAGAAACCAAAAACCTGTTACAACATCTAATTAAATTGGCAAAGGAGAAAAAGGCGGCGAGCCAAGACGCAAGCCGCTGAAAACAAAGGTTATGGCAGACAATTCCATTCCGGCGGTAACCGACGGAAATTTTGAAGCAGAAGTACTGGCGGCGAGCAATTCCAAGCCAGTCATGGTGGATTTTTGGGCCGAGTGGTGCCGGCCGTGTCATATGCTGGCGCCCACGGTGGCGGAAATCGCTCACGATTACGAAGGCAAGCTGAAAGTGATGAAGCTGAACGTGGATGAAGCGATGAATTCCGCAGGACGATATGGCATCCGCGGAATCCCGACTCTGCTCGTGTTCAAGAACGGTCAGGTGGTCGAACAGATCGTCGGAGCTGTGCCTAAAGAACAGATCACGAAGGCGCTGGATCGCCACGTAGCGTAATCACAACGAAATCGGTGGCGTTATTCGGAATGACGCCACCTTTTTCATTTTTGCTGACTCGCATCATTTCGAGTATTATCGCTGTCTAAGATCGTCGGCAGGCTCTTGCCAAATCCATTGAAAAAGAATTACTTGAGAAAAATCAGGCCAGCGGAGGACGAGTGATTCCACTGGGGGGGGCAAGCGCCGAACAAGAGAATCCGCAGTTTCTGACTGAGGCGCCGCTTAGCAAGCGTCTACGCGCGTTTTTCTGGTGCCTGGCCATCGTGCTGGGAGCACTGCACGTGTGGGCGTACCGGAATGACATGAACCCCGATGGCGTTTCGTACATCGAGATGGCGGAAGCCACGATACGAAGCGGGGGGCATGCTTTGTTGAGCGGCTATTGGAGCCCCCTGTATCCGGCGTTCTTGAGCGTAACCCTTCGGATTTTTCACCCATCCATGTATTGGGAATTTACCGTCGCCCATGTAGTGAACTTTGTTGTGTATCTTGCGGACTTGTTTTGCTTTGAATTTTTTCTCAAAGAGCTGCTTGCTGCGCGCAGAACCGAGATTAGGCCGCAAGACGATTTGAGGCCCATGCCGGAGAAGACTTTTTGGATCTGGGGATACCTGCTTTTCATTTGGAGCAACCAGTTCTGGTTCAGGCCCGAGGCGGTCCATCCTTACATTATTATTGCGGGACTCGTATATGTGGCGACGGCGCTGCTGTTGCGGATCTACAGAGGTAAGGGAGACTGGTTTGTATTTGCGGGTCTAGGGGCCGCGTTAGGAGTGGCTTATCTTGCGAGGACAGCGGAGTTTCCCCTTTCCTTCCTCTTTCTCGCGTGCGCGTTCTTGCTTACAGGAAAGACGTGGAAGTCCTATCCGCGCGCGCTTCCAAGATTTGCCCTTGCGCTAGTCGTATTTGCCGTGATTGCTGCGCCGCTTATTCTGGCGCTTTCGAAGGAAAAGCATCGCCTGACGTTTGGCGACAGCGGAAAAATTAACTACGCTGAGCACATCGACGGTGCTCCATTTATGACGCATTGGCAGGGTGAACCAGCGGGAACAGGCATCCCCGCTCACCCGACGCGAAAAGTTTCTGTCGATCCTCCCATTTATGAATTCGCCCAGCCTATCGCCGGAAGTTATCCGCCTTGGTACGACCAGTCTTATTGGTATGAGGGGATTCGTGCGCATTTTTCTTTGAGAGGCCAACTGTCGGTACTGTTCAAGAGCGCCAACGGCTATTTTAAATTGTTTTCCAGGAGCGGCGCACTCTACGTCCTGTTTCTGGCGCTCATTTTGTTGGTCAGAAAAACGGGAAAATGGGATTGGGGAGAAAGACGGTTCCTGCTGGTCTGGCTGCCGTCCGTGGGCGCGCTTGGGATGTACGCGCTTGTGCTGGTCAAACAGAGATATGTAAGCGGGTTCGCACTGGTATTGCTGCTATGGATTCTTTCCAGCGTGCGAATCTCTTTTGCGCGCGAAGAGGTCTTCAGGAAACGGGCTATTCTCGCGACGATTCTCGCGCCGGCGGTGGCGATGATGTGGCCGGCGACGCTGAATTTGCGGGACATAATTCGGAATCCGGCTGGCGGCGTGGTCGGCGGATTCGGGAGAACCCCCTATGACCAACAGATGGTGGCGGAAGGATTGCGCCAAATGGGGATTTCTCCGGGGACGCAAGTGGCATCAATTGGTTCGGGACTGGAAGCATATTGGGCACATCTGGCGGAAGTAAGAATCATCGCCGAGATTCCCGGGGAGGGAGAGAGCTTCTTGGCCGCTGATTTTCTGAAGAGAAGCGAAGCCCTTAACAAATTCCTGGAACTTGGGGCGAAGGCGGTCGTGACGAAGAACGCGGCGGTAGCGCATTCGACGGAAGGATGGCAGCAAGTGGGGCAAACCCAATACTATGTGTGGCGGCCGTCCGCGAACAGCCGATGAAGAGAAACCGCGATACAAACTTGGTGCGCTGCCCCTGGGCGCAGAATGAGCTGAACATTCCTTATCACGACCAGGAATGGGGCGTGCCCGTTCACCACGAAAAGAAGTGGTTCGAGTTTCTGATTCTGGAAGGCGCGCAGGCGGGATTGAGCTGGGACACGATTCTGCGGAAACGCGCCCGTTACCGCGAAGTCTTTGACGGATTCGATCCTGCCAAAGTGGCTCTGTATGACAAGAAGAAGGTGCGGGAGCTTCTGAAAGACGAAGGAATCATTCGCAACAAACTGAAAATTGGCGCGGCGATCGGAAACGCGCGGGCGTTTCTGAAAGTGCAGGAGGAGTTCGGATCATTTGACAGTTACGTTTGGAAATTCGTGGATGGCCGGCCGAAGCAAAATGCATGGAAGACCCACAAACGCGTGCCGGTAAAGACTCCGCAATCCGATGCGCTGAGCAAGGACTTGCAAAAGCGCGGCTTCCGCTTCGTGGGTTCGACGATTTGCTATGCGCTGATGCAGGCCACCGGCATGGTCAACGACCATTTGGTGAGCTGCTTCCGCTACGCCGAAGTCTCTGCTCGATAATACAGCTCAGAATTTATTTCATTTTGACGCAGGTGCCGGCGGGGCGCTACCGACTTTGGTGAATCTCAAACGCCATCCACTGAAAGACTTTGTGAAAACGTCGGTAACGTCTTCGTCAAAGAATTTCGTGGCATCGGGTGTCTGCCGATACTCTTTGAAGTAAGTCACGACGGCGGTGTCTCCAAACAGATCCACGCGCATGTCCTTTTTCTCGATGGTGTATGGGCTTGGGCCGTTGTCGTGCTCCGCAAAATTGTGTTTCACGTTTTGTTGAAACTGCGCTTTCGACAGAGCCTTTTTGCCGCCCTCCACCACGCACACCCAATCGTCAGCGAGCGCACCCATTTTGGATGCGTCGTTTTGTTGTTCAAATTGAGCGGTTTCTGACTCGATTTTGCGAAGGGCCTGCTCGTCTTGCGGCCTGGATTCTTTCTGGCTTCGGGCGAATGCAAGCATGGCAAACAGTCCGGCAAGGACGAAGAAAACGAGAGCTTTTTTCATGGATTCTCCCTCTCGCGGGGTGGCGCATTATACATTAGGACTCTACGCGGAATCGAGATTGTCATTTTACAGAGCGGCCGTTGGCTTGCGTTGAGGACAGGGCCAGCTTACGATAAGAAGCGGCCGTTCGTTGTGAAATCCACAGAAGTTCAGGGAAAGTGAGCGATACAGCGCGGAAGTGTGGATAGGGAAGAGGCCTGGATGAAATCCGTCGTGGTGGTTGGCGCGCAATGGGGAGACGAGGGCAAGGGCAAAGTCGTTGACTTTCTCTCCGGCTCATTTGACTACATCGCGCGCGTTGCGGGCGGGCACAACGCCGGGCACACGGTCATCATTGGAAAAGACCGTTTCGTGCTGCAGCTCATTCCTTGCGGAATTCTTCGGCCAAAGCAGCACGCGGTCATTGGCGCCGGCGTAGTAGTGGATCCTGCGGCACTGGTAGCGGAGATTGAAACGCTATCCAAAGCGGGCATTGACGTAAACGGGCGCTTGCACGTGAGCAACCGCGCGCACCTGATTTTTCCGTACCATCGCGAATTGGACAAGGCGGCGGAAATTGCGCGCGGCGCCAACAAAATCGGCACGACTTCGCGCGGAATCGGTCCGGCTTACGAAGACAAAATGGCGCGGCGCGGACTGCGTATGTGCGATTTGCTCGAGCCGGAACTGTTTCGAAAGAAAGCCGCTCACGTCGTCGCGGAGAAAAACCGCCTGGCGAAAGGTGCGTACGGCGCAGACATCGATTTTTCGCAGGAAGTGGAAGAGACCCTGAAACTCGGCGAAAAAATTCGCGGCTACATCTGTGATACCGCAGAACTGGTGAACGGCGCGCTGGGAGAAGGGAAGTCCGTGCTGTTCGAGGGAGCGCAAGGCACCATGCTGGACATCGATCACGGAACGTATCCCTTCGTGACTTCTTCGAGCGCCACTTCGGGCGGCGCCGCGACAGGCGTTGGTGTGCCCCCGACAAAAATCAAGAACGTCTTGGGAATTTCCAAAGCCTACACGACTCGCGTTGGCGGCGGGCCATTTCCGACGGAGATGCCGGACTTGGACGCCAAGGAAGTGCGCAATCGCGGAAATGAGTTTGGCGCCGTGACCGGGCGTCCCAGGCGCTGCGGCTGGCTGGATTTGCAGGTTCTACGCTACGCAAAAATGATCAATGGAATCGATTCGCTGGTCATCACCAAGCTGGACGTTTTCGACACGCAGCGCGAAATTCAAGTATGTGTCGGCTACAAATACAAAGGGAAGCCGCTGAAAGAAATGCCCGCGCTGGCCGAAGAATACGAGCACGTGACGCCGGAATACAAGACACTTCCGGGATGGAACGTCCCCACCTACGGCCTGAAGGACAACGCGAAGCTGCCCAAAGCGGCGGTGGACTACTTGCGATTTATCTCTGATTTTCTGCAAGTGGAAATTGGGATGATTTCCACGGGGCCGGAACGTGACGCCACGATCGTGCCGGCTGGAACCCTTTTGTCGAAATGGATGTAAAGAGCTGTAAAGAGAATGACTGGCGCCCGTGATTATGGTGTCTTGGATATTTGGTCGCCCTGCTCAAGCTGAAATGCTCACCTTTGAAGAAGCTCGACGCAAAGTAATCGAACAAGTTGGAAAGATGCGAGGTCCGCGCGAGCGTGCAAGTGTGGCCGTGTGGGATGCCCTCGGTCTTGTGCTGGCGCAGGAAGTCAAAACGGATCGCGAGTATCCGCCGTTTGACCGCTCCACGCGCGACGGCTACGCCGTGCATTCGAAAGAGATCAAGCCAGGAACGCAGCTCAAATGCGCTGGTGAAATTAAGGCCGGTGACACCGTCACCGAGTCGCTGTCACCTGGAACGTGCATGCAGATCATGACCGGCGCAGCCGTTCCAACTGGCGCTGACGCAGTCATCATGATCGAGTACACGCAACGGGAAGCAGACATCGTTCGATTCGAGCGGGCCGCGCAATCGGGGCAAAACACTGTTCCACGAGGAAGTGAGGCCCACGCCGGGCAAACCATACTGAAACCTGGTATGCGCCTGGGATTTGCCGAGCTGGCGTTGGCCGCGCAAGTCGGCGCTACACAATTGCAATGCGGCAACCGGCCGCGGGTGGCAATCCTCTCAACGGGCGATGAGGTGGTCCTCATTGATCAGCAGCCGGGACCATTTCAGATTCGCAACTGCAATAGCGTTTCGCTTGCCGCGCAAGTGCGAATCGCCGGGGCCGAACCAGTAGTGTTGGGCAATGCTGCAGACCGCGTGGAAGATTTGGGTGAAAAAATCGAGCGCGGTCTGAAGGAGGACGCGCTGGTGCTTACCGGCGGCGTTTCGATGGGCAAATACGATCTCGTAGAAAGCGTGCTGAAAGCGCTGGGCGCAGAGTTTTTCTTTGACGCGGTGGCTATTCGCCCGGGGAAGCCTGCCGTTTTCGCGATTTGTCGGGGCAAGCCAGTGTTTGGATTGCCAGGCAATCCCGTCTCGACGATGGTGACGTTTCAACTGTTTGTGACTCCCGCAATCGATTTACTGAGCGGCGCGGAAGCGCACCCGTTGCCGCTCGTGGAAGCGAGGTTGGCTGAAGCCTTGAACGAAAGGCCGGGACTGGCCCACTTTTTGCCCGCGAGCATCGAGTGGCACGGCGCAGAACCGGTAGTGAGAGCCTTGAAATGGCAAGGTTCAGGTGATATCGCCGCCCTTGCGGGAGCGAATTGCTTTTTAGTGGTTCCGGCAGAAGGAGAGAAGATCGCCTCCGGGGAGCGAGTTTCAGTTCTATTGAGAAAGGACGTCGTCTAGATCCCAGCGGAACGAGCCATGGCCAAGCTCTCTCATTACGGCTCGAAGGGGGAAGTGCAAATGGTGGATGTGTCTGCCAAAGCCGTGACGACTCGCACGGCCTCGGCCCAGGGCTTCGTGAAAATGAAGCCCCGCGTCGTGCATGTCGTGCGCCGCCTCAAAAACCCTAAAGGTGACCCGCTGGAAGTAGCTCGAATCGCCGGAATCGCCGCCGCCAAGCGCACTGCGGAGTGGATACCTCTTTGTCATCCTCTCCCTCTCACGCACATTGATGTGACCGCACGCCTGTGCAAGAATGGCGTAGAAGTGCGATCCGCAGTGACTACGGCAGCGCAGACGGGTGTGGAAATGGAAGCCCTGGTCGCCGTAGCCGCCGCAGCCCTCACGGTCTACGACATGTGTAAAGCCCTCGACAAAGGGATGGAAATCACGGACATCGTGCTCGTCGAAAAAACTGGTGGGAAAAGCGGCGACTTTCATAGAAAGCCGCCTCGGGAGAAGCGCGCACGATGAGCACCTCGGGTGCCAAAACGGTCAAACTGCTGCTCGCGGAGGATAATCCGTTGGTGCGCGACTTGATTCTGAAGGGTCTGGAACCGTTCTGCGAAGTGGAAGTCTGCAAAGACGGCGCAGACGCTTTGCTCAAAGTGGTGGACTCTCCACCCGACGCGATTCTTTGCGATTATAAGATGCCGGTGCTGGACGGCAGGCAGCTCTTTGAAAAGCTGCGCGCACGCGAAAACACGCGCCACATCCCGTTTTTGTTCATGGCCAGCCGCTCTGACATTGAAGAGCGTTTGAGGCCTTTGGTGGATGGCGTCGAGGACTTCATCACCAAGCCTTTCTTGGTGAAGGATCTCGTTCGAATCGCAAAGAAAGTCATCGACCGCCTGCATCTGGAAAAGCTCCAGAAGACTGCCTCTCGTCCCGGCGTCATCCAGGGCCGGCTCGAAGAAATGAGCATGATCGACTTGATGCAGTCGCTGGAAATGGGTCAAAAATCCTGCCGGCTGATCGTGCGCAACAATGGCGTGCAAGGGGAGCTCTATTTTACGGGCGGCCAGTGCCGCGACGCCAAAGTGGGCAAAGTGGAAGGCGACGACGCGGTTTATAAAGTCGTGCTATGGTCTGCGGGAGATTTCGAGATCGACTTTAACGCGGCCAACGCCTCCAAGCGGACGACCACAACAAAGAACACCACGGGCCTGCTGATGGAAGCGATGCGGCTGATGGACGAAGCCAATCGCGATCAAGATCCCGTCCCGACACAGTAGCCCTGCACTAGAATTTTTCCTCATGCGCGTAGCCGTTCTCACCATCAGCGATAGCGTGGCCAAAGGCGAGCGCGAAGACCGCTCAGGTCCGGCCGTCGTGGCTGCCTGTCGCGGTTTGGGCTGGGAAGTCACCGTGGAATCGGCAATTTCGGACGATCCCGCCGGAATTCGTCAACAACTGCGGGACCTTGCGGATTCCGGCCGCGTGGACGTTTTGCTAACTACCGGTGGAACCGGCATCGGCCCGCGCGACAATACACCAGAAGCGACGCAAGCCATCGCCGATCGGATTGTCCCGGGCATTTCTGAGGAGATGCGCCGCAAGGGTTTGGAACATACGCCAACCGCGGTGCTCTCTCGCGGAACGGCCGCGGTAAGAAAAAAGACCCTCATCGTCAACTTGCCCGGAAGCCCAAGAGGCGCGGCTGAGTCCCTCGATGCCGTCGCACATCTCCTGCCCCACGCAGTGAAAGTCCTTAACGGTGCTCGCCACGATTAGCGGCCAAACTCTAGACAAGATGCGAATCTTCGGTTGACCGATACCCGAATCGCGTCAACAATGTTTGCACCATGACGCAAAAATTAGAGGACCAGAAACTGGCCGTTTTGGGGGCCGGCAAACTCGGCGGCATCTTGCTGCGTGCCTATTTGAAACAGAAGCTTTTCGCGCCGAAGCGTGTGACGGCGACTGTTGCGCACGCCGAAAAGGCTGTCGCTTTAACGAAAGAGCTTGGCGTCTCGGTGAAAACCGAGAACCGTAAGGCGGTGCAGGGCGCGGACATTGTGTTGCTTTGCGTTAAACCGAAAGTAATGGGAGAAGTGTTGCAAGAGATTGCTCTGGAGCTAAATGAGAAGTCACTCGTGATCTCCGTGGCGGCTTCCGTGCCGACGAGCTACATCGAACAACACTTGAATGCAAAGGTTCCGGTCGTGCGCGTCATGCCGAATACGCCTTCCGCGGT
>Ga0079221_10000606_pt1 | contig 10425 bp, 10 predicted proteins | sample GAAS200_FD_75069 | JGI IMG/M metagenome (GOLD analysis project Ga0079221, IMG submission 75069) | Agricultural soil microbial communities from Georgia to study Nitrogen management - GA AS200 | ecosystem: Environmental > Terrestrial > Soil > Agricultural land | place: USA: Georgia | collected... | reverse complement strand
TAAACACGGATGCAGAAAAGGGAAGCATACTACCGATTGATGGGAGGTAACGATCCCAATGGGTGAGTAAGTTGGTGAATTTGTCTAAGCCGGCAACGACAGGCACAACTACAAAGGTGAACTTTAACAGGTTAAACGGAGGTTTTAGCTGCTGTAACTTGATACTTTCCATTCTTATTTTTTTACGTTGTTACTTATATAGAGTAAACGAACTTTGAAAAGGTTACAGTTAATTTCTTTTTTATAAAGGCCTCTCCCCCTTTCGAAAGTTTTCGGAACTCTCCGGAGGAGAGGGAGTAGAGTCCTTCACCGAAAGAGTTTCAAAGGGTTATACAATTTTTATCGAACAACAATGAAAAAATATATTGATTCTTTTCTGCACCGGAGTTATTGACATAACAATTTTTTCTTGTTATTAATGATGCAAAAACTCCGGCTGGGCAGAGAAGTTTCAAAGTGGTACAGCGGCCACTTCATCATCATTCTTCCTTATCCACAGCAAGTACTTTTTTCTTTTTATTAAAATTTGAATGATGCGAAGGATAATATATAGCAGGCGTTGTTACTTTGTCTTTGCTGAAACGTTCGCTCATAAGTTTTGTAAGTATCAGTTCCCAGCGCCTGGCTTTGTTTTCCAAGGCTGCTGCTTCGTCAGGACGATTATCAATGAAGTTAAAAAATGGAATGTCCGTACTACCGCTATGATACAACTCCAGGTGTAGCACTATTTCCTCAAGATGTTTTTCCAGCCGGCCATTTTTTAAATCACCTGCTTTTATAAAGCCATACTTTTTCCTTATCGTACAACTTTGTACGTTATTAATATCAATAGTGAAATCGAAGTAATCTCCATTTTTAAGACGGGATAGCACAAGCAATTCACGACGCTGGCCGTCTAAACCAATGGCAATATCATTTAGAATTTCCTGGCTGGAGAAACTTAAATTGTTAGAGGATCCTGCCTGGCTAAGGCGATTCAAAAAGTTATTCATAGCATTACGTTTTTGTTTGTTATTAATTGAAATAAGAAGCAGGCAAATGCCGGCGATAGCTGCTATTAACGCAGCCGCAATAAGTAAGGTTGACATATATTTAGTGTTTTATGATCATTATACAATTGCTATAATGCATTACTGTTACGTACCTGTGTTGACAAATGCAAATAGCAAGGAAACAAAATCAGCACGCATGCCCGATGAATATGGATGCAAACAGCTACCGTTAAGTAGCCTGATGAGCCGGTTAATTAAAAATTTGAAAGATCAGGCACGCAACCTATTGTCGAAATCTTTATAGTTGGAGAAATAATACAATTGCGAGCAGAAGGGAGTAAACTCCGGGAATGACCACGTATAACAATCAGTCATATCAAGTACCAGGCGGATACCCGAAAAGTTAGTAGCGTTATATTTTATAATCGTGTTCATCGTTTACAAATCTATAAGGTTAAGTTATACGATGTATTTTATTTACTATAAAAATGAGTTAAAGTGTATAGCTTATCAAGTTTATTTTATAATGATGTTTTTGGATGTAACTGCAGCACAATGAATATACACGATAGACGAAAAATAAACATGCATTTAAAAATGACAGATCAATAACCTGTTTCATCAAGAAATTATCCTGATTAATTTAAAAGATTTTTGAAGAGTTAATCTTTTTTCTTTTTAGCGTTACAATTCACTAGCAGTAATAAAATAAATGTTATAATAAAAATTGGCGGCAACAAAAACAGGTAGCAAAATTGGACCGTCATTGTCCGGGTAAATGCAAATGCCTGTTTTTGAAATACCATTCCCCCAGGCTATATAATATAACCCAGAGCAAAAGATGGAGCCAGCGCTTTTTTTAGCATCGCAAAACAAAGACAGCAAAATTAAGCCCAGCATACTTCCGACTACAAAAATTTACATGAGTGCCCAAAAAAACATGATTAATAAAGCAACTTTTCAAAATCCATTTCAGGCAAAAGAAATTTTCAATGAAATGATAAACCTCTTTAAATAAAGATACAGATATATCATAAGTAAAATACACATTATTAAAAAAAATATATAATAATATTTATATTTTTTAAATCAAATTTTAATATTTTTATTTTTAATTTTAATATTATAATAAATTAAATGTATTTGTATGACCAACCTGACTTTAAAAAAGAGTACACCATTTTTCATCTTGAGTGTTATTGCTATTGCTGCTTTATTTATCCCTTCCCTGCCTAACTACGACACGGGGAAATATAATTATGCGGATATAGCCTGGATGCTGGTAGCAACGGCTTTGGTATTCATTATGACTCCTGGCCTTGCATTTTTCTATGGCGGTATGGTAAACCGCAAGAACATATTGTCCACCATGATGAAAAGCGTGGTAGCCGCAGGGGTAGTTTCCATTCTATGGGTGGTAGTAGGTTATAGTCTTTGTTTCGGAAAATCAATAGGTGGCGTTATTGGCAATCCTTTTACCCATCTCTTTTATAAAGATGTTGTTTCCGGAGAGCCCTGGAGCCTGGCGCCGGGAATACCAAAATCATTATTTTCCATGTTCCAGTTGATGTTTGCTATTATAACTCCCGGGTTGGTTGTGGGGGCTATTGCCGAAAGAATGCGCTTTACAGCTTATGTGTTATTTACAGTATTATTCAGCCTGCTGGTATATGCGCCTTTGGCCCACTGGAGTTGGCACCCGGGCGGATTCCTTGCTCAAATGGGAGCGCTCGATTTTGCTGGAGGAACCGTAGTACACATATCTGCAGGTTGTGCAGCCTTAGCAGGTGCCATCGTTCTTAAACGCCGGAAGGTTCACATAGAACGAAAAGAAACGATGCCTTCCAATATTCCTTACGTATTAATAGGAACGGGCTTATTGTGGTTCGGATGGTTTGGGTTTAATGCGGGATCTGCATTGGGAGCCAATTCGCTTGCTGTTTCAGCTTTTTCTACTACCAATACCGCTGCTGCTGCTGCAGGTTTATCATGGATGTTTTTTGATGTTATGAGAGGTAAGAAGCCTTCTGTAATCGGATTTTGTGTAGGGGCTGTAGTAGGCCTTGTAGCGATAACACCGGCTGCAGGTTATGTAGCCGTACCACAAAGTATTTTTATTGGTGTGGTTGCTGCTATAATTTCCAATATTGCTGTACATCTGAAATCAAAAACACGGGTAGATGATACACTTGATGTGTTTCCATGTCATGGAATTGGTGGGATGGTAGGTATGTTAATGACCGGCATCTTTGCAACAAAAGCAGTAAATGCAGCGGGTAATAATGGATGGTTTTATGGAAACCCAACGTTTTTCCTGATACAACTTAAAGCGATGCTGTGTGCCGTGGTTTATAGCTTTATAGTTTCATTCCTCATTTTTAAGTTCATCAACTTTATTGTGCCGCTTCGCGTTTCAGATGAAGAAGAAGAAGAAGGACTGGATGCTTCGCAGCATAATGAAAAATATGTGCAAGGAACGTTGCTGGTTACAACATCCGACGGACGCCTTGTTGAAGAAGAAATTATTCACTAACCATACATGAAACCAGTTCTTTCATGTAAAACATTTTAGTTTGATAATAAAGAGGGCTGACTCGATTTTGAGTCAGCCCTTTTTTATTCGTTTACTAATGGAGAAAGTTTTCGTTTAAGCGATTTGCAAAACATTCATTTTACTTTTGAGATTTTCTCTTTTGATAAAAAAAATTTATAGGTTTATATAGCACTAGCATAAAGCAATTCTAACTGCGAATAAAATGAAGAATTAATGTCTAATCATCCATATTCATCATTTACTTCCTTACAATATCCGCACCTAATTGTATTAATCTTGTATCTATATTTTGGTATCCCCGGTCGATCTGTTCAATATTCTGAATAATGCTTTTGCCTTCGGCGCTTAACGCTGCAATAAGCAAAGCCACGCCAGCCCTGATATCCGGGCTGCTCATTTGTATGCCTCTTAAAGGGTATTTTCTTTCCAGGCCAATAACTACGGCGCGGTGCGGATCGCACAATACAATATGAGCACCCATCTCAATAATTTTATCTACAAAGAACAACCTGCTCTCAAACATTTTTTGATGGACTAATACACTTCCTTTTGCCTGTGTGGCGACCACCAGCACAATGCTCAGCAGATCGGGCGTAAAGCCCGGCCAGGGATGATCGGAAATGGTAAGCACGGAGCCATCTAAAAAAGTTTGTACTTCATAAAGTTCTTGTTGGGGTATATGAATATCATCACCAGTGAAATTCATTTTTATACCTAACTGTTGAAATTTTTCCGGAATAATTCCGAGATGATCAATGCCTGAATTTTTTATTATAATATCGCTTTCCGTCATTGCGGCAAGACCAATGAAGGAACCTACTTCAATCATATCAGGCAAAATAGTATGAGTGGTGCCATGTAATTCCTTCACGCCGGTTATAGTGATCATATTACTTCCGATGCCGGATATTTTTGCACCCATACTGTTGAGCATTTTGCATAGCTGCTGAATGTATGGTTCACATGCCGCATTGTAAATAGTAGTAGTGCCTTCCGCCATTACTGCAGCCATCACTATATTAGCCGTTCCGGTTACACTGGGTTCATCCAACAGCATGGATATTCCTTTGAGTTGCGAAGTTTTCAGATGAAAAAAAGATGCATCATCATCATATACTGATTCAGCACCTAATTTTTGAAAACTGATAATGTGCGTATCCAGTCTTCTGCGGCCTATTTTATCTCCCCCGGGTTTTGGTATATATGCTGTCTTAAATCGTGCAAGCATAGGCCCGGCAATCATTACGCTTCCTCTTAACCGCCCGGTCATTTTTCTGAATGATGCTGTAGAGAGATAATCAACATCAATATCTAATGCCTGAAAGGTGCACGTATGCCTGCCTGTACGCTGAATATGCACACCTAATCCTTCCAGCAATTCTATCTGCAGGGTTACATCACTAATGTCAGGAATATTATTAATGGTAACTTTTTCTTTTGTAAGCAACACTGCAGAGATCACCTGCAATGCCTCATTTTTGGCGCCTTGTGGAATTATTTCACCTTTTAATTTTTTTCCGCCTGTTACCTCAAACGAACTCATTATTTTTTTTTAAACTCAACAAAAATAAAACCCCGAAAGTATAAAATTCCGGGGTTAATTTATTCTTTAAAACGTATTAATATCTTTTTTTCGAAAACTTATTCCGGTTATTGTTACCGTTGCGGTTCTGGTTGCGACCACCACGTCCACCAAAGTTTTTCCGATACTTGCCGCCACCTCCGAAAAATTCTTCTCGATTGTCCACCCGATGTTTAATAAACGGACGATTATTAAATTCCAGTTCACCTTTGGTAATCGCGTTTAGCTCAGATTGAATATTATCATCATGCACTAATTCTTTATGCCAATTACTATAAGTCAGTTTCATATAGTATGCAATGGCATTGGCAAATCCTTGTTGCTTATCTGGGTCAGTTTCCTGCAGCGCTTTATCAATTATCAGTTCAAGATTTTTTCCGAGATGATTGTATTTTGGATAACGCTTTGGATAAGGAAGTGTTTCCGGCTTAGCTTTCAGCGTTTCCCTGGTGGGTATTGGGTATGGGCTTTCAACTTCTAATTTGAAATCGCTTATTAAAAAAAGATGATCCCATAATTTATGACGAAAATCTTCTACATTTTTTAAATGCGGATTTAAAAAGCCCATCAATTCTATCAGTGCATACGCGTTCTTCTGCCGTTTCTCTTTATCCTCTATGCCTACCACATATTCTGCCATCTTTTGAATGTGCCTCCCATATTCCCGTATGATCAGGTGATTGCGGGTGGTGTTGTATTCCATGTTCTCTACATTTTCCATTTATAAGTGTTTTTTAAAAGTAATGTGTAATGAATGTATAAAAATATTTATTCAGACTCCGTTGATTTTTTAGCAATAAAAATTTTTTTCGATATTAAAAATGCAATGAAGGCTCCTGTGCTGTCTGCGGCCCAATCTAACAAATCAAAACTCCTGCCTATAACGTAAAACTTTTGAATAAATTCTATTGCCAAACCCCAAATGCTGGCAGCAATGGCAATTTTTGCAAAGTAATGCAGCTTTTCTTTATTGGAAAAATAAGATTTATATAACGGAAAACAAAATAAAAATGTGAGCCCGCCAAACATGCCTATATGCACCCACTTGTCAAAGTATATTTTATCAAGCCACCCGATTGTTGGAATGTCTTTGCCGGGAAGGCACGTGAGCACGAGCACAACAAAAAACCAGGCAATGCCTGGTATAAATTTTTTAAAAGAAATTTTTTTCACAAAATCTCAGGCTGTTATTTTTTTATAGGCAGCAACATCCATCAGGCGATTTACATCTTCCACATTATCCACTTTCATTTTTATCATCCATCCATCTCCATAAGGATCTGTGTTCACTTTTTCCGGCTCCGATTCCAGCAAAGAATTTATTTCTGTAATCGTTCCGGCAACAGGCATAAAAAGATCGCTTACCGTTTTTACTGCTTCTACAGTACCAAATACGGCTTCTGCATTCAGCAATTTTCCTTTTGTTTCTATTTCCACATATACTATGTCTCCCAGTTCGTGCTGTGCAAAATCGGTAATACCAACGGTGGCCACATCGCCTTCGAGCAATAACCATTCATGATCTTTAGTGTATCGTAGATTTTCGGGAAAATTCATAATACTGTTTTAATAATTTGAAATTATGGAGTGCAAATTTAGGTTTTCCGTTTTAATAAAATGCAATTTTCATTTATCAAAAAGGAACTTCCTCGCTGGCAAAGTAGAGCAAAATATGATCTTTCAAAAAGTTTTCCTGTTCTATCATATTATAGGCTGGCAGGGGTTTTAGCTGGTCAAAATGAGGCCAGCCTTCTTCATCATATTTATTTAGTTTGTAATAGCCGCTTTGCGAAAGCAAAGAACAAACTGCTATGTGCATCAGATCTTGTTTTTGCTCTTTAGTAAATTTTCTTTTGGAATTCCTCACTTCCTGCACGCCGATTAAAAATAGAATGGCTTCCATATCGGGCTTTTTCCCAAACTTATTCATAAATTTTTCTTCAAGCTTCCACCATCGTACCTGCAGGTCATCATTTATCTGTTGCATATTGCAAAAATACCTGAAAAATACAGATACTTTCCTGTAAGTATATTTGCAACTCATATAACAAAAAATGTTACAGGTAAATTTTATACGGAACAATAAAGAAGAAGTTATTAAAAGGCTGGCAATAAAAAATTTTTCAGATACAACTATTATAAATAAAATAATAGAACTGGATGAAACAAGAAAGAAATGCCAGTTTGAGTTTGATGAAACGCAATCAAAAATAAATGCCGCATCTAAAGAAATTGGAAAGCTAATTGGTTCGGGTAAAAAGGATGAAGCAGAAAAGAAAAAGGCAGAAGTAAATAGTTTAAAATCGTTGCTGCCGCCTATTACTGATAAACTGAATAATGCGGAAAGCGAACTGCATGAAACGTTAGTGAAATTACCCAATCTTCCTCATTCATCTGTTCCTGCAGGAAAGTCTGCAGAAGATAATGAAGTGGTTCGTGAAGGCGGAACAAAACCTTTGCTCGTAAAAAATAAATTGCCGCATTGGGAACTTGCAAAAAAATATGACCTCATCAATTTTGAAATCGGAAATAAAGTAACAGGCAGTGGTTTTCCTTTTTATAAAAATAAAGGTGCAAAACTGCAGCGTGCGCTTATACAATATTTTTTAGATTATAACACTAATGCCGGTTATACAGAATATGAAGCGCCCTTTATGGTAAATGAAGCCAGCGCTTACGGGACAGGCCAGTTGCCGGATAAAGAAGGGCAGATGTATTTTGTAAATGAAGATAAACTATACCTGATACCTACGGCCGAAGTTCCGCTTACCAATATTTACCGCGATGAAATTATAAAAGAAGTTGAGCTTCCAATAAAAATGACCGGATATACTCCATGTTTCAGAAGAGAAGCGGGAAGTTATGGAAAAGATGTTCGTGGATTAAACCGTGTTCATCAATTTGATAAAGTTGAAATCGTGCAACTGGTTCATCCGGATAAAAGTTATGATACATTGGAAGAAATGGTAAAGCATGTGGAGACGCTTTTGCAAACACTGGAGTTGCCCTATCGTATTCTTCGGCTTTGTGGCGGCGATATGAGTTTTGCTTCAGCGCTTACCTACGATTTTGAAGTATTCAGTGCCGCGCAGGAGAAATGGCTGGAAGTAAGCTCTGTCAGCAATTTCGAAACTTTTCAAAGTAACCGTATGAAAGTTCGTTTTAAAAATGCAGAGGGTAAAACGCAACTTGTACATTCGTTGAATGGTTCGTCCATGGCATTGCCTCGGATAGTGGCGGCTTTACTTGAAAACAACCAGGCAGAAGACGCAATACATTTGCCAAAAGTATTACACGCATATTTTGGAGCGGATGCAGTAGGAAAGTAAAAATTCATGATTCACGATTTCGTATAGCCATTGCCGTTAGTTCCGTTATGCCTGTGCAGCTTTTATCTGGTGTTGAATCTTGGTCACCAGTTCGTTCACATCAAAAGGCTTTGCAATAAAATCGTCTGCCTTACAAAATTTTTGAATGTCAGAAAAATTAGTATGCGCAGAAAACATGATGACGGGTATATCTTTTGTTTTGGAGTTTTCTTTTAGTTTATTGCAAACTTCTATACCATCTATGCCGGATAAAAATACATCTAATAAAATTAGATCCGGTGCAAAAGATTTTGCTTTGGGTATTACATCCTCACCTTTGGGTAGCGCCATCACTTCAAACCCGTATCTTTTCAACACCACTTCTACTACCCACAGTATATCAGAATTATCATCAACAATTAAAACTCGTTCCATAAAATAAATTTTTCAATACAATAATTCAATCAATGCGGAATAGAAATTCCTTTAAGAATTTTCCATATTATATTGAACCTAAATAAGAACTTTAATTCTTTCAGAATTCTGAATACTAATATAACTATTTAGAAAAAGACTTTATAGCATTCCGCTCTTTTTATAAATATTTTAAACAAATTTCCATGCCAAAAAAAGAGAATTACTTATTGGTTACGAGTAAAATATAAATTTACTGCTGCTGAAAGCGTTTTTTGGGGGAATAGCTGACTATATAAAATTATTTGATGAATAAAATTCCACAATTTTTGTGGAAAGTTATCCCACCATTTCTTTTAAACTTTTGAAACAACGGAGTTTTACGCGATGTAAATATTTTTATATTCCTAATACTTCTTTCAGTTTTGCATAGCCTGTTTTGCTTACAGGCAACCTGGCGCCGGTGTTTAATAATAATAAGTGCCCGTCTTTTTCGTGTACATCAATGCGGGTAATTAATTGAGAATTTACAATGAAAGACCGGTGTATGCGTACAAACTGGTGGTCAGCTAACGACTGATCAAAAAAATTCATCGTTTGTTTTTTCAAAAAAGATCCATCGGCGGTAATAATTTTTACATAATCATCTGCTGCTTCAATGTATTGAACCTGGCCGATGGGAATTATTTTTATTTTATTCCCGTCTTTTACCACGATGCGATTTTGTGTGGTAGATTTCGTTATCGTTTCAATTACCGGTTGCAAAGAGACGGATGCCAAAGGTTGTTGAAGATATTTTTGTATCGCTTTATCAAACCGGTCTTTACTGAATGGTTTTAAAAGATAATCCACTGCATTTTGTTCGAATGCTTTAATGGCAAATTCATCGAATGCAGTAGTAAAAATTACAGCGGGTGGTTTTTCAATCAGTTCCAGCATTTCAAAACCATTTATCTTGGGCATCTGCACATCCAGGAAAATTAATTCAGGTTCATATTGTGTAATCGCCTTCAGTCCTTCAAAGCCATCATTACACTCGGCAACCACTTCAATATTTTTATAGGGCTTCAAATATTCTTTTACAATACTCCTGGCGAGATGTTCATCATCAATGATTATTACTTTCATCATAGCTGCGGTATAAGTATTGTAGTAATAAATATTTTTTCTTCTTTGCTGATGTGCAACAGATCATTTCGTGCAAATAACAAAAATAATCTTCGTTGTACAGATGATAATCCAAATCCTGTTCCCTTCAATGGTTGTGATGTTTCGGGGTCAAAAGGATTTTGAATCATAATTTTTAAATAATTATTTTCTATTACAGCCTGCAGTTTGATTAATACTTCGTCTGTTGTATCATATAGCCCGAACTTTATTGCATTTTCTACAAGCGGCTGCAGCAACAGCGATGGTAATTGTAATGGCAATGCTTCGGCTGTAGCAATTATTTGTGTTTGCAGGCGATGGCCAAAACGTACCTTTTCAATATCAAGATATAATCTAATGTTTTGCAGTTCTTCATCCAGCGTATTCCATTGCTGATCGTCTTTTTTTAATGTGCCCCGCAAAAAT
>Ga0079221_10000605_pt1 | contig 10433 bp, 7 predicted proteins | sample GAAS200_FD_75069 | JGI IMG/M metagenome (GOLD analysis project Ga0079221, IMG submission 75069) | Agricultural soil microbial communities from Georgia to study Nitrogen management - GA AS200 | ecosystem: Environmental > Terrestrial > Soil > Agricultural land | place: USA: Georgia | collected... | reverse complement strand
GCCCGACCAGGGGAAGTTCGTCATGCCGAGTTCCTCGCCCTGGTACACGTACGGCGTGCCGCGGTGCAGGTGCAGCAGCGTGCCGAGGGTCTTGGCCGACAGCGGGCTGCCGTCACCCCAGCGGGAGACGATCCGCGGCTGGTCGTGGTTGTCCCAGTAGAGGCTGTTCCAGCCGACGTCGGCGAGGCCGGCCTGCCAGCGGCCGAAGCGGGCCTTGAGGTCGCGCAGGTCTAGCGGGTGCATGTCCCACTTGGACGCGGTGTGGTCCAGCCCGACGTGCTCGAACTGGAACACCATGTCCACCTCGGCCCGGGCCGGGTCGGTGAACAGCCTGGCCTCGTCCACGGTCACCCCGGGCATCTCGCCGACCGAGAGCAGGTCGGGGTCGGTCAGCACGGCCTCGTGCATCTCGTGCAGGAACTCGTGGATCCGCGGGCCGTCGATGAAGTACGCCGACCCGTCGCCGTACGGGACGGTGCCGAGGGCGGGGCCGTCCGGCAGCGCGGTGTCCTTGGAGATCATGTTGATGACGTCCATCCGGAAGCCGTCCACGCCCCGGTCGAGCCACCAGCGCATCATCGCGTACACCGCCTGGCGCACCTCGGGGTTCTCCCAGTTGAGGTCGGGCTGCTTGCGGCTGAACAGGTGCAGGTAATACTCGCCGGTCCGCTCGTCGAGCTCCCAGGCCGGGCCGGTGAAGAACGAGGCCCAGTTGGTCGGCTCGGCCCCGGGCGCGCCGGGCCGCATCCCGGAGCGCGGCGGCCGCCACCAGTACCAGTCCCGGCGCGGGTTGTCCCGGGACGAGCGTGACTCGACGAACCACTGGTGCTGGTCCGAGGTGTGGTTGACGACCAGGTCCATGACCAGCTTGAGGCCGCGCCGGTGCAGGTTCGCCAGCAGCCGGTCGAGGTCGGCCAGGGTGCCGAAGCTCGGGTCGACGTCCTCGTAGTCGCTGATGTCGTAGCCGCCGTCGGCCCACGGCGAGCAGTAGACCGGGGACAGCCAGATCACGTCGACGCCGAGCTCGACCAGGTAGTCCAGCTTGGACTCGATCCCGGCCAGGTCGCCGATCCCGTCGCCGTTCGCGTCGGCGAAGCTGCGCGGGTAGATCTGGTAGACGACGGCGCTCTTCCACCACGGCTCGGCCACGCACAAAGACCCTAGGGCGTACGGCTCGACGGGCCGTATCCGGCCGGAATACCTCTGGTACGGAGGTGATTTACTTAGCTGTAGCTAAGCAACTTGGAAGGTCGCGCATGGCGTACAAGTGGATCGCCCTGTCCAATACCACGCTCGGCGTCCTGATCGCCACGGTGAACCAGTCGATCGTGATCATCTCGCTGCCGGCGATCTTCCGCGGCATCGGGCTGGACCCGCTGGCCCCGGGCAACACCAGCTACCTGCTGTGGATGCTGATGGGCTACCTGCTCGTCTCCGCGGTGCTTGTGGTCACGCTCGGCCGGTTCGGCGACATGCTCGGCCGGGTCCGCATCTACAACCTGGGCTTCCTGGTCTTCACGATCGCCGCGGTGCTGCTGTCGGTCGATCCCTTCCGCGGGGAGGCCGGCGCGCTCTGGCTCATCGTGTGGCGGGTCGTGCAGGGCGTCGGCGGAGCGATGCTGATGGCCAACTCGACCGCGATCCTCACCGACGCCTTCGGCGCGAACGAGCGGGGCATGGCGCTGGGGATAAATCAGGTCGCGGCGCTGGCCGGCTCGTTCATCGGGCTGGTCGCCGGCGGGCTGCTGTCCCAGTGGGACTGGCGCGCGGTGTTCCTGGTCAGCGTGCCGATCGGCATCGCCGGCACGATCTGGTCGTACGCCTCGCTGAAGGAGACCGCGCGCAGCCAGCGAGTGCGGATCGACTGGTGGGGAAACATCACGTTCGCAATCGGGCTGACCGCACTGCTCGCGGCCATCACGTACGGAATCCAGCCGTACGGGGGCCGGACCGAGGGGTGGACCAACCCGCTGGTGCTCGCCGGCCTGATCGGCGGCGCGCTGCTGCTCGTCGCGTTCGTGATCGTGGAGACCAAGGTCGCCGACCCGCTGTTCCACCTCGGGCTGTTCCGGATCCGGGCGTTCGCGGCGGGCAACGTCGCCGCGCTGCTGTCGTCCATCGCGCGCGGTGGCATGCAGTTCATGTTGATCATCTGGCTGCAGGGGATCTGGCTGCCGCTGCACGGCTACGCGTACGAGGAAACGCCGCTGTGGGCCGGCATCTACCTGCTGCCGCTGACGGCGGGCTTCCTCGCCGCCGGCCCGCTGTCCGGCCGGCTGTCCGACCGGCACGGCGCCCGGCTGCTGGCCACCGGTGGGTTGCTGCTCATCGCGGCGACGTTTCTCGGGCTGCTGCTGCTCCCGGTCGACTTCTCCTACTGGGCGTTCGCGGCGCTGGTCGCGCTGAACGGGATCGGTTCCGGGCTCTTCTCCGCGCCGAACACCTCGGCCGTCATGAGCAGCGTGCCGGCCGGCCAGCGCGGTGTCGCCTCCGGCATGCGGGCGACCGCGATGAACGCGGGCACGGTGCTGTCGATCGGCGTGTTCTTCTCGCTGCTCATCGCCGGGCTGGCGCGGTCGCTGCCCTCGGCGCTCGGCTCCGGCCTGGCCGCGGCCGGTGTGCCGGCCGACGCGGTCGCCCGGGCCACCGCGCTCCCGCCCGTCGGCAGCGTGTTCGCCGCGTTCCTCGGCGTGAACCCCATCCAGCAGTTGCTCGGTCCGGACGTGATAGCGAAGCTGCCCGCCGGCAAGGCGGCCGAGCTGACCGGCCAGTCGTTCTTCCCCGGGCTGATCTCCGGCCCGTTCCACTCCGGGCTCGTCGTGGTCTTCACCGCGGCGGTGGTGATGTCGGTGATCGCGGCCGCGGTCTCGCTCGCCCGCGGCGAGCGGTACGTGCACACCGACCAGGTGCCCGACCCGGAGGTGGCGGCCGCGTCCGTGCACTGAATTGCCCGGCTGTCCCGGCGCTGTGACCGAACCCGCAGCATTCGGGCCGCCGACTGCTTAGCATCGGCTAAGCGTCTCGCCCGCCCCGACGATCTCGGAGAAGCCCCGAATGCCGTACAAGTGGATCGCCCTGTCCAACACGACGCTGGGCATCCTGCTGGCCACGGTCAACCAGTCGATCGTGATCATCTCGCTGCCGGCGATCTTCCGCGGCATCGGGCTGGACCCGCTGGCCCCGGGCAACACCAGCTACCTGCTGTGGATGCTGATGGGCTACCTGCTGGTCTCCGCGGTGCTGGTGGTCACGCTCGGCCGGCTCGGCGACATGCTCGGTCGGGTCAAGATCTACAACCTCGGCTTCGTGGTGTTCACCGTTGCCTCGATCCTGCTGTCCGCGGTGCCGTTCACCGGCAGCGCCGGGGCGATCTGGCTGATCGGCTTCCGGATCGTGCAGGGCATCGGCGGCGCGATGCTGATGGCCAACTCGACCGCGATCCTCACCGACGCGTTCTCGGCGTCCGAGCGGGGGATGGCGCTGGGCATCAACCAGGTCGCCGCGCTGGCCGGCTCGTTCATCGGGCTGGTCGCCGGCGGGCTGCTGTCCGAGTGGCACTGGCGGTCGGTGTTCCTGGTCAGCGTGCCGCTCGGGATTCTCGGCACCGTATGGGCATACCGGTCGCTGCGCGAGGTCGTGGTCCGGCGCGTGGTCAGCATCGACTGGTGGGGCAACCTGACGTTCGCGGTCGGGCTGACCGCGATGCTCGCCGCCATCACCTACGGGATCCAGCCGTACGGGGGGCACACCGAGGGCTGGACCAACCCGTGGGTGCTGACCGGGCTGTTCGGCGGGTTCGCGCTGCTGGCGCTGTTCGTGTTCATCGAGTCGCGGGTGCGGAACCCGATGTTCTCGCTCGGCCTGTTCAAGATCCGCGCGTTCGCGACCGGCAACATCGCGACGCTGCTGTCCTCCATCGCCCGCGGTGGCATGCAGTTCATGTTGATCATATGGCTGCAGGGGATCTGGCTGCCGCTGCACGGCTACGACTTCGAGCAGACGCCGCTGTGGGCCGGCATCTACCTGCTGCCGCTGACGGTCGGCTTCCTCGCCGCCGGGCCGCTGTCCGGGCGGCTGTCCGACCGGCACGGCGCGCGGATCCTGTCCACGGCCGGGCTGCTGCTCGTGGCCGTCACGTTCCTCGGGCTGCTGCTGCTGCCGATCGACTTCACGTACTGGCAGTTCGCCGTGCTGATCGCGCTGAACGGCGCCGGGTCAGGACTGTTCGCGGCGCCGAACACCGCCTCGGTGATGAGCAGCGTGCCCGCCTCGGAGCGGGGTGCGGCCGCCGGCATGGGGTCGACGTTCATGACCGCCGGCACCGTGCTGTCGATCGGTGTGTTCTTCTCGCTGCTCATCGCCGGGCTGGCCAACTCGCTGCCGTCGACGCTCGGCTCCGGCCTGCAGGCGGCGGGGGTGCCGGCCGACGCGGCGCAGCGAGCAGCCGAACTGCCCCCGGTGGGCAGCGTGTTCGCCGCGTTCCTCGGCTTCAACCCGGTGCAGGCGTTGCTCGGGCCGCAGGTCATCGGCCGGCTGCCGGCCGACCAGGCCGCGCGGATCACCGGCCAGCAGTTCTTCCCGCAGCTGATCTCCGACCCCGTCCACTCCGGGCTGGTGGTCGTGTTCCTGGCCGCGGCCGGGCTGGCGGTGGTGGCGGCGGTCGCGTCGGCGCTGCGCGGGAGCCGGTATGTGCACGTGGACGAGGAGCCGGTGGTGGTGGACGACGGCGCCGTGGGCGAGGCGCCGGTGCCGCCGGTTGCCGCCGAGCCGGAGGACCCGCAGCGGTCGGCGGGTGCGTCGGTGTCCGCGCGGCTGGCACCCTGAACAGATGACCAGCTCCGGCGGTCCGGTCGTGGCCGCGTCGCTCCCGCAGGCCGGCACGTCCGGCGCCGGCGCGTCCGGTGCCGGCGCGTCCGGTGCCGGCGCGTCCGGTGTCGGCATGTCCGGTGTCGGCATGTCCGGTGTCGGCGCGTCCGGTGTCGGCGCGCCCGGTGTCGGCATGTCCGACGTCGGCGAGCCGGCCGCCGGCGCGTCCGGCGCCGGCATGTCCGACGTCGAGCTGGCCGGCCGGCTGCGGGTCGCGGTCGGGCTGCTGGTGCGCCGGCTGCGCCAGCGCGACCCCGGGCACCTGTCCCCGGCTCAGCTCTCCGCGCTGGTCACGGTGGAGGCGGCCGGTCCGATCCGGAACGGTGACCTGGCCGCGCGCGAGAACGTGGCCGCGCCGACGATGACCAGGATGATCGGCGCGATGGAGGAGGCCGGGCTGGTCAACCGCGGGCCGGACCCGTCCGACGCTCGCGGTTCGCTGGTGTCGCTGGCGCCGGGCGGGGCGGCGGCACTGCGGGCGCTGCGCCGGGAGCGCAACAATCTGCTCATCGAGAGGCTCGCGGCGTTGTCGCCGGAGCAGCGGGCCGCGCTGGAGGCCGCGCTGCCCGCGCTGGAGGCGCTGCGGGACGACTGATCCCGGCCGCCCTTCGGGCCGGACCAGCCGGCCCGGTCAGCCGGCGCGGACGATCTCGTCGATCGTGCCGGCCAGGTCGACGTCCTTGGCGGTGACGCCGCCGGCCGAGTGGGTGGCCAGGGTGAAGGTCAGCGTCCGCCAGCGGATGTCGATGTCCGGGTGGTGGTCGGCCGCCTCCGCCGCCTCGGCGACCCGGTCGACCACTGCGATCGCGGCGGGGAAGCTGGACAGCTCGGCGGTCCGGGTGATCCCGTCCGGACCGCCGCTCCACCCGTCGAGCTTCGCCAGCGCGGAGTCGATCGCAGCCTGATCCAGGAGCTCGCTCATGAGCCCATCCCACCACCCCGCCCACTCCGCCCACCGCCCGCCCCCGCCAGCGCACGCCCAGGCTCGGCCGGCTGGTGACCCTGTCCCCGTCGGGATCCTGCCCCGGCGCACCGCTCGGCCGTCGGTCGGCTGGTGGCGCCGTCGCCGCCGGGACTGCCCCGGGGCGCAAAGCTCGGCCCGTCGGTCGGCTGGTGGCGCCGTCTCCCGATCACTCGCGCGGCGGTCGGTCGGCTCGGGGCGGTGGGGTGGGAGGGTGGCGGTGTGCGCCTGGTGGTCGGAGCGGTGCTGCGGGACGCGGCCGGGCGCGTGCTGGCGGCGCGGCGGGAGCGGCCGGCGGGCTGGGAGCTGCCGGGCGGCAAGGTCGAGCCGGGCGAGACCGAGCCGGCCGCGCTCGTCCGCGAGCTGCGCGAGGAGCTCGGCGTCACCGTCGAGGTCGGCGAGCGCATCGGCCCGGACGTCCCGATAGACCCGGATTTCCTCCTGCGCGCGTGGACGGCCGCGCTCATCGACGGCGAGCCCGCCGCCCTCGAACACGCCGAGCTGCGCTGGCTGGCTCCCGACGAGCTCGACACCGTCCCCTGGCTCCCCGCCGACCGCCCGATCATCGCCTCGCTCGCCACCCACCGGCCCCGGGGATGACAGACCGGAGCGTCCGCTACGGCAGTGGCGACACCCCGCGCCGCAGAGGCAGGCGAGGGGTCGCGTGACCGACTCGGATCGTCGCCCTGTAACTCCTGTGGGCTCAGCCGGCGGCGTTGCCGGTGATGTGCCAGCCGGCCAGGTGCAGGCTCGGCGTCTGCACCAGCTCGCTCGCGGTGCGGACCGGCACCGCGCTGGCGTCCGAGCCGACCGCGAGGATCGCCCCGGGCGCGAGCGCCTTCGGGTACGACTGGGTGAACCGCAGCGTGCTCACCGGCGCCGCGACCTCGCCGTCCTCGATCAGCCAGACCCCGTTGCGGGTCAGCCCGGTGATGACGACCGTACGCGGGTCGAGGATCCGGGTGTACCAGAAGTCGCTGACCAGCAGCCCCCGCCGCATCGTCGCGGCGAGATCGGCCGAGGACCCGCCGTCGCCGGCACCGACCCGCGGCTGGTCCGGCACCGCGCCCCACCGCTCGCCGCCTTCGACCGCATGACCCGTCGACGCCGCCCCGGCCGCCGCCGCGGTCCGCCGGTCGTGCGCGATCGCGGCGCTCACCCCGTCCACCACCAGGTCGAGCCGCTGCCGCGGCGTGCCCTCGGCGTCGTACGGCAGCGCGGTGGACAGCTCGTCCAGCGGCCCGTCCCAGATCCGCAGCGCGGCGTCGAACTGCTGCTCGCCGAGCCGGACGAACGACCGCCCCTCGCCGACCGGCCGGCCGTTGAACCCGTGCACGAGCAGGAAGCGCAGGATGTCGGCCACGCACGCCGGCTCCAGCACGACCTCGTAGTCGCCGGGCGGGAGGTCGACCGGGGACGCGCCCGCCCTGGCCTTGGCCGCCGCGATCCGGCCGAGCCCGGCGCCACCGACCTCCCCGAGGCGGACCGAGCCCTGCCGGCCGACGCCGTCCGCGCCGGGCACCCGGGCGATCCCGTCGGCCGCCGCGCCGGTGGCCCGGCCGGACACGGTCTGCCCGGCGGTGTTCGCGTACACGGACTCGGTCCGCATCGACTCGACGTAGCCGGCCGTCTCCAGCCCGCCGGCCGCCGCGACGAACTCGCGCACGACCGCGCCGCGCTGGTCCGGGGTCGCGTCCGCGGTCGCGTCGTCCCAGTTGCCGGCGCCGGCGAGCGGGGCCGGCGGCGCCAGGCCGGGGAACGCGGCGTCCGGCCGGCGCACCCTGGCCGCGGCGACCGCCGACTCCACGGCCGCGAGCAGTGAGTCAGCGTCGGCGCGATCGGTGCTGACCGCGGCCCAGGAGCCGTCGACGACCACCCGCAGCCGGATCCGCTCGCTGGTGTCGACGACGTTCTGGTGCACGAACGAGCGGGCGAACCTGGTCAGCCCGCGCACGGTCGAGCTGACCGTGACCTCGGCCTGCGCGGACGGTCCGGCCACCGACCGGGCCAGGTCGAGCACCCGCGCCGCGAGCTGTTCGCGAGCGTGCTCGGTCATCTCGCGCCCCCCGGACGAACCGGGCCTCGCGCCCCGGCGGGCTCAGCTCTGGTCCCGGCCCGCTCGCCCTGCCGGCCCTCGGGCCCGCTCATCCGCGCACCCCCACCCGCACGCCCTGGAACCGGGCCGGGACCGACGGGTGACCGGTGTGGCCGACCTGCGAGGGCTGGCCCTTGCCGCAGTTGGGCGTGCCCCAGAACGTCCACTCCGACCGGTTGCCGATCATGTCCATCGACCCCCAGAACCGCGGGCTGATCCCGGTGTACGTGGGGTTGCGCAGCATCCGCCCGCGCTGCCCGTTGCGGATCTCCCAGCCGACCTCGCAGCCGAACTGGAAGTTCAGCCGGCGGTCGTCGATCGACCAGGACCGGTTGGTGTCCATGAGGATCCCGTCGTCGGTGGCCGCGATCATCTCCGCCAGCGACGACTCACCCGGCAGCAGCCCGACGTTGGTCATCCGCACCATCGGCAGCCGGGCCCAGCCGTCGGCCCTGACCATCCCGCCGTACGAGAGACCGGCCACCGAGGCCGAGTCGCGTCCGGACAGCACTCCGGTCCAGATCCCGTCCCGGACGATGTCCTGCGGCGCCGCCGGCGTGCCCTCGTCGTCGTACCCGAACGAGCCGAGAGCGCCGGGGAGCGTCGCGTCCGCGGTGATCGTCATGAGGTCGGAGCCGAACCGCAGCTGGCCGAGCTCGGCGAGGTCAAGCCAGGACGTCCCGGCGTACGCGGCCTCCCAGCCGAGGATCCGGTCCAGCTCGGTGGCGTGCCCGACCGACTCGTGGATCTGCAGTGCCATCTGCTCGCTGCCGAGGACGAGCGTGGTCTCGCCGGCCGGGCATTCCGGCGCGACCAGCAGGGCCTGCGCCTCCTCGGCGATGCGGGCCGCGTGCCCGGGCAGATCGAGCTCGCGGACCAGCTCCCAGCCGCGGGTGCCGTACTGCCCGCGGATCCCCGGGTATGACCGGCGTTGGGTCTCGCCCGCGCCGATCGCGGTCGCGCTCATCGCCGCGCCACACTCCCGCACCCGCTGGTCGATCCGCGCTCCCTCGCTGGACACGAACCACTTCGCGGTGTCCCAGACCTGGTAGGACGCCTCGGCGAGGGACGCACCGGCCGCCCGCATGGTCGCGGTGACGCCGGCGACCAGGTCGCCCTTCTCGGTGAGCGGGACCGAGAGCGGGTCCTCCTCGCACGGGCTCGCCCAGCTGTCCCGCCGTACCTCGATCGGCACCAGGGACACGTCCGGCCCCGGCACCTGCGCCGACGCCCGGGCGACCGCGACTGCCCTCTCGCCGGCCCGGCGCGCCTCGGCGTCGGTCGGGTCCGGCACCGCCACGAATCCCCACGACGACCCGACCAGGGCCCGCACCCCGACGCCGACCGACTCGCGCTGTGACAGGTCCTCGACGTCACCGTTGCGGGCGGACATCGACTCGTTGCGCTGGTGCATGGCGCGGGCGTCCGCATACCGGGCGCCGGCCGCGAGCGCCGCTTCCACGGCTGCCGATGCCACGTCGAACATGGTTAGCAACCCTAACGGCCTTGATCGCGGCGCCGTCAACCGGCCGATCCGGTGAGGCGCACGACGCGGCCGGTCCGCGCGCTCTCGAACGCCGCCTCGACGACCCGCAGCGCCTGGATGCCGTCGTCCAGGGTGACCGGCGGGTGGGTGCCGTCGCGCACGCTGGCAGCCACGGCGGCGTAGAAGCCGGCGTAGTTGCCCGGCTCGGTCGGCACCGGTCGCGACTGCTCGCCCGCCCGCACCGTGCCCCACGCGTCCGGCGGATCGGCACCGAACCCGGGCTCGCCCGGTCGCATCCCGTCCTGGAGTTGGGCCGCCTGCACGTCCAGCCCGTGCTTGACGTAGGCCGCGCTCGAGCCGAGCACGCGCAGCCGCGGCCCGCGGTCGGCGGCCACGTGGCTGGCCCACAGGTGCGAGCGAACCCCGGACGCGTGGGTGAGCGCGAGGAAGTCGTCGTCGTCGACCTCCCGGTGCGGCTGGCGTGTCCCGATCTCGGCGTAGACCGCGACCACCGGGCCGAACAGGGCGAGCGCCTGGTCGATCAGGTGCGTGCCGAGGTCGAACAGCACGCCACCGGCCTCGTCGGGTCCGGGCTGCTCGCGGCGCGCGCCCGGGCGAGGCGTCGGCCGCCAGCGCTCGAACCGGGACTCGTAGCGCAGGACCTCACCCAACTCGCCCGCATCCAGCAGCCTGCGCACGGTCAGGAAGTCGCCGTCCCAGCGGCGGTTGTGGTAGGGCACGACCGGCACGCCGGCGGCGCGGGCGGCCGCGGCGAGGCGTTCGGCGGCCTCGACACTCGGTGCCACCGGCTTGTCGATCACCACCGGCAGTCCCGCCGCGATCGCCGCGAGCCCGAGCGGCACGTGCGCCCGATTGTGGGCCGCGACCACGACCAGCTCGTGGTCGCCGGCCCGCTCCCACAGCGCCTGCGCCGTCGGAAGGATCTCGACGGCGGGATGGCGCGCTCGGGCCGCCTGCGCGCGCTCGGCGTTCGAGGTGACCACCGTGGCCAGGTGCAGCCCCGG
>Ga0079221_10000604_pt1 | contig 10434 bp, 9 predicted proteins | sample GAAS200_FD_75069 | JGI IMG/M metagenome (GOLD analysis project Ga0079221, IMG submission 75069) | Agricultural soil microbial communities from Georgia to study Nitrogen management - GA AS200 | ecosystem: Environmental > Terrestrial > Soil > Agricultural land | place: USA: Georgia | collected... | reverse complement strand
CGCCGATTGACTCAAGGCGAGCTTCCGGCCCGCCTTGGTGAAGCTTCCGGCTTCGGCGACCGCCTGGAACACCGGTAACCGGTCCCATTGGACGGTGCTATCGCCATTGCTCGGGGCGCGCTTGCGCTTTGGAGCAGGATCGTACATGCCCGCTGAGAGGCCCTCCTCATTTCGATGGTATCACAAGCATAGGAGACTCCGATCAGGCCCGCTCCTGAGCATGGAGAACGAGCGCCCGGGCGGAGAGACGATTCCGGCCGGGATGAGCCGGCCTACGTACCGGGTCTTACCTTCACGGCCTTGAAGCTGCCGAAGCTGTCGGCCACGATGTCGAATGCCACCCGCTGCCCTTGCAGGAGCTCGCTGAAACCGCTCTCCGCCAGCGCCGACTTGTGCACGTAGATGTCCTGGCCGCTGCGATCATCGGTGATGTAGCCGCCGAAAGGAGTTTGCTTGGCGTTGTATTTTTTCACCTGTCCCGTTGTTGCGCCGGGAGAGATGCCGCGCGAGGCGGCCTTGTCCATGACTGGCTTGTCAGTGATCACCTGCATGCCCGATTTCTTTTCGAAGGCCTCCCAGATCTGCAACGCCACTTCGAGCGCGGGTCGTTCCGACGTATCGATATCCAGCGCGGGAGTGATCAGCGGCGTCGACGATCCATAGAGCTTGGCGCGAAGGTCCGCGTCTTCCTTATCGCGCTCAGTTACGCCTTCACCAAGCTGTCGCGTGCGCCCGCCCCCGGTCTCCTTGCGCCGCGCCCATCGGGATCCCCGCACGGAGTCATCGGCGTGGAGGTGCACGAAGAACACGTTCTGCTGGTTCTTCAGCACAGCATCCATGAAGGCGCTTTCGAAGATCATGAGCTTTTCGTCTCTTTCCGCCATCCGCTGGGTCTCGGCGTCGAGCTCGCGATGAAAGCTCTCAGGAAGGCCGGCTGCCGTGGGCGTCCTGGTCAGCTTTGCCTGCGTCGTCGCCGGCTCGCCTCGGTTCGTCAGCTTGAATCCCGTAATGCGCGAGAGTTCCTGCGCAACTTCGGTCTTCAATGAACACGTCTTGCCGTAGATCGCGATGATGTTTTCCATGACGGGTACCTTGTAGGGCGTCGCATTTCCCGGGTAACGCTAGTGCTGACTCCCTCTTCGTTATGATTCCTTCGCCGCCGCGACGATCGCGTCAGGGTCCGGCGGATTTGTCCGGCTGGGCAGCATGCCGCCGAGCACGCCCCTTTTCCTGGCAGCCAGCATCCCCTTTTGCGAGTTGGCCAGGCGACCGAGGGGAGTAGCGCAGGAATGGATCAAGCGCATCACCGGTACGTAGGCGATGAAGAGACACGCTGCGATCACGTGGACGACCCAGAGCGGTTGGTAGAGTGCGGGGCGCGAGAGTCCGCTTCGCGCGAGAACCCAGGCGATCCCGAATCCGACGTAGGTGGCGGTGCGGGCTGGATTGTCCGGTGAAGATGCGATGCGCAATCCTTCGATGACGAAACCCGTGGCGGCGACGAACAGCAGGAAAAGCGTCGTTGGCGTATCGCTGTACTTGCGCTCGGGGCGCCCGTTGACCACTGCGCGCCAGGCGAGCGCCAGCACGCAGCCGAGCACGATCATGACACCGGTAACGTCGTAAGCCCAGGCGAACGCCAGGCGGACGGGGTTCCCGGGCTCCCGCCAGACGTCGCGCCAGCCGAATGCCGGAAAGCCGTCCCGAAGAACCACCGCGATCAGCTCGGTCACGAACATCGCGACAAATCCCCAGAAGATCAACGCATGACGCAGCCAGCGTGTCTTGCTTGTGCGGAACAGCGAGCGATGCAGAACGACCTCGTCGACGAGGCTGCGCCGCATCGCGGCAGGATCGCTCCGATCGCGACCGATGTACTTGCGGTAGCGCCGCCACGTCGGAAGATTGTTCTTGACGATCTTGCGGTACAGTCCGACGTCCAGCACGATCAGAGCCGCGAGCACGCATGGGCCGAAGAGCATCCAGTGCCATTCGATGCGCCCGCCAAGAGCCTCGTGCGCGTAATAGCCGGAGAGCGCGGACAGGCAGAGTACATAGGCGATGGCGCCTGTGACGAACGCGAGCGCGAACGCACGCTGCATGCTCGCCGTCTGGCCGAACCGGCTCAGCACGAACAGCGCGAACAGCAGCGTGCCCGCGAAAATCAGGATGCCGGAGACGATGAATAGCGCGTAGCCCCAGGCCGCCGACAACGCGCCGCCGAGTCCGGCGACGACCAGCACGGCCCCGCTCGCGAGCGTGACGGCGCGCCACGGTAGCCGCAGCCCTCTCGCGACGTCCTGGTGCGATGCTTCCGCCATCCGAGGCTTTGGCTCTGGACCGAGGGCGGCTCCGGAGCTCCGCTCAGCCGGCCTTGGCCTTGAGCGCTTCGCGCTCGGCATCGATCTGCAACATGCTCGCATGCAGCGCCGGATCCCCGCCCTTGATCTCCCTGTACTTGACGATGCAGGCGCGCGCCTTGTCGACGGCGATGAGCGCATCCGCCGCATAGGCGTCCGCACCGATCTTGTCGCACCAGGCCTGACTGATCGGTGCGCCGCCCACGAAGACCTTGACGGCCTCTCGAAGGCCTTCCGCCTTGATGAGCTTGAGCGTCTCCCACTGCATGTTCATCGTCGTGGTCAGCAGCGCGGAGAAACCGACGATCTGCGGCTTGTGCTGGCGGATGGCGCTTATGAAGTCTTCGGGCGGGACGGTCACGCCGAGGTCGATCACGGTGAAGCCGGCGGCTTCGAGCATCATGCCGACGATCTTCTTGCCGATGTCGTGCAAGTCGCCCTGGACGGTGCCCACCACCACAGTCCCGATTTCCTCGGTCTTCTCGGCGATGATCAGCGGCTTGAGCTTCCCGAGCGCGGCGTGCATGCACTTGGCCGACATCATCACTTCGGGAAGGAAGTACTCGTCCATCTTGAATCGACGCCCCACCTCCGCGATGCCGGAGGCCATCGGACCGGCAATGAGCGTCCTCGCGGACACATCCTTCGCCAGAGCCGGCTCGATGAGGCTCACCGTGGTCGTATGCTCGCCATCGATGATGTTCCACTCGATCTTGTGGAACAGCTCCTTGATCTCTGCCGGGGCATCCGACCAGCGGTCCGTGCCGCGAGACTCGTCGATGTCGTACTTGAGATCCTCGAGATCCTGTTCCTTATCGGTGTTGATCGCCAGAGGCATAGACCACTTTCTCAGTTTGTACTATTGACGCTGCCGCAATCATCGGAGTTCGACGCGGTCGGCGTCATTTGGTCGCGACATCCTCGGTCTTGCGGCGTCGCGGGGGTTTTTCCGACCACGGCTCGTAGCCTTCCCCGGTATCCGCACCCGGCGGCGGCGCATCAGGCAGCGGATAGACGCCATATTCGTGCGCCTCGTCGATCATCGCCAGCACGTTTTCGGTCGGTACGTCGTGCTCGAGACGATGCGAGGAGCTCAGCAGATAGCCACCGCCCTTCGCCATCTCCCAGATTCTGGCGCGGACCTCCGCGCGGACATCTTCCATCTTGCCCCACGGAAGCGTCTCCTGAACATCGATGCCCCCATAGAAGAACATCTCCCTTCCGAGCAGTCGCTTTTTCGCCGCGGGATTGGAGTGCCGGGCGACTTTGGGAGGCAGGCTGTCATAACCGTCGACGCCGCAATCCATCAGGCCCCGCATGAACGGCTCGGCAATCGCGCCGCAACTGTGAAACTGGATCTTCCCGTTCGGATTCTTCTTCAGGAACATCTCCTTGGTTGCCCGAATGGCACGCATGTAGTGCGGCTTCAGCTGCGTCTCGAACATCTTCAGCGAAAGGAACGCGGTCTTTTCGCTGGCGAGATCCTCCGGACTCACCCGGATCCAGTCGAGGTACTCCCCGCACTGTTCGATCATTGCTTTGTTGAACTCGATCTCGATGTCCACCAGCTTCGTCAGCATCGCGTCGAGAAACTCGGGCGATTCTATGAAATCGGAGAAGATCTTCGCGTAGCCGACCATGTACTTGGCTTGCTCGAACAGGCCACCGCGACCAGCCTGGCCCATCAGGGCAAAGGGCGTGTTTTCACGCACGTGCTTGCAATACTCGCGCAGCGTCATCCCGGGAATCGGAGCATCGCACCAGCATGCCTCGTCCCACGGATCAGGCCAGGGGAAGGCCTCGAGCATCTTCAGTCCTTCCTCCAGTGGAGCGCTCGTCGCATGAAAGAGCGGGTAGCCGATCATTTCGTAATAGCCGCCCTGCTCATGCGGCGTCCACTTGCGGACCACGCCCCATTCGTCGACGTTGATTTCTGCGTTCGGTGGAGGGATGCCCATGTCGAACGGCACCTCCTCGAATTTGATGCTGCGAAAACCGGGAGAGCCGCCAGGAGGTCCCATGGAAATGCGCAGAAAGTCGAGATCCAGCTTCTCGGCCACCTCGATCTCGAAGCTGACGTCGGTTGTCCAGGTGGTCGAGCCCGTGCGGTAGTCGCGCGCATCGGCCTTGTAGTCCATGCCCAGTGCTTTGCGGAGATTCTGGTAGCCCTCGATCGTTCCCCACAGTCCGATGGGCACGCGGTCGGGTTCCCGCAGCTGCAGGGCGTCGAGCACGCGCTTGCGCTGCGGCGGTATTGCCTTGCCGATGATTGCAGCCATGCTTACCTCGCGAAACGGTTCATAGCCTGAAGTACGATTTCGATGCCACGGGCGAAGCGAAGCAGCAGCGCTGCACGAGCCGTCCCGTCGTCAATCTACCGTGTCGCCGTTGCCCGTAGGCCATGACAAATGCGGGGCCGTCATGCGGCAGACGCATATCACGTCCCATGCGGACAGGCGGCCGGCGATCGGCCGCCTTCGAGCGCTCGCCCTATTTCCCCCAGGGCGGTACGAATTCCTGGAACTTGCCATCCTTGTACACGACGTACGACATATCCTTCACCAGGAAATGCTCGGGGGCATTGCCGTGACCGATAGTGATATCGGGTACGACGCTGTCCTTCCAGCCTTTGATGCTTTCCAGCGTGTCGACCAGTCGCTCGCGCGTCAGGTTATCTTTGCCCATTCGTTTCATGGCCTCGGTAAATACCTGCGCCGACGCGAATCCCCACAAGTGGATGGGATCGGGGTCCTCCTGCGGATAGTACTTCTTGAGAATCTGCTTCGCCTGCTGGATCTGCGGGGCCGGCGAGTCGAAGTCACGGAAGATCGTCGTGAAGTAGATCCCCTCGACGGCTTCCTTTCCCGCGAGCTCCGGAACCTTGGGGCTCTTGCCGAAGAACACGTTCACGACCGGCACGTTCCAGCCAAGCTTCTTGCGCTCCGTGTAGAACTTCGCGGCCGGCTCGGGTGCGCACGAGCAGATGACGGCATCCGGCTTGGCGTCCTTCATGGCGACTACCTGCGCGCTCACGTCGATTTCCTTCGGCGTGTAGCCTTGCGTCGAAACGAGCTTCACGCCGTACTGGTCGAGGACAGAATTGATCCCCTCCAGATGGGTCTTGCCCGACGGATCGTTCTGGTAGAGCACGGCGATCGTCTTGGCCTTGAACACCTCTTTCGCGAAGCGAACGAGCTGCTGGCCTTCGGTCTTGTAGCTGGGATAGAGCGGGAACACCCACTTGCTCGGGAAGTCCAGCACTTTCGCCGCACCCGTGCCCGGCCCGATGAGCGGCACGTTCTGCGACGCGACATAGTCGACCACCGCCGCCGTGGGCGCCGAACCCAGCGGCGCGACAATGGCGAAGCACTTGTCGCGCTCGATGAAGCGCTTCACCACGCTGGTGGTCACGGCAGGATCGTACTTGTCGTCAACCATCACGAAATTCACTTTGCGACCGTTGATGCCGCCATTGTCATTGACGTAGTGGAACCACGCGTCCGCGCCCTTGCCCATCCGAAAGTAGCTCGACTCGTTGCCGGTCATGGGCTGATACGCGCAGGCGAGGATCTCCGTCGCGGTAATGCCTTCCTGCGCGTGCACGGCAACGCACCCTACGCCAAAGCCTGCGGCGATCGATACGGCACCAACTGCTTTAAGCAACGTCTTCATCGCACTCTCCTTCGGTATCCGAACAACACTGGAATCGGAAATAGCTCCCCTTCTGTACGCCTGCCAGGTCAATTACATTCGCACGGCCGGAGCTTCCTGCCTTCCGCCGTCATTCGCATGAGCCCCCATGTAGGACTCCATGATCTTTTCGTCGCGCCGGAGCTCACCCGACGTCCCTGCGCAGGCGACCTTGCCAACCTGCAGGACGTACGCGCGAGACGTGTTGTTGAGTGCCACATGCGCGTTCTGCTCGACGATCAGCATGGTTGCCCCCTGCTCCCTGTTGATACGCCGCAGACTGGCGAAGATTTCGGCGACGATGAGAGGCGCGAGCCCGAGCGAGGGCTCGTCGAGCAGCAGCAACCGGGGGCGCGCCATGAGTCCGCGGCCGATGGCCAGCATCTGCTGTTCTCCACCGCTCAGCGAGCCGCCTAGCTGCTTGTACCGTTCCTTGAGGCGCGGGAAGATGCCGAAGACCATCTCGAGATCGCGCTCGACCTCTCCGCGATCGGTGCGCGTGTACGCGCCCATGCGGAGGTTTTCGCCAACCGCAAGGTCCTTGAAGATGCGCCGTCCCTCGGGGACGTGGGCAATGCCCAGACGTACGATGGCGTTTGGCGATCGACCTGCGAGCGACATACCGTCGTACTCTATCCGTCCGGCGCTCGGCTTCACCATCCCGGAAATCGCCTTAAGGGTCGTCGACTTGCCGGCTCCGTTGGCGCCCAGCAGTGCCACCATCGAACCCTGGCCCACTTCGATCGATACGCCGCGCACGGCGCGTACCGCACCGTAGCTGACTTCGACCCCCTGCAGCCGGAGCAGGCTCATGCTGTGACCTCCTCGCCCAGGTAGGCGCTGATGACTTCCGGATTCGTGCGGACCTGAGCCGGCGTCCCATGCGCGAGATTCGCGCCGAAGTTCATGACATAGATGTAATCGCATACGCTCATCACCATCGTCATGTCATGCTCGACGAGCAGAATGGTCACCCCCAGCTCCTTGTTGATCCGCTGGACGATTCGGCAGAGATCTGCGGTTTCCTCGTCGTTGCAGCCGGCCACGGGCTCGTCGAGGAGAATGATCTCGGGGCGCGAAGCCAGTGCGCGCGCGAGTTCGACCCGCTTCTGCAATCCATAGGGAAGGTTCTTGGCGGCGTTGTCGAGCTCGTCGGACAGGTGCAGCATCTCTGCGATGTCCGCCGCGCGCCGCACCAGCTCGCGCTCCCTCCGCCGAGCGTACGGCAGAGAATACATATGGCTGAACGGATCTCCGACCAGTCGATGCGCTCCGATAAGAATATTGTCCAGCGTGGACTGCTCGGCAAAGAGGTTGATGTTCTGGAAGGTCCGCGCCATGCCGATCGAGACCATCTCGTGCGGTTTCTTGCGCCGGATGGAGCGCTCGTCGTAGAAGAGATCTCCCGCATCGGGGTCCTGGAAGCGGCTCAGGACGTTGAATAGCGTGGTCTTGCCGGCGCCGTTTGGCCCGATCAGGCCGACGATCCTGCCGCGCTCGACTTCCAGGCTCACGGCGTCGCAGGCGATGAGGCCGCCGAAACGCACCGTGATGTCCTGACAGCGCAGATGCGGGATCATGGCATGCTGCTCAGCGGTTGGCGGGAACGGCTCTCGACACGACCGGCGTTGCTGCCTGGCCGATCTCGGTCAGTCTGCGTCGGCGCCAGGCGCGAAGAGGACGCGCAAGGACCGCGCAGATGCCCGCGGGCGCGAACAGCAGCACGACGATGAGCACGACCCCCTTCAGGATCGACGCGAAGTCCGCGAGCTGGTCAAGAAAAAACGGTAGCATGACCACGAAGACGCCGCCGACGAACGGCCCCATCATCATCGAAGAACCGCCGACCACCACCGCGACTAGGATGTCGACCGAATACCAGATATCCGCGTACACCTCGGCGGAGACGTAGTGGATCACCAGACCATTGAGCGCACCGGCGACCCCCGTGATGCAGGCACTTACCGAAAAGGCAATCGTTCGATAGAGCAGACGATTCACCCCGCTGCTCTCGGCGGCCTTCTCCGAATCGCGCAGCGCGCGGAGCGCCCGACCGACTCCGGAACGCAGCAGGCTGTAGAGGAAGAGGGTGATCAGAGCCAGGATCATGACGGCGACGTAGTAGAAGCCGATGTCACCGATCTTCATTCCCAGGAGGTGATTGACCGACGGCAGTGAAATGCCGTCCCGGCCTTCGAACAGTGGCACATTGGTGACGATCGTGCCGACGAAGAACGCGAAGCCCAGCGTCCCGATCGCCATGAAAGGCCCGGCAAGTCGGAGGAAGACCAACCCGAGCAGCATGCCAATGAAAGCGGCGGTCACCCCGCCACCGACGATCGCCACCAGCATGTCGACGCCGAAGTGTTTGGTCAGCAGTGCAGCCGTATAGGCGCCGATGGCCAGGAATCCGCCGTGGCCGACCGTGACGAGCCCCGTATAGCCCACCAACAGCGCCACGCCCTGAGCGGCGATGACGTAGATGATCACCAGCGCCGCCTGCGCCGCCATCCAGCCTTCGGCGCCAGGCACGTGCGGCAACAGAAGCAAGACCACGAACACCGCCACCACCATGGTGACGTTCTGGCGGTGAAACCGCTGCTTGAGCTCCGCAACCGCTTCCCGGCTGGCGAGGGGAGCCGAGGAGTGTTCCCGGACGGTGGAACCGATCATCGAGTGATTCCGGCCGCGCGCAAGCTCATACCTCCCTGCGCTTCTGGATGCCGAACAGCCCTTTGGGACGCAACGCGAGCAGGGCTACGATCATGACGAAGGCGGTGGCCGTCTTGTATTGCGAGCCGAGGTAACCCCCAGCCAGATTCTCGGTCACACCGATCATCAGCGAGCCGAGCACGGCTCCAGGTATGGAATAGAGTCCCCCGAAAACGGCGGCCACGTACCCTTTGATCAACACCTGATCCATCATTTGCGGTCCGACGTAGAGAATTGGCGCCGTCAAGATACCCGCGAATGCGGCCAGAAACCCCGAAAGGCCCCAGGTCAGCGTAACGATGAACCGTACCGGGATACCCATCAGTCTGGCGGTTTCCGGATCGTCCGTCACCGCTCGCATGGCGATGCCCTGCTTGGTGAACCGGAAGAACAGGAACAACACGAGCCCGATGCCGGCCGCCCATGCCATGTTGATCAGGTGACCCTGGCTGACGATCGTCCCGAAGAGCTGGACAGGCGTGGGATCGAAGGTGACGGCGAATGCCTTGGTGTCGCGGCCCCAAAGCCAGCCCGCGAGCCCGTGCAGGATGTAATACACGCCCAGCGTCGCCGTGAACAACGTCAGCCAGTCCGAATTCGCGATCGGCCGCATCACCAGGCGCTCGACGAGCACACCCAGCATGGTGATGCCGGCGACGGTAAGCGCCAGCGCGAAGTAATAGTTGAATCCGAACTGCTTGAGAAGGATCAGAGCGATGAACGCGCCAATCATCGAGAAGTCGCCTTGGGCGAGATTGATGGTGCGCGTATTGCGGAAAACGACTACGACAGCCACGGCCGTCAGAGCGTAGAGGCTGCCCGTCGCGAGCCCACTCATGACCTGCTGGCCAAACATCCACTCCTCCAGAGGTTGTCCGGGCTGCTCCCATGCGGCAGGGTGTGCCCTGCCTGCGAGCTCGAACGCGGCGGTCTCCGCCCGTTACCTGATTACGTCACTTCGCACGGGAGCTTAACCCTGCGGTGCGCTCTACTATTTGTTATTTTCCATGCAGCGCAGACATACCCAGCATGCTCCAACCGCATAACTCTTCCGCCTCGATCAAAGAATGGCTTCCGCATCGGCGCTTCGCGATTGGGAGCCTTCGGCAATCGCGACGTCCCACGCCGCCAGAAAAACACGCCGCCCGTGAATGAGCCCGACCTCGTCGATGTAACGAGCCTCCTGGGCCCGGCGAGCCGACAAGACCGGATCCGTGAGGAGCAAAGGCGTCAGGCTCTGGTTGATGACCCACGCGTAGGGCTCAATCGAGGCTCGGCGCAGGTCCGCTTGCAGCGACGCGGCCTCATGGACCGGCGTCGCCTCTGCCAGGGTGCAGAGAATGATGCGCGTGAACTCGGGATCACGAAGGCGCGGCAGGAGCGCCCGCACTGCGTCCGTGACGCTCTTTGCCTGGCGCATGACCTCCCGGTGGTACGACTGTGCCGCATCGAGCAGCAGAACTGTATGCCCGGTCGGCGCCGTGTCGACGACGACGACACGGTCCGCTGCCTGCTCCAACGCGCGTGCGAACGCCTGGAACACGGCGATCTCTTCGGTACAGGGCGAGCTCAGATCTTCCTCCAGCAGTGCCCGTCCGGCGCTGTCCAGCTTCGCGCCCGTCGTCGCCATCACTTCCGCCCGATAGCGCGCCACCTCCACGACCGGATCGAT
>Ga0079221_10000599_pt1 | contig 10449 bp, 11 predicted proteins | sample GAAS200_FD_75069 | JGI IMG/M metagenome (GOLD analysis project Ga0079221, IMG submission 75069) | Agricultural soil microbial communities from Georgia to study Nitrogen management - GA AS200 | ecosystem: Environmental > Terrestrial > Soil > Agricultural land | place: USA: Georgia | collected... | reverse complement strand
GAGACGTGGCCGAAAGATACCGACGCGTGGAAGTACGGCGGCGCGACGGTGTGGCAGACACCCGCGCTGGATCCGGAGCTGGGACTGCTCTACTTCACGACGGGAAATCCAGGGCCGGATTTCAACGGCAGGATCCGGCCGGGAGATAACTTGTTCGCGAACTCGATGGTGGCGATCGAAGCGAAGACGGGGAAATATCGCTGGCACTTCCAGCAGATTCACCACGATTTGTGGGATTACGACGGGCCGAACCCGGTGATGCTTTTTGACGTGATGGCGGGCGGCAGGATGCGTAAGGCGGCGGCCGAGGCGAACAAGGCCGGCTGGGTGTACATCGTGGATCGCACCAACGGAAAACCGCTCATCGGCATCGACGAAAAACCGGTGGCGCAAGAGCCGCGGCAATTCACGTCGGCGACGCAACCGATTCCGCGCGGCGACGCGTTTGTGCCGCAGACGATTGACGTGGCGCCGGAAGGCTACACGCTGGTGAATCAAGGGCGGGTTTTCACGCCGTTCTGGGGCGAGGGAGTGGTCGCCAAGCCTTCCCCGCGCGGCGGCGCGAACTGGCCGCCCAGTTCCTACGATCCGAACACAAATTATTACTACGTGTGCGCGAGCGACGCCCCGGCTCTCTTTAAAGGCGGCGAAGAGGACGAAAAATTCCCGCAATCGGGGCAAAGATATCTGGGAAGCGCCTTTGGCGGTATGCCGCTGCCGGCCAACGGAATTTTTGCGGCGCTGGATATGAAGACCAACCGGCTGGTGTGGCAGCAGAGGTGGAAGGACAACTGCTACAGCGGGTCGGTAACGACGGCGGGCGGCCTTACCTTTGTGGGTCGCAACGACGGGCGCATGACCGCGCTGAATTCGGCAAACGGGCAGCGGCTGTGGGAATTCCAGACCGGCGCGGGGGTGAATGCTCCGGCCAGCGTTTTCGAATACCAAGGCGACGAATACGTGGCGGTGTACTCGGGCGGGAGTCTTTTTGCCGGAGCGCCGCGAGGCGACAGCGTTTTCCTTTTTTCGCTGAAGGGCAACTTGACGGAGATTTCATCGCAGGCGCCGGCGGCGGCTCCGGCCGAGCGGCGCTAGCGCGGAGGTAGTCTCGAGACCGCGAAATGAACTTGTGATCCCGAGCAGCAATTTGGAGGGATACTGTGCGAAATAAGGCCACAGCATTACCGGTAATGACCCTGATCCTGGCGATCAGTTCCCTTCCCTTGTTTGCGCATCACGGAAATGCGGCCTACGACGTCTCCAAAACGATTACGGTGAAGGGCGTGGTGACGGAATGGTTCTGGGCCAATCCGCATTGCCTGCTGAAGATCGACTCGAAAGACGAAAAAGGCGAAATACAGCACTGGGTGATGGAGGCCAACAACGTGCCGTCCATGAGCAAAGTGGGATGGACGAAGAGCTCGTTCAAGCCCGGAGATGAAGTGACCGTCACGATGACCCCGCCCAAGAATGGCAGCCCTGTGGGCCGCATCATCGCCGGCGGCAATAACACCATCGTGCTGAACGGCAAGCCATTCCGGCCGGTCGCCGGCGATAATTCCGCCGATTCCGAGAGCGCGACGAAACCTTGACGAGCCGCGCCATCGGCTGGTGAGCCGCGAATCGTCAACCGACGTGAAAGTTATCCACGCTGCGGGAGGAATTCGATATGCCAAAACGCTTCGCGGCCTCGGCGATTGCTTCGATCGCAGGATTGATCGCACTTTGGAACTTCTCACCAACACTGCGAGGCCAATCGGCCCCGCTATCCGGCAAGGCGAGTGAAGCGAAGTGGAACCAGACGCCGCCGGACAAATCCGCCTATGCGGGGAAGAAATCGGCGCCTCCGCCGCGACAGGACGTCTCCGGGATTTGGGATGCGTGGACCGAGGGCGGAATCGAGGCCAAGGGCGCGCTCGAACATCCGGCGTTGGGAGCGAACGACCGGCAAGATAGCGTCTCAGGACAGCCCGATGAAAGGAATATTCTGCGTCCTCTGCCCTATACATCCGCAGGCCTGGAAGCGCTCAAAGCCAATAAGCCGGCGGTGGGCATAAGAGCTGTGCCGGCGGCGCTCACAAACGATCCGGTGGATTCGTGCGAGCCGCCGGGCTTTCCGCGCACGGAACTTTTTGAATTCAGGGTGATCGAGCTCGCGCAGACCAAGAACCAGGTGCTCTTACTGAACCAGTTCTATGACAACTGGCGGATCATCTGGACCGACGGGCGGGATCTGCCTGACGCCTCCGCGCCGCAGCGGTGGAATGGCTACTCGGTGGGAAAATGGGTGGACGACTACACGCTGGTTGTCCAAACCAGCGGATTGGATGAACGAACCTGGCTGGATAATGCGGGCCGTCCGCACAGCGGCGATTTGCGCGTGGAGGAACGGTTCCACCGGGTGGATTACAACACGCTGGAGCTCACCGTGACCATAAATGATCCGAAGATGTACACGCAGCCATGGCTCGCGCTCAACAAGTTCGTGCTGCACCGGTTGCCGGATGATTTCGACCCCGAAGAGTTTATCTGCTCGCCTTCGGAAGTGGCGGAATATAACAAGGCGGTGGGCAGCCCCGTGGCCGCGCCGGCGCCTGCAAAGTAAGCGCAACGGGCCGATCGCACCCGATTGACGAGGTGAGCACTGCGGGTCCCTGGCTCACCACATTCGCTCGGGAGGGTCATCCTGACCGGATGGGCGCTTGTGCCGGGGGAAAGCGTCTGGAATAATCGCGTGCATGATTGTGGGCGAGCGGATTCGCTCTCTGCGCGAAGAAAAGAAATTGAGCAGAGGCGATTTGCAGGAGCGCACGGGCCTGCAGAGGACCTACATCTGGCGCGTGGAGAACGGATATACCGTGCCGGCGATCGAAACGCTGGAAAAATTCGCGCGCGGCCTGAAAGTTCCCATCTACAAATTTTTCTACGAAGGCAAGAAGCCGCCTCCGTTGGTGCACATTGACGCCAATAGCGGCCTGTGGGGCGCCACAGGGGAGGCCAAGAAAATGCTGCGGAAATTCCGGCGTTGCTTGGCGTACATCGACGAAGCGGAGCGGTCACTGCTTTTGTATCTCGCGGAAGAGATGGCGCGGCGGGCGGACGCCAGGGCCAAAAAGGAATGATCACGGCCAGGCGAGCGTCGGCAGCGTAGCGGCAGTTTTGAGGCCATGAAGCGCCGGCAGAGGCTCACCCTGATATTGGTTGCAGCGGGCGCGCTCGTCTTGTTTGCGGAATATCCCAAATTCAAACGGATTGAAAAGCGAGGCACGGCGCCGCAAGAGGTGGCCGCGATGGTGCCAGGCGATGTGAATGCGACCGGTGCAATGATCATGACCGTGTTCAACGACTGGTCGGACTTCGACGCGCCAAACCGTGGCGGGGCATACCCGAACAAATTTCCCTACGGCAGCAAATGGAGCCGCTTTTTTCTCTTCCGCAAGAATGATCCTCGTCACCCGCTGTTTCCCTCGGACGACCAGATTCAACCGGATCGCGGAGCGGACACATTTGTGGAGCGCTACGTGCGAATCCCGGCGGAACTGCGCATCCACGATCTTTATTTGTACGAGCCAAGCGGCGATTATTACTGGGATTCGGAATACTTTTACAGAGAGCAGGCGGCAAAATTCCGGTGCAGCTTCCTGATTCATATCGAGCCGGCGGGCGATTCGAAGACAAAACTGGAGATTTTCGAGTATCAGCCGACGATCTGGGCGGGAGAATACCTGGGGATGTCAGCGCACGCCGTTCTGCCGACGATGCTGCACGATATTCGGCCGGCGGAGGCAACGACGACGGACCGGGAGGAGGTTCTCTTGATGATCGAGGACGCGGCGAGCTCGCCCGCCAGCGCCGGAAGACTCCGGACGCGTTAATGCCGAATCACGTTCCAACGCACAGGCCGTGGAGCATCGCCGGGATTGGAATTTACATGCTCTTTGGCGCCTGCTTGATGCCCATCAACATCTCGTTTGCCAAACTCGCGCCGGCGTTTCTTATGGGGATCGCTTTTACCGGATGGAAAGCGGTGGTGTTTTTTCTGGCGATGGCCGCGCTGGACGCGGCGATCGGGATTGGATTGTTGAGACTGGCGGCATGGAGCCGAACAGCCGCCATATATTTTTTTGTGTTCCGGATGGCCAACCTCTTCGTCACGTTTTCGTTTCCGGGAAGCCGCGCCCGGTTTGAGGAAGGGATAGAGGCGATGCAGTCCGCGCTGGGGTCGCATTCAGCACGGCGATCGCCGATATGGTTTGGGCCGGTTTTTGAGTTTGCGCTAATGGCAGCCATTCTGTGGATTCTGCTGACAAACAAGAAGGCATTCCCGGGGCGGGATAATGGGGCTACGGCCTCAGCCCCGCCGATGGAGCGGGACATCTAATGTCTTCAGGGAAAGGCGCGAGGCCGAAGCGAGACGCAGAAATACGAACGCTTTCCGATGTGTCGGAAGAGTAGCTAGAAGCCGCGACGGGCGCACTCCCGCGTTGACCGTGTATGGTGCGTGTGCTACGGTAATTTTTCTGCGAGAATTTTCTGCGAACGCGCATTTGGTTTGCGCGCTGCGATTTTTAAGGGGAGAAAACCATTCTTTCGCTGCTGGCAGTTTTTTTGTACGCGGGCGAGCTGAGTAATCTGATCCAGCAAACGGGCTGGGTAGCGCGCGCCGTGCTCGGTATTCTGTTTTTCTTTTCGCTTTTTTCCTGGGCGCTGATTTTGCAGAAGCTGAGCCTTTTTGGAAGGCTCAGGCGGCGCACTTCGCGATTTCTGCAGGGGTTCCGGGCTGCACGCGGGTTGCCGGAACCGCGCTCGGTGGGCGCGACCGGTTCGCCGCTCGAAGCGGTGTACGCCGCGGGATACCGGGAACTGGCGAGCCAACTGATGGCCAGCAATCCTCATCCACGGGTGAAGAGCGTGCACGCCGTGACCGCAGACATGCAGGCGGCGGCGGCCGAGGAAGTGCGCAAAATGGAGCGCTTCATGCCGTGGCTGGCGACGACGGGTTCGGTGACGCCGTTCATCGGCTTATTCGGGACGGTATGGGGCGTGATGGACGCATTCTCGGGCCTGGGAACAGCCGGGGCGGCAAGTTTGCGCGTGGTGGCGCCGGGCATCGCGGAGGCGCTGATCACGACGGCGGCCGGGCTGTTTACGGCGATCCCGGCGGTGATTGCGTACAATCATTTCGTGCACGACATTCGCGAGATGGGGGCGCGGATGGATAATTTCACCATGGAAGTGGCGGCGCTGATCGAGAAGAATTATTTGTGAAGGCGTTTTGGGTCATGGGGAGGAGAGCGAAGAGGGATTCCTCGTCGCGCGGAGGACGGGCGGGCTGAAGCCCGCCGCGCTTCTCGGAATGACAGCGCTCAGGTTTTGTTAGGGCGGTTGAGGCCGGGTTGAAACCGCACGAAGGACAAAGCGGGAGCGGGGCCCACCCTTCGCACACGGCGCGAAGGATGGAGCACTCGAAAAGGCAAAAAGCAGATTTCTCGTCGCGCGTATAAACGGCGGGCTGACGGCCACCGCGCTTCTCGGAATGACAAGGTTTTGTTGGCGGCGCTGATACAAATCGAACGTAACGCCGGATAAATCGAATGCCGCAGCTGGCACGCCAGACCGGGACTTCCCTCTCCGAGATCAATATTGTTCCCTTTGTGGATGTGATGCTGGTGTTGCTGATCATCTTTATGATCACGGCGCCGATCCTCCAGTCGGGGATCGAGGTGAATCTGCCGAAGACGCAGACGGTGAAAGAGATCAGCGACGAGCGGCTGGTGGTGACGATTGACCGCGGCCAACTGATTTACCTGGGCAACGAGGCGGTGAATATTCACGACCTGGGGAAGAAAGTGCGCGGGCAGATGCGCAATCCGCAAAGCGATGCCGTTTTTTTGCGATGCGATGAGACGGTGCCGTTCGGGACCTTCGCCACGGTGGTGGATGCGCTGCGGGTGTCCGGAATCGAAAACGTGAGCGTGGTGACCGAGCCGCTCAGCGCGCGTCCGAAGGGGCAATGAGGATGGCCGCGACCATGCAACCGCCGGTTTCTCGGATGCATGCGGGATACGCGCGCGCCGGCATGGACGAGCCCGGACTCAAAGGTCCGCTGCTGTGGTCGCTCATTCTGCACTCGGCTCTGTTCGGCTCGCTCGCCGTTTCAACGTTCCTGTCGCATCGCGGCGATCTTTGGGGAGGGCCGGGCGGCGGAGGCGCGGTTTCCGTGAAGCTGGTGGGCGGCCTGACGGGCGTGCCGCTTCCACGGCCTGAAACGGTGACCGAGAGCCGGGTGGTGGACGAATCGAAGGGGCTGTACAAGTCGGAACCGAAGCCGAAACCTCCAAAAGAAATTCCCAAAGATGCCACGCCAATTCCGAAGTTCACCAAAGAAAAGCAACCCTATTACGTGACCCGGCCGTCGAAGACTCTCGAAGACACCACGCCTCCGCCGGAAAATGCCGTGCCTTACGGGCAGGGCGGCTCGCCCGCGGTTCCCTACACGCAGTTCGGGATGGGCGCGGGCGGTGCGACGGCTGCGGGGATGCAGTTTGGCGGGCCGGGCGGCGGCGGGGATTTCGGCGGACGCTTCTCTTGGTATGTGGACGCGGTGCGCAATCGCGTGGCCAGCAATTGGCTGCAGAGCACAATTGATCCTTCGCTGCGATGGGCGCCGCGGGCGGTGGTGTCGTTTGACATTCTGAGGAACGGCGCCGTGGCGAACGTTCAGATACTGCAATCGAGCGGGAATGCGTCCGTGGACACCTCGGCGATGAGGGCGATTCAGGGGTCGAATCCCATGCAGGCGCTGCCGAACGAGTATTCGGGGAACAAAGTGTCGGTGGAGTTCTGGTTTGATTTCCGGCGGTGAGGGGCGGAGTAGGTTCGCATTTTCATGGAAAACGAAGAGGGATTCCTCGTCGCGCAAGGCCCGGAGGCGCTTGCAGCGCGCCGTGCTCCTCGGAGTGACAACACGAAAAATGACGGGATGGAAGACAGGCGGTCGGAAAAAAGTCGCAGATTTCGCTTGGGCGCGGGCATGGAACACGGATATAAAAAGAATCGAGGAGGGATTCCTCGCTTCGCTCGGAATGACAGGGACGTTCTTTTGATGACTTTTGAAGGCCCGAGCGCGGTGGCGAGACTATGAGAAAGCAATACAGCGGTCTGGCGTCAGGAACAGGGTGGTCTTTAGCGGCCTTGGGCGTGCTTATTTTGTTCTTTTTCGCGGCGATGGGGGCGCGGGCGCAGGACTGGTTTCGCACCGGGACGGGGCTGGGCGTGAGCAAGCCCCGAGTGGCGGTGGCGGATATGGTTTCGCGCAATGACGCTTCGGGATCGATGGCGACGCTTTTCAGCGAGGTGGTGCGCAACGATCTGGATTTCAGCGGAATTGTAGAAGTGGCCAGCAAGAGTTTTTATCCCACACAGGTTCCGAGCGTACCGATGGAGCTGAATTACCAGGCCTGGACCGATCCGCCGGCTTCGGCGCAATTTCTGGCCTTTGGAAACCTGACGGTCACGGGCACGACCGAGGAGATCCAGGCATGGTTCAACGACGTGAAAAATACGTCGGCTCCGCCGGTGGTCGGTCGCGTCTATCGCGGCGACGCGAACGAAGAGCAGACGCGGCGCTACGCGCACCAGTTTGCCGATGAGATCATCGCGCGGCTCTCGGGCGGGCTCCCCGGTGTGGCCTCCACGCAAATCGCCTTTGTCAGCGGCCGCAGCGGAAACAAAGAGATCTGGGTGATGGATTACGACGGCAGCAATCAGCACCAGCTTACTTCCCTGCACTCCATCGCGCTGACGCCGCGCTGGTCACCGGACGCCGATCGCGTGGCCTTCACTTGCTATCCGACGGCGGGGTCGTTTCTGAGCGCGCAGATCTGCGTGTATTCCACAATCAGCTCGCGGCTGCTGAACTGGCCACGGTTTCGGGGCACGAACAGCTCGCCGGCATGGTCTCCCGACGGGACGAAAATCATGTTCATGTCGAGCATGCTCGGGAATCCGGAACTTTTCATTGCCGAGGCGGACGGTACGCGCGCGAGGCGGCTGACGCATTCGACCGGCGCGGATACCTCGGCCACGTGGAACCCGAAGACGGGCCAGCAGGTAGCCTTCGTCAGCGATCGGGGCGGCACTCCGCAGCTCTACATCATGGATGCCGAAGGCAGCGAGGTTCAGAAGATCGAGCTGACGGACAAGGGCTACGTGATCGATCCGGCGTGGTCGCCCAACGGGCAATTGCTGGCGTTCAGCTGGAGGCGGCCAAACGGGAATTACGATCTTTATGTGATGGATATCGCCTCCCACGACCTGGTGGAGCTGACGCGCGACGCCGGGCGCAACGAGCGGCCCAGCTGGGCGCCCGACGGGCGGCACATCGTCTTTGAATCCACGCGAACCGGCACGAGACAAATCTGGTCCATGCTGGCCGACGGAAGCTCGGTAAGGCAACTGACGACGGAAGGGCAGAACGAATCACCCAATTGGTCGCCCAAGTAGTGCCCCGCAAGTGGACCCGCCGCGAAGGGCACGTTTGTTTTTAAGGCAATTCGCCTAAAATCCGGTTATCTTTGGCAGCTCGAAAGCCCCCAGAGGGTGTAAATGTATCTGTCTGATCCGAAGCCCGGCATAAAAGAAGCAGCAGTCCAAGGAGGAGTTTGAAAATGCGGATTCGTTCCGTTGCAAGAGTCGTCCTGTACGGTGCGCTCGTGCTCGCGGTGGTGGGCGCCGGTTGCAAAAAGCCCGTGACCGCAACCCCGGCCGCGCCGCCCCCTCCGCCACCGCCCCCCGCCCAACCCACGGTGACTTTGCAGGCCACGCCAGCGAACGTGCAGCGTCGGCAATCGACAACTCTGCGATGGTCATCCACAAACGCCACTTCCCTGACGCTTGCGCCCGGCGTGGGCAACGTGTCTGCGGAAGGCAACACCGCCGTCAGCCCGACCGATTCGACGACCTATACGATTACGGCGATGGGGCCGGGCGGCTCCGCCAACGCCACGGCGCGCGTGACCGTTACCGTGCCTCCTCCGCCGCCGGCGCCGGTGGCGGCAGCACCGTCGATGGAAGAGCTCTTTGCCAAAGAAGTGAAAGACGCTTACTTCGATTACGACAAGGCCGATATTCGTCCCGATACGCGTTCGGCTTTGACCGAAACCGCGGGCTTCCTGAAGTCCTACCCGCAAGTGAAGGTGATGATCGAGGGTCATTGCGACGAACGGGGCTCGACCGAATACAACCTGGCGTTGGGCGACCGGCGCGCGCAGGCGGCCAAGGACTTCTTGGTTTCGCTGGGAGTGGGCTCCGACCGGATGCAGACGGTGAGCTACGGGAAGGAGCGGCCGTTTTGTAATGAGCACGCCGAAGCTTGCTGGCAGCAGAATCGTCGCGGCCACTTCGTGATGGCGAAATAGCCCACGACTCAGGGCAGCAGCGTTTGCATCAAATTTAGCACCGGGCGGTGCGACCAGATCGCATGGCCCGGTGCAGATCCATAATTTGTGACCGGCGCGCTAAGCCTGTAGCTGAGGCCGCGTCATTTCGGGCATACTAGACGCAGTTCGGCGCATTCTTAGGGGCGAGTGTATGGGCAAGGAGGAAGTCATGCGTAAACGCTGGATCGTTTACCTGGCGGCCGCGATGCTGGCCGGCGCTTTGGGCGGAACGTTGCTGGGGCCGTCGCCAGTCGGAGCCGTGGCCCGCGAAATGGTGGAGCTGCAGCAGAGCGTGAATCAGCTCATCCAGGGCCAGAAAGATATTCAGACGGCGCTGGCACAGAACACGGCGGTGGAGAAAACGCTGATGGAGCAATCCATGGATACGGTCAATAAATTGACCGGAAACATGATGGCGCTGCAGAAGACCGTGCAGGATATGCAGGCGAATTCCGGCGCGCGTCTGGATACCATGTCCACGCAGATCCAGGGCATCTCCGATAATTTGCAAGAGACCCTAGCGCGCATGGGCAAGCTCAATCAGCAGCTCACCGACGCGCAGAACGCGATCCAGGGCATTGATGCGAAGCTCGCCAGCAATGCGCCACCCCCGGTGGCCGCAGCGCCCGGGGCGGGCGCTCCGAGCGGATTGCCTCCGGCACCGGGAGCTCCGCCGACCGGGGCGAGCAACCTGCCTCCGGCGGCTGCGCCTTCGGCGGATCTGCTCTACTCAAACGGGCTGCGCGACCTGAACGGCAAGAAATATGATCTGGCGTCGCAGGAGTTCGGCGATTACCTGAAGTTTTACGGCACGACGGACCTGGCCTCGAACGCGCAGTTCTACGTGGGCGAAATTTTCTTTGCGCAGCAGCAATACGATCAGGCCATAGACGCCTACAGCAAGGTGATCAATAACTACCCCAAGAGTTTCAAGCTGGCTCCGGCACATCTGAAGCGAGCCCTGGCGCTGATCAGTCTGGGAGAGAAGAATTCCGGGGTGAGCGAATTG
>Ga0079221_10000598_pt1 | contig 10452 bp, 6 predicted proteins | sample GAAS200_FD_75069 | JGI IMG/M metagenome (GOLD analysis project Ga0079221, IMG submission 75069) | Agricultural soil microbial communities from Georgia to study Nitrogen management - GA AS200 | ecosystem: Environmental > Terrestrial > Soil > Agricultural land | place: USA: Georgia | collected... | reverse complement strand
CGCTCGAGGGGGCGGCGAAGGGGGCGTCTCCCGCGGCGATTGCGACCGCCGTCCGGGCCCTGGCGGTCGCGCTGGACGGCGCCCGACACGCCCTCGGCTCGGCGACGGCCGATGAGCTGAACGCGGGTGCGGTAGCGCTCCGGCTCGGCGCCCGGCCCGATGATCTCACGCGGCTCCGGGCGGCCCGGTCACGCGGGAGTCTCGTGGTGCCCCTCGGTGTGCTCTCGGATCTCGTGGCGCGGGGCGTGCCGGTGGATACGGCGGCCAACGTGGTGGTGGCGCTCGCGTCCCAGGGGGACGACGAGTATCTGGCGTTTCGCCAGCGGGTCGACCGGGACATCGATCTCGGCGCCGCGCCCATCGGGTCGGTCATCGGCGCCCTCAATTCCTCCGGGCGCTCGGCGCTCCAGTCCTCCGGCAAGAGGCCGTGAGGCGCTTCGCGCCACTCGCACTGCTGACCCTCGCAACACCGATTCTGGGCGCTCAGGTCACCGCATCCCTGGACCTGAGCGCCTCGGACATCCGCTACGACCTCTTCGAACCCTCGACTGCCCTGGCCATCTCGCCCACCATCGCCTTCGACCGCGGGTGGACCTCGGTGGCGGCACGCGCCACCGCCCTGCGGTTCGAGAGCGGGCACCGCGACCTGCACGGGTCCTTTGTGGGGACCACCTTCACGCCGGCCATCGGGCCCTTCCGGCTGGAAACGGGCGTGGACGCGGGCGTGAGCCGGTACCTCTCCCTTCCAGCGTTCGCTCATGCGTTCGGCGCTGTTGACCTTCATTACCTCACGCCCCGGTATGGCGCGTGGGTCGGTGGAACCGCGGGAAGCACCTCGTTCGGGAGGCGCGGCCGGGGGGCGAGTACGGCAGGCGGGGGCGCCTGGGCGTCGAATCTCTGGGGGACACTCACGGTGACGGCCTCTCACAGCGCCATCGGCGACACGAGCTACACGGATCTGGAGGGCACGGTCCGGGTGACGCAGGGACGCCTGGCCGTGGTCGGCCGCCTTGGCGCGCGCGTCGGGAGCACGGGAGGCGGGCACGGCGTTTATGGCGAGTCGGTGTTGACGTACGCACTCACCGACGTACTCGGGATGACGCTGGGCGCCGGGCGATACCCCACCGATCCCACGCGTGGCACCATCGCCGGCCGGTACATGACTGTCGGAATCCGGGTCGGGACCATGGGAGCGCACCCCGCGGATCCGTACCGCGAGACCCTCGAGCGCTATCGCCCCGTCCCTTCCGCCGACCCGCCCGTCACTGCCAGCGTGGAGGTAGTGGGGCGGGTGCTCCGCATCAGTGCCGAGGATGCCGGGAAGGTGGAAGTGATGGGGGACTTTACGGAATGGGAGCCGGTGCTGGTCACGAGCGCCGGGATCATCCTCACGCCGGGGCCTCACCTCCTGGAGATCCGGGTCGATGGCGGGCCGTGGATGCCGCCGTCGGGGTCCACCGTGGTAAAGGACGAATTCGGGACGGAGGTGGGTCTGATCGTGGTGCCTTAGAAGCAAAGGCGGAATGCGGAGCGCAGAATGCGGAAGCAGGGCCCCTATTGACAGTCGGGTTCGTGACATAGACTATCTATGTCATGGCTCGCGATGAAATCCCGCCCGGCACGCTCGACATGCTGATCCTCAAGACCCTCGCCGACCACCCGGCGCTGCAGCGCATGCTCATCAAGGGATGGATCACTGGGCGGTGGAGCCACACCGAGGAGAACCGACGGGCCCGGTTTTACCGGCTCACGCCAACTGGGAGGAAGCAGCTTCTCCTCGAGGTCAAAGCCTATCAGCGCGTGACCGACGCCATCATCTCCCTCCTGGCGTACGCGTGAGCCTCTGGCGGCGATTCTGGTTCCTGCTGCACCGAGAGCGCTTCCGCGAGGAGCTCGAAGAAGAGATGCGCTTCCACCTCGAGCAGCGCGGCCGACTCGGCTTCGGGAATCCGGGGCTGATCCAGGAGCAAAGCCAGGACGCCTGGGGACTCCGGTGGCTGGACGATCTGGGGCAGGACGTCCGCTACGCGGTCCGCGCCCTGGCTCGTTCACCGGGGTTCGCCGTTGCCGCTCTGCTCACGCTGGCCCTGGGTATCGGGGCGACGACGGCCGTGTTCAGCGCCGTCGACGCCGCGCTCCTCCGTCCCCTTCCCTTTGTCCACGCCGACCGACTCGTCGTGCTGGACGGGACGTATGCCCCTCCGCCCGCCGGATATCCAAAGAACTACCTGGCCTACACCGACTGGGAAGCCCGTCCCGATCTCTTCCAACGACTCGCCGCATTCGACGCCGGCGGGGCCAATCTGCTGACCGGTGACCGGGCGACCCGAATCGGCGTCGCCGTCGTCACTCCAGGCTTCTTCGCCACCTTCGCGGTCCCGCCCCTGCTGGGCCGGTCGTTCACCAAAGACGAGAGCACGGCCGGGCACGAGCAGGTGATTATCCTGAGCTATCAACTCTGGCGTCGCCAATTCGGGGGAGACTCGACGGTGCTGGGACGCACCCTCATCCTCCAGAACCTCCCCTACATCGTGGTGGGCGTTATGCCCGAGGCATTCCGCTATCCACGCGAAACCGACGCCTGGGTACCGAATGTGGCAGGCACGTTCCTGCATTGGGACCTGTATCGGACCGCCGTGGTCGAGACGGTGATCGCGCGGCTGGCGGACCGGGTCACCGTCTCCGAAGCGCAGGCGCAGGTGACCGCGACAGAGCAGGCATGGAAACGGGATCACCCCGCTCCCTACACGCCCCCCGGCGTGCACCTCATTCCCCTCCGCGCCAGACTGGTCGGCTCCTCGGGGACCGCGCTCCTGGTGCTGTTCGGAGCGGTGGGCTTCATCCTTCTGATCGCGTGCACGAACACGGCCGGGCTTCTCGTGGCCCGCTCGGTGTCTCGCGGGCATGAGATGTCCCTCCGTGCCATGCTGGGCGCGAGCCGGCGACGAGTCGTGCGGCAACTGTTGACGGAGAGCGGCGTTCTGGCGCTCTGCGGCGGCGCGCTCGGACTCGCGGTGGCTTGGGGCGTGGGTCGCGCGCTGATGGGCCTGCTCCCCCCGGCGCTCGGAGATCTCATGCCCATGTCCCTCGACGCCCGGGTGCTCGGGTTCGCGCTCCTCGCGACGCTCGTGGCGACATTCCTGTTCGGGCTCGCGCCGGCCCTCACATTCTCAGGTCAGGATCTCCAGGGACCGCTGCAGCGGAGCGGCGGGCGGGCCACTTCCGCCCGCGTCACCCGCACCCGCCGGGTGCTGGCGACCGGGGAGATCGCCTTGACGCTGGTGGTCCTGACCGGGGCCATGCTCCTTCTGAAAAGCCTGGGGCGGCTCCAGGCCGTCGATCCCGGATTCCGTCAGTCCGGCATCGTCGCGATGAACGTGTCATTGACGCAGGCACGGTACTCCACGCTGGCACTCCAGAGTGACTTCTACCGGCGCGCCCTCTCGAGGCTCGGTGCCGTGCCGGGCGTCACCGCCGTGGGCGCCGTGAACGTGCTCCCGCTGTCCCAGGACGGATCGGTGGGTTTCGCTTTCCGTGTGGAAGGCCAGCCCGCGCCGCAGGATCCGGACCAGATGCAATTCGCCGAAAACCTGGTAGTGACGCCGGGGTATTTCCGGGCAATCGGCATTCCGCTCCTGCGCGGCCGCGACTTCACGGAGGCGGACGATTCCGCCGCCCTCCCGGTCATGATCATCAGCCAATCGATGGCAACGAAGTACTGGCCCGGCAAAGATCCCCTCGGCACGCAGGTGACGGCGCCGGGACGGTCGGCGTACGGCAAGTTCACGGTCATCGGCATCGTGGGTGACGTGCAAGATGGGTCCCTCGACGAAACGAACCGCTGGCCGGCTCAGATGTACAAGGCGCTGAGTCAGGCGGGAGCCTCATACACGACCCTGGTGGTCCGGTCCGAGCTTGACGAGGGCGCGATCGCGCCGGCGCTGCGGCACGCGCTCGCCGACGTGGACCCCACGCTCCCGGTGTACCGGATGCGGACGCTTCGGGCCGTGGTCGCTGCGTCGATCGCACCGCAGACGCTGACCACCACCCTGCTGACCTTCGCCGGCGGATTGGCGATCGTGATCGCCGCGGTGGGGCTCTATGGCGTCATTGCCTACGGCGTCGCGCAACGCAGCCGCGAGCTCGGCATCCGCCTGGCCCTCGGTGCCCAAAAGGACCAATTGCTCCGGCTCATTCTCCGGGATGCGATCGTGATGACCGCGACGGGGGTGGTGCTGGGACTCGGCACCGCCTGGCTCATGACGCGGTCCCTCGCTCACCTCCTCTTTCAGGTCGAGCCTCGCGACCCCGGCGCGTTCGCGCTGGCGGCCCTGGTGCTGACCGCCGTTACCCTATGCGCCGCCTACGTTCCGGCGAGCCGGGCGGCCCGGGTGGATCCGATGACCGTGCTGCGCTGGGAGTGACCCTTTGAGCCGGAGGTACCACCAGCCATATTGACTCAGTGGCTACTCCCGAATCCTGGTCTTCCCGCCTGGCCCGCTACAAGGGGCCCAGCAGTGTCCGCAGTGTCCTGCAGCTCACCACGGCCGCCCTGATGTTCGCCGGTGCCTGGGCGCTGATGTACGCGAGCCTGTCGGTCACCTACTGGCTGACCCTCCTGCTCGCGATCCCCACGGCCTTCTTCCTGATGCGCCTGTTCGTCATCCAGCACGACTGCGGACATGCCTCGTTCTTCCGGTCGGCCTGGGTGTCGGACACGGTGGGATCGATCGTGGGCGTGCTGACCCTGACGCCGTACCACTACTGGAAAAAGACTCACGCGCTCCACCACGCCACCTCGGGGAACCTCGAGCACCGGGGCTTCGGCGATATCGACACGCTGACGGTCGAGGAGTACCTGGCGCGCTCCCGCTGGGAGCGGTTCAAGTACCGGGTGTACCGGCATCCCGCCGTGCTCTTCGGCGTCGGTGCGGTGCTGCACTTCGTGGTCCGCCACCGGCTGCCCACCATCGTCCCGAAAACGTGGCGCCGCGAGCGCCGGAGCATCTTCTGGACGGACGTTGGGCTTGCAGTGCTGATCCTCGTGACTGGCGCACTGGTGGGGTACCGGGAACTCGCCCTGGTGCAAATTCCGGTAATCATAATTTCGTGCACGATGGGCGTCTGGCTCTTCTACGTGCAGCACCAGTTCGACCCGACGTACTGGGAGCGGGAGGACCGGTGGTCGTACGACGCCGCGGCGCTGCATGGCAGCTCGTACTACCGGCTTCCCAAGATTCTGCAGTGGGCCACGGGGAACATCGGCATCCATCACGTCCATCACCTGCACCCGCGGATTCCGAACTACCGGCTGGAACTCGTTCTGCGCGACCACCCCGAGCTGGCAGCGGTACCCCCGCTGACCTTCTGGGGAAGCCTCAAGTGCGTGCGCCTGACGCTGTGGGATGAACAGGCGCGCCGGCTGGTGCCCTTCAAGGCCGTGCGGGGACGGGTCAGCTCCCAGCCCGCCTGAGCGCCGCCTTGACCCGCGCGACGAAGCGCGGGCCATCGATGGGCTTCCGCACGTAGTCATCCGCACCGCGATCCATCACTTCCACTTCAGTCGCACTCGATTCGGACCCCGTGAGCACAATGACCGGGAGCGCCGCCGTGGCTTTCGCATGGCGTACCCGCTCGAGCACTTCGGCACCGCCCATCTGCGGCATGTCGAGATCGAGCACCATCAACTGGATGTCGGAGGCGCCCTGCACCTGCTCGAGGGCCTCGAGACCGTCCTTCGCCTCCGTGACTCGGAAGCCGCCCTTCTCCAGCACCGCTTTGGCCATCACGCGGTTCACGTTGTCGTCATCCACCACCAGGATGTGGGGAGCGGCAGGCGTCGCGGTGGCTGGCACGTCGACGGTCCCTGAATCGCCGAGTACTCGCTCCACCTCTTCCAGTGTGGTTTCCCCCGCCGTGACCCGCTCCAGCGCCACCTCCCGCATCGGTCGCATGCCGCTCGTCGTCGTCCCGGTCATCACCTCCATGACGCTCATGCGGCCCAGGTAACCGGTCTGGGCGCAGGCGTCGCACCCCACCGCCCGACGGACCGGCTTCACCCCGTACCGCGCGGCCAGTTTCTGCTCCGCGGGCGTCAGTGAGACGCCCACCGGTGTGGCGCACGCGGCGCAGAGCCTCCGGATCAGCCGCTGGGCCAGGGCGCCCCGGAGAGTCCCCGTGATTTTCGCACGGTCGAGCCCCAGGTCGATGAACCGGTCGATGGCGCCGGCCGCGTCGTTCGCGTGGATGGTGGCGAGCACCAGGTGCCCCGTGTAGGCGGCTTGCACCGCGATCTCGGCGGTTTCCAGGTCGCGGATTTCGCCCACGAAGATCACGTTCGGGTCCTGCCGGAGGATCGACCGGAGCGCCGAGGCAAACGTGACCCCGCGTTTGGGCTCGACCTGGATCTGCGTCAACCCGGGCATCTCATACTCGACCGGGTCTTCAACGGTCATGACGTTGACCTCGCCGGTCGCGACCTCCCGCAGCGCGGCGTAGAGGGTCGTGGTCTTCCCGGAGCCGGTGGGTCCGGTGACCACGACGATCCCGTCCCGATGGAGCAGGAGTTTCCGGAACCGCTGGAGCTCGAGTGCCGGCACGTTCAGGTCCTCGAGCCTCTTCGTGCTGGTCGGGTCGAGGATGCGAATCACCGCCTTCTCGGCGTCGCGCGTAGGGACGGTCGAGAGCCGGAGATCGACCACTTTCCCCGCCAGCTGCACTCGCGCGCGACCGTCCTGCGGCCGCAGGCGATCCGCGATATCGAGCTTGCCCATCACTTTGATGCGCGAGATCACCCGGTTGAGCGCGGTCATCGGGATTCGCATGTACGTGCGGAGCACGCCATCCACCCGGAACCGGACCTGGCCTCCGTCACGGCCCGGCTCGAGATGGATGTCCGACGCCCCGCTTTTCACGGCATCGGCGAGAATGATGGCCGTGAGCTTCACCACGGGAGCGGCATCGAGGTCGTGCGCGACGACGGCCTCAGGCCCCTGCTCCTCGACCACCGTGACGTCGATCTCCTCCATGAGTCCGGTGCGGTCCAGGAGCTGGCTCACCACATCGTCGGGGGCGTAGCGGAGGTCGGTGGCCTGGGCGATGGCGGCGGGCGGGGCGACTTCGAACGTGATCGCGCGGCCGGCGGCGAACCCCAATGCCTGCTCTGCGTCCAGGTCGGCGGGATTCCAGGTGGCCACCACCAGCGTGCGGTCCGATTCACGGAGCGGGAAGACCAGGTGCTTGCGGGCGAGGGACTCCGGGACCAGCGACAACGCGCGCGGTTCCGCCGAGTCCAGGTTCGCAACGGCGCAACGGGCGTTCGCGGCGACGCGCTTCGCGACCTCGTCCGGCGTGATCCGCGCGATCCGCGCCGCCGCTGCCCAGGCGTTGTCTGGACTCGCGTTCTCCGCGATGTCCACATCCGCGCCTTCCACCACACCCTGTTTGACCAGCACGTCGGCGAGCCAGTGGCGGCGGGGAGTAATCATTCGATCAAACTGCGCGGGGGCCGTCGCGGTGTCCAGCTTGAGCATCTTGCTAGGCCGCCTTCCTGCCTCCCAGCCCCTCGACCGCCGCGAAGAGCTCCTGCGCTTTGACCGGCTTCGCCAGGTACCCGTTGAGGCCGTGCTCGAGACAGCGCTCCCGCTCACCGGCCAGGGCGTGGGCGGTCAGGGCGATGATCGGAAGGCCGGCCCCACCCGGCATCTTCCGGATGGCCGCCGTGGCTTCGAAGCCGTCCATCTCCGGCATCTGCACGTCCATCAGCACCACGTCATAGGCAGACCGCGCAATCGCCGCCACGGCCTCCGTGCCGTCCCCGACGACATCCACCTGGTGGCCGCGCCGGCGGAGCATGGTGGCCGCGACCTCCTGATTCACCACGTTGTCCTCGGCGAGGAGGATCTTGAGATTGCGCCGCGCCTCGGAGAGCGTGTGCCGGGTGACGAGTGCTTCCGACGGGCCGGACGGTTCCGTCCTGATGACCGAGGCCACTGCCTGGAAGAAATCGGTGCGCGAAATCGGCTTCGTCAGATATCCCGCGACCCCGAGCGCGCGGCACCGCGCGGCATCACCTCGCTGCCCGGCCGAGGTCAGCATCAGGAGCGGCACGGTCGCAAGCGCGGGGTCCTGGCGGACCTGCGTGGCCAGCTCGAATCCATCGTGATCGGGCATGCGGGCGTCTATGATCGCCAGCGCCACCGGATCTCCCGTCCGGCTGGCCGAACGGAGGGCGGCGAGGGCCGCACTGGTGCCGGACGCCTCGTCCACCCGGGCGCCCTCGGCCGCGAGCATCTCCCGGAAGATGCGCCGGTTGGTGGAATTGTCGTCGACCACCATCATGCGGCGGCCGGCCAGCGGAATGTGCATCACGGGCTTCGCGGTAGCGGGGGGTGCCACGGCCGCCAGGGGGAGCGTGAACGTAAACTCACTGCCCCGCCCCAGCTGGCTGGTGACGTCGATGTGCCCGCCCATCAGGCCGACCAGACGTTGGGCGATAGTCAGTCCGAGGCCGGTGCCGCCGTAGCGGCGGCTGGTCGACCCGTCGACCTGCGTGAACTCCTGGAAGATCTTTCCGAGTTGCTCCGCCGGGATTCCGATCCCGGTATCCTGCACGGCGAACCGCATCGCCGGACGGCCGTCGGGAAGCGTCACCGGAGCGATCCGGACCACGACCTCCCCTCGGTCCGTGAACTTCACCGCGTTGCCGATGAGGTTGGTGAGGACCTGGCGCAGCCGGCTGGGGTCTCCCTGCACCCAGGTCGGTGATCCGTCCAGGTCCGGAATGAGCTCGATCCCTTTCTCCGCCGCTCGTACCGCCAGCACGCTCACGGTGTTGTAGATGAGGTGGGGGAGGTCGAACGGAATGGATTCCACGTCCAGATGCCCGGCGTCGAGCTTCGAGAAATCGAGAATGTCGTTGATGATCGAGAGCAAGGACTCTCCCGAGGTCCGGATCAGCTCCAGGGAGTGCCGTTGCTCGGTGGTCAGCTCGTCGTCGAGCAGAATTTCGGTGAGGCCGAGCACCGCGTTCATCGGCGTCCGGATCTCGTGACTCATGTTCGCGAGAAACATGGATCGGGTCTGCGCGGACCGCTCGGCCTCCTCTTTGGCCTCGCGCATCGACTCCGTGGCTTGCCTCAGCTCGGTCACATCGTGAAAGACCCAGATCCGGCCATAGTGGACGCCGCCCTTACCGATCACCGGTGCGGAGAACCGGTCGTAGACATGGCCGTTCACGAGCTCGATCTCGTCCCGGGACACTTCGTCCGGATGCGCGTAGAGGTAGGCGACGCGCTCCGCGAATGCCTTGGGATCCTTGAGGCGGGAGAGCGCGGTCTCGAGCGTACGACTGTCGTCCAGGTCCGCGCTGATGTCGGCAGGAATCTCCCAGATGTCCAGGAAGCGCTGGTTTTGAAGAATCTTGTGTCCGCGGCCGTCCACGATCAGGAGGCCATCGGCGCTGGCGTTGACCTGTGATTCCAGCAGTGCAGCCTTCTCCTCGACCGCCGCGTTGGTGTCGAGCTGGCGGCACAAGGCGCGGTGCGCCCGCCGGTGCACCGTGTGCATCACATAGACGTAGATCGCGGTCATCACCGCCGTGATCAGATCGTCCCGATCAGTCGTCGTCAGCATGAGGCTCGTGATGACCGGCAGGTAGACGGCCCCGATGAGCAGGTAGAAGCTCTGGGGATCGGCGGCGAGCGTGTTGGCGGCGCTCGCCATGAGGCCCGCCACCCCGATCAGCACAATTGCGGCGTGCTGGACCGGGAGCTCGGCCACGAGGAAGGCCGCGCCGACGCCCCAGGCGAGGCCCTGCAGAAAGACCAGAATGCGGGTTCCGCGGATGACATCGACGTCGGCAATCGAGCCCAAGCGCGCCTGCCGCTGCCACGCCGCGCGCGCGACCGTGGTCAACGCAATGGCGGCGCACCACCATTCCCACGCGGTCACTGAGCCGTGGTTCCAGACGAGGGCCAGGACGACGCCGATGAGGAAAAGATGCGCGCCGAGTACGAGCGGGGCGTCGTGAGCGATGCGCGTCCGGTGCTGCGTCCGGAGCGACTGCCTGAGTCGTTCGGTAGCCGGCGCCGGCGCATCCATGATCGGACTCTTGGCGATGTGGTCTGACATTACGATTCCCCCTCGTTACGACGGAATCTCCCGTCGCGCGCAGGGGGTTAATTGTGAAGCGGGGATGAGGAGGTCTTTACGAAAAGAGAGTGCAGGTAATGGAGGTCTTCAGACCGCGACCGGCCGAGAGCGCCCTCTTAGGGCGCGGGAAACGAAGTGGGGGGGGACCCCTACTCGTACCTGAGCGCCACCATCGGATCGATCTTCGCGGCGCGCCGGGCGGGAATCCAGCTGGCGAGGAGGACCGCGAGCGCCAGCACGAGGGCCGCGACGATGAACGCCCAGGGGTCGAACCGGCTGACGCCGTACAGCGACGCCGCG
>Ga0079221_10000597_pt1 | contig 10452 bp, 7 predicted proteins | sample GAAS200_FD_75069 | JGI IMG/M metagenome (GOLD analysis project Ga0079221, IMG submission 75069) | Agricultural soil microbial communities from Georgia to study Nitrogen management - GA AS200 | ecosystem: Environmental > Terrestrial > Soil > Agricultural land | place: USA: Georgia | collected... | reverse complement strand
TCCAGTCGCAATCAGCGCATCGGTCGCGAGCACTCCTGGGCCACCGGCATTTGTAAGAATTGTGAGTCGAGGACCTCGCGGCCTTGGCTGCTTGCTGAGGGTCTCGGCCATGTAGAACAAGTCGGCGATGTTCTGGACACGAAGAACGCCGCACCGGCGAAGCGCAGCGTCAAAGACTTCGTCGCTGCCTGTCAGCGCGCCGGTGTGCGAGGAAGCAGCTTTGGACGCTGCTTCGGTACGGCCCGCCTTGATGAGTATGATTGGCTTGCTTAAGGCAACTTCTCGTGCGGCAGAGAGAAACGATCGGGCATCTCCAACGGATTCCATATAGAGAAGAATGCTTTGTGTCTTTGGGTCCTCGCCATAGAAGGAGATAAGGTCGCCCCAATTCACATCCAGCATCGAGCCCGTGGAAACAATGGCGCTGAAACCGACCTGCTCCTGCAGGCTCCAGTCCAGGATTGCCGTGAGCAACGCCCCACTCTGGCTCAAGAAAGCAACGTTCCCTGACTGGGCGATGTTCTTCGCGAACGTCGCATTGAGGCCAATCCAAGGATTCATCATTCCCAGGCAGTTTGGGCCGACAAGGCGCATGGAGCCGCGCCGGAGCTCTGCTTTGACTTGCCGTTCTAGCTCCAGGCCTTCGGCGCCACGCTCCTTGAAGCCCGCAGAAATGACAATGGCGGAGCGCACGCCCACATCAACACATTCTCGTACCACGCCAGGGACTGTCGCTGCTGGTGTCACGATGACTGCGAGGTCTGCCGGTTCGGGCAAGTCCTTGGGGCTTGGATAGCAGGGGACTCCGAACAGCTCCTTATGCTTCCGGTTCACCGGATAGACGCGGCCTCGGTACGAGCCCTGAACCAAGTTTGTGACAACGGTGCAACCCACACTGCCTTCGCGGTCTGTTGCTCCGATGACCGCAACCGAGGCGGGCCGGAAGAAGCTCTCCAGAGCTGTGCGTCCCGAAGTAGCGGTATCTGTCAACACGGGCGTTGTCATATTCGGTCTTTCCCCTAAAGACTTGTTCCGGAATTGGCCGACAACTTCACGGACTAGCTCCTTGCTTCCATGTTAAGGCCCTTGGAAGCCTGGCTAAAGGTGACAATAATCACCTCAACTTGTGACGGATGCCACAACGCGCTTCAGAGGCCGACTCCTGCGTTGCAAATAGCTGGCAGGAGGGTGATACGGTTGCCGTACGAGGAACGGACGAAGCCTATCGCCTTGCAGGAGGGGAACCCGCCGACAAATTTGGTTGCTACTATGCGGATGGATGAAGATTCAGTATTGCCTTCGCCGGCGGAGACCGCGGTCTGGTAAAATGCCTGGCATCTTAGGCATTCGAGTCCCGAGGACATTGATGATCGACCGTCGTGTGTTTGTGAAGCGCACTTTCCTCGGCGGATTGGCACTCTGCCTGGACCACTGGGCAACCTCGCCAGCCTACAGCCAAGACCTAATCCCCCCCGCGCCGCCCATATCCGTGAACGAACCGGCGGAAGCGCAGCCTTCTCCCTTTCGCTTGCCCGGACTCTTTCCGGGCCGCGTTGTAGAAATCGCGGATCCCCAGGTTATTGTGGCCAATCGTGTTTCGCAGCCCGTCATCCGTTGGATGCTCGACCGTGCATTGCGCGAATTGACGGGAGCGCAAGACGCCCGTGAAGCATGGAGCAAGTTCATTGAACCGAAGGACATTGTGGGCATCAAGATCAATCCTTCCGGAGCTCCGGCCTGCTGCTCTTCCCCCGAAATCGTGAGGGAGATTGTCGCTGGAGTGCAATCCGTCGGAGTTCCGGTGCAAAACATTTATGTCTACGATCGTTACGCCTACGAAATGGACGTCGGCAGTTACCAAACGCTTGTGCCCATGGGCGTGCACGTCACCGGCGTAGAAGACGGCAAGCTGGATGGTTCCGGCTACGATTCCAATATATACTGCGAGGCAAATTTTTTTGGTGAGTGGGAAACACGCTCTTACATGGCCAGCATTGTATCTTCCCGTTTGACGAAGATCATCAGCGTTCCAACGATGAAGGATCACTCCGCAGCGGGAGTTACCGGCTGTCTAAAAAACCTTGGCTATGGAACCTTCAACAATGTGCATCGCTCCCATCGCAGTCCATTTTCCTTTACGGACCCATTGATTGGAGTCATGTGTTCGGTTGAACCGCTGCGCTCGAAGGCCGTGCTTCACATTATGGACGGTATGAGAATGCTTTGGCACGGGGGGCCGCTGAGTCAGAACCCGAGGTTTATTTCCCCCGCAGGCATACTGATGGTCGGCACGGACCCCGTAGCAATGGACACCATTGAGCTTGAAAAGATTGAGGCGAAACGCCGCCGAGAAGGCGCGCCCAGCGTGTGGTCACGCAATCCCAAAAGTCTGACTGCTAATAACGCTGAATTTTACGAGAATGCCGCCAAGAATCTGTTCTACCGCCAGCCTCATCACATCGCCGCGGCAGGAAAGCTCGGCCTGGGCACTTCCGACCTTAAGCAAATCGATCATCGTGTGCTCGATGCTGGCTGATGGAAGCGGCGGAATTGGCTGTGAGGCTCAGGTAAAAGTGGCGAGCGACTGGCCTACTCTACTCTGCGACAATAGGCGCAGCGGCGGACAACTCCCGCAGCCGTGGCGAGCTCCCCGAAAATCTCTTTGGCAGTGTAGGGTTGAAGGCTCGGTGAGGAGCGCTCCGATCTTAGACAACGGACTCCTCTATGTCTCTTCTCTGGCGGGCTATTTAAATGCCATCGATACTCACACCGGCAAAGTGCGATGGCGGTTCAAAACTGCGGCGCCGATCCACTCAACCCCCTCAATGAATTCAGGGCAAGTTCTTGTCACTTGTGACGGCGGCACGTTGTATGCGATTGATTCAAGCAGTGGAACAAAAGCCTGGGATGTGGCAACCGGCGCGGAGGTTTGGACCTCGGCGGTCGTCTCGAAAGACACGATCTACTTCGGCGACACAAACGGCCACATGCGGGCCTTGAGTCATGCTAATGGGGCGCTGCAATGGGAACAAGCGCTAGGCGGGAAAATCTACTCGACTGCTTCCACTGCAGGACAGCGAGTCTTCGTAGGCTGCGGCGACGGCCGGATCTACAGCATGGATGCAAAATCCGGTGACATTCTGTGGAAGACGCCCACGGGAGACGGCATTGACAGTTCGCCGGCCGTTGCTAAAGAAACGTTGTTTGTGGGCTCGCTCGATTATTTCTTCTACGCGATCGACACCGTAAATGGGGCCATTCGTTGGCGGTACGAAGCCGAGTTGGGTATCACGTCTTCGCCCGCCATTTCTGGCGATCTTGTTGTTTTCGGATGTAAGACCGGCGTCCTCCGCGCGCTCAGCGTACAGACCGGAAAGTTGATATGGGCGCAGCGCCTCGGTGAAGCCATCACTGCGCCACCCGTAATCAGTGGAAGCACAGTCTGGATCCAGTCGGGAATAACCTACGCGCTTGACCTGGCCGACGGTAACATCCTCTGGCAGGCTCGTCTCGGAAATTCGCTGCAATCGGCGCCAGTAGTTACAGAGGCTGCCGTCTATTTGACCAGTATGGAAGGCGACGTTTATGCGCTGGTCTAGATCTGCGGCGTTGGCGTTCCTGGTCTTGGCCATGCTGCCGCTCCCTGCGATCCTGTGTTCGCCCCAGAATAATCAGTTTGTTCACCAGAAGCGCTATGCAATGGGGACGGTCTTTGAAATCGTCGTCTACGATGAAGACTTGCAACGCGCGGATGCTGCTGCGCGCGCCGCTCTAGATGAAGTTGTCCGCCTCGACGGCATGATGAGCAACTACAAGCCGGAAAGTGACCTGAGCCGGATGAACCGCAGTGCACATTTTCAGCCGATCCGTATTCCGCGTGAGCTTTACGAAATCATCGAAGAGTCGCTCTTTTACTCGCGTCATTCCGATGGCCAGTTCGACATCAGCGTGGGGCCACTTGTTGATCTCTGGAAAGCGACTCTCGCGGGCGCGCCTTTGCCTACGACTACCGACCAGGCTTCTGCGCTTCGTTGCGTCGGATATCAGAAGATCGAATTGATACCGCCGGACCGCATTCAATTTCATTCGGATTGCATGCGACTCGACTTGGGCGCCATCGGGAAGGGTTACGCTGTCGATCGCGCAGCAGAAATACTAAAGGCAGGCGGTATCCACCGCGCCTACATCGACGCTGGAGGCAGCACAATCTACGCTCTGGGCGCGCCGCCGGGAGGCAATGCATGGCGCGTTCGTTTGCGTGACCCCTCCCATAAGCTGGGCCCGGAAGTGATGTTAATGAATAACAGCGTCTCGACGTCCGAGCAGAGCGCTCGGAGCTCTCTTCAAGGGGACGCGCCGGGCCACATCATTGTTCCCGGCACGGGCAAGCCCCTGCAAACGCGCTATGCGATCAGTGTAACCGCGCCGTCCGCCACTGCGTCCGATGCACTCTCGACCACACTGCTCCTGCTCGGCCCATCGAAAGGGGCGGCCTTGGTGAAGACTTTGCATAACGTGTCCGCCATTTGGATCGATTCTGATGGCCAACGAACGCTTGCCGGCGACGGCGTCAATTTCATTCTGGCCGGAGAAGACCGCCCGATCGACGCCTCGCCCCTGAGAAACGGATTCGCGGCAAATTCAAGAGCTGCAAAGGAATTGGTCCCATGAGTCGCATGTCCTTTCTTTGCATGCTGTTTCTTGGCTCGATTGCCGCGTGCACTTCAGTAAATGCCAAAGTCCTTCTCCGTGTGCAGCCATCGCCCTTGCCTCCCCCGGATAAAACGGGGATTCATGATGTAGTCTTGCTCTGGCCATTGCGGGATCTTTCGGCGGCCTCCAAACTCCGCTCTCAGGGTTACCGCGTTTTTCTGCAGTGTGAATCGAAAGACCTCGCCGTCGCCGTCGTTGCTGCGGAACGCGCAGCAGTCACGGGGATAATCGTCTCCAACAAGGCGCCTTCAAACCAATCTACTGCCCCCGAACAGCTTCGCCCTTATATCGCTGCACATAAGAGTCTGACTTTCCGTATGTTGGTCCCTGGGGGAAAGCAGCCGCAAATGAAGGGACGTTTGGTGGTCGAACGTGGGGGCGTTCTGCAAGTTTCAAGTGCCTCCTCCCAGCCGTGGCTTGATACCAATCTCGCTTTGGTCAGGCTCGCTCAGTCTATGGGTCCGGATTCACTCCCGATCCTCTATGATTTTCCCTGGGACACCTCGGGGGGCTTGCCTGATGCATTGGGCCCAGATGCCGAAGCCTATGAAGTGGCGATTGCCGAAGCGGACGCAAACCGCTCAGACGTCGCCATCGATCTTCCCGGCTCGCTGCAGAAGGCGCTCGTTGCGGACGATTCTCGGGCTTGGACACTCTGGAAAGCCATCATGCCCTACCTGGACTTCTCCTCCCACGCGCCGACGGAGAGAATGCTGCCGGTAGTGAATCTCGGTGCCATCGTCGATAACGTGCAGGCCAGCTACGAGGCCATTAACCTGATGGCGCGTCATAATCTTGCTTTCGAATCCGTTCGCCCCTCGGATCTCACGCCGGCGCGCCTCAGTAGCTGGAACTCTGTTGTTGTCTTTTGCCCTTTGAATAAGGAAGCCGTCGCACTGCTTCGCAACTTTGCCGCCAATGGCCGGATCGTCGTTTTTGTGAATGCTCACGATAAATTTCCCTGGCAATCGGCTCCGCCGCTTCGCCAGGAATCTGGCACGACGGTTTATTCCGTTGGCGCAGGCCAAGTAGTTGAACTCGCCGAGCCGGTGGTCGATCCGGAGGATTTTGCCCGTGACCTGCACCGTCTGATCGGTAGAGAGCGATCAGCCCTCGCCCTGTGGAACTCACTAACCACGCTCGTAACCGGCTATCATGAGCAAGCTGGTCTGGACGTTACACTGTACCTTGTGAACTACGCCGACCAGCCCGACAACGTGCAAGTTCAAGTGAAGGGTCGCTTCGCCCGCGTTCGATTGGAATCTCCCGAGGAACACTGCTGCGTTTCTCTGCCTTTCGTTGAACGCGGGGGTTTCACTGAATTTATGATTCCGACGCTCCGCATTACTGCAAGAGTGCATCTCGACTCGGTTCGGGAAAGCTCCGCGGCGCCATAGTGGACTTGCCAGGCCGTAGGATTATTGTTGGCAGACAACAGGACACCGGACAATCATTTGCGTCGAAGGCACATACGAAGGACAAGCAGTGCTCAATGCTCTTTTGGTAGAGCACTATTTGTTCGGCGCCAAGGTCGTTTTTCCAGACAAGAGATTCTCGAAACCTCGAAAGGGGCCGTAATGCGGCAAACAGCACACTTGGTTTTCTCTTTGGCGGCATTATTCGTAATTGTCGTTGGGGTAGCCAGCGCGCAGGTACCCAATACACAAACACCTAAGTATGACTTGCTGCTAAAAAAGGGGCACGTCATCGATCCAGCCAACGGATTGGATGGACAAATGGACGTTGCTGTTGCAGTTGGCAGGATCGCCGCAGTCCAAAAGGATATTCCCGTCGCTCAGGCTGCAAAGGTTGTAGATGTCTCAGGTTTGTACGTCACCCCCGGGCTGATCGACATTCACTACCACGTCGGTCACGGAGGCGCACCGCTTAATTGGTTCGCAGAAGACTCCACCAATCACGAAGTTGCGCCCACGACTGGTCCGCCCGAGCAACTGGCCCCCCTCGGAATTCCAGCGGATTTAGCCTTGCAGTCGGGCGTAACGACAATCGTTGACGCGGGCACGGCGGGCGCGGCCACCTTTCTACAAGAAAAGGAAGAAGTGATTGACCATGCTAAGGTCCGTGTCCTGGCTTTTCTCAATATCGTGTCCGACGGAATGAACGGTGGACTAGAACAGAGCGTGGATGGAATGGATGTGAAGCGCTGCGCTGATACGATCCTAAGATACTCGGACATCATCGTCGGAGTAAAAACAGCTCACTACTGGACCCAGAAACCATTGGATGACCTACACTCCACTTGGGCCGCTGTCGATCGCGCCATTGCCTGCGGAGAGTCGGCGAAAGTTCCGGTCATGTTTGATTTCTGGCCACGGCCAGAGAGAAGCTATGCCGACCTCATTCTTCAAAAGGCCAGGCCCGGAGACATACATACGCATGTTTTCGCGCAGCAATTTCCGATCCTTCTGGATGGGAAGATCAATCCGATCCTGCAACAAGCGCGAAACCGCGGAGTGATTTTCGATGTGGGCCACGGAGCGGGGAGTTTTTGGTTCCGAAATGCCGTGCCTGCCGTCAAGCAAGGATTTGTCCCTGATTCCTTATCCACTGACTTGCACACAGGCAATTTCAATGTAGTCAGCATGAGCAATGTGATGTCCAAGTTTCTGAACATGGGAATTTCGTTTGCCGACCTGATCCGGCGTTCGACAGTCAATCCAGCACGCGAAATTCACCGGCCGGAGCTAGGCACTTTGTCTGTTGGCGCGGAGGCGGATATCGCGGTCTTAGAAGAACTGCACGGTCACTTCGGCTATATTGATTGCGGTTACGCCAAAATGGAAGGAACCTCACAGATCGTCGCACGAATGACGGTTCGTGCCGGGCGAATTCTTTACGACCCGTCGGGCCTTAGTATGGTCCAGTGGGAGAAGGCTCGTCCGCAATACTTCAACATTCCGATGCTTCAGGGCTCTCTCCCAGCAACCGCCGATAGCTACCCGAGAAATTAAGATAGGAGGAAGCATGCCAGAATCTATTAGCCGTCGAGAACTTCTGTGTAAGGGAGGTCAGGTTGTCGCGGGCGGCGCTTGGATCAGTAGTGTATTGCCAGCAAGCGCCTCGACACCGACAGTCAGCCCCGTAGACTACTACCAAAAACTTGGCGTAACACCGTTCATCAACGCAGCTGGAACCTACACGATCCTGTCTGCTTCAACCATGCCGGATCAGGTGCAAGCGGCCGTGGCTCTGGCGGCGCAAAAGCCAATTCATCTCATGGAGCTACACAAGGCGGCTGGCGAGTACCTTGCCAGGCGTCTACGCTGTGAGGGCGCATTGGTCACTTCGGGCGCGGCCGCTGCAATAAAGCTGGCGACGGCAGCCTGCATCACTCGGGGCAACAAATCTGCGGTCGTAAATATTCCTACGGACATGCAAGGATTGAAGAACGAAGTCATTGTCCAGACAGCGCATCACTATGACTACGATCATGCAATCCGCGATTGTGGCACACGCTTCGTCGACGTGGAAACGCTTGACGAATATGAACGTGCCTTCTCGGAACGCACTGTAATGACACAGTTTTTCAATGCCGCTGAGGGCGGACGCATCAGCAGGGAAGATTGGGTTCGCGTCGCCCACAAGCACGGAATTCCGTGCTTCAACGATGCCGCTGCCGATGTCCCTCCCGTTTCAAACCTTTGGAACTACACGGAGATGGGCTTTGATCTGGTGGCCTTTTCCGGCGGAAAAGGCATTCGTGGACCACAGTGCACTGGCTTGCTACTGGGTAAGAAAGATTTGATCGACGCGGCACAGCTAAACAATTCGCCGAGCTCAAACACAATAGGTCGGGGGATGAAAGTGGGGAAGGAGGAAATCATTGGTCTCGTTGCTGCCGTGGACTGGTTTCTTGCCCAGGACGATGCTGCAATGGAGGCGGAATATCGCAGGCGAGCCGCCCTGGTCGCAGAGCGCGTTCAAACCGTTCCCAGCGTCGAAGCAAGAATCTTCGTTCCTCCCGTTGCGAACCATGTCCCACACCTGCTGATTACCTACGACAAGAATCGAATCAAGCTAACCGCAACCGAGGTCATGCAAAGGATGCGCGAAGGGAACCCGCGTATAGAACTGAATCCGTCCACAGGTGGCGGCCCGGCCAGTGCCGGTCTACCGGGGGGCAGCAATGCGATCGTGGTTGGAGTTTGGATGTTGCAACCGGGTGAAGATCAAATCGTGGCGAGACGACTTCATGAGGTCTTATCCGAAGGAGCGAAGTGAGCAGGAGCGGCACAGTGAAGGCCAGCATGCTCTTCACGGCCTGAGTGAAAACTCGCCAGTTCCCCACTTTATAATTCTTATGAGGTACACCAGAGCACATGGCGTCGTTCATGATCCCGCTCAGCCCAGTACCACCTATGTGAAATGATAAAGCCTAGGGGTTCGAGCCTCGTGGGCCCCGGACGGCAATGAGAGACATCTGCTCCAAGTCCGGATAGTGTCCTTCGAGGTCCGTTTTTCGTTCCGTTGACTTGATTTGCTGAACCGTGGTCTGTGCAGGAAGAGACCCGCTGAAGAACTTGTTATATACCTTGGCAAATAGGGGGCGCTCTGACAAGTCGTCCAGGTAGATTGTTGTCGAGACGACTTCGCTGTAATTCATGTCGGCCTCTTCCAAGTTGTCGAGGAGGTTCCGCATGGTCTGGCGAGTTTGGTCTGTGGTGGTTGATGCGTACACTCCCCCATTCGGTCCAGGAATGAACCCGCTCTTGGCCGAACAATATAAAGTTTCGCCGGCGAAGACACAGGGGCTGGCCGTTGGACTTGGCGGCATATTCTTGGGGCGTATGGCTCGCCGCTGGCTGAGATCGCGCACGGCCACACCTGTGTAAGCGATATGGGCCCCTTGCGGCAGGCTGGAAACTTCGATGGTGGCCCGACCGGGAGTGTTCCCAAATTCGAAGTGCTGCGCGTACTGCTGATTCATGATGCGCATGGGGATGTCGGAAGTGAGATAGGGATTCACGAATACCATGTGCGCCATGGTGAGACCCGCGGCTTGGAGCACGGCTTTCATGCGGTCAAGCGCCAGATTCACCTGTGCGGACGGATCCTGTGGGATTTTTCCGCTTGCGGGCTCGCTTCCCGGCATCGTGGAGACAAATAGCCGGTCGTGCGTCAGCATTCCCGGAGAGAACGCTTTGTTTGGTGGAGAACCGGGCTCGATCACGGGCTGCTTTTCCTTGAGATCGCGAACAGCGACGGCGGTAATCTGAACTGGCGGCTCCGGAAGGCGGGCCACGCCCAAGACAGCGCGCGCGGGAGGATCCTTACGAAAATAATCAGCGAAGACTTCGTTTAGCTCAGCGTAGCGCTCTGTATTTTCCAGGTAGACGTGAACGTAAACCACATGATCCATCGTCAGACCCATTGTTCCGATTACGTTCCGGACGTTCTCAAGCGCTTGGCGAACCTGATCGGCAAATTTTGGCGGGGTGCTTCCATCTGGTCGGTGAGGCCCTTGTCCCGAAACGTAGACGTACCCTCCCGCTTCAATTGCTGGCGAGCCCATGGCCTCACTGGATGAGGACGCCGATTGCTGACTTACGGGACTCGAAGGCTGGACGAGCAAAAAAGCCGCGGCGAATAGGAAACAGGCAACGGAAAACAAAGTGAGTTTCATGCGGCATTTCCCTTGCGGGCCGCGCTTAGAATCGCGCGCAGACGTTGTCCTACGATCATTTCTTCGCCGGGTTGAATGGTCATGGAAACCAATTC
>Ga0079221_10000596_pt1 | contig 10453 bp, 4 predicted proteins | sample GAAS200_FD_75069 | JGI IMG/M metagenome (GOLD analysis project Ga0079221, IMG submission 75069) | Agricultural soil microbial communities from Georgia to study Nitrogen management - GA AS200 | ecosystem: Environmental > Terrestrial > Soil > Agricultural land | place: USA: Georgia | collected... | reverse complement strand
TGATTTATTACTTCTAAAAGCTCATAAGCTTTTTTAGGTAATGTAGTTAATCAAATATTATTACCAATGTTTCCATCTAAATATTTTCAAAACTTTTTGTGAACTTGTACATTGTGAGTTTTGATGTTTGCATCAATTGATGCAAAATCATTTTTAATACTAATTTGATCTTCACTACTTAATTGAGAAAAAAGCTTTAAATTTTCATTTGCTTTACAAATTATGTCTATTCTATTTGCGGCTTGTTGACAATCTCCAAATCAAGGTGTATCGAATTTAATAACTACCTCTACTCCATTATCTGCAAATGAAACAATATCATCTGAATAAGAAACAAGAGACAATATGTTACATAAATTTATGGGCTCATCAGGTATTAATATAAACAATAATACACCTAAAGATAATAAACCAATAGTAATAGAAAAAATATTAGAAAGAGATATTTCAACATATACATATGACTTTTCATACTCAGTCTTATCAAAATATATAGTTTTTACTACACTTAAATAATATACAGCTCCTATAACACTAGTTAATATAGCAACTATAACTAAAACAGTTTTATGGTGATCTAAAGCAGTAGTTAATACCATTAGTTTTCCAAAAAATCCAGCTAAAGGGGGTAATCCTATAAATGAAAACATTACAATTACTAAACATAAACCTAAAAGTGGATTAATAGAAAAATAACCTTTTAATTGACTAATTAATTGTATAGGAGAATTGCTTTTTTCTAATAAGTTATAGTTTTCAGATGTATTTAAAAAATATAAATATAAGCTAAAACCTATAGCAATTAAAACAACAAATGCATTTATGTTAGTTAAAATATATTGCATTGTATAAAATAAAAAAGCTTGATATGATTCTATATTAAATACAATTAATGCCAGTAATATAAAACCTATATGAGAAATTGTACTATAGGCTAATAGTCTTTTTATTCTTATCTGTGTTAAACCTAGAATAGTACCAATAATTAATGAAAAAAAACAACTTATTGTTAAACTTGTTGTTCATGAATAAAATTGTATAGTTGAATATAATAAAGAGCTAGAATAATGTACTAGTTCCAAAAATAATATTAAAATAGCTATTTTTGGAATATTGGCTATAAATGTTGTAACAATTGTTGGTACTCCATCATAAACATCAGGAGATCATCAATGAAAAGGTGCTGCTGCTATTTTAAATAAAAATCCTACTGATATTAACAATAAAGAATAAAAAATATAAGTATGCATATATCATTTAGAAAAATAAACGTATCTTTCTGAATCTGATATTATAGAATACATTCCATCTAAGCTAGTTAAACCCGAATTAGCATATATTAGTGCTATCCCTAATAAAATAAAACATGAAGATAAACCACCTAATAAAAAATATGTTAAAGCTGAACCTGTAGAAGATTCAGAGTTCCTGTGTAAAGATGATATTATATATACACTAAAACTTTGTAATTCTATACATAAATATACAGAACCTAGATCTCCTGATATTAATAATAATGATGCACCTGTTATAGTAAATATCACTATTAATGTATATTCTATAATAGTAAATTGTTCTGATACTTTATTAATTATATTAATATATTGTTTTACTTTTTTAAATATTGTATCTATCATTGATGTAGAATTTTTTATATACTTCTTTCTTGGGTAAAATCCTGTCATAAATAATATTATACCACATATTAATAAAAGAAATATTTGGAATGTGTGTGTTATACAGGTTGCATTAAATAATCCCCCATATAACCCTATTCCTTTTTGTAAATAAGTTATATGAAAACTCATGCTTGTTGATACTAAACTATAGAATATTATTAATATTCCTATTCGAGAATACAAAATTGATGTGTCAGGTCTTATTGTTAAACCGTTTGAAAACAAGAGTAATAAAAGAAATGTTAATATCATTTTTTAATTATAAGCAAATTTTTATCTTTTTTAGTTATGCTAGTTAATACTATTTTGTATTTTTGATAAACCTTCATAATAAATTTTTTCAATTTTTAATTGCCCTATTTTAGACATTTAACTATCCAACAGGACTAATATGGTAGTAGTGATACACCTACTGATTTATATCTTACAACTCCATATAAAGTTAATATTAGATGGTATAAACCACCAGTAAGTATATACTTACTTTATATATATTTCTTATAAATAAATATTAATAACAATATATTTAAAAATAAGACTAAACTAGTAGATATATTAAATACTATGTTATAAGTAATAGAATTATAACTAAACTAGTTATAATATTAAATAAATTATTTATTTATTATTGTTAAAAACAACATTTTTTTAATGTTAAATATTAATCTACCTGCAATAATCAAACCATTGTAATTAATTTATGTATTTAGTTTATATTTATATAATGGCTATAAAAAGTAAAATAGTGTATATTCAAATATAAAATATATTACCTTATGATAATATTAAATTATCAGAAACACAATCTAAAGTAAATAAGACACAATAATTACAATATTGTAATCCATCTAATACAATAGAAGGGTAAATACCTAACATTACGGTAAATAATACTAAACTAAATAAAATAAAAAATTCTCTTCTATTTACATCTGGTAGATAATTTTTTCAGAAACCTAAAGAGAATGAACCACCAAAACTTATTCTATTATACATAAATATTGTATATCCTGCAGAAAATACAATTGATGAAGCAGCTAATACTCCTGCTATTGGTAATCTTTCAAATATACCATATAATGATAAGAATTCCCCTATAAAATTAAAAGTAAGAGGAACACCACAATTACCAAGACATAGTATAAAGAATAATATAGAAAATATAGGCATTATTTGAGCAATACCTCTAAAATAAGTTATTAATCTAGTAGAGGATCTATCATATAAGACACCACCAGCGCAAATAAATAGACCAGAAGATACAAAACCATGTGCCAAACCTAAACTTATACCACCTAATAAACCTTGAAATACATTACTAAGTACACCTAAAAGATAAACAGATGCATGACATACAGATGAATAAGCAATAAGTTCTTTTACATCAATAGTTCTGATTGTACTTAAACTAGCATAAATAATAGTTAATATTCCGATCAAAAAAACAATATAAGTATAATATAAAAAAACTTTAGCTAGTAAAGGTAATATTAATCTAAAGACACCATATAAAGCCAATTTTAAAACAATGGCGGCTAATATAATACTACCCGATAAAGGTGATTCAACATGAGCCTTTAATAATCAATTATTTAAAAAAATAGTTGGTGTTTTAACAGCAAAAGCTATAAAAATACCAATAAAGAAAAATAATTGTGTTATGTATATGTAATTTGTTTTAGATAAAAGATCAAAATCTGTAGACCCTATTAAAGATAACATACTTATGATAGAAAGTAACATAAATAAAGATCCTAATAATGTATATAAAAAAAAGTAGAAACCAGCTCTTACTTTTTCATATGAACCATATAATCCAATTAATATAAATAGAGGAGCAAGTATACTTTCAAAAAATATATAAAACATTAAAACATCTAACACTAAGAATACCATTAATAAAGCTGTTTCTAAAAGTAACATTATAAATAAAAATATTACTGTGTTATTTTTAATGGATTTTCAATTAGATATTATAGATATAGGCATTATTATTGTTGTTAATAATACGAAATAAATAGAAAAACCATCTACTCCTAAATAAAAATCATAATAACCTATTTGATAGTGTTCTTGAATAAATTGAAAATGATTACTACTATAATCAAATAATATTCATATTATTAAAGATACAATTAAATTTATTATTGATACAGTTAAAGCTATAGATTTTAATATTTTTGGGTTTTCAGACATATCATATGTAAAAAAAGCTGATATTAAAAATATTCCTATTAAAGGTAATAAAATTAAAGTAGATAATAACATTATTATAAAAATAAAAAAAATTTTTTTCCTCTTGTTACGCCAAATACATCTATCGGCTTCTATTTTTAAAATACATTTAAAATAAATATTTTATTTTTAAGATAATTAATATAGTGAATATTTAAATATAAAGATTCGTTTAGTTAAGCAAATTTAAATATTAAAGATTACAAATTTAAAATATAGAAATAAAAAATGTAATAATATACAAACTTGAAAGCTTTTTCATTTAATATGATAAATGAAATCGGGTTATTATGATTCGAACATAACAATTCCTCAACCCAAATGAGGCGCCCAACCAACCTGGCTCTAACCCGTTTAAACAGAGAATATCCGATTTGAACGGATGTGATCATATTGACCAAATAAGTTTCAAGCTTATCACCTTAAACCGCTCGGTCAATTCTCTTTTTATGATTCTTCCAAGATTCGAACTTGAATAACATCCTTATCAAAAACGCACTTTACCTATTAAGTTAAAGAACCTGATATAATTTTATATTAACTTATTTTAAAGCAAGAGCACTCAGACTTGAACTGAAAACATGAAGTTTGAAGCTTCTTATTTTGCCAATTAAACTATACTCTTTTTAGTGTATAAATTTCGGAAAAGAGACGATTCGAACATCTAAGTGTAATTAAACACAATATTTAGCAAATATTTCACTATACCAATAGTAACTTTTCCTTCTAACGAGTTAGGCCGGCTTCGATCCAGCATCTTTTTCCTCGACAAGGAAACACTTTACCTATTAAGATTACTAACTCTATGGCCAGTCGAAATCGAATCGACACACTTCGTTTGGAAGACGAACAGTCTACCTTTAACTTATAGCCATTTTTTTTCTTTTCTATATCTACCTCTATAAACACAGGTACATCTTGCTTACAAGAATTATTAGTAAAATATCTTTTTTATTGGCAAATATTTGCCATGCTTTTTTTTAGTAATAATTTTTATTATTGTTATTTTATTATTATGTTTTAATTTATGTATGGTATACTTAATTTTAAGTTTATATTAATCTATGTTTTAAATATTTTTATATAATACTATATGATACTTTTTACAAAAACAGACTTATATCAAATTGTAAAAACAACCAACCAGAAGAGAGATTTGTATATTATTGTGTATACAATCCTCCTCCCCAACCAGGAGAGAAAGTTGCATTCTCATTTTTAATGCATGAAATTAATGTTCTAACTAATTGAACTATCCTGGTTATATTAAACTAAATATTAATTTAATATATTCTTATCCAAGATTCGAACTTGGGTCAAAATATTAGAAGTATTTTGCTCTACCATTGAGCTAATAAGAAATATAAACATATAAGTTTAATCTAGGAAGAAAAGGATTCGAACCTTCGATAGCTTAATGCCATTGAGTTTACAGCTCAACCCGTAAACCAACAAACGGACCCTTCCTTCCTTTAAGACCTATGGGATTTGAACCCACATTATAGCGATTAAAAGTCGCATGTTTTATCCTTTTAAACTAAAGTCTCTTTTATATTATATATAATTTTTAATATCTTTGTTTAATAGTAATAACTATTGATCCTACCATAGCTAATAATAATATTAAAGAAGTTAAAATTAATCACATAGAATAACTTGTGTACATTATATTTCCAATACTTATAATATCAGTAATATCTACTATATATCCATCTCAATTGTTAGATGTAACATAAGAAATTTGTTCTCTATTAAGTATATTATTTATTAAACCAGTCTCACTTAAATCAGTTTTAGATTCAGGTAATAGATTATTAATTGGTATAAAAAATGCTATTATAACTAATATAGCTAGTGGTATATTATTATTAGTATCACTAATAAGTTCTGATACTCTTATATTAATCAACATAAGAATAAAAAGAAATAAAATAGATACTGCCCCAACATATACTAATAAATAAGAAATACCTATAAATTTTAAACCTATAAATATTAAATAGCAAGATATACTTGAAAATAATAAAATTAAGTATAAAACAGATACTATGGGATTTTTAGTAATTATAATAAATATACCTGAAAACATAGATATAATAGCTATTATATCTAAAAAACTTATAGAGTATCCATTAAATACATCAGATATGACATAAAGATTTAGCATAAAATTTATTACTATATCATTTCTTTATAAAAATATTAAATTTAAATAAGATAAGAATCCAATTTAACTCATTTTAATTATAAATTAATATATTATCTTTTTTGGAGTCGAACCAAAATAAATTTTAATTTATTTAACCTATAAAGATTTTGTATATAATAATACTATAAATATAATAATATTATATACAAAAAATATATAAATATATATTTCATTTTTAAGGATAATTCATCCCGTGCAATTTCCATTACACGAACCATATTTCGACTTAACACCAATTAGAATCACGCATACGAAAATAACAATATAAACCAATATAAAACTAATTAATTATATTAAAGAATACAAGTTACCAAACTTATTGCGCATATTCCTTTCAGCGCCTGACGAGTAGTTAGTACCCATCTGAGATTAAATTCACCGTGACGTGGTGATTCACGATTACTAGTAATTCCTTATTCATGCAGTCGAGTTTCAGACTACAATTCACGAATAGTTATATCCAGTTTTAGGGATTAGCTCCATTTTACAATATAGCATCCCTTTGTAAAGGTATATGCAGCACGTCTATAGCCCACGCTATTAAGGCCATGATGACTTGTCTTGGTCCCTATTATCTTATCCTCTATAATGGAGAACTGTTTTATAAAAACAAATAAAACAAGGGTTTTCGTTAATTGAAGGAACTAACCAGGATCTCACGACATTAACTGAAGACAGCCGTGCAGCGCTTGTAATAATTTAATAATATGCAATGCGTGGTAAGGTTATTCGCGGATCATCGAATTAAATAACATACTTCACTACTGGTTTCAGAAACGGTCTAATGATTTCAATTTGGGCGTTGCCGCTTTACTCATGAGGTGGAATGCTTACACTTTCATTTATAGGCTAAATTATCTAACCTATGACATTCATAATTGTCTCCTTGGACTACTAGGGTATCTAATCCTTATTGCTACCCAAGGCTTCGTCCCTCAACGTCAGTTTTTACATAGAAGGATGCCTTCGCCGTTATCCGTCCTACCAGTATAATAAAATTTTGACTCTCCTCTGGTAATTCCCCCTTCTCTCATAAAACTCTAGAAAATTAGTTCCTATTAAGGCTTGATTTTCCGTCTAGGTACCCTTTAAACCTATTAAAGATGAATAACACTAGTCTTCTACGTATTACCGCGACTGCTGGCACGTAATTTGGTCAAGACTTATAGATAGAATATTGTCATTATCATTCTTCTATCTAGAATTTTATACGACTTATTCGTTTTACATTCTTCCAAGTTGCTGGTTCAGCCGTTAGGCTATTGACCAATATACCCCACTGCTGTACAATCTGCCGTGGGCTTTTTTCAGGCCCAATGTGATCGATCGACCTCTCAGTCACGACTACCGGAACATGAGCTAGTTTAATACTATTACTCTTCCAGGATATTCTCTATCATCTTAAAGCGAATCTTTCTAATTCTTTTTTGTTATAAGGGATCTTCTCCTTACTTCAAGGTAGCTAGGATATCATTTACTCACCTGTACACCACTTCTAATTAATTTATAATAAAATTAGACGTTCGATTAGCATGTGTCAAGCATTTGGACAGCGTTCACTCAGAGCCATCATCAAACTCAACTATTATTTATTGGCCTTTGATATATTTAAATACCCTTCTACCTTTATTTTGGGTTTAGCCCTATATTTAGGGGATCCTTTTTATATGTCACAGTGGAGATAACTACCACTATTATTGTATTTGTTTTTTCTTTTTTTTTTGAATATATATATGCTACTAAAATAGTATTTAGTATAAATACTACTATTCTTGGTTTAGTTTTGGATTTATATAAGCTAGTTATTGTTTATAATTGTACATAACCTAATTAAAGATAAATATAAATTATAATGTTCGCAGTTATGAAGAATTTAATTTTTCAAAATAACCTTTATTTTCTGTTAAGTCTTAAAAATTTTTCCTTTGTTTTATTATAAAATAATTTTTATAATTAATACATATATTTAGTTAACTCTTGACTTTCCTATGTTGTAATAAACAACATTATACATTACTTATCACTTTTTTAATAATTTATTATTAATAAGAATTTATTAATGTAATTCTAAACAATCTTTTATATAAGAAGAAGATAAAACAACAAATACTTGTGCTTGTATAAAAGCGATACCCACTTCTAAGCCTGAAAATGCAATTATAAATAATAAAGGTAATAAACCTAAAATAAAATATATTATTCCTTTATTAATTATATTATAAGTAAATCCTGATAATATATTTAATAACATATGACCACTTAATATATTTGCTGCTAATCTTAACCCTAATGAAACATTTCTTGATAAATATGATATAAACTCTATAAACACTAATAAGGGTAATAAAGCTAATGGACAACCGGATGGTACAAATAAAGAAAAAAATTTTAAAGCATGTATTTGGAATCCTAATATTGTTGCTCCTATAACAACTGTAAAACTTATAGAAAATGTTAAAATAAAATGAGATGTAGGAGCAAAACTATAAGGTATTAGACCTATTAAATTATTTATTAATATATATATAAATAATGCTGATATTAATGGAAAAAACATTTGTCCTTTATTTGCATTAATTTGATTAACTACTATACTATATACAGTAGCATAAAGAGATTCATGTGAAATTGATCAACTATTTGGTGTTACTATATTATAATTTGTTGCTAATAAATAAAACATAAATATAATAAATGTACTTATCATTAAATATAAACCTATATTAGTTAATGAAATTTGTAAATTAGCTAATAGATCAGCTTTAATGCTAAATAAATCTCTTATTATAAATTGGTCAAGAGGGCTTTTATTTCAAGAAACTAAATAATCTAACACAAATTTGTGTTTAAATATTTAACTGCCTATAGTTAAATTAAATTTATATAATTTATTATTCGTATTTATATATATAATATTAAACACTTAAGAACCTATTTGATCATATAATCAAAATAAAAATTTGTTTAAAGTTACTGATTGAATAGAAATTGGCATAGAACTATGTAATATTCCACAGATTTCTGAACATTGACCAAAAAAAGTACCTTCTCTATTTAAATAAACAGAGGATTGATTTAATCTTCCCGGATAAGCATCACATTTTATACCTAGTGATGGACAGGCATATGAATGAATTACATCTGCCCCAGCTACTACAAATCTAGTGTGTGTTAACTCAGGTATTACTACACGATTATCTACTTCTAACATTCTTAATTTTCCTTTTTCTAAATCACTTTCTGGAATTATATAAGAATCATATTCCACTACTTCTTCATCAGTGTTTGTAAAATCGGGGTATTCATAACTTCAATATCATTGGTGACCTTCCCCGTATATAACTAAAGATGGATCAATTACTTCATCCATTAGGTACAATAGTTTGAATGAAGGGAAAGCTATTAATATAAGTATTAATGCAGGTGTTATTGTTCAAATCAATTCAACTAATGTTCCATGTGTCATATATTTATTTGATATTTTTGATTTTTTAAATTGTATTACAAGTGATACTAATATTCAACTAACAGCAAATAATATTATTGCTAAATAAAACATAATATTATTATGTAATTCTTCTATACCTTCCATTTGAGGAGTTGCATTATCTTGGAAAAATAATCCCCAAGGTTCAGGGTTATCAAAATTAGTTTCATTATTTTCTTTTGATGACTGATCAATACTATTTGTTGCAGATTCATTGAAATTGTCTTTAGCTTTTTCTTCATTTATTAATTTTTTATGATAATTATCTATAATTGATCTATCTATATCTTTTGGTAATGGCTTTTCACCTGTTAAAACCTCAAGGTATATTATTTCATCTTTAAGTTCTTTAATTCTATTAATATCTGGTTGAGGACTTTTTTCTAAATTAGTAATACTATCTGTAACTGTTGCCTTTATATCTCTTAGCTTATTTAGATTCACTATATATATATATATATATATGAGTTTATTTAAGATTTTTTGAATTTATACAAAATTTAAAATACACCTAATAAAAAGTACTAAGAGGGGGGGGGGTATAGGGATACAACAATATGAGCTCTTTGAATTTATTTTATTTTTTTATATAATTTAGACACTAGCATTCAACTAATAGCAAATAATACTATTGCTGAATAAAAAATTATATTATTATGTAATTCTTCTAGAGCTTCTATATTATTATCTTGGAAAAATAAACCTCAGAATTCATAGTTCTCAAAACTAGTATCAGAATTAGTATCAGAATTAGTATCAGGATTAATAGCTCTTGCTACATCTCTTCTTCAAGCATCCGTTTTTTTAAACAGATCAAAAGCTTGTTTACACTCTTCAACAATT
>Ga0079221_10000595_pt1 | contig 10453 bp, 8 predicted proteins | sample GAAS200_FD_75069 | JGI IMG/M metagenome (GOLD analysis project Ga0079221, IMG submission 75069) | Agricultural soil microbial communities from Georgia to study Nitrogen management - GA AS200 | ecosystem: Environmental > Terrestrial > Soil > Agricultural land | place: USA: Georgia | collected... | reverse complement strand
GAGAATCACCTGGATGGCGATGGCAATCACACTGAGACAACTGCGCATGGGACGCGCCGTGATGCTGCCCCAGAACATTTGGATCAAAGAAAACGGGCCTTCGAAGGTTTCGTCCATGTTGAAAAGTCAAAATTGTACTGTAACATCAGAATTTACCCAGGGCAAAGCGAACGGGCGCGATTTGGAGCAAGCGGCGTGCCGAAAATCCAAAACATTGTTTCTGTACTGTAAAGTTTTCAACACAAGTGTTGATAAGTTTGTGGAAATCGTCCTGCGGCGCAAGGTAACTTCCGACAGTTCAACATTCTTGCGCTCATTGCACAATTAGTGTGCAACATCGCCGTTTCTTACTAACGGAAGAGGGCAACGGAGCGGGATCGCCTGTCTACAAGTGTTTCAGAATTGAAATTCAGGACAAGAAGGGAAAGGAATGTTCCACGGAATGTTTCACGGAACGTGTCATGGAGTGTTTCACAAAATGTTTCACGGAATGTTCCACAAATGTTTCACGCGGAGCGGAGCCGATGCGGAATCCCATTACGTATCGATATTCAGCGAAGTGAACCAATGGAACTGAAAAGCTGCCCCTCAGCTTCTCGAATCACGAGTCACGAGTCACCCTCTTTCCAGTTTCATTGCGCCCGCCGCACCCATGCGCTACATTGAATTCCAGACCATGAGCTACGGCACGCTTCCCTTGCGCTTCCTGGACGCCGTCGACAACCTGCCGAACCCGCGCTCGCAAATGGTGCGCGGCGACGGCCGGTGGGAACCGGTCTCCTCTCAGGAGTTTCTCCGGCGCGTCGCAGGTCTTTCTTCCGCTTTTGTGGAGTTGGGTGTCAAACCCGGCGACCGCGTTGGCCTCTTTTCTGCGAACCGCCCCGAATGGCACACCGCCGACTTTGCCATTAACGGTGCTGGCGCGATCACCGTTCCCATTTACTTCCATGAATCGCCCGACCGCATGACCTACATCCTGCGACATTGCGGTGCGAAAGTGGTCTTCGTCGTGGGCAAGACGCAACTCGAGAGGTTGCTCTCCGTGCGCAGCAACTTGCCGGAACTGGAAAACATTGTCGTCGCCGACGCGGGCGACGCCGTTCCAGCGGAATGCCTGCGTTACGAAACGCTCATCGCGGCTGCTGGCGCGACGGACGTTTCTTCCTACCGCCTGCGAGCTTCTCAGGTTCTTCCCGGCCAGCTTGCCTCCATCATCTACACTTCCGGCACCACCGGCGAGCCCAAGGGCGTGATGCTCACGCACGCCAACTTTTGCTCCAACGTCACCGACGTGGGCCACGATTTCCGCCTGAATCCCGCGGAAGACCTCGCGCTTTCTTTCCTCCCGCTTTCGCATGTCTACGGGCGCACGCTCGACTACATTTACATTTTCCAGGGATGCCCTCTCGCCTACGTGCCATCCATTGACGACGTCGCTCAGGCACTGCTGGAAGTTCAGCCGACGGTGGTTGCGGCGGTACCTCGTTTCTTTGAAAAGATTTACGCGCGCTTGGTCGAGCAAGGGTCGAAAACCACAGGCCTGAAGCGAATGATTTTTGATTGGGCCATGAAGGTTGCCAATCAGTCAGTGCATTGGAGAGCCAGCGGCGGCCACGCCAGTCTCGCGGTAAGGCTCCAATGGCTGCTGGCCAATCAGCTGGTTTACAAAAAAGTTCGCGCGGGGTTAGGCGGGTGCCTTCGCCTCGTCAGTTCTGGAGGAGCGCCGCTCTCCAAAGAGCTAGCGGAGTTTTTCTGGGCCGTGGGCGTGCCCATCTACCAAGGGTATGGCTTGACGGAAACTTCCCCGATTGTTTCGAGCAACTATCCGGTCAATCGCGTGGGCAGTTCGGGGAAACCCATTGCGAATGTGCAGGTCCGTGTGGCCGAAGACGGCGAAATTCAAGTGAAGGGCCCGTGCATCATGCAGGGCTACTACAAAAATCCTGAGGCCACGCGGGAAGTTCTCACGCCCGACGGCTGGTTCAGTACCGGCGACATCGGCCACTTGGACAAAGACGGCTATCTGTATATCACCGACCGCAAAAAAGATTTGATCAAGACGGCTGGTGGAAAATTTGTCGCGCCTCAACCGATTGAAAACGCTTTGAAGACCAGTCCGTATATTCTGAACGCGATGGTCGTTGGCGATAAACGCAAATTCATCGCCGCGCTGATTGTGCCCAATCCTGTGACAGTGTCCGCTCGACTCGCGGACGAGGGCCTGAAATTATCTTCCAATTCGGAACTGGCTGTGCATCCGCGCACGCATGCGCTGATCGAAGACGAAATCAAGCGCCTCACCGCGCACCTCGCGCAGTATGAAACCATCAAGCGCTTCGCGCTTCTTCCTGAAGATTTTACTTTTGACAGCGGCACCCTCACTTTCACTTTGAAACTCAAGCGCCGGGTCGTGGAAGAAAAATATCGCAAGGTGATCGAGTCTCTCTACGCCGACGTCGCCGAACCCCGCCCCATCTTTCAGGAATGATCAACCTAAATTGGGCAAGTGGCGAGGATGCCGTGGCAAATCGTAAAAGATTTACCTGTTCCCTCGTACAGTTAAGGTCTGCGAAACTGGTTTGCGGAACCGCATAGGAAAAAGCATCCTTTATCTCTAAGCTGGAATCATAAAAAACAACGCCTACCCTCACTTCCTTTGTTCTTCGCACATTTGTCGCAGTTTGAGGCCCTTACGCTTTTGCCGCAGATTGTGTACGCGAAAGGAAATCTCTTAACTGGAGGAGACAAGTGAAGTTCATTCTGGAATCGGTTGGGAGCCAGTCGAAAGCTCTTATCCCATTTTCGCGGGGCGCAGGGTTTCTCTGCGCGCTCCTTGTTCTCGTTCTTTGTCCGTCGCTTTTAGCGCAGACCCCAATTCCCGCGGCAAAGAATCCGGCCGGCGCGAATGCCGGAGGGTTTTCGCCGGGTTGGACGCTGGGCGCGCGCTTCGAGGGCGACTACAGCAGCGACGCTGGCATTTACGATGTTGGATCGGCGTTGGGCTACAACTTCTCGCACCACTTTGGAGTGGATGCCGGGGTTCCGTTCTATTTCGTGTCGACTCCTTCATCCACGAAACAAGCGAATCCCGGCGCGGTTTCCGGAGTTGGCATGGGCAACCTTTTCGTAGATCTCTTACTCAATTATCCCCACCCATCCTTGAATTACAGTTCCGCGATTCACTTGACAGGGCCCATCGCTGACACCAAAAAGGGATTCAGCACCGGACATGCAACCTGGAACTTTAGCAACCATTTCGACCGCGCTTTCGGTGATTGGTCGCCGTTCCTGGATGCGGGAGTCGGCAACACGATTACGGACACAAAGTATTTTACGCGGCCGTTCATGAGTTTCGGTTACAACGCCGCGTTCACCGGCGGCCTGGAATACGACAAGGGCCCGTTCAGTTTGCAGGCAGGCGCGTATGACGTTGCGCCGTGGGGAAATCAGACCGAAGTAAGCAGGGTTTTCCGCTGTGGCGCGGCAGCTAAGTGCAGTTCGACCGGCACATCGACCAACCGCAAGGGTTTCACCAGTTCGAACGTGACAACAGGCGGCTCTTCGCTTACGCGCGACAACGGCTATGAGGCGGGCTTCGACTTCAAGCCGGTGTATTACCTGGATTTTGAATTTGATTACAGCCGCAGTGTTCCTTTGCACCTCAACAATTATTCGTTTGGAATTGGAGTGAATCTGAGTTCGCTGGTGCGACCACGGGCACATTAAAGAAAGGCAGAAGCCGGAAACTTCAGGCGTGGTGGTCTTCAGTAGGCTTCCCAGCGAATTCAAGGCAGGAGTAGCAGGTCTATAGTCTCCTTGCTTGAAGCACTGGAGCTTTTTTGCTCCGTGCTGCATCCAATGGCTAGGGAGCTCCAAAATTGACCTCAGGAGGTGAATCATCATGCCTGCATCAGCAACCGCTGCGGCTCGCACTTTCAAAAGCAGCGTTGGTGTACCGGAATCAAACCGCCAAGCCCTCATTGCGCTGCTCAATGCGCGTCTGGCTGATAGCCTAGACCTTCACAGCCAGATCAAATGGGCGCATTGGAACGTGAAGGGATCGGATTTCATTCAGTTGCACGAACTGTTTGACTCTGTGGCAGGTCACCTTTTGGAGCAAACCGACACGATTGCCGAGCGAGCGGTGACGCTCGGAGGAGTGGCCAATGGCAGTGTTCGCGAAGCTGCTGCGAAGAGCGGGTTGAAGGAAGCGGACTTGACCGCGAGCGATGGGAAAGCGCAGTTGAAGTGGCTGGTTCACAACGTGGCGCATCACGCTGATGCTTTGCGCACGGCGGTGAAGGAAGCAGGAGATCTTGGGGATGACATCACCGTGGATCTGTTCACCACGTTAACGCGCGAACTGGACAAGGACCTCTGGTTCCTTGAAGCGCATCTCCAGAGCTGATTTTTAGCTGGCCCTCACCGCAACCTAAGCCGCAGCCTCGCGTGGCAACCTTGCCCAAGAACGTCGTACGGATACACACCCGTGGATTTGTTCCTGCGGCGTACAGGGGCTAAAATCCAGTTGAGGTTCGTTATGCCAGACAATTTGGTGATTGCGGGGCGGGCGTTTCAGTCGCGGCTCATTGTGGGGACGGGGAAGTACCGCAGCTTTCAGGAAATGGCGCGGGCGCACGCAGCTTCCGGGGCGGAGATGGTCACGGTGGCGGTGCGGCGGGTGAACCTGACGGACAAATCGAAGGAATCGTTGCTCGACTACATTGACCGCGAGAAGATTTTTATTTTGCCGAATACCGCGGCTTGCTACACGGCGGACGAAGCGATTCGCACGGCGCGGCTGGCGCGCGAAGTGGGGCTATCGAATTGGATCAAGCTGGAAGTCATTGGCGACCAGCAGACGCTTTTTCCTGATACGGAGCAGCTTATCGAAGCGACGCGAGTGCTTGTGAAGGAAGGATTTGTTGTGCTGCCTTACACGAACGATGATTTGATTGCGGCGCGAAAGCTGATTGATGCGGGAGCGGCCGCGGTGATGCCTCTTGCCGCGCCCATCGGCTCTGGACTGGGGATTCAGAATCCCGCAAATCTGCGCATCTTGCGCGAGCGCATTACGGAAGTGCCGATGATTGTGGATGCCGGAGTGGGCGCGGCTTCGGATGCGGCGATTGCCATGGAACTTGGCGCGGATGGAGTTTTGATGAACACTGCCATCGCAGAAGCGGAAGATACCGTACTCATGGCAGAAGCGATGCGCGATGCGGTCATCGCGGGGCACAAGTCCTATCTCGCAGGTCGCATGCCGAAGCGGCTGTATGCGTCAGCGTCGAGCCCTATGAGCGGCGTGGTCCGTTAGGCAAGATTTTTCCTGCATCTCCAAGCCAGCTGTACTACAGAACTGCCTTTTGGCTCTGTAACCCTGAACAGTCGTGTTAGGGTTTTTGCCCGAATAACGTTTAGGAAACAAAAAAGGTATAGACCTGCTCCCTTATCCCGGCTTTTTGACACTAACTATAGGGGAGCCTGCGGGCTATTCTGCCTGACAGGTGCCGAACCCTGTCCCCGGGGTCGCTCCTATAGTGCCCTTATGGAACGTAAGTTGAAAGTGTGGCGTTCGCCGTTATTGAAGCAACTCCTGATTGGCGTGGCCGCGTGCGCCACCTACATCCTTGCCGCGAAGCTGAGCCTGCGGCTGGCCACGGTGCATCCGAGCGCCAGCCCCTTCTGGCCGCCAACGGGCATTGCCATCGTGACGCTTCTGCTACTTGGGCTGCGCTATTGGCCGGCGATTCTTGTGGGAGCGTTCGTTACCAACCTCACAACGGCAGGCACTGCGCTGACGTCGCTGGGAATAGCGGCGGGGAACTGCCTCGAAGCGGTTACCGCGTGCTATTTGGTGAATGGCTTTGCGAACGGCAAAGACGTTTTTGATCGAACCTGGGACATTCTTCGCTTTGCGCTTTACGGCGGCATTCTGAGCGCCGGCATTGCCGCGACGTTTGGAGTTACCAGCCTGGCCTTGGGCGGTTTCGCACCATGGTATCAATACGGGATTATCTGGCGGACGTGGTGGCTTGGGGACGCCGCAGGCGCGCTGGTTTTCGCGCCGTTCCTGCTTTTGTGGAGCGCCGATCCAATCCCGCGTTGGTCGCGGCGTCAAGTGGCCGAAGCGGGAGCGCTTCTGGCTTCAACGCTGCTCGTTTCCGGAATTATTTTCGGTCCACTGCTGCACTCGGAAGTCAGAAATGATCCCTGGACGTTTCTTTGCACGCCGTTTCTCATTTGGGCGGCGTTTCGGTTTGGGCCGCGTGAAGCCTCAGCGATTATTTGCGTAGTCTGCGCGATTGCGGTGGTAGGCACCGCGCACGGTTACGGGCCGTTCGCGCGTCAATCGCCCAACGACTCCCTCCTCTTGCTGCAATCGTTCCTTTCTATCCAGGCGCTGATGACGCTGGTGTTTGCGGCGGAAGTCTCGGAGCGCCGGAGGCAAGAGGAACATGCCCAGCAACTTGCGGTGCGCGACCCGCTGACGGGCCTGGCGAACTATCGCTTGTTGATCGAGCGCGTGGACGAGCAGATCAAGCGCTACGGTCGCACCAACAAGCCTTTCGTGGTTTTGTTGATGGATTTGGACGGCCTGAAAAAGATCAACGACGAGTACGGTCATTTAGTGGGCAGCCTCGCGATTTGCCGTCTCGCGGAAGTTTTGCACTTGAGCTGCCGGGAGACGGACACGGCGGCGCGTTACGGCGGAGACGAATTTGCGTTGGTGTTGTCGGAAACCTCCGCGGAATCGGCCGCGCTGGTGGCGAAACGTGTGGCTCACCGCTTGTCTCAAGACGCGGAGGAGCCGCGCCTCTCCGTGAGTATCGGTATCGCGGAATTTCCGCGCGATGGTGCCACTATCGAACATCTCTTAAGTGCGGCAGACCAATCGCTCTACAATGACAAGCGGCAAGCGCACGGGTCTTCTTCCCATAGTGTTGGGAAGTAGGCGCTTACACAGCCCGTGAGCGTCATTCTAAGTGCCAGCCTGCGAAGTTGCGTAGGGAGGGCGGAGGTCACCAAGCGGAGTGACGTGCGTCACAGAGATGAGGCCGACAGATGTGGGAGGCTCATTGCTGAGATGTCGCGCAGAATTGAAAGCATGATCCTGGCGTTGGCGGTTTCCTGCTTGATGCCCATGAATCTGGGAGCGACTGTGTGTCCCGCAGGGCCAAGAGATCTGACTGCTATCGGAAGCGACGAGGCGAGCTTCCATCACCACGCGGCGCCATCATCCCAGGCTAGCCACAAATGTTGTCCGCCCGTGGCAAGGGGACAAGATGGCTGCAAACACGCCGCGGCGGGAAAACCTGAGTGCAGAGTGAAATCGGTGGATTGTTGCCTTGCGAAGGCCCCAACTGGTCAGCTTCCCCCAAGCAAGACGATCGGTCCTATCTCTTTCGCCGGCGCAGGTTTAACGCGCGTCGTATTCAGAACGTCCGAAGAGCGCGAAGTGTACTGGGCTCATTCCCTAAGCCTGCGTCCAGATACTGGCCCGCAAATGAGCGCAGTATTGAGAATCTGAAACCACGAAACCCCACATCGATCCCCACTTGTGACTCGAATCAGACCTACCTGCCAGGCTCTTTAGCCTGCGAAAGCGTTGAGAAAAAATTCAAAAATTGAGGGATGTCATGAAAAACAAAATGAGAGCGATGATTCTAATGGTGGCGCTGGGAAGTCTTGGAATTTCTCCAGCCTGGGCCCAGCAGCCTGGGACAAAAGACGCGAAAACAAAGTGCGCATGTTGCGAGCATAAGACCAGTGCCGATTTGACCGATAAGAAAGATGCGACTCAGCATTCCGGGAGCGCAGCCTGCTGCAAGGAAATGAAGAACCAGGGAACGGCATGCTGCGGCATGGGGGAAGCCAAGGCCGATTCCGGCAAGGATGCAAAAGCCGATTGTTGCAAAGAAGGGAAAATGGATTGCTGCAAGGAGGCGGCAAATTGTTGTGCTGGAGACGATGCCAAGATGTGCCAGTCCAAGCAGAACTGCTGCTCAGGGAGCGGTCAGTGTCCGGTTGCAAAGGCAACGGCCAAGTGAGCTGACTGAATACAGGTAGAAAAATGTCGACAGACTGCGGCTAGCCGCCGGCAGCTTTGCGCGCTTGCGCGTCGTCGTAGCTTTCGCCGTAAATGGACGGAACTTTTGCGCCCATGCAGCGCAAATAGGAAGAAAGCTGGCCGCGGTGGTGAATGGTATGAACCATGCTCAGCAACACGAACGAGACGGCTGGGCGCTGGAACAGCCCGCGAAAATCCACCATTTTAATGAGTTGGTCGCCGCTAAGCTTAGTGAGCGCGTCGAAGTTTTTTGCGAAGCGCTGTTCGTACCAAGTGGCTACCTCCTGAGGAGTTTTTACGTTTTCCGGCAGCGCGGCGGCGTTCACATCGAAGATACCGTTGATTACCGTTTCCAGGAAGCGATTCTCGGCGACGGCGATATGCCGGACGAGCTCGATGGCGCTCTTGGAGATGGAGTCGGGCCGGTGCTCGCATTTATCGGCTGGCACGGCCTCCAGGACTTTTTTGGTGATGCGGCTTTCATTTTTCAGCGAGCCCAGGTAGACGTCTTGCAGCAGGAACACCGCTTGTTCGGGGGTCATCGCGCTCATTTGCAATCCTCCTTAAATATCGGCACTCGGCACTCGAGATTCCATTTATTCTGGGACCAGGCTTCCTTGGCCACTTTGATGCGCCAACTTTATTTTCGTTTCATTCTTCATGGGTTTAAGCACACACCAGGTCATAGGGTTCGGAAAAGGAAATGCCAGGTGGTGTCCACGGCGCAGTGGAGGATGGCGGAGGCAAAGAGGGATCCTGTTCTTCGCCACGTCCAGCCGTAAAAAACGCCTGCGATGGTGGCCAGCACAACGTAGCGCCAGTTGGGGAAGCCGAGATTCGTGATGTGGGAGAAGCCGAAGAGCACGGAGGCGGTCCACCAGCCAGCGACTTCACTTTTGGACGCGCGAGAAAGAGTATTTTGCAGCAGGCCGCGAAAGAGAAACTCTTCGGGCCACGCGGTGAAGAAGAGAATGCTCAAGGCGGTGAGCGGGAGGGACATCCACTCGCTCCAGCGCGGCTCGAATTGAATGAAGTGCATGCCGGTGCCCAGCGGGATGGCAATAACGGCAAACGCGAAGAAGCTCGTGAGGATGAAGAAGCTCCAGTCGCGGCCCCAGCCAATCGAGTAGCCTATGCCGTCCATTTGCCGAAGGAGTACGAACACCGCGAGGGCCACGTTCACACAAAGAAGCACGGTCATCACGTACGCAAGCTGGCCGCCGGGAAACGGCCAGAGCCAATGCGACATGGAGAAGCCCCAGCGGTTCGGGAACGGTTTTACGGCCACCCAGATTCCCACGATGATGAAAAAGTCCTGCCAAACGCCCGCAGGTTTTCTTTCGGCGGACGCCGCGACGGCCAGAGGAACAAATGCCAGCAGCGCGGCGGTTACAGCACGACCTATACTAAAAGTATTTGTCCCCAAGGCATAAATCAGGTAGACAAGAAACATTCCAGCGCCGAGCAAATGACCCGTGGTAGTGCCGAAGCGCGCGGCGAGGACGGTTGCCGCGCCTCGCGCGGCAAACAGCAGCATGACGAGAAACAAGATGGCGAAGGCAGTCAAGGTGGCAGCAAAAGCATGGCCGCTATAACCGTTCCATAGAGCATAAAAAACGCCGATGAGAGTCAGAATGGCCCACAGGCCGAGCATGGAGAACAGACCGAGTTGACGCGTGGCAGTCAAGCGAGAATTGTAACGTAGAGATGGCAGAGGAAACTAACACGACAGCGCAGCAGCCGCTGCAACCAGAAACGGCGGCACGCGTGGCGGCGCCGTCCGCGTCCAAGATGAGCCGGTTGGCGTACATCGACTGGATGCGCGGGCTAGCCTGCGTGCTGATGTTCCAAACGCATTGCTACGATTCGTGGCTGAGTCCTGCGGCGAGGAAGTCGTCTTCGCTGATTAATTGGTCGCAGCTCGGCGGAACGCTGCCGGCCCCGCTATTCATTTTTCTGGCGGGAGTTTCGTTTGCGCTGGTGACGGAACGGCTGCGCGAAAAGGGCGTTGCGCGCAATGCGATTGCCAGGCAGACCATCTTGCGCGGCGCGGAAATCTTCGGCATGGGGCTGCTCTTTCGCGTGCAGGAATTTGCACTGGGCTATCCTCGGTCGCCCTGGACGGATCTGCTGCGCGTGGATGTGCTGAACATCCTTGGCATTTCGATGATGCTGATGGGCGTTCTATGCTGGCTGGCTGGTGAGGGAGATGCAGCTACCGCACGAATGCGCACTCTTGTCGCGGGACTATTTGCGGCTGCGGCGGTTGCACTGGTCACCCCGCCACTATGGACCACGCACCGGCCGAGGTTTCTGCCCTGGCCGCTCGAGTCGTACATCAACGGAGTGCACATCTTTGATAAGCCGCAAACGTGGCTGTTT
>Ga0079221_10000594_pt1 | contig 10454 bp, 8 predicted proteins | sample GAAS200_FD_75069 | JGI IMG/M metagenome (GOLD analysis project Ga0079221, IMG submission 75069) | Agricultural soil microbial communities from Georgia to study Nitrogen management - GA AS200 | ecosystem: Environmental > Terrestrial > Soil > Agricultural land | place: USA: Georgia | collected... | reverse complement strand
TCGAATGCCCGGGTGTCACACGTCCGGTTCGGCCTCCACTACATGTTCAGCCACGAGAACCGGTTCGAGCGGAACGTCTTCACCGACAACGCCGCCGGTGCCGTGATCATGAACTCGCGGCACGTGTCGGTGACCGGCAACGTCTTCGCCTGGAATGCGGGGAGCCGGTCGTACGGCCTCGTACTGCAGACCGCGAGTGACCCCGTGGTCGCGGGAAACACCTTCGTCGGCAATGGCGTGGGCGTGTTCTTCGACAACGTGATCCGGGGGGACTTCCGGGACAATCTCGTCGCGGCGAACTGGCTGGGACTCGAGCTGTTCGCGAACAGCGAGAACACGACCGTCGCCGGCAATGCGATGACCGGGAACACGTTCGATGTGTCCGGTGGAGGCGCCCCGGGGGCCTATCAGTTCTGCCGGGACGGCCGGGGCAACTACTGGAGCCGGGCGGCACGTGATGGATACGACCTCGACGGAAATGGCGTGCTGGATACGCCGCACCCGGCGTCGTCTCCACTCGCGGAGCTGGCGTTGACCCGCGAGAGCCTCCGGCCTCTCCTCGAGAGTCCCGCGGCGCATACCCTCGATTTGGCGGAGCGGACCATCCCCGTGTTCAACGCCATCGGAGCCGTGGATTCGTGTCCGCTGGCCAAGTCCCCGGTGTTCACGTCGGCACGGGAGCTGCCCGCCGCCCCCGCGGCCCGTCTGGGTGGCACCCTGACCCAGGGTCTCGTGGGTGCCGTACTCACGCTCGGAGCAGCCGTCGTCCTGGTCGGACTGCGGCGCTCAGAGGTCCCTGCATGACTCACCTTCCAGGGATCAAGCTCGTCGGAGTGGGCAAGACCTACGGCGACCACGCGGCGCTCTCGTCGCTGGATCTGACGGTGGCGCGTGGAGAAGTGGTGGCACTCGTAGGGCCCAATGGCGCGGGCAAGTCCACCACGCTGCGGATTCTGGCAGGGGCGATTCAACCCACCAGTGGGATGGCCTGGATTGCCGGCCACGACGTCCTGCTCGAGCCTCTGGCCGCCCGCGAACACCTCGGCTACTTGCCGCAGCGCTTGGGGGTCCCGCTGACTACCGTGGTCGGCGATCTGGCGGCCCTTCTGTCACGCGCCCGGGGCCTCCCCGTCGATGCCGGCGCGCGAGCGCTTGCCGAGGCGCACCTGGGGAACCGGTTGGGCGCCACACTGGGCGAGATCTCCGGCGGCCAGCGCCAGCGGGTGATGCTGGTCCTCGCGACCCTCGGGGCCGTGGAGGTTCTCCTCCTCGATGAGCCCGGGATTTCGCTCGATACCGATGGGGCCGAGGAGGTGCGGGACGCCATCGCCGCGGCGCGGTTCGATGGGGCCTCGGTGCTGTTCGCGTCGCATCACTTGAGCGACGTCGCACGTCTGGCGGACCGGATCGCGGTGATGGTCGAAGGGCAGATCGTCGCGTGCGGGTCCGTGGAGGAGCTCGCCCGGCGGGCGGGCGTCCGGTGGGACGAGCGGACTGCCGAGCCTCCCGTCGAGCAGATCTATCGCATTCTCATTCAAGGTGGGGGCAGGCCGGTGACGGCTCCCATCCGGCTGGTGAGCGCATGACGCTCACGGCCATGATCCGCTTCGAGTGGGCCGCGGCTCGCCGCGGACGGGTCGTCCTGTTCTTTGCGGCGGGGTTCGCCCTGGCGAGTGTCGGCGTCGCGCTGGCGGGGCTGGCGGCGGGGGGCGTCATCGCGGTGCAGGGGTTCGCCCGGACCTCGGTGAGTCTCCTGCAGCTGGTCCTCTGGACCGTGCCCCTTCTCGCCCTGTTGCTGGGCGCGATCCATGGTGCCGAGTGCTACGAGCTGGAGTTTCTGGCGGCGCTGCCCATGCGCCGGTCGGATCTGATCGTCAGCCGCTGGGCCGCGTGGTCATTGGCACTCGGCATGGCGCTCGTGGGGGGATTCGGTGCCGCCGGGATGGTCATCGCCATCTTTGCCGGGGCGGCCGATGCACTTCAGTATCTCGCACTGGTGGGGATCGCGCTGCTGCTCCTGTCCGCGGGACTCGCGATCGGCCTTTGGATCGGCGTGGCGGGCCGGACCCGCGCGCGGTCCATCGGGATGGCCGTCGTGGTCTGGTTCGTCCTGGCGGTGGGGGCCGATCTCACGGCTATCGTGGTGCTGGCGGTGCTGCCGGCCGGTGGGGCGACGTGGAACCTGGCGGCGCTGCTCCTCGCCAATCCGGTGGACAGCGCCCGGGCCCTGGGGCTCGGCGTTTTCAGCGCCGACGTGCTGGCGGGGCCCACCGGCGCTTCACTGCGGCATCTGCTGGGGGGCTGGGGCGCCATCCCGCTGGGGGTGAGTCTGATCGCCTGGACCGCGGGACCCCTCCGGATGGCGAGTAAACACCTACAGAGTAAAGACTTATAGAAATCTTCATGAAGCGCTGAGACTGCCTTCATAATCCCCAGCCTAACCTCCCCCGCGTCCGTGAAGAAACGAAGTCCAACCAACGCCTGGGGAGCGGTTCATGAAGGCTCAAATCGGCGGTGTCGTGGTGGCCATCATCCTCGTCATGGGACTGGGTGCCCTGCGGAATGCGCAGCCCCGGATTCAGACGGTGGATTTCGCGCAGTCGCCGGTCGCCGCTAGCCCGACCTATCCGGCTGAGCTGTCGCCCGCGGGCGATGCTCCGGTGAAGGCGTTCCGCATTCCCATCAAAGACGCGCAGGTCGAGATCGCCGCCGGGGTGCCGTACGCCGGCTGGACGTTCGGCGGCTCGGTGCCCGGTCCGGTGATCCGGGTACGCGAAGGGGACCGGGTGCGGGTGACGGTGGTGAACCAGGCGTCGATGCCCCACTCGATCGATTTCCACGCCGCCCGCGTGCCGATGAATGTCGATTTCCGGATGATCATGCCGAGGGACTCGATCAGCTTCGAGTTCGTGGCCCGTGACCCGGGCGCGTATCTGGTGCACTGCGGCACGCCGCCGGTGCTCCTCCACCTGATGCAGGGCATGTACCTCCCCATCATCGTGGATCCGAAGGGTGGGTGGCCCGGCAAGGCGGACAAGGAATTCGTCCTGGTGCAGAGCGAGTTCTACGTCCAGGGCGGGGACAGCGCGCGACTGGGGCAGGCGGACTGGCAGCACGCGCTGGACCGTCAGGCGAGCTACGTCGTGTTCAATGGGAAGGCGTTTCAGTACCAGGCCGCGCCCCTGCAGGTGAACGTCGGAGACCGGGTCCGTCTCTTCGTTGTGAACGCCGGACCGAGCTTCACGAGCGACTTCCACATCGTGGGTGCGATCTTCGACAAGGTGTATCCGGATGGCGACCCCCGTCATGCGCTGGCCGATGTCCAGACCTATGGTATTCCCGCCGGATCGGGCGCGGTGTTCGAGACCCACTTCGCGGCGGACGGGAGTGGCGCGGGCACGTACGCGTTCGTGACGCACGCGTTCGCGGATGCCGCGAAGGGTGCGGTGGGGTTGATTCACGTCGGGGACGGGCCGCTGGTGGCCATGGCGCACTAGTGCCGCTCTTGACGCGGTGGTACGTCAAGACGGCGATGCTGTATCTGGTGGCGGCGCTGCTCCTCGGCGCCCTGATGGCGGGAGGCCGGCTGGTCCGGCTTCCCGCCGTCGTGCTGATAGCGGGTCCCGCGCAGATCCATCTCTTCGTGGTGGGATGGCTCACTCAGCTCATCTTCGGCATCGCCTACTGGATGTTTCCGAAGGCGTCGGCCGAGCGGCCGCGCGGGAGTGATGCGCTGGCGTTGTTCACCTATGTCGCGCTGAATGCCGGCTTGCTGGCGCGGGCGGTTGGGGAGCCGTGGAGCGCGGTGCAGGCGACTCCGGTCACCAGCGTGCTGCTGGTCCTGGCCGCGGTACTCCAGTGGCTCGCGGGGTGCGGTTTTTTCGTGCTCGCCTGGCCGCGGGTACGGGGGCGGTAGCGTGCCCAGGGTGAGCATGTGGCTGGTGCGGGCGGCGCTGGTGTACCTGTTGCTTGGGTTCACGCTCGGTGCGGTGATGCTGGCCGGGAAAGCGCTCGGGCACAGCGCGTGGATCGCCGGCTGGATTCCGATTCATGTGGAGCTGGTGCTGGTGGGGTGGATGCTTCAGCTCGCGATGGGTGTGGCGCTCTGGATTCTGCCGCGGTTCGGAGCCTTCGGGCCGGCGCGCCAGGCCGCCTGGGCCTGGGCAGCCGGCGGACTGCTGAATGCGGGGGTGGCTCTGGTGGTCACCGGTGCGCCGTTTCCGGGTCGGGTGCTGGAGTTGGGAGCGGCCCTGGCGTTCGGGCTCTCGGTCTGGACGCGGGTGCGGGCGTCGGGGATCTCGGCGATGTGACGGCAAAGCAGGGCCCCTTGCCGAGCATGCGCACTTTGAGCACCGTAGTGCCGTGCCGCGCCCGGTCCTGATCGCCTCGATCGCCTGCTCGCTGATTCCGCTCGCTCTCCCAGGGCAGGCGACGACGGCGGATACCGTCACGGCCGGTCGGACCCGGGTGGATTCGAGCGGGTTCAACCTCGCCGGCCTTGTCAGCGTGCTGCAGCTGCTCCAGAACGCGGTGCCCGGCCTCCAGGTGACGCCGGGCAATCAACCGGGTGGGGCGTACACGCTGAGGATCCGGGGTGCGACCTCGGTAAACGCGCCGAGCGATCCCCTCATCGTGGTCGACGGCATGCCCCTGGCCCCGGGAGGCGGGCTGTCCGTCGGGAGCGATCCCCTCGAGTTCCTCGACCCCGGTGACATCGAAAGCATCACCGTCGTGAAGGACGGCACCGCCGCCGCGTATGGGCGGGGTTCGAATGGCGTCATCCTCATTACGACGAAGCTGGGGAGCGGGGCTCCGCACGTGGAGTACGGGGGCTCGTTCTCTCTCGCATCCGTGACGCGCGTGCCACCCGTGCTCGATGCGGCCCAGTTCCGCGCCGCCGTGACGACGTTCGATACGGCGGGCATCACGAAGCTCGGGAACGCCACCACGGACTGGTTCGACCAGGTGGATCGGACGGCGAACGGAGCGACGCACCGGATTTCGTTGGCAGCAGGTGATCCTTCGAGGGCCTACCGACTTTCCGCTGGTTTCACAGACCTGGGCGGCGCGGTCGGTGGGTCTTCGACCCGCCGGATCTCCGCCGGTGCGGATTTTCGTCAGCGGCTCTTCCAGGACCGCCTGAACGTCCAGGCCAACCTGCGGGGCGCGCGCCTGACCGATGCCTTCACGCCGGCCGGCGTCCTCCAGAACGCGGCCGAGATGGGGCCGACGCAGCCGGTGACCGACGACACCACCGCGACCGGTTACGCCAACTGGCCCGGGAGCGCGCTGACGTCCGCGGACAATCCGGTCGAGATCCAGCGGCTGGCGAACGACCAGGCGACGACCGATCGCGGTCTCGCGAACCTGGCCCTCACGTACGACTTCTCGAGCCTCCAGCTTCTGCGGGGTCTCTCGGCGGGAGTCACCCTGGGATATGACGTCGGCCAGGCGACGCGGGTCGCACTCTATCCCAACGACATTCATTACGAGACGAAGAGCGGCACCGACGGGATGTTCGCGAGGCTCCAGCTCCACGACTGGAGCAGCCTGGTGGACGCGTCGCTCGGGTACGCGCCTCCGTTGGCGCCCGGTGCCGGCCGGCTCGATGTGACGGTGGGGTATTCGTGGTGGCGCCAGCTGGCTCGCCAGTCCACGATCACGTTGTTTCAGCTGACCTCCAATATCCCCGGCCCGAACGGCTTGCCCCCCTCGAACGGCCCGCCCGTCAGCGTGACGAACAGCGCCGATCCGGGCGGGCTCACCTCGGCATACGGACGCGCGGGCTACTCCGTGGCAGACCGCTATTTCCTGACTGCGAGCGTGCGACGGGACGGGTCGACCCGGTTTCCCCGGGATCATCAGTGGCAGACCTTCCCGGCCTTCTCGGCCGGCTGGCGGGTGACGGCCGAGCCGGCGGACCTACTGCTGCGGGCGTCCTGGGGGAAAACCGGCAATCAGGAGCTGGGGACTGCCCTGCCGTCGTCGTTCTCGCCCTGTGGTCCGGGGGGAACGTGCTTTCTCATCGACCCCAATCTCACCTGGGAAACGAGCCGTACCTGGAACCTCGGCGCGGACGTGGGGCTCCCCGGCCGTCGGGTGACCGGCTCGGTCGACTGGTACGACAAGCGCACGGACCATCTGTTGCTGGTGGTCCCGTCGCTCAGTCTCCCGCCCCTGCCGGTCTTTGTTCTGACGAACGTCGGCGGCATCCGGAATACCGGTGTGGAGCTTGGTCTCAAGGCGGCGCTCGTGGTGCCGCAGTCGACTGACGGGTTCTCCTGGACGGCGACGCTCAACGCCGCGCACAATGCGAACACCTTTCTGGGATTCGAGCAGGGCGGTGGTGGGGAGGTACTCACCGGTACGATCGCCGGCGGGGTCGGCAGCACGATCCAGGTGCTCGAGCCCGGGCATGCACTCAATTCATTCCTGGTCTGCAGGCAGGTGTACAGCGGCGGGAAGCCGGTGGAGGGGCACTACCTGACGCTCGCGGGGGTGGACACGACGGCCTGCGCCCTGGGGACCAACACGGTGGCCGAGCATGATCCGGCGCCCCACTGGATCTTCGGGCTGACGTCGAGGGTCGCATTTCACCGGTTCGACGCCAGCGTGAGCGTGCGGGCCTGGCTCGGGAACTACGTCTACAACAATGCGGCGTCGGCGCTGGGCGACTACGGGGAGCTGTCGAACGGGGCGTTTCCGTTCAATCTGAGCCGGTCGGTGCTCGCGACCGGGTTCATGACCCAGCAGCTCCGCTCGGACTACTATCTCGAGAACGGCTCGTTTCTGCGGTTGGATGACGTCATGGTGGGGTACACGTTCCCGTGGCTCGGCGAAGAGCTCCGGGCGTTTGTGGACGTGCGGAACGCGCTCACGATCACGGGATACCGCGGGATGGATCCGGCGGCGGTGGACGGGATCGACGATGGCGGATACCCGCTCGCGCGGGTGGTCACGGGCGGGTTGACGGTGCGGTTCTGAGCTACTCGTATCGCAGCGCAACCATGGTACCATGACAGGAAGAGTTGCAGCGGCAATTATCGCGATGGTCATCGCGACCCCCGGGGCCGGGTCCACGCCTGCGGTGCTGGCGGAAACCGATCTCAGTGTCGGGGGGATGCAGTGGATTCCGGACACCGCGGACGCCCGGCGGGTCCTGGGTCCTCCTTCGGCTGTGAAGCCGTACCTCACCAGAATCGACGACCAGGACCTTCACCTCACGGACTGGTTCTATCCAGGGCTTCGACTGATCTTCTCGCAGAAGGGGAAGCTCCGCTGGGCTCGGGTTACGGGCCGGGCGTGGCCGACTCACCGGGGACTGCGCGTGGGGGACTCGGTAAGCCGGGTGGTCTCACTCTACGGAGCGCCGCGCAATCAATCGGGCAACGAGTACTCCTATCAGTTGCCGGGTGACAGTGTGCAGTGGCGCGGGGGGTACATCGAACGCCCGAGCCGATTGGGACTTTTCGTGGTGTTCACGAATGGGAGGGTCACGGTGATCGGGGTTGGTCTGATCGTGAGCGGAGACTAGCGGGGGTCAGTCTCTACTCGCTTCGCAGCGCCTGAATTGGATCCGCGCCGGCCGCCCGCCGTGCGGGGATCGAACATGCGATCAGCGCGATCAGCACTAGGACGACGGCGACCAGCGCAAAGGTTGTGGGATCGCCCGCCCCGACGCCGAACAATAGACCGGCGAGCAGTCGAGTGAGCGCCAATGCGCCCACGGCACCTATCGCCACGCCGATTAAGACCAGCCGCATCCCATCGCCGACCACCAATCGAAAAACGCTATCGCGGCTCGCGCCAAGTGCTACTCGCACACCGATCTCCCGGCGCCGCTGAGTGACCACGTGGCCCAGGAGACCGTAGAGGCCGATCGCGGCCAGCAGCAGCGCGGAAGCCGCGAACGCTCCCAAGAGCCCCGCATCCAGCCGCCTCGAAGCAAGCCCGGCCGTCACGTCCATGATCCGCAAGGCGGGTAGCCCCAGGGCGCCGGTAATCGCCAATTCGGGGTCAATGGCCCGAATGGCTTCACGGAGCGTGGGCACCAACGTGGCGGGTGGCACGGCCGTCCTGACCACGAGCGTCATGTGCCCCCACGGATTTCTCGTGAAGGGCACGTAGACCTGGGGTTCAGGGGGAGTGCCGAGGGCGAAGTGGTGGACGCTCCCGACTACGCCAACGACGGACGCGGACATGGGCGCGCCAAAATCCGAGCGACCCTGGGCCGCCTTATGAACTACGAGAGACCGTCCGATTGGGTCCTGGCCCGGCCAGAAAGCCTTCGCGAAAGCTTCATTCACGATCACGACCGGTCCGCCGGCTAGGTCCCCGTTGACGAACGCCCGGCCCTTGAGCACCGGTATCTCCATCGCCGCGAAGTATCCTGGCGAGACGGTCTGGAAGAGCACCTGAGGATCGTGCTTGGGATCGGGGACGCGCCCAGCGACTTCGACCGGTGAGGGGAGGCCGCCGTCCACGAGTGGGGCGAAGTTGGTCATGCCGGTACGGGCCACACCCGGCAGCGCGGCCGCAATGTTTTCGATCCGCTGATAGAAGGCCGCGATGGCTGCCTCGTTTGGCCCCGTGCTCCCCGGCGGCGAAACGCTGAGCACGATCAGATGGTCGGGGGCAAACCCGGGATTCACGGCGCTCAGCTTCAAGAGGGACCTGACCAGCAACCCCGCGCCGACCACGAGCACCATCGCCAAAGCGATTTCGCCGGTGACCAGCGAGGCGTGCAGGCGTTGACGGCCCCGGCCGGCCCCGGACCCTCTAGCCCCATCCTTCAGCGCGTTGGTGAGGCCGGGCCGGACGGCTCGAAGCGCGGGTGCGAGTCCGACCAGGAGACTGACGACGAGGGTTACGGCTGCCGAGAAGGCCAGGACCCACCCGTCGACTCGCACGACGTCGCCACGCGGAAAGGCGGCGTTGGCGACGGGGCGGAGCAGTGCGACTGCCCAGTAGGCCAGGACGACGCCCAGCGTTCCGCCGATCCCGGCCAACATGACGCTCTCCGTCAGGAGCTGACGAACAACCCGTCCCCGACCGGCGCCCAGTGCGGCGCGGATGGCGAGCTCCCGCCGCCGCGCTCCGGCGCGCGCGAGCGTCAGGCCGGCGACGTTCACGCAGCCGATCAGCAATACCAGGCCTACCGCCGCTTCCAGCACGACCAACTGCGGCTGGACGTTGCCCAGCATGGCGGACCGGATCGGAGTGAGCTGGGTGGATGACCAGTCTGCGTTCCACTCGGGGTATGCCGACGCCAACCGCAGGGCCACACCATCGAGGTCGGCGGTCGCCTGCTTGAGGGTGATTCCGTCCTTCAACCTCCCGAGTATCCAACTGTCGGCGTGAAACCCCCGCTGGCTCAGCGCGGGATTGTACGCCCGCACGGATTCGAGCGGTGCGTAGAGTTGGTCATCAGTCCAGGGTGGGTATGCGGCATCGTGGGGCAGAACGCCCACGACGGTGAACACACCGGGTGCCAGTGACAAGTTCTTCCCGAGGATCTTGGGATCTCCTCCCAACCGGTCCTGCCACAGTCCATAGGACAGCACGACGACGTGCGCACCGGAGCGTTCTTCGTCCGGCGTGAACACCCGGCCGAGGAGGGGACGCTCACCGAGGATGTCGAAGAACCCAGGGGTGACCGCGGATGCCACGACGTATTGTGCGCCGTCGGCTGTCGTGAGGCGCCAGCCGCCTCCTCGGATGAAGGCCAGGCCGGAGAACGCCGAACTCTGCGTTTGCCAGTCGAGGAAGGTGGGGTAGGACGCCGGCCGCAGGGCGCCCGACCGATCCTGCTCGGCGGGTGTTACCAGGCGATCCTGCTGCGCAAAGGGGAAGGGCCGGAGCAGAATGCTGCTTACCACGCTGAAGACCGCGGTGTTCGCGCCGATGGCCACGGCAAGAATGAGGACGGCGGTCGCGGTGAAGCCCGGATTCTTGCGTAGGGTCCGGATCCCGTAGTGCAGGTCCTGGCCGAGTGTGTCGAGCCACCGGGCGCCCCAGACATCGCGACTCTGCTCTTGAATCAGGCCTGGGTTGCCGAACGACCGGTTGTCCCCGCCGCGCAGCTCCTGATGGAGACGCATCTCCTCTTCGAGCTCTTCGCGGAAACGTTCGCGGTGCAACAGGAAGTGCAGCCGCCGTCCGAGCTCGCCAAGGATCATTGCGCCGTCCGAAGGACCAGGCCGATTGCCCGGGCGACCCGCTGGTAAGTCTCGACCTCTCGCTCGAGCTGCTTCCGCCCGTTGGCGGTGAGGCGATAGTACCGAGCCCGCCGATTGTCCTTGGTCTTTCCCCACTCACCCGCGATCCAACCCTTGATCAGCATCCGTTGCAGAGCGGGGTAGAGAGAGCCTTCCTCGATTTGGAGGACATCGGTCGTCGTGCGGCGTATGGTCTCCGCGACTTCGAACCCGTGCAGCTCGCCCGCAGCCGCGAGC
>Ga0079221_10000592_pt1 | contig 10467 bp, 13 predicted proteins | sample GAAS200_FD_75069 | JGI IMG/M metagenome (GOLD analysis project Ga0079221, IMG submission 75069) | Agricultural soil microbial communities from Georgia to study Nitrogen management - GA AS200 | ecosystem: Environmental > Terrestrial > Soil > Agricultural land | place: USA: Georgia | collected... | reverse complement strand
GGCGCTGATCCTGAGGATCTGGGCGACCAGGGTGGGGTCGTTCGGGATCCAGTTGCCCATCACGATCCGGCCTCCCGGCCGTGTCACCCGCACGACCTCCCTGGCCACATCGGCCGGCCTGGGGGCGAACATCGCACCGAAGATGCTGACCACCAGGTCGAAGCTGTCGTCGGCCAGCTCGCTGAGCTGGGATGCATCGCCCAGCTGGAACCGGATGTTGCCGAGGCCGAGGTCGCGTGCGCGGGCGTTGCCGGCCGCCACCAGGTTCTCGGCGATGTCGACGCCGAGCACGTTCGCGCCCAGCATCGCCTCCGGGATCGCGGTGGTTCCGTCACCGCAGCCGAGGTCGAGCACGTCGAGCCCCGCGCTGATCCCCAGCCTGCCGACCAGCGCCTCACCGCTGGCCCGCATGGTCGCCGCGATGCGCGTGAAGTCGCCCTTCTCCCACAGCGCCTTGTTTGGGTTGTCCGGCTGCGGCTGCTCGGTCGTGGACATGCGATCCCCCGGTTGGTCGAGCATTGGATCATCTCAGACCTCGCGGCAAGGCGGTGGTAAGGTGAGCGATTCGGCAGCGCACGCTGCCTTAGCCTAAGACCTCATGGGGGTGGGTTCTGTGAAGACTGATGAAGCGCGGTACACCAAGCTGGTGTCAACCAGGCCGTTTCGGCGAGTGAGCGACCGCCGGGTGCGTCGGGAGCTGCGCCGGGCGGCATTCCACGCCGCGCTGGCTGCGCGCCGTGCGCGCAGCGTTGGCCCCTCGCGGGCGAAGGGCGATCGGCGGGTGACCCGGGGGATCCAGCAGTCGACGCGCCACGCCGCGCGGGCTCTGTCGTTCTCGATCAGTCCGCCGCCGTCGCACCGGATGCGAAACACGGTGCTGATCGTGACCGGCGCCGCCACCACGGTTGTGGCAGTGGTCGCGATCCGGTCGAAGCCCTGGCAGTCCACCGACGAAGCGGCGCCGGCTGCCGAGGCGGCGGCACCCGCGGCGGACGACGCCGTGGGCGAGGAGACGCCGGCTCCCGCGGTTCACGCCGATACGGAGTAGGCCCGCTCCATCAGCCTGTGCAGTTCCGCCGCGATCGCCGCGCGCAGTTCGCCGTGGTCCGCGTCGGAGTACGCACACGCCGGATCGTTCCGCTCGGCCTGCGGGTAGCGCCACACCGGGCCGTCGACCCGGTCCGGCGGCTCCCAGTCATACCGGGCATGAACGTGCCCGTGCAGCACCGGCAGCGAGTTGCCGAGCACCTCGTAGTTGATCCGGCGCAGCCCGTTGACCCGGCAGGCGCTTACCACGGCCGGACGGTAGCCAACGCCGCGTGAGAGAATCGCTGTGTGAGTGATCGCCCGTTCACGATCGACACGCGGGACGGAACGATCGGGGCGTGGCGCGGCCACGGCACCGCCGGCCCGGTCGCCGTTCTCCTGCACGGCGGCCCGGGCATGTCCGCGACCTATCTGGATCCGCTGACGGCCCAGCTCGCAGACGTGTTCTCCACTGTCAGCTACCAGCAGCGGGGCCTGCCACCGACAACCGTCCGCGACCCCTACACCGTCGAGGCGAACGTCGCCGATGCGGTCGCGGTGATCGACCAGGTGGCCGGGGAGCGAGCGTGGATCGTCGGCCACTCCTGGGGTGGACACCTCGCACTGCACATGCTTGTGGCCTGCCCGGAGCGGCTCCAGGGCGCGATCATCCTCGACCCGCTCGGCGCGTATCTCGAGGTGTTCGAGGAGTTCGGCGAGAACATGACGGCGCCACTGTCTGACGCTCAGCGCGCACGCGCTGAGGAGATCGATGCCAAGGAGGAGCGGGGAGAGGCGACGGCGGAGGAATCGCGAGAGGCCTTCAGCCTGGTCTGGCCGTCCTACTTCGCCGATCCCGCCACCGCGCCGCCGGCTCCCGACCTCTCCTTCGACGTTACCGCGTTCGCCGGCACGATCGCATCTGTCAAGGAACATGAGCAGGCCGGCGCGCTCACACGCGGCCTGCCGGATGTGTCCAGCTCGATACCGGTGCTGTTCGTGCACGGCGCAAAGAGTCCGATGCCCGTCCGCACGACGACCATGACGGCCGAGCTGATACCGCACGCGCGCGTCGAGATCCTGCCCGACGCCGGGCACATGCTCTGGCACGAGGACCCGGCGGGAACGCACGACACGATTGCGCGGTTCGTGGCGGAGTCAGCCTCGCTTCCGGCGTAGCGCCTCGATTCGCCGCCGGTCCTGCTTGGTCGGTCGCGGGCCTCTGGTCACGGTCCCCGGAGGGCGGGACAGCCTCCGTTGCTCGGCGCTCCGTTGTCGCTCTGCCATCGACTCGGCGGTCTCCTCGAACAGGGCGGCGGCGACACGGGCCGAGCCGCGCTTGTCGGCAACCTCGACTACGGTGATCGTCCAGTCCGTCTCGCCCACCCTGACCTCGACGATGTCGGCGGCATGCACGTGCTTGGCCGGCTTCACACGCTCGCCGTTCACCCGCACCCGGCCCCCGAGCACCGCCTCGGTCGCCGCCGCGCGGGTCTTGAAGAACCGAGCGGCCCAGAGCCACTTGTCAATGCGGACGCTGGCCGTCATCGATCGCATGCTCTCACGACGTTCCCAGCGGAGCGATGGATTTCGCTGCCGGCCCGGATCTCAGGTGATACCAGTCCAACGCGACGACAGGAGATGCGAAATGGGAACGATCGTGATCAGCCAGAATGCCTCGCTCGACGGGGTCGTCCAGGATCCGACCGGCGAGGAGGGGTTCAGGTTCGGGGGCTGGTTCGGCCAGGTGAGCGAGCGGGATCGCGAAGCGTGGGCAGCCGTAGAGCTGGAAGAGGTGCTGCGCGCCGAGGCCCTGCTGCTGGGTCGCCGCAGCGATGAGTGGTTCGCCGAGCGCTGGCTCTCCCGCACCGGCGAGTGGGCGGACAGGTTGAACAGCATGCCCAAGTACGTGGTGTCTTCCACCATCGAGCGCCCCAGGTGGACGACTACGGGCAACTCGACGGTGCTGAAGGGCGACGTCGTGGGCGAGGTCTCGAAGCTGAAGCGGGAGATCGACGGGGAGATCGTCGTGTTCGGCAGCACCCAGCTCGTGCACTCGCTGCTTGAGCACGACCTCGCCGACCAGGTGCGGCTGATGGTCTACCCGGTCGTTGCGGGGGCCGGCAAGCGCCTGTTCGAGGACATCAGCGACAGGAAGCGGCTGCGGCTCATCAGCACCCGCACCGTCGGTGACAACCTCGCGTCACTCACGTACGACGTCGACGGCGCCGGCTACTGACGTCGCTGACGGTGATCCAGGGCCGGATAGCGAAACGACCCGGCGCCTTGGTGGTTCGCCGGGTCGTCGCTTGGGGTCAGCCTGAACGGTTACTGCTGGTTGTCGTCGCCGCTGCTGCTCTGATCGGAGCCGCTGCCCTGGTCGCCGGAGCTAGCACCCTGGTCGCCCTGGCTGTTGTCGTCGCCCTGGCTGTTGTCGTCGCCCTGGTCGCCCGAGCTGGCGCCCTGGTCGCCTTGGTCGTTCTGGTCGCCCTGGCTGTTGTCGTCGCCCTGGTCGCTCGAGGTGGTCGCGGGCGGCGGGGTATCGCTCGTCGCCGGCGCGCTCGTGTCGCCCTGCGAGTTATCGTCGGCCTGGTTGTCATCGGCCTGGCTGTCGGCCGACTGATCCTGCGAGTCCTCAGACGCGCTGGCGCTCGAGTTCTCGGGGGTTGGGTTCCTCGGTGTGGTCGAGTGCGTGACTGGCGGGTGAGTGTGCCTCACTGGTGCCGCGTGCCGGTGCAGCGTGTGGGCCAGCGCCGCGCTGGACAGGGTCGCCACGAGCACTACCGCGCTGATGGCCGTGATGAGCTTGATGCGCATGTCGTACCTCCCTGGTGGTTGGTTGTGCCGCTCGATCCTTCGGCGGCACTATCCAAAAGTCACGCGACCTGGCGATACCCTTCACCAGCTCGGCGAAGATCACCCGATCGAGGGGGTCCTTGGCTTGGGGATGGGCGGGCGCCGATGGTGACGTCGCCAGCTCCCTCATCCCGCGTGTGCCTTGCGATGATGGTGTTGCATGCACCGGTTGTCACGGGCGACGGGCTCACTGGCCGTTGGAGCTGCCGCCACCATCGCCCTGCGACGACCCGTCCCCGCTGGAACCGGAGGGAGCTCCACCGCCGGTGTCCTGTCCCTGCGGATCGCCCGGGGCCAGGCCGGTCGCCGAAGAGCCCTGCGAGTCGCCGTCCGAGGACGCCGTCGCTCCCGGCTCGGCTCCGGATGCGGAGTCGCCCTGGCTATCGCCGCTGTGACTGGTCTGGTGCTCGGCGGGATGCCGATCAGGCCGCAGCTTCTGCGGGTTGCGTTTGGCCGGTTGTTGGTGGGCGGCAGCGCCGGCACCTTGGCTCGGCCCGGTCGAGACGGCGCTCGGCCCGGCCCCACCCAGCGATCCGTGCGTGAACGCCGAAACGGATGCATGATGCGAGATCGTCGGCAGATGGTGTGTCACATGCAGCGCGACGGGCGCCGCCGCGGCCACGGCAATCAGCGAGCCGAACGTGGCGATCGCCGTCTTGGTGCCGGTGACCTTGGCGGCCAGACCTGCTCCTGACGCAGCGCCTGCCCCGACCCCGGCCGTGCCAGCAAAACCGGGCACCGCCGACGCCAGCGCCTGCGCCACGTGAGCACGTGGAACCAGACCCAGCACGACGACCGCGGCGGCGGCACGGGTCAGCCGCTGGTGTGCCCGAGCACAACCCCTGCACCGCGCGACGTGGCTTGACTGGGCCGGGGTGAGGTCGCGATTGTCGGTCAGCCGCTGACGCAGCGCAACGCACTCTTCGTCGGCCGGTCCCGACGCGACGATCGCCGCGCGAGCCCGTACCAGCAGCGACTCCACCGACGACTCCGAAGTATCGAGCACGCCGGCGATCTCGCGGTTGGAAAGGCCGCTCCAATGCCGAAGCACGAACGCCTGATGCTGCGCCTCCGGCAGCGAGTACAGCAGCAGCCGCACCCGCGCGAGCTCGTCGACGGCGCTGTCGTGATCGGGAGCGCTTGGCTCCGTCATCGACTCGCTTGCAGGGATCTCGCGACGGTCGCGCCACCGGTTGAAGGCCTGACGCTTGACCACGGTGATCAGCCAGGCTCGCGGATTCACCAGGCGCTCCCCACGCAGGAGCGCCCGGTGCGCATGCAGGAACGCGATCTGAACCAGATCCTCGGCGTCCGACCGAGACCCGCAAAGATGCAGACCGAAGGCGAACACGGGCCCCGAATGCTCCTCGTAGAGCCCGGCCAACTCACGACCGGCATCGGTGTCAACTCTCCCCCGCCTCATCTTCTCCCATACCAACCAGTCACCGTTCGCGACGAAACCCTGCGCGCACACCTGCCATCGACCAAGACCGTGACCATGCACTCGCCCACAAGGGTGATCTAAGGACAGAAGGTGCCGCCCTCACTCATCGTCCGGCGGCGGCGGCGAGCGCCAGGACCGGATGCGCGGGTCGGTGACCGAGAGCGACGCCGGGTTGGTGGTGGGACGGCCCAGCCAACCGATCGCCGTGGTCAGCTTCACGATCGCCCACGGCCGCATCGCCGCCATCGACCTGATCACCGACCGCGAGAAGCTGGCGCGGTTGGTGCCGCGCTAGCCGAGCCCGAGTTGCCGGGCGAGGCTGTCAGACCGCGTCCGCGCGGAGCCGAGCGGGGCGTATCCGAGTGTGCGTTCCATCGTTCGCAGCAGGTCGTAGTGGGTGAAGCGGCCGCGCGCGACCGAGCCGGGCGTCGTGTAGGGCGAGACGACCACCAGCGGCACGTGATTGCCGGAGCTGTAGTCGTCCTCATCCCAGGTGACGAACACGGCGACGTCCCCCCGGCGGTAGGCGGCGCTGCGAACGATCCGGCCGATCCAGGTCTGGGCGAAGCGGTCGCCGCAGGAGATGCAGCCGTCGTGCTGGTCGTCTCGCACGTCGGGCACGACCATCGAGAACGCGGGCAGCCGATCGGCGTTGAGCGTCGCCGACAGGCCGTGGCGAGGGCCATCCAAAGGGATCTGTCTGGCCCTGCACTGGGTGCGGATCCGCGTGTAGTAGGGAGCCGCGGTGTGACGCGTCGCATAGCGTCCGATCGTCTGGCGCTGGCAGCGGCGCGTCATCGACTGCGCCCACACCCGCCAGCTGCCGTGGGTCTGCCCGAAGATGCTGCGATCGCGCGACAGGCAGCTGCCGCCGGGCTCACAGTCCCGGCCGCGGATGCCGCTGGGGATGTGGCCGCTGGTGAGCGCGATGTAGTTGGGCAGGCTGGGGTGCGCGACGGCGTAGTAGCCGGCGGCGCGGGCGCAGCGTGCCGCGGTGGCGTGCAGGTACGGCATCGAGCCGAGCACCGGGGTCGCGTGGTTTTCCATCATCACCAGCACGACGGAGCGAACGTGCGGGACGGTGCCCGCAAGTGCTCCGCAGGGCGCTGATGCGGTGACGGCGGGGCGCTCGACCTTCACGGGCACGGCGTTCGGCTGGGCCGCGGTCATCCCCAGCAGGCAGAGCACCAGGATCGTTCCGATGACGGCGCGGCAGGTCATTGAGCGATGGTGCATCCTGTGGGTGTATCGGCGCCGGCGCAACCTGCCTACAGCCTGCAACCACGGCGTCGTGGCGTCTGTGACGCCCCGTCCACCGCGGCCGGGTTAACGACCGCTCAACAATCGGCGGGGTGCGCGGCGCTACGGTTTGGCTCGATGGTGACCTCACGCGGACGCCACGACCGCCGGAGGCAGCCACCGAGGGGATCGCGAGTGCTCTGGCCGGTGATCACGATCGCAATGGCCACCGCGGTACTGCTGCTGGCACTGGCACAGCGCGACGATCGGGTGGCGCCCGCAGCTGCGCCGCCACATCCGCGGGCGGTCGCGGCCGACGACCAGATCGCCGTCGCCGGCGGCTCGCACGGCGCCACGGCTGCCGGCGGCATCGACGCGTCGACGCCACGCGCCGCGGGGTCGGCACCGACGCACCAGATCAACGTCTACGCCCACGACGGCGCCAACATGCTGACGGGCGCGGCGCGGCGGGCGCGCCCGCTGATCTACGTGCCCAACTCCGGGAGCAACACCGTGGATGTGATCAACCCAGCCACGCGGCGGGTGATCCGGCAGTTCCCGGTCGGCCTGGAGCCCCAGCACGTGGTGCCGTCGTGGGATCTCAAGCGGCTGTACGTGACCAACGATCGGAGCAACACGCTGACGCCGATCAACCCGGTGACGGGCCGCCCCGGCCGGCCGATCCCGGTCGCGGATCCGTACAACCTCTACTTCACGCCCGACGGCAGCCGGGCGATCGTGGTCGCCGAGCGGCTCGACCGGCTCGACTTCCGAAACCCGCACACGTTCCGGCTGATCCACTCGCTGCATGTGCCGTGTGCGGGGGTGGATCACATGGACTTCTCGGCCAGCGGCCGCTACCTGCTCGCAACCTGCGAGTTCTCCGGGCAGATCCTGAAGGTCGACGTCAAGCGCGAACGCGTGATCGGCACACTGCAGCTGCCGGACGGCGCCGGCGGGATGCCGCAGGACATCAAGCTGGCCCCGGACGGGAAGCTGTTCTACGTGGCCGACATGATGGCCAACGGCCTCTGGAAGATCGACGGCCGGCGGTTCAAGGTGACCGGGTTCATCCACACCGGAGCCGGCGTGCACGGGCTGTACCCCAGCCGCAACGCCCGGTATCTCTACGCCACGAACCGGGGCGAGGGCTCGATCTCGGTGATCAGCTTCCGCACCGGCCGGGTCGTCAAGAAGTGGTGGATTCCCGGCGGCGGCAGCCCCGACATGGGCGGCGTGTCGGCGAACGGCCGGGTGCTGTGGGTCTCGGGGCGCTACAACGACGTCGTCTACGCCATCAGCACCCGCAACGGGCGGTTGCTGGCGAAGATCCCGGTCGGCGCCAGCCCGCACGGCCTCTGCGTGTGGCCGCAGCCCGGCCGCTACTCGCTCGGCCACACCGGCATCCTTCGCTAACCGTATTCAGGCGGCGTTCAGGGTGGTGCATGCAGGATGCTGGCATGCCCACACGCACTCGAATCCTCATCGCCGCCGCGATCGCCGCGCTGCCGCTCGCGACCGCCTGCGGCAGCTCCGGCTCCGCGTCGACCCAGTCGCCGGTGACACCCCAACCCGGTTCCTCGGCGCCGGCGTCGAGCCAGCCGGCGTCATCGTCGGGCGCCGGCGCGCTGGTCGCGGAGGCGCAATCCGCCGCGGCCGGCGACATCCCGGACAACCAGGTGTTCCTCACCTACCACAACGCGGCCGAGGGCTACTCGATGAGCTATCCGGAGGGCTGGGCCAGGCGCGGTTCCGGCAGCCGGGTGCTGTTCCAGGACAAGAGCAACCTCGCCCGGATCGTGATCGAGCCCGGGGCCGCGACCGCCACCCAGGCTCGTGCAGCCGTCGCCGCGCTGGCCGCGACCACACCGTCCCTGAAGGTCGTGTCGGTGGCTGCGCACCCGACCTGCACCAACCAGGGCGCCACCGTCCAGTTGCCGCTGGTGTCGGCGAAGGTTGTCTACACCACCCTCAGCGCGCCCAGCCCGGTTACCGGCAAACGCGTCCAGCTCGGCGTCGACCGCTACTACCTGGGGCACGGCGCGAGGCGCGCGGTCGTCGACCTGGGCACACCGCAGGGAGTCGACAACGTCGACGCCTACTGCCAGATGATCAAGAGCTTCCGGTGGCATTGACCAGCCTCTACGTCGAGCCGGCGCCGGCCGAGGACGAGCGCGAACCGCCGGCTCTCGAACTGCTCGACGTATTCCGGATCTTCTCCTCCGGGACGACCGAGACCGTCGCCCTGAAGGGGCTCTCGCTGAAGGTGCCTGCCCACAGCGTGACCGCCGTGTACGGCCCCTCCGGGTCGGGCAAGAGCACGTGCCTGCACCTCGCCGCCGGGCTGGACACACCGTCTGCAGGGGAGGTGCGGGCGTTCGGCCGGCCGCTTGACCGGATGGATGAGCAGCAGCTGTCGCGCCATCGGGCGCGAACCGTCGCCATCGTCTTCCAGCGGGACAACCTGTGGTCGTCGCTGACGGCGCTCGAGAACGTGGAGATGGCGCTGCGGCTCGGTGGCTCGGACGATGTCGCCGGGCCGGCCCGGGCCGCGCTCGAGCAGTTCGGCCTGAAGCACCGGATGTCACACCGCCCGGCCTCGCTCTCGGGTGGGGAACAGCAGCGCGTCGCCATCGCCGCGGCAGCCGCCCGGCGCGCGCCGCTGGTGCTGGCCGACGAGCCGACCGGCGAGCTCGACTCGGCAAACGAGCGGCTCGTGATCGACGCGCTGCTCGGCCTGCGGGATACCGCGGGCAGCACCGTCGTGGTCGTCACCCATTCGCCACGCGTCCGGGAACGTGCGGATGACGTGATCGAACTTCGAGACGGGCGTGCGACATGACGACCGGCCATCCGCTGATCGCAATGCGAGACGTGACGGTCGCCTACGGGCAGGGCGACTCACGCGTGACCGCCCTCTCGGCGCTCGACCTGGTCGTCCAGGAAGGCGAGTCGGTGGCGTTGCGCGGCCGATCAGGGTCGGGAAAGACCACGGTGCTGCACGCGATGGGCGGGTTGCTGGTGCCCAGCTCCGGGGTCGTGGAGTGGGACGGTGTCGCGCTCTCCTCCCTGGACGCGCGCGCTCGACGCAGCGTCCGCGCAAGCGGCATCGCCTACGTCTTCCAGGGCGCCAACCTGCTGCCCACCCTCACCGCCTACGAGAACATCGCCTTCGCCGAATGCGTCTCCAGTGCCCGATCGCCGTACTTGCCGATCGAGCTGCTGCGCCTGGTCGGGCTGGAAGCGAAGGCCGACAGCCTGCCTGCGGAACTCTCGGGCGGTGAATCCCAGCGCGTGGCGCTGGCCCGCGCCATCGCGCAGCAGCCCCGGGCGCTGCTCTGTGACGAGCCGACCGGGCATCTCGATTCGGACACCGGCGAGCGTGTGCTCGACCTGATCGAGGCGCTCCGGCAGCAGGTGGGCTTCACGCTCGTGATCGCGACCCACGACGCCGACGTGGCAGCGCGTCTCGACCGCGAGGTGGAGCTGCACGATGGCCGCGTGCTGCTCCACGGGTCGCTGGCATGATCAGCCTCAGGCTCTCGCTGTCGGCGCTTCGCCGCGCGCCCGCACGGACGGCGGTGCGTGTGCTGGTGCTCGCAGCTGCGGTGGCCATGCTGGGCTCGATGCTGACATTCGTCAGCCACTCACTCACGACCATGACCGCGACCGCCGTGCGTTCCGTGCCTCTCGACTGGCAGGGACCGGTCGGCTCACAGCGACAGGCCACGGCCGCCGCAGCCGCCGTGGCACGCCAGCGCGACGTGCTGCAGGCGTCGGCGTCCGCGACGGCGCCGTTTGCCGAGTCTGGCCACACCGCGCCGGCGGGCCGCATCAGCTCGGCCAGCGGATCGATCCTCGCCGTCCCGCCGGACTACCTCGCGCACCTCAGCACATTGCGC
>Ga0079221_10000591_pt1 | contig 10468 bp, 8 predicted proteins | sample GAAS200_FD_75069 | JGI IMG/M metagenome (GOLD analysis project Ga0079221, IMG submission 75069) | Agricultural soil microbial communities from Georgia to study Nitrogen management - GA AS200 | ecosystem: Environmental > Terrestrial > Soil > Agricultural land | place: USA: Georgia | collected... | reverse complement strand
CTCTGGTGTCCGCCGCTCAGTATTTCCTGCGCTTTTGGAGCCACGTGGACGATAGCATCAAGCAGCGTCGCAAGTTGCGCATGCTTGAAGCCAGCAAGAAGTCTCAGGATGCCGTGCCTCTCTAAAGCAGACCAGCGAGCCTTGCTGGAACTAGCCCGCAGGGCGATCCGCGAAGCTGTTCTGCACCGTAAGCTTCCAGACGTCATCCCGCGTGAAGGAGTAATGTCCGAACGGCGCGGCGTTTTCGTTACGCTTTATCTGCGAGGGCGCCTGCAAGGGTGCATCGGCGTGACTGAACCTGACGAATCTTTGGGTGAGGCTGTCGTCCGGTGCGCTGTGAGCGCTGCCCTCGAAGATCCTCGCTTCGCTCCTATGAAAGAGCCCCAATTGGAGGACATGAGCATCGAGATTTCTTTGCTCTCCCTTTTGGAGCCAATTCTTCCCGAAGCCATCGAGATTGGGCGTCATGGGCTCCTGGTCGTCAATCATGCGCACCGTGGACTCCTTCTTCCAAAGGTCGCCACCGAACATGGTCTTATGCGCGAGCAGTTTCTCGAAGAAACGTGCCACAAGGCTGGCTTGCCCCGCGGGGCCTGGAAAGATGAAGGAACGCGCATTTTGGGGTTTACTTGCGAAGTATTCTCGGACGCTCCAGCATCCCCAAAAACCTAGCCATTCCAGCGGAGGGGCAATGGGGTTGTCAAGTCGAGACAAAGAAAAAGGCCCGCGCGGGGTGCCGCAACGGGCCACGAATCATTTGATGAGATGCAGACTTTCTATTCGATTTCGATATAGTCGCCCGCATAGACTTCCGAAGAACTGAATGTGATCATCACTGTGGACGAATTACGGCTCACCATGCACACGATCCCCTCGCCAAGAATCTCACGGGGTAGGTCGTTCCAGCTGTAGCGCTGCGGCGCGCTGCCAAATCCGTACATCATGAATTGATAATCTTTGGTCTGCGGCACCGTTTCCGCCATCGAGCCCTGGTAGCGGAATATACGGAAGTAGTCGCCAATCTTGACCCCCTGATTAGTGCCCAGATTCACGTAAATCGCATTGTTTAGTCCGTAGGAGTCGGAGTGATCCTTGCCCGAAACGACCATCGCCACTGGCTTGCCGCTTACCGGCGCAAAATGGTCAAAGGATGCGGCTCCCTTGTATGCAGGTATCGGACGCTCCTGGTAGGGCAGCACAATGTCCCCGCGCTGCATGTAATCGCAGGAGAAGATGACCTGAGCGATAGAAACCTTGGGCTGGACGTTCACAACGCGAACTTGTCCGGCGTCAATGTACTGGGTGCCCATGGCTTTCATCAGTTTTTCCTGCCACTTGAACCACGGGGTGTCTCCGGTGAAATCGTCAGGCCTTACCACGGAGAAGCGGTCTCCCACGCGGACTCCCTTATCTTGTCCGCGGTTGATATACACGTAGTCTCCGCTCGTGAAGGTCATCTTGTAATTTGACTGCTCGCCGGAGATCAGCCGGTAGTCTTCGGACATTCTCTGGTCGCTCACGAAGCCCGAGCAATTGATCGTGTTGTAGTCCGGCGCCGTTGGTACATGCACAGTAGTCCGGGGCTCTTGTGCCGAACTGGCCGCCACACCCATCACCGCGATTAGAGACAAAGCAGCTATATTCGCGCGCATTCCATCACTCCTTCGAAGACACGCCTGAACCGGCCGTGCGGGGACGTTTCTTAGCGAAATTACCAAGGCCTGTCCGTCGCGTCAACGGGCAGCCTGGGGTTGCTTTACACTTTTGATACGGCATACTTAGGAGCCGTCTTTTCAGTAGCTTGGCGGCCTTCGGCGGGGGAATGGCACTCTTTGGCAAAGGCGTGAGGCGGGTTTGTGCCGTCGCCGCGGCGTCCACGGCAGCAGAAATGGCCCGGCAAGTGCGCGGTGCCTTGCGAAGCGCCCGGACCGTCGAACTTCGGTTGGATTGGTTGCAAAGCGATGCGGGACGAGCACGGCTAATCCGCTGGCTGAAAAAGCACCGCCCCACAAATGTCACGTTTCTTGCTACTTGCCGCCGCAAGAAGGGTGGGGGGAAGTTCGCTGGCGACATCGCCCGCCAGCTTTACTGGCTCTGCCGGGCCCGCGAAGCCGGTTGCCAGTGGTGCGATGTCGAGATGGAAACCTTCCGCGAATTGCCGGAAGGATTCCTCCGCGCCTATCCCGTGCCTCCGCGAATCATGCTTTCCATCCACGATTTCGAGCACACGCCCAACCTTCCTCGTGACGTCGTCGTCGCGCGGCACGGTTTGGTGGATGCCGTGAAAATCGCCGCGCATACGAAAACCATCTCTGACAGCGTGCGCCTCTTGAAAGTTGCACGGCGCTCCCGAAACTTTGTGGCCGTGCCCATGGGCGACGTTGGGCTGCCCGCCCGCCTTCTCGCCCTACGCGAGGGCAGCGAACTCGCCTACGCGCCCATCGCCGAAGCCACAGCTCCCGGCCAGGTTTCGCTTGAGGAAACGCTTCGTCTTTACCGACCCCACTTGCACACGCGCGCGACGCGCGTCTACGGGGTCATAGGCGATCCCATTGGCCACTCGCTTTCTCCTTTGCTGCACAACACAGGATTTGTGGCCCGTCACATAAACGCCGTCTATCTTCCGTTCCTGGTGCGCCAGCTGCGCGATTTCCTGAAAGCCATTCCCGAGTTTGGCATTCGCGGATTCAGTGTCACGATTCCCCACAAGCAGGCCATCCTCAAACATCTGAAAGAGTGCGAGCCGCTGGCGGCGGAAATTGGCGCTGTAAATACCGTTGTGGTGCGGCGAGATGGCTCGCTCTATGGATGCAACACGGATTATGTCGGCGTTCTGCGCGCGCTCCAAAAGAAGCTTCGCATCAAAGGGAGTCGCGTGTTGATCTTCGGCGCTGGTGGCTCCGCGCGTGCCGCCGCATTTGCGTTGGCGCGTGCCGGAGCGCAAGTCTGTATCTGCGCCCGGCGTGAAAACGCCGCTAAGGAATTGGCCCGTGCCGTCGGTGGTGAAGTGATTCCTTGCCGTGCTCTACGCACGGAGTCCTTTGATGCCATCCTGAACGCCACCCCGGTCGGCATGCATCCTCACGAAGGCATTTCCCCTTTGTCGAACCGTGAGTTACAATGTCGCATTGTCATGGATCTCATCTACCGACCCGAGAGGACTAAGCTCTTGGAGATTGCGGCGCAAAAGGGGATTGCCACGGTGTCCGGCTTGAATATGTTTCTGGCACAAGGTTTCGCGCAATGGGAAATCTGGACTGGAAATCGCGCTCCGGAAGCCGCCATGCGCCGCGCTGTCGTCTCCGCTCTTCGATGGCGGCCCTAAACTCCCTTCGTTCGACTCTGCAAGAACCGCTAATCCATTTCTTTCAACAAAAGCTTTGTACTTTGGAGTTTCCATGTTCGACCGTAAACTCGTGCATTCATGATTCAGCCCGACTTCGCAGAATTCCGGCGCCTCGCGAAACAGGGAAACCTCATCCCTGTTTACGATGTATTTTCCGCGGACCTGCTGACGCCCGTGAGCGCCTACCTGCGTATCGCTCAAGGCGCGCGCTACTCGTTTCTCCTGGAAAGCGTGGAAGGGGGCGAAAAAATCGCCCGCTACACGTTTGCAGGTGCGCATCCGGAAGAAGTGTTTCGCTACGGCAATGGGGCATGTGTTCTCGAAAACCGTGAACGGCTCGTCTGGGAAGAGCGCGATCCCATTTCCTTCCTGCGAGAACGCGTCGAGCGTTTCCGCCCGGTCCGTTTGCCCGGTTTACCGCCACTGATTGCCGGGGCCATTGGCTACTTCAGCTACGACATGGTGCGCCTCATCGAACGTCTTCCCAAGCGCCTGCGCGACGAAATCGGCCTTTACGATGCGGTGCTCATGTTCTACCACGGCCTGATTGCTTTCGATCACGTTCAGCACCGCCTATGGATTGTCCGCAACATTTTTACCGAAGGCCACGGCAGCCTGCGCTCGAAATACGACGCCGCGGTCCGCGAAATCAAGCGAACGCGTCAGCTTCTCGAAGAGCCGGTCGCTGCAGAGCACCCGACCAAGTCATCGAAAGCCTCCAAGCGTGCCCCATTGAAAGTGAATTCGAATTTCCGCCGACCGGAATACCTCGATGTCGTTCGCAAAGCAAAGAAGTACATCCGCGATGGCGATATTTTCCAGGTTGTACTGAGTCAGCGTTTCTCTGCAAAAGCCCAGGCCGATCCATTTGAAATCTATCGTCAGTTGCGCGCGTTGAATCCTTCTCCGTATCTTTTTTATCTTCAACTGAACGACGTTGCGGTCGTTGGCAGTTCGCCGGAGATGCTTGTTAAAGTCCAGGGACGCGACGTTTTCTACCGGCCCATCGCCGGCACCCGCAGGCGCGGCAAGGACGAAGCCGAAGACCAGCGCCTCGAGCGCGAAATGCTCTCGAGTGAAAAAGAGCGCGCCGAGCACATCATGCTTGTCGACCTCGGCCGCAACGATCTTGGCCGCGTTTGCGAATACGGCACGATAAGCGTTGAAAAGCTCCTCACTGTCGAACGCTACTCGCATGTCATGCACATCGTTTCGAGTCTGCGCGGCCGCCTGCGCGAAGACGTGGATTGTTTCGACGCGTTGATGGCTTGTTTCCCGGCAGGAACGGTGTCCGGCGCTCCCAAAGTCCGCGCCATGGAAATCATCGAAGACCTCGAGCGCACGCGTCGCGGCATTTATGCGGGCGGCATTCTCTATCTCGACTTCGCGGGCAACCTCGACTCCTGCATCGCGCTTCGCACTATGGTTGTCAAGAACGGAGTCGCGTACGTGCAGGCCGGCGGCGGCATAGTTGCGGATTCCACGCCCCAAGGCGAATATCAAGAGAGCGTCAACAAATCAAAAGCTCTGCTTACGGCGTTGGAGGCCGCAGCCCGAGGAAATCGGGCAGGGAAGTAGTGATGGTTTTGCTGCTGGACAACTACGATTCGTTCACCTACAACCTCGCGCAGTATCTTGGCGAACTCGGTTGCAACGTCGAGGTCCATCGCAATGACAGAATCACTGTCGAGGAGATCGCCCGCCGCAAGCCCGAGCGCATCGTAATTTCTCCAGGCCCTTGCACTCCGCAAGATGCGGGTATCTCCGTGGAGCTCATCGAACGCCTGGCCGGAAAATTTCCCATTCTCGGAGTTTGCCTCGGCCACCAAGCCATCGGCGCAGCTTTCGGCGGAAAAATCATTCGCGCCCCGAAGCTCTTCCACGGCAAAACGAGCCAAATCCACCACGACGGCAAAAATATCTTCCGCAAACTTCCAGACCCGCTAACCGCGACCCGCTATCATTCGCTCATTGTCGAAAGAAAATCCCTGCCCCGCGAGCTCGCCATCACCGCGGAAACCGACGACGGCATCATCATGGGCCTCCGCCACCGCCGCCACAAAATCGAATGCGTCCAGTTCCACCCCGAATCCGTCCTCACCGAATCCGGCAAGCAGCTCCTGCAAAACTTTCTCACTCTTTGAATGTCTGCGAATCTGGGAAAATGCTCTCTCTCTTTTTCTTTTCTTCTCTGCGCCCTCTGTGATCTCTGAATTAAGAAAACCCACTCCTCGGCACCGCTCCCCTTGTTTGTTCCTCCTACCAATTCAAATCCGCCAAGATCGCCCCATAAATCTCCATCCCTCGCCAAAAATGTCCCAGCCGCAAATTCTCGTCAGAGCTGTGCTGATGATTGTCATAATTCACAATCGGCACGCCAATCCACGGCAGCCCCAAATCCTCAAAGATGTATGTCGGTACGCTTCCGCCAAGAGTCGGCGCAATTACAGTTGACCCGTCCGTCGCATCCTGGACCACCTTCACCAACGCCTGTGAAACCGGTAAATCCATTGGCGTACGCGAAGCGCGGTATCCGCCTTCGTAAATCACCTTGGCGATTCGCGCATGCGCCCGGCGTTCCTCCATCGTCGGTTCATGGTCTACCACGTAGTAGCTCTGCCTGCGAATGAATTCAGCTATCTGATCGAACTTCTTTTGTGGATCCTCTCCTCGCACCAATCGAGCATCCAGCGAAGCTTCTGCCCGATCAGGCACCACGTTCTGTGCCTGTGCGCCGACATACGCGCTGCGCAATCCGCGAACATTCAGGGACGGCTCCATGATCAACTCCGCCAGTTTCTTTCCTCCCCCTTCCGGCTTTGCAATTCCCAGTTCGTGTTCCAGGTCCGCATCGTTGTCTGGCATTTTCGCGAGCGCTTTTTTTTCTATTTCACCCAGCGGCGTCACGTCGTCGTAATAACTGGGGATGAGCACGCGCCCATTCTCGTCTTTCATCGACGCTAAGAGTCGCGACAATTCCATCGCCGGATTCGGCGCCCAGTTTCCGTAATGCCCGCTGTGCAGCGCGCGCACCGGCCCGTAGACCGTCAATTCGATGCCGATATCCCCACGATTCCCAAAGAAAACCAGCGGCCGCCCGCTTTGGTGCACCGGCCCATCGGCGGTGATGAGCAGGTCAGCGCCGAGCAAATTCCTATGCAGTTCTAATGTCCTTTGCAGATTCGGCGAGCCCGCTTCTTCCTCGCCCTCGAGAATGACTTTCAGGTTCACCGCCAGTGGAATCCTTTTGGCGTGTAGGGCATCAATCGCATCGAGAAGCGCAACAATCGGCCCCTTGTCGTCGGATGCGGACCGCGCATAGATTCGCCAATCATCCCGGCGAGCAACGGGCTTCTCATCTATCCCTTTGCTCGGTTCAACCTGCTCGTCGCAGACGTCCTTGCCGTTCGTCCAAATCTTTGGTTCAAATGGCTGAGTGCATTTCCACGCCGCCGGGTCCACCGGCTGCCCGTCATAATGCGCGTAGAAAATCACCGTGCGTTTCGCTTCCGCCGAAATCAGCTTTCCGAAAACCACTGGTCCGCGTCCGGTGATGGGGAACAAATGCGTTTCGATGCCACGCGCTTCCAGCATTTCCACCAGATGCGCGGCATTCTTCTGAATGTTCGCAGTGTCGCTTGCTCCGTTTGGAATCGCCAGAAATTCGGTCAGTTCCCGCACAATACGGTCTTCGTTCTCCATCCGGTACTCACGCACAGCCTGTGCAACCTGTGCCGGCGGTGGAGGCGTAATCTTCTGGCCCTGTGCCAGGCACGGCAATAGACCCACCGCCAGAGTGCCCACGATCTTCTTCAAAGTGTTTCTCCCTTTGCTTTTATCTGAGGTTAAGCGGCGTTCGTGAATGCTTTAAGATTTGCCAGCGTTTTGCTAGCTTTTCCGGAATCGATGGCGGAGCGTGCCAAATCGGCTGCCTCACGAAAATTCTCAGAGATCCCAGCCGCCACCAGCGCAGCCGCCGCATTAATCACCACAATATTGCGTGGCGGTCCGGCCTCACCATCGAGGATTCGCTGGATAAGTTTCGCGTTTTCTATGGCTGTCCCGCCGCGAACTGCCGCGAGCGGCGCAGGCTTCACACCAAACTCTTCTGGTGTCACGCTGAACTTCCGTATCACCCCCTCGCGGACTTCCACCACCACCGTTGGACCTGCCAACGAGATCTCGTCCAATCCTCCCGCGCCATGAACCACGAACGCGTGCCCCGTTCCCAGTTCCGCCAGCGTCGCCGCGACAAGGTCCATCACATCCAGTGTGAAAACTCCAAGCACCTGCGCTTGCGCGCCCGCAGGATTCGTCAGCGGTCCCAGCAGGTTGAACACCGTGCGAACGCCAATCTGCTTTCGTGCCGGAGTCGCATGCCGCGTCGCCGTATGCGCCGCTTGCGCAAACAAGAATCCGATTCCAATTTGCCGGATTGCTTGTCCGTATCGTTCGAAGGGCAGATCAATCCGTACTCCCAGCGCTTCCAGCACATCTGCCGACCCGCTCTGTGAACTCGCCGCCCGATTCCCGTGCTTCGCCACACGCGCACCCGCTGCTGCCGCCACAATCGCCGCTGCCGTCGAGATGTTAAATGTTTTGGAGCCGTCGCCGCCTGTCCCGCAGGTGTCTACCATGCTTGGGGGTCTCGCTTCCCCGTCCAAGAACACTGGCGTCGCGCGCCTCCGCATCACTTGAGCGAAACCTGCAAGCTCCTGCACCTCCAGCGAACGCCGGTTCAGGGCCATCAACAGCCGCACAATCTCGGGCGTCGCCACGCGGCCTGACAGAATCTCTTCCATCAAAGCTTCGGCCTCGCCACGCGTAAGCGCGCGGCATGCTTCCACGCGTTCGATTAGCGAAAGACTCATCGCGCCCCGCCCCGACGGCCATTGTTGCATCGCCCAGGCAACTCGCACTTCCGTTTCGCTTTCATGAATTCGCTCATAGTTTCACGGAATGTCGCTTCGCGCGCGCTTCATTCACATTCCAAGACTCCTGGCGCGTCCTTGCTCCCTTTTCCTGTTCCGAGTACACTTTTATGTTTCGACTAGCCTCAAATTCTAACACCGGCTGACTGTTTCAAGCCTGAATGGAAGCACAAGAACCTTCATGAAAATCCACGAGTACCAGGCCAAGGCGATACTCGCGCGCTACGGTGTCACCACTCCTCGCGGCGAAGTCGCTTTCACCAAGGAAGAAGCTCGCGAAGCCGCCCATCGTCTCAAATCCAACATTTGCGTAGTCAAGGCGCAAATCCACGCTGGCGGACGCGGCAAGGGCGGCGGCGTCAAGCTCGCGCGCTCCGCCGAAGAAGCCGCGGACATTGCCGGCCGTATTCTCGGCATGAAACTCGTCACACCGCAAACCGGCCCGGCTGGCCGCATCGTCAAGCGTCTGCTGATCGAGGAAGGGCTCGACATCAAGCGCGAACTCTACCTCGGCCTTCTTGTCGATCGCTCTTCCGGTCGCGTCGTTTTCATGGCCAGCGCTGCGGGCGGTATGGAAATTGAAGAAGTCGCCAAGAAAGATCCTTCCGCAATTTTGTGCGAGACGATTCATCCTTCCGTCGGCTTGCAACCCTACCAGGCTCGCAAGATTGCCTTCGGTCTCGGATTGCCGATCGAAGTTGTGAACTACGCCACTCCTTTTCTGCAAGCCCTTTATCGCGCTTTCACCGACACGGACGCCTCGCTTCTCGAAATCAATCCTTGCGTCTTGACCGGCGACGGCAAGCTCGTGGCCCTCGACGCTAAGATGACCTTCGACGACAACGCTTTATTCCGTCACAAAGAACTTCGCGAGTTGCGCGACTTCGACGAAGAAGATCCACTCGAAGTCGAAGCTTCGAATTACGGTCTCAATTACATCAAACTCGACGGCAGCGTCGCCTGCATGGTGAACGGCGCAGGCCTTGCCATGGCCACCATGGACATCATCAAATACGCTGGCGGCTCGCCTGCAAACTTTCTCGACGTGGGCGGCGGCGCTTCTGCCGACCAGGTCAAAAACGCCTTCCGCATTCTGATGAACGATCCCGCTGTAAAGGCGGTCTTCATCAATATTTTCGGAGGCATTTTGCGCTGTGACGTTCTTGCCACCGGCGTCGTTGCCGCAGCCAAAGATCTGCAGCTCAAAGTTCCTGTCGTGATTCGCATGGAAGGCACCAACGTCGAAGTCGGCCAGCAGATTCTTCGCGAGAGCGGCCTGAATTTCACCATCGCCAACGACATGAAAGACGGCGCCCAAAAAGTCGTCAAGCTCGCCGGGGGTGCCCGATGAGCGTGCTCGTAAACGAAAATACACGCCTGCTCGTTCAAGGCTTCACCGGCCGCGAAGGCACTTTTCACGCGCAGCAAATGATCGAGTACGGAACCAATGTTGTCGGTGGTGTCACGCCCGGCAAGGGTGGAACGAAACACTTAGAACGCCCTGTCTTCAACACCGTCGCCGAAGCTGCAAAAGTCACTGGCGCGAACGCCACCGTTCTCTTCGTTCCGCCACCGTACGCCGCGGACGCCATTCTCGAAGCCGCCGACGCCGGCCTTCCCCTCATCGTCTGCATCACCGAAGGCATTCCAGTTCTCGACATGGTCCGCGTAGCCTCCGCCGTCGATTTCAAAAAAACGCGCCTCATCGGCCCCAATTGCCCGGGCATCATTTCTCCCGGCAAATGCAAAATCGGCATCATGCCCGGCCGCATTCACAAACAGGGAAATGTCGGCGTCGTCAGCCGCAGCGGCACGCTGACCTACGAAGCGGTTCATCAATTAACGCTTCTCGGCATCGGCCAGTCCACCTGCATCGGCATCGGCGGCGACCCCATCATCGGCACGCCCTTCCTCGATGCCATCAAGCTTTTTAACGACGATCCCGATACGCGCGCCATCATTTTGATCGGTGAAATCGGCGGCAACGCCGAGGAACAAGCCGCGGCATGGATCAGGGCCAGCATGAAAAAGCCGGTTGTCGGTTTCATCGCCGGCCAAACTGCGCCTCCAGGACGCCGCATGGGCCACGCGGGCGCCATCATCAGCGGAGGTCAGGGCACAGCGAAAGATAAATACGCGGCCATGGCAGCAGCGGGCATCCGCACCGTAGAGACTCCCGCGGAACTCGGCT
>Ga0079221_10000590_pt1 | contig 10482 bp, 11 predicted proteins | sample GAAS200_FD_75069 | JGI IMG/M metagenome (GOLD analysis project Ga0079221, IMG submission 75069) | Agricultural soil microbial communities from Georgia to study Nitrogen management - GA AS200 | ecosystem: Environmental > Terrestrial > Soil > Agricultural land | place: USA: Georgia | collected... | reverse complement strand
GGTATCACGGATCCTGGAGGCAATCCCTTCGAAGGCACAGTCAAGGAGTACATCGACAAATTCCTCACTCCGCCGTGAGTTGTACTTGGCCTATTACTATGATGGAGGCTATTCATGGAACTGACTCTGAACAGAACGAGCTTTGATGATGAATCGACCCAGGGGGAGTTATCCGTCGACGGCGTCTTCCAGTGCTACACCCTCGAACTGCCCAATGTGGACGGCAAACCAGGCTCGTGCATTCCGCAAGGAAGGTACAACGTCGTCCTTGCTCAGTCTCCCAAGTTTATGGCCAATCTTGATCCCTGGGTCCAACAGTATGCAAACCAGATGCCCCATCTCCAAAACATTCCGGGGCGAAGCCTGATCATGATCCACTGGGGCAACGATCCAAAAGACACAGAAGGATGCATTCTGGTCGGCCAAAATGAAGCGGTCGATGAAGTTGAGAACAGCCGTCTCGCGTTTGCAGATCTTTGGGACAAAATTAACCTTCCCGCGACCAATGGCGACTGTTGGATTACGCTCGTTGGCGGTGCTGCTCTGGCTCAAGCGGCACCATGAAGAATGGATATAAGACGTATTGATTGCGTTATGGTCTGCAAGTCGGGCTAAGCGTCCGTGCCAGTTTTGGTGTCAGTTGGCTTTCAGAGTTTGTGCGTATCCATGCGGTCCAGTGCGACTACAAAACCTGCCCAACGCTCAAACACTTACGGTTAAGTCTTGTTTACGGAATCGAATAGCGTTGTCGTGCGTTCTCGTGCGTTGTCACGCAGAGCGTACTCTCGGAATGCTCGGGAACATTATGAGTCCGCTGCTCTAACCGCTGAGCTACGGGCCCCGCGCTTTCTACTCATCCTACATGGAAAGTATCCTGCGTGCATCCTGTAGTGGCGGATCTTCTTTAGGGCCAAGGCTTCTTGACGAAGCCAGACTCGTGTTTTTCTCTTCGTGCCAGATCTTTCACTCCTCGGCGTCCCGATTCGCCAAGAGTGGCCTGCGCATCAGTTCGGCTCCGCCATGGGATCAATTTGGCCGCGGTGGCAGGTCGAGCAGTTGATGAAGTGCCCGTTGGGATTTGGTTCCAGGTTTTGCATTTTCACGAGCTGATCGTTGATCGACCGATGCATGACGGCCATCTCGCGAGCGGCGCGCTTGGGACGCTTGTCGTCCTTGGAGAAGTCCTCCTTCACGTGGCAGTGTTCGCAGGTCACTCCCAGCCCGCGGGCATATCCTAGATTCATGATCAGCAGGAACCTCGCTGCTGGAACGGTTTTCATGATTTGGACATTCTTGAAGACCTTCTCTGCAGGCTCCTGCTCGTGTCCGGCAATTTGTTTGGAAATCTGCTGCACGAAAGCATCGTTGATTTCCTGGGTTGAAGGCTCCTTGTGTGCCGGCGCTGCGGCAGCCGGGGGAGCCTGCTGCGACGGAGTTCGGCTCGCCCCGCCCGTCCACCCCGTCAGAACCAGCGCCAAGCCGGACACCATCCCCGTAATCCAGGTGCGTTTCATTAGACCCTCCTGAACACACAAAGGCGGGCCGCCGCAGAGGCGGCGCGCCTTTCCTTTGTATGCGTAACGGCCCAGCCGCTCCGACGTTTCAGGAAAAATGATTGCCCGGATTTGGGACCGTTTTTCACTCCTGAGAATGGCAGGCACTGCGTAACCGCCTGCCCACCACCTGCTCCTTGTAAATTTCCTCTGAATCACAGGATTTCCGCATCGCTGAGCCTCCTCTTCTGCTCACGGAACTGCGGCGAGGCCGTCCCTCCAAAACGGGGGTGTCGCGCCGGCGTAGAGCGGCGGACTCACCAGGTCGTAGCTGGAATTGATCAGAGAGGATGGTGCGTTTATGCGCAGCATGTGGAAGTGTGTTGTGGGCCTTTTTGCAGGATTGGTGGGACTTAGTCTTCTCGCCGCGAGCGCGGAAGCGCAATTCAAGAATGGCAGCCAGCCGACGGAGCTGAACATTCCGCGCGTCAGCCAGCGCGGAAGCGTGACACAACGTATCGGCCTGTCGGACATCACGATTAATTACCACCGGCCGGCGGTCGGCGGGCGCGAGATTTGGGGCAAAATCGTTCCGTACGGCAAGGTCTGGCGTGCCGGCGCGAACGAGAACACGACCATCACGTTTGCCGATGACGTGACGGTGGAAGGCAAGCCGCTGTCGGCAGGCACTTACGGGCTGCACACGATTCCGGACAAAGATCAATGGACCATCATTTTCTCCAAGAACTCCACCTCCTGGGGCAGCTTCAGCTATGACGAAAAAGAAGATGCGCTGCGCGTGACCGTGAAGCCGCATCCGGCGGAAATGTTCGAGCAGTTGGCCTACACGTTTGAAGACGTCAAGCCGGACTCGGCGGTGGCGACGCTGCGGTGGGAGAAACTGGCCGTGCCGTTCCAGATTGGCGTGGACGTGAAGGCGGTGGTGCTGAAGAGCATTAAGAATGAGTTGCGCAACGTCGGCGGCTTTACCTGGGGCGGCTTTGACGAGGCGGCGCAGTGGTGCCTGGATAACAATTACGAACTCGAGCAGGCCCTGAAATGGGAAGACACCTCCATTCAAGGCGAGCCCCGCTTCGAGAATTATGAGACCAAGTCGCGCATTTTGAGCGCGATGGGCAAGAAGGAAGATTCTGACAAAGCGCTCGCAACTGCGTTCGAGAAGGCCAACGCGATTCAAATGTACGTTTATGCGCGCACTTTGCAGCGCCAAGGGAACGCCAAGCGCGCCTTCGAGCTGTATCCCCAGGTTCCCAAGAAGGACCCGAATCACTGGATCAGCCACGTGGCATTGGCGCGCATCGACTCGAACAAGGGCGACTTCCCCGCCGCCGCCAAAGAGATGACGCAGGCGATTAGCAGCGCGCCGGATCCCAACAAGCCGCAACTCGAAGGCCTGCTCAAGCGCCTCGAAGCGAAAGACGACATCAACAAGTAGCGGAAGAGCAGCTAACAGCCGACAGCTCACAGTTGACAGTCCCGACAAGATTGGAATCTTCGATTCCAGGCAAGAGGGAGAATCTCTGCGACATTGATCGGAGTCTCCGATGCGACCTGCATGCGCCGGCGTTAACCGTTGACCGTTCACGGTGAGCCGTCTCAAGCCAGCGCCGGAGTCCCCGCACCCATGCCCTAAGACCAAGGGCGTGGATGCGGGGCACCAAGGTAGGGACTTCAAGTAACACTTTAGGCCACGCACTGGCAGAGGGGTACCCACACCCGGGTACTGTTGCAACGTTATCAAAACAAAAGAGTTGCAAATTGGGCAGTGCGTAAGTGCATGAAAACAAAGAGAGCCGGAGAGTGGTGAAAGTTTGGGGCAGTTTGTAAGTTGTTGATTTCTGGAAGACCTCCTACCCACACCCCGGGCATTTTGTATCGTTATCAAAACACAAAGGTTACAGGATTTGATGGTTGTAAGTGTTTGAAAACAAATGAGGGGCAAAAAGGTTGATGAACGGTCATCAGCGAGGCGAACCTCAGGCTGGAAGCAGGAAGGACGTGTCGGCGGGCCATAGCGAGCGGGGCACGAAAGAGGTGGTGCCGTAGCTAAAGATGTACTATACCAGAAAATAAAATTTGGTCAAGACGCCAATAAGTGACTGAGGGGAAAGGGGTTGCGGAGGCGCGTAACGGGTTTAAAAAGTTAAAAATAGGATTGAACGTTAAGTCGCGTGGTTGCTAGTGGTTGCTAGAGGTTAGAGGACCGAGATTGAATATTAGAAGAAGGAAAAAACCCGCACCCGAAAATCACCTAAACGTAGGCCTCTGCTCGCCCCGCGGTACCCTTCCCCCTCAATGGGAGGAAGTGAATCAGGACTCAGCCTCAGTAAGGTGAACTCATTCTCCAATTGAATTCGGCAAATCGCTCGCTGCCATGACCGCTGGTATACTCCCCAGCATGAAGATTGCCGGGCTTTGTTTGTTCTTCTCGAACGCTTTCTTCGTGGCGTTTCCGTCATGTGTGTACGGCCAGCCCACCGCTCAAATTAGCGGTGTGGTACGCGACTCTCAGGGTGCTGCCTTCAAAGGTGTCACACTGATCCTTCTGTCTCTCCAAAGAGCGCGAAAGACAGAAACAGATGAAAACGGGAAATTCGAGTTTCTGGACTTGCCATTAGGCATTTATGAGTTGCAGGTGAGGCAGGCCGGAGTCGTGCAGGTGCCAGCGCAACAGATATCATTCAGCGAGCCGGCCGTTCGACAAATCTCAATTGTTCTGCAGCTGGCCGCTTCCGAATGTTTTCCCAAATTCAGGCAGCTTATGAGGATCGCTCCGATAAAATGAAGCTGGCCGGTAACATCGCGGACATCTCTTCCTCGACCGGTCCCGTGAAAAATGCCACGCTCACTGCCACGCATAAAGAAACTGGCACGACGTATGTCGTAAAGTCGAATGAAAAAGGCGAGTTTCAATTTGACAGCCTTGAGCCCGGCAAATACACGCTGAAAGTCTCACATCAGGAGTATTCGGAAATGGCGGGGATAGATTTCTGGGTTAACCGTGAAAATCTGACTAGACTGCCCACGATCCCTATGTTTAGAAAAAATGAACACTCGGTGATCCTATGCCAGTGAGGAATCCGACCCAAGCCTTGAGCCCGCTTAGACACGGCTCATTTTGCTCCGACACTACGCCCGCCTGGTAAGCTTGAATCTATAGGTCTCTGAAATTAAGGACCAGCCACCCGCCGCACCTCTTTGTCTTACTTCGCAGGCGCAGCAGACTGGTAGGCTATTCCAAAAGACCAGGCTTTGAAGTTGTTTACAGTCGTTTGCGCCATCGTTGTGCTGTCAATATAGGTTTGCGTGATCTTGGCAACGCCGTTTAACAAGATACCGAGGTAGACTTGTCTGATACCGTTGTTTACTTGTGTTCCAAACCCATAGTCTCTCGCATACTTATGGGACATATAGGTATACCGGTAGCTGCCTCCAATGAACACCGAGCCCACAAATTGCTGAGAGTTTGGAGGTAGATTGATGGAGTTAGACTGCAGATAGCCTTCGATTTGGCCACTGCGTGAAACGGAGAAGAAGTAACATTCACAGTCGAGGATGTAGCCGTCGAGACTTCCTGGATGCGGTCGCCTTCGCCGCAGAGGCGCAGAGGACGCAGAGAAGAGAAAAGTGGCAGAGCGCACTCTGCTTTTGACGTAAAGGGCATGGAAGTTATGATGTATGGGCTCGCCAATTCAACGTGTCGGCGCATGGGGAGGCAGCGATGCCCTTGGAAATTACACAGCGTGAAATGAACGGCATTTCGCTTCTCGCACTGCGAGGGCGCCTTGTGCTGGGAGATGAAAGCAGCGGGTTTCGCACGACCGTGGACAACCTTCTGTCGTCGGGCGCGACAAGAATTGTCGTGAATCTGGAGCACGTGAATTACGTTGACAGCGCGGGCCTAGGCGCATTGATCGAGGCGCATCGAAAAACGAAAGAAAAAGGCGGGCGGCTTAAGCTTTCTAATCTCGGCCCCAACTTCAAGCACGCCCTGGAGCTCGCCCGGCTTTTGCCCGTATTTGAAACGTCCCCAACCGAAGCCGCCGCCGTGGCGGGTTTCTGACGAACCGACGAAGACCGCAATCGCATCGCATCGGAGATGCCAGACAGAAGGATGGCGACGTCAAGCCTGTCCGCTGAAGACAGGTCCCGCTACAAAGAGAAGGAGAAGCCAAGGGAAGAGCGCAGCGGTGCGTGCCTACCGCAGGCGGGCTGCGCACCTATAAAGGCAAAACGGGGAGATGGGCGGGGCGAGCCCGCCCCTACACCAAAAGAATTTACTGTTAAGACTTGGGTTGCGCGGCCGGCGCTTGCATTTGCGGCGGGCGCGGGCGGCTGGCGGGCGGGATGATGCCGTTCATGCGCAGATATTCGACCATCTGGCCGTAGTGATCCATCGGGTGAAAAGTGCCGATATTGGCGATGGCGAGGCGCGTGTTGAGGAACGGGAGTACCGGCTTGTCGAGCAGCGCGACTTCGTTTTCGGCGGTGACCGTGGAAAGGGCTTTGTGGCCGAGCGCGAAGGAGTCTTTCAGGTACTGCACGATTTCGGCTTTCGTTTTCAACGCGGCGGGGCCATTGGATTCTGCCTGGATGTTTTTTGGGTCGAAGGTTTCACCCAGGAGCGGGCCGAAGAAAAGATGATTGGCGAAGCCGATGTGCTTCACCTCTTCGGCGAAGGTGCGGACGCCCTTGAACTCGCCGTTGCTGGGGGCGAATCCGTACTTCTCTTCGGGCATGGCTTCGGCAGCGGAAACGACTTGCTGCTCGACAACTCCGTACAGCGCGTTGAGGACGGAGGGGACCGTGGGAGGTTGTTGCTGGGCCGGTGGCGCTCCCTGGGCGCGCAGGGCTGGTGCTGCGGCGGCTGTGCAAAACAGGGTGAGACCGACAACGAGTTTCTTCATTGGGATTCTCCTTGACCTTTATATACGGAAGCGGGTGGAGAAATATTACGCTGGGGTGGCGGAAAAAGTCATGTCAAGTTTTGTGGCCTGAGCACTCGCCGACTCAGGCGACTTTGCGGGCCGCTTTTTCGAGCAATTCGTGGATCAGAGTTTGGTAGGGTTTTGATTGCTTGGCGGCCATCCGGCGCAGTTGATGGAGCAGGTGCGGGGCAATGCGGACAGCAATCAGTTGCTTGGCGTTGCCACTAGCAGGCCGGCCGACGCGGTGGGCGCGACGCAGCTCTTGGTCGGTAGATTCCGGAATATCTGAAAGATCGAGGCGGCTATCCGGAATAGGCTTTGCGTTCCTTGCGCGTCGCTTGGCGTGCGCTGATGATGCGAATCGTTTCTTTGCCATTTTTCAACCTCCGGAGCGTGTACGCGACGATCAGGATTCTTCCGCTGAGAGAAGATCCGAGACGTTTCGACCGCCGCTCGAACTCGGAATGCTCGGGGTCGTCCCAATCGAGCGCTTCCGCGTCGCTAAAAACGGTGGCGGCCTCTTCAAAGGACACGCCGTGCTTCTTCAGGTTGCTCAGGGCCTTTCTTGCATCCCAAGAGAACACATTTCTGTATATACGCTAATTCCGCGCGTTTGGGAAGGGACTTGTGTTTGAAAGAGCCAGCCGGGCTGCAGAAAAGCAGGACAGGCAAAAATGCCTGTCCTACTGAAATCAGGCGCGGGAAAGGGCGGCGCGCTGGGGCTCGGCGACGGAGGCGAGGGCGGCTTCGATGACGTCGAGGCCTTCGTTGAACTGCTCGTCGGTGACGACGAGGGGGACGAGGATGCGGATGACGTTGTTGAACGTGCCCGCGGTGATGGTGATGAGGCCGTGCTCGTAGCAGTAACGCGCGATTTGCTTGGTTTCGGTGTCGGCGGGCTCGCGCGTGGAGGCGTTGCGGACGAGTTCAACGGCGCACATGCCGCCGAGGCCGCGCACGTCGCCGACGAAATCCCATTTGTTTTGCCAACTGCGGGCACGCTTTTCAAAGCGTTCGCCGATCGTGGTGGAGCGCGCGAGCAAACCTTCCTTCTCGATGGTTTCGATAGCGGCGAGCGCTGCGGCGCAAGAAAGCGGATGGCCGCAGTAGGTTCCGCCGAGGGAGCCCACTCCGGGCGCGTCCATGATTTCAGCCCGACCGGTGACCGCGGCGATGGGCATGCCGCCGCCGAGCGACTTGGCCATGGTGATCAGGTCGGGTTCGACGCCGAAATGTTCGGAGGCGAACCACTTGCCGGTGCGCGCGAAGCCGGATTGCACTTCGTCGGCGATGAAGAGAATGCCGTGCTTGCGGCAGATATTTTGTAACAGCTTGAAATAATCGCGGGGGGGAACGACGAAACCGCCTTCACCGAGAACTGGTTCGGCGATGACCGCGGCGACGGATTCGGGCGCGACGGAGCGCTTGAAGGCGTCTTCAAGGTGATGGGCAAAGGTTTCGGCGGTGGCGCCTTTTTCGCCGCGATAGGGGTAAGCAAACGGGATGCGGTAGATGTCGCTGGCGAACGGCTCGAAGCCGGCTTTGTAGGGATGCGTTTTGCTGGTAAGCGACATGGTGAGAAGGGTGCGGCCGTGGAAGGCATCTTCGAAACAGATGACGGCGGGACGCTTGGTGTACGCTCGGGCGATTTTGATGGAGTTTTCGATGGCTTCTGCGCCAGAGTTTACGAGAATCGATTTTTTGGGGAAGTTGCCGGGGGCTAGCGCGTTGAGTTTTTCGGCGACGGCGACGTAGCCTTCGTAGGGAGTGACGGCGAAGCAGAGGTGAAGGAATTTGTCGAGTTGCTCGCGGATCGCGGAGAGGACGCGCGGGGAGCGGTGGCCGGCGTTGAGGCAGCCGATGCCGCCGGCGAAGTCGAGATAGCAATTGCCGTCGACGTCTTCGAGGATGGCGCCTTCGGCGCGCGCGGCGAAGACGGGAGTGGCGTTGGCAGGCCCACGCGGGATGGCGGCTTCGCGGCGGGCCATGAGCGCGCGGGATTTAGGGCCGGGGATTTCGGTGCGAAGTTGGATGGTTTTCATGGGTGTTCTCCGTTGTCAGTACCAGGCGATGGGGGCTTCGTCGAGATTGACGAAGACCTGTTTGGTTTCGAGATACTCTTCGAGGCCCCAGGGGCCGAGTTCGCGGCCGAAACCGGATTGTTTGTAGCCGCCCCAGGGCGCTTCGACGTAAGTGGGCTGCATGTGGTTGACCCAGATGATGCCGGCGCGGAGCGATTTCACGACGCGGAAAGCCTTGTAAATGTCGCGGGTCCAGACGGCGGCGGCGAGGCCGTAGGGCGTGTCGTTGGCGATGCGGATGGCTTCGGATTCGCCGTCGAAGGGAGTGACGGAAGCGACGGGCCCGAAAATTTCTTCGCGAGCGATCCGCGCGGAGTTCTCGACGTCGTAAAAAATCGTGGGCTCGACGTAATAGCCTTTGCCGAACTGCTTCGGGCGGCCGCCGCCGAGGGCGACCTTGGCTTCTTTCTTGCCAACGTCGAGATAGGAAGTGACGCGGTCGTATTGTTCCTTGCTGACGAGCGGACCCATCTTGGTATCGCGTTCGAGGGGCGCTCCGAGTTTGATGCGCTTGGCCTTTTCGGTCATGGCTTCGACAAATTTGGGATAAATCTTTTTCTCGACAAGGATGCGACTGCCGGCGGAACAAACTTCGCCCTGATTGATGAACACGCCAAAGAGCGCGCCATCCACGGCGGCTTCCCAATCGGCGTCGGGGAAGAAAATATTGGGGGATTTGCCGCCGAGTTCGAGAGTGACGCGCTTGAGGGTGTCCGCGGCGCTTTTCACGATGATTTTTCCGACGGCGGCGCTGCCGGTGAACGCGATCTTGTCCACGTTGGGATGCGCGACGATGGCGGCGCCGGCGGATTCGCCGAAACCGTTGACGATATTGACGACACCGGGCGGAAGGCCTGCCTCTTCGAACCAGTTGGCAAATTCCAGAGCGGTGAGAGGCGTTTGCTCGGCGGGCTTGAGCACGCAAGTGCAACCCGCGGCGATGGCGGGAGCGAGTTTCCAGGCGGCCATGAGCAGCGGATAGTTCCAGGGAATGATTTGACCCGCGACGCCGATCGGTTCACGCATGGTGAAACTGAGTGCGTTGGCGGGAACGGGATTCACGTTGCCAGTGACTTTGCTGGCGAGGCCGCCGTAATACTCGAAGCAGGTGGCGACGTCGGCGATGTCGAATTCGGCTTCGACAATGGGCTTGCCCGTGTTGCGGCACTCGAGTTCGGCAAGTTGCGCGGCATGCTGGCGGATTTTATCGGCGAGCTTGAAGAGAATGCGGCCGCGATCTTGGGCTGTTGTCGTGGGCCAGGTGCCGGAATCGAATGCGGCGCGCGCAGCCTTAACGGCTTTGTCGATGTCCGCGGCATCTGAGGATGCGACCTGCGCGATGACTTCTTCGGTGGAGGGATCGTAGACGGGGAACGTTTCACCGGAGGCGCTGGCGACCCATTGGCCGTTGATGAAGTTCTGATAAGTGCGAACGCTGGTTTTGGCGATGGTGGACATGTCTACCTCCGGAAATTCATTTCACACCGCAGATGCGGCGGAAGCAAGCTTGCGCGCGGCTTTACGCCGGCCGTAAATAAAAAAGAAAAACGCGGCCATGCCGATGAAAGCCAAAGTCCCGCCGAACATCCACACTTCGTAAGAAAAGAGCGAAGTGATTTGCTGCGCGGGGAAAAAAGCCAGGGCGATTCCCAACATGGTGGTCAGGAGGCCGCTCGCACCCGCGGCGATGAGAGTGCCTTTGCCGTAGCGGCCGCGCTCGAAGGAGGAACGCGAAGCGATGCGCAGCAACGCACCGAACATATAAAGAAACGGAATCAACTGGAGCACCACGGCGAGCGACAAAAGCTTTTGAAACGTTTCCTGAACGCCGACGCCGGTGAAGGAAAAATTGATGACGACCAAGATGAGGGAAACCGTGGCGTGGACGATCAGCGCGGCGTAGGGCGTCGAGTACTTTGGATGAATTTTGCCGAGCCAGTCCGGCATATAGGAATCGAG
>Ga0079221_10000589_pt1 | contig 10491 bp, 12 predicted proteins | sample GAAS200_FD_75069 | JGI IMG/M metagenome (GOLD analysis project Ga0079221, IMG submission 75069) | Agricultural soil microbial communities from Georgia to study Nitrogen management - GA AS200 | ecosystem: Environmental > Terrestrial > Soil > Agricultural land | place: USA: Georgia | collected... | reverse complement strand
TCGCGATAACGAAACACGGGGGCGGTCGTGATGTGGACGTCGAACGTTCCCGTCCAGGTCAGCTGCACCGCACCCGCGTAGTCGGCCCCCTGCGGCGCCGCCGCATTGGCGCCCGGCGTCGTCGACTTCGGCCCGGCGCTGAGGACAGGCGAGGGCAGCTTGCCAAAGTTGCCGGCGAGGTACTGTCCCGCCGCCGGGGCTGCAACCCGGCCGACGGCCGACGACGTGGCGGCGCCTCCACCGCGGCCCACGCCGTTGAGGGCGACGATTCCCACCCCGATGGCGACGATCAATACGAGCGCGGTGGCCGTTGCAGGGACCGCGGGGACCTCTCGCACGCCATTCCAGAAAGCGGCGATGGCGTCGCCGAACCGGCGCTGAGCAGGCCGGCTCGATTGGACGCGCAGCCACAGCTCGTCTTCGAAAGCAGGGCGGGGCCGTGTGGTCTCGAAGGCGTCATCGAGCTGGCGCTGCAGCGCCTGCAGCTCGAGCTCCTCGCCGTCCTGACCCATCGGGGTATTCACACCTGCTCCTTTTGCACGGCTTCCCGCAATGCCTTCAGCGCCCGGTGATACAGCATCTTCGCCGCATCCTCGCTGCAGCCGAGCAGCGAGCCGACCTCGTCGAAGCTGAGCCCCGAGTGCCGCAGGGAGATCGCCTCTCGCTGGCGCTCCGGCAGCGCGGCGACCCGCGCGAGCAGCGTTTTGTACTGGATGCGCTCCTCCGCCTGTGCCGCCGGATCTTCCTCCGCCTGCGGCTCGCGCTCGATGGTGCGGCGGAGGCGGTCGCGGCGGTTGCCGGCGCGAAAGTGGTCGAGCGTGGCGTTGCGCGCGATGCGGAACAGCCACGCCGCCGGCGTGCTGTTGCGCCATTCGAATCGCGCATACGCCTGGTAGGCGTTCATGAACACCTGCGAGGTGACGTCCTCGGCGTCGGCGGCCGATCCGACCTGGGCGCGGACGTACGCATAGATGCGACCGAGGTAATCGCGATAGAGGTCCTCGAAGGCCGGCCGGTCGGCTTCCACGGCCGGTTCATGGTAGGTGCGTGCACGGTAAGGTGTCCGGCGCCGGGGTTCCGCGACAGATTCGCGGCCTCGGCGGCCGGAGCCAAGGAGACGACGAGCACGCGAGGGAGCGCATCGCGTAGATGCGTGACCGAGCGCGCGCAGGAGTCGACGACGGCTTCAGCGCCGAAGGCGCCCGGCCGCCTAGGCCGTCGAAGATGCGCGGAACCTCCGGAGTCGGACACCTTAGAGCCAACGCCTGGTTGGCGGCGGCTGTAACGGGAGCTACGAACGAAGGGCGGGACCGACCTCCTTGGGGCGGTTGGTGAACACCGAGTCCGGCCTGGCGTACTTGCACCACGCGACCGCGGCGTCGTCGTCGACGGGCCACACCGCCACGGCTCCGCCGGCGGCGTGCACCTCCTTGACCACCTGAGGGTCGCTGGCGCCCCAATGCGGGGAGTAAACGTCGGCGCCCGTCTCGCGCAGCATCTCCGCCGGATGCAGCGGACGCGCACCCTCGAGAATCCCCAGCTGCAAAGACGGCTCCACCTTGCGCAGGTCGTGGATGGCCATGTGGTTGAATGAGACCACGGCGCACTCCTGGATGGCGCCAAGCTGGCGGAGCATGTTGATCAGCTTCTCCTCGAGCCCGGGATAAAGCGGCGGCAGGTTCTTGAGCTCGATCACGAGCCCGACCTTGCCGATGGCAAGCTCGATCACCTCCTGGAGCAGGGGGATCTTCTCGCCGTCGCCGGCGTCCAGCTTGCGCAGGTCCGTGGCCGTGAAGTCGCGCACGAGCCCTGTGCCGTTGGTCGTGCGGTCAAGCGTGTGGTCGTGGATGACCACGAGCCGCCCGTCCGAGGAAAGATGCACGTCGCACTCGATGAGATCGCAGCCAAGGGCGATGGCCGAGCGGAAGGACCGCATCGTGTTCTCCGGATGGTCCGCCGGGTTGCCACGGTGACCGCCCAGAAGCGGCCTCCCATCATCGTGCGCAGCCTCGTAGCGATCGCGAATCGATTGGGTCAAGACGTTCGGTCAGTCTAACCGGGGCGCGATGACAAACCTGTGTTGAGTCTTCGCTTCATGCGTCGAGAGAGGGCGATTGCTTGTCTATAGTGCAGTGGTGACCTCGGGGCAGGCGCGCACCATCGGTGAGCTTCGCGCGAGCGGACGCGTGCGCGAGACGGTCAAGCAGGAGATGAGGCGCAATCTGCTGACGCGGCTGCGCGCCGGCGAGACGCTATTGCCCGGAATCGTCGGCTACGACGAGACGGTGCTGCCTCAGCTCTCCAACGCGATCATCTCCGGCCACGACGTCATCCTCCTCGGCGAGCGCGGCCAGGCCAAGAGCCGCATCATGCGGTCGCTCGTCAGCCTGCTCGACGAGACCGTGCCGGTCATCGCGGGCTGCGAGATCAACGACCACCCCTTCGACCCGATCTGCCGCCGCTGCCGCGACCTGGTCGCGAAGCAGGGCGACGACGTCGAGATCGCTTGGATCGGGCGTGACTTCCGCTATGGCGAGAAGCTCGCGACGCCGGACATCTCGATCGCCGACCTCATCGGCGAGGTCGACCCGATCAAGGTCGCCGAGGGCCGCTACCTGGCCGACGAGCTGACGATCCACTACGGGCTGCTGCCGCGCACCAACCGCGGCATCTTCGGGATCAACGAGCTGCCCGACCTCGCGGAGCGAATCCAGGTCGGCCTCCTGAACATCATGGAAGAGAAGGACGTACAGATCCGCGGCTACCGCGTGCGGCTGCCCCTCGACCTGTTCGTCATCGCGAGCGCGAACCCCGAGGACTACACGTCCCGCGGCCGCATCATCACCCCACTCAAGGACCGCTTCGGATCGCAGGTGCGGACGCACTATCCGCTGAGCATCGGCGAGGAGATGCAGATCATGGAGTCCGAGCGGCACTCGCTGCCGGAGGACTTCGAGCTGATCTTCCCGTCCTTTATGAAAGAGATCGTCGCCGAGCTCACTCACCTCGCACGGCGCAGCCCGCACATCTCCCAGTCGTCAGGCGTTTCCGTGCGCATGTCGATCGCGAACGTCGAAAACCTGGCCTCCAACTCGGTACGCCGCGCGGCGCGACTTGGAGAGACGCTGGCGGTGCCCCGCATCACCGACCTCGCGTTCCTCACGTCCTCGACCGCGGGTCGCGTCGAGATCGAGGCGCTGGACGAGGGCAAGGAAGAGCAGGTCCTGGCGCGGCTCGAGCGCGGAGCGATCAGCTCCGTCTTCAGCCGGCATTTCTCCGCCTCGCAGTTCGAGGGCGTCGTTTCCCGGTTCGAGGAGGGTGGGATGCTCGAGGTCGGCGAAGGGATCCCGGCGCGGGCCTACACCCGGGCCATCGGCGAAGTGCCGGAGATCGCGACGGCGCTCAAGCGTCTCTCGCTGCCCGACCGCCCCGAGGTTCGGGCTTCGGTCATCGAGTTCATCCTCGAGGGGCTGCACCTGAACAAGCGGCTCAATAAAGACGAAGTCGAAGGGCGCGCGATCTACCGCCGGTAGCTCCTAACCCGCCCGGATGGTCCGGACCATCCCACGGTTGCTACTTCTGGACCGCGTAGATCCAGGTGAACCCGATCACCAGCAGCACGACCAGCCCGAAGAACACCAGCTCGACTCGAATCGCGAGGCGTACGAGGCGGCGGGCCCGGCGCGTCCGCGCGCCGCACTTTTCGCAGTAGGCCGCGTTCGGGATCAGCTGCGTGCCGCACCTGTCGCACGCAACCTGGAGGTTTTCCACGCCATCGAGTATGCGACGTCCGTGACAGCGGGCAGGTGGCGGTTTTCACCCCCGTTAACCTTGAGGCGATGGAACTCCAGGAGGAGATGTCGACGTCAGACGTGGTCCTGCTCCTCAGCTCAGTCCCGGAGCGGACGAGCGACCTCGTCTACTGGCTGGACGAGGCTCGGCTGCGCTACCGCCACGGCCCTGCCTTTCCGACGCTCGGAAGCCTGATCGCACACCTTGTTGTGGCGGCCCCCAAGGTGGACGCGCTCCTCCGCCACGCCCACCTCGACGGCCAGACCAGCGCGGATGTGCGTGCCGCCATCGACCCGAGCCACGACCAGGAGCTGACCGTGCCGCTGCAGGAGGCGCTCGAAGATTTCGCCCGCGTTCGCCGCAGGACGGTCGACCTGCTCCACGGCTGGGGCAAGTCGGAATGGGACCGCGTGATCAGCGACCCACGGGGTGGCGAGCTGACGCTGCTCGATGCGTGCCGGCTGGTGGTCAAGCACGAGATGGCCCACGTCGCCCAGATCCGGAACCTGAACGCTCTGCTGCCCGAGCCGCGCGACCTGGGCCCCGTGCCGCCCGTCGAGATCAACGGGCAGTGAGCGACAGGGAGGAAGCCGCTCCGGCGGAGCAAGGCCGGCCCAGGCCAGGCCGCTCGAAACGCAAGCGCAAGTCCGGCGGCGGCCGTGCGGCCCAGTACTGGATGGTCGTCAGCTCGCCCGACAACTTTCGGAAGACGCGCGAGCACGGATTCGCGATCCAGGGACTGAAGAGCCGCCACCGGCGGCGAGTCGAGACCATGCGGGTCGGCGATCGCGTCCTTTATTACGTGACGGGTCGCATGGGGTTCGCCGCGACCGTGACTGTCGCCTCCCCCATGTACGAGGACCACACGCCCATCTGGCGCTCGTCGCGCCGCGACGAGGACTACCCGTGGCGGGTCCACATCCGGGCGGACATCGTTCTCGAAGAGGTCGACTGGGTCCCGGCCAAGGAGCTCGCGTACCGGCTGGACTACGTCCGCAAGTGGCCGCCCGAGCACTGGACGCTGGCGTTCCAGGGCCATATCCACGCCCTGCCACGCGCTGACTTCACGATCATCGAGGACGAGATCGCGCGCAGCTCGCGACGGCGCAAGACCCTCGCGGGCTAACCGATGCTGTGGCGCGATCTTCGGCGCATATATACCTTTCATTTCCGCGCCGAGCGGCGGGAGCGACTGTTCCTTGCGTCGCTCGCCTTCCTGATCACATTCGCCATCGTGAGGGGGATCACGGCCATGATCCGCGCGGGCGTCGGTCCGTTCCACAACGTTTCCGCTGGCGGGACCCACATCCACCACCTGGTGTGGGGAATCCTCCTGCTGATCGTCGTCGGCTACGTGTGGCTTCTCGAGGTCGGGGTCGGCTCGAGCTGGATCGCCAGCATCACGGCGACGGCGTTCGGCGTCGGCGCGGCCTTGACCCTCGACGAGTTCGCGCTCTGGCTGAACCTCTCCGACGTGTACTGGGAGCGGCAGGGTCGCGAGAGCATCGACGCCGTGCTGATCTTCGCGGGCCTGCTCTCGGCCGGCGTCTGGGGCTGGCCGTTCTTTCGCGACCTTGCGTACCTCTTCACCGGTCACAAATCGGAAGCCGGTGGTGCTTATGAGTAGTGACGATGTATCTCGAAGCGCGCCGGATGTCCGCAGCCCGCTCTGAGGACGAGGCGTTCGAGGCCCTCTTCACGTCGGAATACGCCCGCGTCGTCGGGATCGCCAATCGAGTCCTGGCGGATCCGCACGAGGCCGAGGACGTGGCGCAGGAGGTGTTCGTCGACTTCCACCGCCTGCATTCCGCGACGGCGCAGTACGCGCCTGCGTGGCTCCACCGCGCGGCCGCTCACGCATCGCTGAATCGGCTGCGAGGCGCGCGCCGCCGGCAGAAGCGAGAGGTCGCGCAAGCGTTGGAGGAAGGCGACCGGACCATGGATCCGCAGATGCACCTCGAGGTTAGCGAGGACCGCCGCATGGTGCGTGCCGCGCTCGGAAGGCTGGCGCCAAAGCCGGCCGCCGCGCTCGCGATGCGGGCCAGCGGCCTGAGCTACGCGGAGGTCGCGCAAGCGTTAGGAGTCGGAATCGGACAGGTTGGAACTTTGTTGAGACGCGCGGAGGCATCGCTCCGCCAGGAGGTCACCCGTGGCACATCTAACTGACGGAACACTTCGCCGCATGGTGGACGACCCGGACGCGCGCGCGGGCGCGGACGCCGCCCATCTCGACGGCTGCACCGAATGCAAGACGCGACTGGCGGGCATCTCCGATGACGCTCGGTCGATCGCGAACCTGCTGACGGTGCCCGACGCCCCGATCGACGTGTCGCGCGCGTTTGCCCAGGTTGCACGCGCTCCGCGCTCACAGCCGGCACTGGTGCGGCTGCCGGTCTTCCGATCGCCGGTCCGCCCGATGCGGCTCGCGCTGGTGGCGGCGGTGATGGTCGCGGCCCTCTCGCTGGTCGCGTTCGCATCGGCCGGACTCTTCTTCAAGCCGTCGACGGTCGTGGCTGTTCCCGTGACCGTCGCCGACATGCAGGCGCTGTCGCAGCTTTCTGAGTACGGCACGGTGACGTGGACCGAGCAGCCGAACCTGCAGGTCGCGACCAGCGCGGCGGACGCGTCGGCGGCAGCAGGCGGCGTCACGGCCCCGGTCGCGCACAACATCCCGAGCGGAATCTCGACGACCATCACCTACGGAGCGATGTCCAAGGCTGTGGCCACGTTCACGTTCAGCGCGGACAAGGCGCAGGCTGCGGCTGCCGCAAGCGGCAAGACGCTGCCGAAGCTGCCGGCGGGCATTGACGGAGCCACCCTGACGGTGACGGTCGGTCCCGCCGTCGGTGAGATCTACGGCGACATGAACCAGCAGAGCTCGAATGCCAACGAGGTCAACCTTCCGCAGCTGGTCATCGCCAAGTCGGCCGCGCCAACGGTCGCGTCGACCCAGGTCAGCACCAGCACCCTGGAGGACTACATCCTCAGCCTGCCCGGCATCTCGACCGACCTGGCCAACGCCGTACGCGCGGTCAAAGATCCGTCCACCACACTGCTCATCCCGGTGCCGGTCGAGTACGCCAGCGCGACGCAGGTCGACATCAACGGCCAGAACGGCGTGGCGCTCGGCGACAACACCGGTCTTGGCGGCGGCGTGGTCTGGGTCGGGAAGGACGGATACGTCTACGTGGTCGCCGGCTCGATCAAGAAAGACGTCGCGGTCAACATCGCCAGAACCCTCTAGCGCCAACAGGCGTTTAGCCTGAGCAAGTGGCTGAGGTAGCAGAGAAGACCGAAGCGGCCTCCCCGAGCGGGGAGGCCGCCGGCACGCCGGCCATCAAGACGGTCGAGCTTTCGAAGAAGTTCGGCGGCACGGTTGCGCTGGCGGGTCTCTCGATGACCGTGCCGCGCGGCGAGGTGTTCGGTTTCCTCGGCCCCAACGGAGCGGGCAAGACGACCGCGGTGAAGGTGCTGCTCGGCCTCCTGGCGCCCACGTCGGGGGAAGGCTGGCTGCTGGGCAAGAAGGTCGGAGACCTCGGGACCCGCCGCCGCATCGGCTACCTGCCTGAGCTTTTTCGCTACCAGGGATGGCTCTCCGCGGCCGAGGTGCTGGCGCTCCACTGCGAGCTCGCGCCCCTTCCCCGCCCCAGCTGGAAGGACGAGATCGGCACCGTGCTCGATACCGTCGGGCTGACGGAGCGGGCCAATGATCGCGTCGGCACCTTCTCGAAGGGGATGCAGCAGCGGCTCGGGCTCGGCGCCGCATTGCTGGGCGAGCCGGAGCTCGTTTTCCTCGACGAGCCGACGTCTGCCCTCGACCCGGTCGGGCGGCACGACGTGCGCGAGATCATCCGCGGTCTCTCGTCGCGGGGCACCGCCGTGTTCCTCAACTCCCACCTTCTCAGCGAGGTCGAGCAGGTCTGCGACCGTGTCGCGGTCGTCGACCACGGCCGCGTCATCGCCCAGGGGACGATGGACGAGCTGCTCGGCGGCACCGCAGTGCGCGTACGCGTGGCAGGACTCGCGCAAGCTGACAAGAACAAGCTCGCGAGCTTTGGCCGGATCGACGACGAGGGCGACCAGCTGACGTTCAACAATCTCGCGCCCGACCGCGTGCCCGAGCTGGTCAGCGTGATCGTCGAGATGGGTGGTCGCGTCTACGAGGTGGCGCCGCGCCACCAGACTCTCGAGGATCGTTTTCTGCAGCTGCTCGAGGACGAGGAGAAGTAATGCCTCCGGTGCTCGTGATCGCGAGGCTCACGGTCCAGGAGTCGTCGCGCCGGCGGCTGCTGCTGGCGCTGCTGGTGCTGACCCTGATCGTCGTCGGCTTTTCGGCGTGGGGATTCAACAAGATCACCACGATCCCGAGGAGCGACGGAACGTTGCTGCCGCCGGACCAGGTGGCGCTGATCAGCTCCCAGCTGTTGATCGTCGTGGTCTTCATGTTCAGCGGAGTCCTCGCTTTGAGCGCCGCGGTGGTCGCGGGGCCGCTCATCTCGGGCGAGGTCGAGAGCGGCCTTCTCCTCTCGATGCTCGCCCGGCCGTTGCGCCGGAGCGAGGTGGTGATCGGCAAGTGGCTCGGACTGGCGGTCCTCGTCGCCGTCTACGCGGCCGGGTCGGCGTTCCTCGAGCTGATCGCCGTCGACTGGGCGACCGGTTACCTTCCCCCGCACCCGATCGACCTGACCCTGTTCGTCGCCGCGGAGGGCCTGGTCCTGCTGTCCCTTGGATTGCTGCTCTCGACGCGTCTCTCCGGCATCACCGCCGGCGTGATCGCGCTCGTCGCCTGGTTGATGGGGTGGATCGCCGGCGTCGTGGGAGACATCGGCACCGGACTGCAGAACCAGGCCCTCGAGAACGTGGGCCTGATCAGCCACATCCTCCTGCCGACGGACGGGCTGTGGCGCGGCGCCATCTACGCGATGGAGCCCGACAGCTACCTGACGATCCTGCGGAACTCGGGCACGTTCGGCCGCGCGAACCCGTTCGCCGCCGCCGACCCGCCGCCGCTCCAGTTCCTCGGGTGGGTCGTGGTCTGGTTCGCGATCATCCTGGCGGCGAGCATCTGGAGCTTCCGCCGCAGGGAGATCTAGCCGAACCCCGCGACTGCCGGCGCTCGCGGGTTTGACCCGGGCCGATTAGCCGCGAGCGCCGGCGCTCGCAGTCCATTTAACAGGCTGGATTGTGCGATCCGGCCGCCGGGTTGATCCTTGCGTCGTGGCACGCAGGGCACAGCGGCCGCGGACACTGCTTCGCGGCGTTTTCACAACTGACGAAGCTCAGCGAGCGGGCCTTGAACGCTGGCATCTGGAGGGTGCCAGCTGGACCCGCCTCGGTCCGTCCCTCTATGTGTCCACGGACCTGACCGCGAATCCGATCCACCGGCTCGACGCAGCCCTGCGCCGGCTCCCGCCAACGGCGGCGTTCTCGGGTCTGACCGCGGCCTGGCTGCATGGACTGGACGTCCGACCATGCGACCCGATCGAGGTGACCGTTCCGGAGGACGCGGGGATTTCCGGCCGGTCCGGCATTGCGCTGCGCCGATCAGCCCTGCACAAAAGCGACGTTGTCCGTGTCCGTGGTATTCCGGCGACCTCGATCGCGCGGACTGTTGGGGAGCTCTGCCTTCGGCTGGACCTGGTCGAAGCGGTCGTCATCGCAGACGAGGCCCTGCACACCGGCCGGCTCGCGCTCGACGCATTGACGTCATGGGCCGACGACCACTCGGGCCACCGCGGTATGCGAAACCTGCGGCGCGTACTCGGCCTCGCCGACGCCGCCGCGGAGTCGCCGATGGAATCTCGCTTGCGCGTGGCGCTTATCCTCGGCGGGCTCCCGAAACCGAAGGCGCAGGTCACGATTCGCGATCGTTGGGGACGCGCCCTCGGCCGCCCCGACCTGTATTACGCGGAACAGCGGCTGGGGATCGAATACGACGGAGGTACCCACCGCGAATCGCTGGCTGAGGACAACCGTCGCCAGAATCGACTCTTGAACGCAGGCGTTAGACTGCTGCGCTTCACCGCCGCGGACGTGCTCCGCAACCCGGAAACGGTGGTCGAGCAGGTGCGGGCGGTGCTCTTCGCGAGCGATCGAACTCCGCGACTGCCGGCGCTCGCGGGTATGAACGGACGCGATTAGCCGCGAGTGCCGGCGCTCGCGGGTTTAGGGGTAGAGGCCCCGCTCTCGAGTCGCGCCCGCCACGCGCGACACCGCCTGCACGTACGCCGCCATGCGCATGTCGAGCTTGCGCTCCTCCTTGGTCTTCAGCACCTCGCCGAACGCACGAGACAGGATCGCCTTCAACTTCTGGTTGACCTCGTGCTCAGACCAGAAGAACGACTGCAGGTCCTGCACCCACTCGAAGTACGAGACGGTCACGCCTCCGGCGTTGGCCAGGATGTCCGGCACCAGGAAGATCCCGCGCTCGCGAAAGATCGCGTCGGCCTCCGGGGTCGTCGGGCCGTTCGCGCCCTCGACTATCAACTTGGCCTTGACCTCGCGCGCGTTTCGGGACGTCAGCTGGTTGCCGATCGCCGCGGGCACGAGCAGGTCGCAGTCGAGGGTGAGCAGATCAGAGTTGCCGACCTCTTGCGCGCCCGGAAACCCACGGATCGTCTTCTCGCGCGCGCGATATTCGAGCAATCGCTTGATCGACAGGCCGAGCGGGTTGTAGACGCCGCCGTAGTCCTCGGACAC
>Ga0079221_10000588_pt1 | contig 10495 bp, 7 predicted proteins | sample GAAS200_FD_75069 | JGI IMG/M metagenome (GOLD analysis project Ga0079221, IMG submission 75069) | Agricultural soil microbial communities from Georgia to study Nitrogen management - GA AS200 | ecosystem: Environmental > Terrestrial > Soil > Agricultural land | place: USA: Georgia | collected... | reverse complement strand
CGCGCACTAGAAAAAACACACTCATTCCCAGCAGCAATGCCGTTGCCGAATAGAAGAGCAGCGAGCCCAGCGTCTGGAAAATGAACTGTGTGGCAAGGAAGGTCGTGAACGGCTGATCGGTCCGATACGTGAGGAACATTTGCGGCTCGATCGTGGCGAAGCGGACCAGCGAAGCGGCCAGCACGGCCAGCGACCATAGAGCAATTCTCCTCCAGGGAATCGCCGCGATTTGGCGGCTTTTCAGATTCTTCAGAAATACGATCAGTACGGCGACGCCAAACCCGCCGATCAGGGAAAGGAAAAGCCCGGTTTGCGCGGTGTTCGCGAGCGTTCTCTCATTCTGCTTTCGAATCCAATCTTCAGGAAGATGCACAAAAATTCGATAGCTGGAAACTTCGTCTCCCTGGACCGCAAGCGACACGCGCACGTGTGCCGCTTCGCCACCCGGAGGCGATGGCGTTAGAGTCCGCGCTTCTTCCCAAACGAAGGTGTGGTCGGTTCGGGATGGCAGCTTTTTCGATTCTGCCTCCACAAGCTTCCATTGGCTGAGGTCAAGCTTCTTCGAATCCCGTAGGAAGTTCTCCGCGCGGCTTTGTGCCTCCTCCTTCGCCAAATTTGCGCCGGGAGCTGCTTCGGCCAGCGTGTGGTGGATGGAATGCAGAGTTCCATCGGGCCCGATCACGATGAAATATTCTTCCTCCTGCGAATCGCGAAAATAGCGCGCAGTCCAGAATACCGAGGGCACTCGCTCGCGATAGACCCGATTCGTAGCTTCCACGCCAATTCCTCGCCGAAGATATTCGTTGGCCAAAGGATCGAAGGTGTACTGGATCGAGACCGCGCGATGGTAGGAATCAGGATTCTCGCGGATCTGGCGAAGCACGTCATCTGCCCGCAGGCCTGCCTCACGGCTGTTCAGCGGGAATCGTACAAAATCGCCGACGGTCGGCGGCTTTATCACCCAAAGCGAAACCAGTCCGAGAACTCCGGCGGCCGCCAGCAGGCGCAAAGCGCGCCGGCTCAGCGGCTGGTACGATAACGCGCGCTGCTCGACGGCAACCGGCTCTTGCTGGGCCACCGCGGACTCGGTTAGCGGCTGGGCGCTGTTGAGCAAAGCCGCCTCATCGGCGAAACCTCCGCGCCTGAGATACAGAATCCCCGCCACGGCAACGGGTATCACCGCGGCGAAACCCACCACGCCTCCCGAAATGCGTGTATAGAGATCTTCGGAACGCATTAGCGAAAGGCTCGTCAGAAACGCATCGACTGTGTAATGCCAGGTCAGAGTTGCCAGAATTCCCCATCGCAGCATCACCCATCCCGCTACAATGCCGATGGTTCCGACCTCGATCCCCCGGATGTAGGGCGGCTCCTGCGGATAGTTGGAATGCAAAAAACCCCAGGCGAAGGCGGGCAGCACGATCGCTAAGAGCCTCGATCGCGTGAGCCGCATGAGAAAGCGAATCGAGAACAAGCGAAACAGAAACTCTTCACTGGCGGCCGCATAGATTCCGATCGTCAGCGGATAAATCCAGGGGAGAGCCGTGCTGAGCGTGTCCGAATATTGCAGGTCCTGCGGCGCCCACACGTTGAAGCGCCGCCCGACGACGTAAAACGCCACGACAAATCCGATGTGCGCGGCAGCCAGGCACAAGCCGACAAAGCCGGAACAGAAAAACTGCCGCGTGCGGAGGGCCCCTGGGCCGAAGGCGCTGCCTAATCGCAGTTGGTTTGGCTGATCCGCTCGATAGAGCGGCTCGCCGGGCGCCACTGCGATCACCACCAGCAACGCCAGCGAAAAGCTCTCCACCACCGCCTTGACGAGTTCCGCGGCGATGAAGCTTGCATATGATTCATTCGTATCGTAACCCGCGCGAACGAGCGGCCATTCGTTCAACTTCATGGCGAAGTAAAGAACGGTGATGAAGAGTCCCAGGCCGAGCACCCATCTCCAGTGAACCTGGCCGCGACGCCCCAGCATGATCAGAGCGGATAGAGCCGCGCCGATGAGAAGGGCGTAGGGGATCAGGGCGATGGTCTCGATGAAATTGTTGGACGAACGCAGCCTCGCATAACTGCGCTGCCAGGCTTCCGGAACTTTCAAATATTCTTCATACGCGCCGGCGCGATCACCTTCGATGGTCACTTGCAGCCGATAGGGTGCGTCCTTCAACACGAATCCGGCACGTTCCCAGGTGAAACTCCAGTCCGTGCGATTCGTCCTGGCAACGGAGTTGGCCTCGTCGTTCAAAAGGGAATAAGCCGCAAGATCCGTGTGTAAGGTTTGAGCCAGAAATAGTTCCGCGCGACTAAGGGCCTCCGCCCGCGTCAACCGAGCGCCGGCGGCGGCTTCCTCGAGAACGTGGTCGTAGCCGACAACGCGGCCCTTCGGATCAATGCGCACGCGAATCTCTTCTTTTTGTCGCGGGCGGAAGAACCGCACTTCCCAATACCAGACATTGACGTCCAAGGACATCAACCGGTTGGCCTGCTCCAACCCGGCCTCACGCTCCAGGTAGGTCTTGGTGTCGTCATCGACATCGAAGACGACTGTGGACTGATAGTCTTGAAGTGAGAAACCGAGCGCGGCGGCGAATGCGCGCCCGCGTTCGAGCGCCGCGCCTCGGCCCACTTTGAAATCCACAGCGGCTTCGGGGAAAGCCCGGAAGAAATAGTGCTGGGCGATCCATACACCGGCTACGGCGGCCAGCAGCCAGAGAGAAAGCACACGCAGGTCGCGCCGGCTAAGCACGTTCGGGTCTGGTGCTTGACTTAGGTGCGCAGATGCCAAGATCGCTCCGGGGACAGCCGATGCTTCAACTAAATGATGCGCCCGCTGCCAATCTATGTATACGCCCGCATGAATGCAAGCGTGGGCGCTTTGAAGTGCGGTGGTATATATAAGGCACGATGAACGTAAGTTCCGCCACGGAAGTAAAATTTCTCAAGGGCGTCGGCCCGCAGCGCGCCGCCATATTCGCTTCCAGAGGTATTCATACCGTCGGCGATTTGCTTCTCTATTTGCCGTTTCGTTATGAGGACCGCATTCGTTTCAACCGCATTGCCGAGATCGTTCCCGGCGGCACATACACGATTCATGGCACCGTCGCCGATGAGGGCATGGCGCGCTTCAGCCGCGCCCGAGGCGCTATTTTCCACCTCGTCATTCGAGACTCCACGGGAACTCTCGCCTGCAAATTTTTTCACGGTGGCTATCTGCGCGGCCGCTTTCGCGTCGGCCAGACCATGGTGGTCCACGGCAAGGCCGATCTCGACCCGCGCCGTCCCGGCCGAATCGAGATGATCAACCCGCAATGCGAATCGGTTGGTGCAGAGACGGGTGATTCCACGGAGATGGGCCGCATCGTGCCGATCTACGAGGCCATCGGCAACCTCAGTTCACGCGTCATGCGGCGGATCATATACGGCGCTCTGCAGAATCTGTCGGGGGCTCCCGTTGACGCCCTGCCTGGTTCGGTGCGCACCCGATACGATTTCCCCAGCCGCGGCGATGCCCTTCGGTTCGTGCATTTCCCGCCGTCCAACGTTGCGCTGGAGCCGTTGAACCAATTTAGCTCGCCGGCCCACCGCCGGCTCATCTTCGAGGAGTTTTTTCTCTACCAGTTGAGCCTCGCGCTGCGCCGGCAGGAAGAAGAACGCCAGCCGGGCATTTCGTTTCGCATTCGCGAACCGCGAGTGCGTGAAGCCCTGAAGCGGATTCTGCCTTTCAAACCCACCGAGGCTCAGAAACGCGTTCTCGCAGAGATTGCCACGGATATGGAAAAGGCCAGCTCCATGCACCGTCTCTTGCAGGGCGACGTGGGCAGCGGAAAGACGATCGTCGCTCTGGAAGCGGCTACGATCGCCATTGAAAATGGTTACCAGGTCGCCCTGATGGCGCCAACGGAAATTTTGGCCGTGCAGCATTTTCTTTCGGCGCGCCGCGTCTTTGCGGCTTCGGGCTATCAGGTAGAACTGCTGATCAGCGGCCTCAAAGGCGAAGAGAAGCAGCGGGTCTTGCAGCGCATGCGGACCGGAGAGGCGCAATGCGTCGTGGGGACGCACGCGTTGCTCGAAGAGCCGGCCGCGTTCGCGCGTCTCGGGCTGGTTATCGTCGACGAGCAACATCGGTTCGGAGTGATGCAACGCAAGCGCCTGATGGAAAAAGGCGCGGCCCCCGATGTATTGGTGATGACCGCGACCCCCATTCCGCGGACTCTGGCGCTCACGCTCTACGGCGATCTCGATGTCTCGGTGATCGACCAGATGCCTCCCGGCAGGACTCCCATCGAAACGCGCTGGTCCGCGCCGGAACACCTGCCGGGCGTGTGGGATTTTGTGTCGCGCGAGCTGAAGAAGGGCCGCCAGGCCTATGTCGTTTATCCCGTGATCGAGCAATCGAAATCAGCCGAGGCGCAGCTCTCGCTCAAATCGGCGATTGTCGAGTATGAACATCTCCGGAAAGCCGTTTTTCCCCAGATGCGAGTAGGCCTGCTCCATGGCCGCATGAAGAGCCAGGAGAAAGAGCAAATCATGGAAGCCTTCCGCCGCGCCGATCTGCAGATCCTGGTCTCCACCACCGTGATCGAGGTCGGTGTTGACGTTCCTAATGCCACGATCATGGTGATCGAACACGCGGAGCGCTTTGGCCTCTCGCAACTTCACCAATTGCGTGGCCGCATTGGCCGCGGCGGCGAAAAGGGTACGTGTCTCTTGATCGCTCCGAAGAATGCTTCGGAAGATGCCCGCGAGCGCCTGAATACGATGGTGGCGACCACCGACGGTTTTGCCATCGCCGAGGCGGATTTGAGGTTGCGCGGCCCCGGAGAATTCTTCGGCACACGCCAGCATGGCTCGCTCGGCTTTCATATTGCCAACCCGCTTCGCGATCGCGAACTGCTCGAGGCGGCGCGGCGCGAAGCCTTTTCACTACTCGAGAATCCCGCAGGCCATGATGAGCGCCTGCGGCTCTTCCAGGCCCTTGATCCCGGCTGGCAGCGGCGCTATCAGCTCGCCTCCGTGGGCTAGACGGCTGGAGCTGGAACGTGCGAGCAAGCGAACGGGAGCTCACGTGCGGGTAATCGCAGGAAAATTTCGCAGCCGGCGCCTGCAAACATTGCGGGGAACAGCCTTGCGCCCTTCGAGCGACCGGCTAAGGGAAACTCTGTTCAATATTCTCGGTCCGGCCATCGAGGGCGCGATCTTCCTGGACCTTTTTGCGGGATCGGGCGCCGTCGGGATCGAAGCTCTCAGCCGCGGCGCCTGGGGCGCTGTCTTCGTTGAGCATCACGCCGCCGGCGCCGCGCTGATCTCTCGCAATCTGGCATCGCTGGATATCCCCGTCGCGGCGCACGTTGCCGGCCGCAAGGCTTTCTCCGGATCGGCGGAAATTCTCCGCCTGGACGCGATGGATGCGCTCCGACGGCTGGCGGAAAGCGGCGCCCGCGTGGACTTCGTCTTCGCCGATCCCCCCTATGCGAATGCGCGAGCCTATGAAGAGGTACTCGCGTTCTTGGGAGAATCGGAAGTGCTTGCGCGAAGTGGCCGTGTCATTGCCGAGCATCGCCGAAAGAGCGTCCTTCCGGCCCTCGCGGGCCATCTCGAACGAATTCGCATCGTGGAGCAAGGCGATACGGCTTTGACGTTTTACAGCCCTGTGTTCGCGGCCTGATTCCTGAGGTGAAAATGGTGCGACGCGGAAGAGGCCGCAGTTTGCTCGGGGATTGCGCTTCAGAAATGATCCCGCAATCCCCGAAAACTGGAAACGATCAGCAGCTTTCCGGCGCCGCTCTGCAGTTCGGCGTTTTCCTTGTTCCAACTCGGCGCATGAGGAACAAACGCCGCATTCAGTCCGGCCTGCAGGGCGGGATTGATCTCCTCTTGCGCGCTGCTGCCGATCAGCCACGCGTAGGATTTGACCACATGATGCTTATCGATCAGATCCTCGTAAACGCGGATGTTTTTATCCGCCACGATCTCGATGGAATCAAAAAAACCCTGCAACCCGGAGCGCTCCACCTTTGCGGCTTCTTCGGCTTGTTCGCCTTTGGTGAAGAGAATCATGCGATGGCGGCTCGAGAGATAGGCCAGCGTTTCCGGTACCCCATCGAGTACGCGTGGCGGCGTGTGCTCGAGCTCGGCGACCATCGAAGCCACTTCTTCTAGAGCGCTTCGCTTGGCCAGCCCGCCGGCAAGCTTCATGTAACTTTGCTCCAGCGAGCGCGCGAAGCTGCGCATGCCGTAGCCATGTTGCTGAATGTTGTGACGCTCGGTCTCGTTCAGGATGTGCCGCGCGTAGGCCCGGGCATATCCGAAGGGCTCCACCAGCGAGAAAAATCGCTCCAGGGTGTTTTCAAAGAAAACATTGCTCTCCCAGAGCGTGTTGTCCGCGTTGACGAGCAGAGTTAACCGCCGCACGTCCGCACCTGTAGTTCGCGGGAATTTCGCCGCGGCATCTTTTCCTCTTCGCTTTTCCTCAATTTAGGCCGCTGCAACACTCTGCGGGAGCCCGTCGATTCGACTCGATGTTCAAGGCATTCTCGCCAGCATTGTACTGCGGTTCCCGCGAAACGAAGGTGAGATGATTAGGCTGTTGCGGGAAGAAATTCGTAACGTTCAATACGTGCCGCCACGCCGCGCGTCTGTTGCCCCGTCTCCACGCGGATCACGCGGCCGAAGCAGCGGATGTTCACGTCGCGCGTCGTGGTGATCTCTTTTGGCAAAGTCAATACAAACTCGATCGGAATACCCGCCTCTAATTGTTCTTGCGTCCAGAAATACAATCCGCGAAAACTGACGTCTCGCGTTTCGCCGCGCTTTTCAATCATGCCTGAAGATTCGTGCAAGTAAAGGGTGAGCGGAAGCGCCATGGTGAAACGCCGAGAGGTGCGACGTTCGCTGGGGTCGGCCATTTCTCACCCCGAAAAAGGCGTGCAAACCCGGCAGGAAACTAGCACCCGACAGGCAAAACCGCAACTGAAAAACGCTGGCCGCGCTCGCTTGCGGCAAACAGGAAGGGCGCCCTTACTTGGCCGGCGCAACTCAAGAAGTTTTTTGTCCGGTCTCCTCGCTGCCCGCCGGTGCAAGTAGCCGTCTGCAGGCTCGAAGAATGCGCCGATAGGGCCAGCCCTCAGGCCGGGCTTCCTGAAAAAAAATCTCGCCCTCGCGCGAATTCCCGTAGAACCAGCGGGCCAGCAATGCCAGATGGTCTTCCAGATCCCGCGTGGTGTAAGCCCCAAAGCCTGCTCGCTCCGGTTCCACCGCATCTCGCGGCGGTGTGCCCGGCTCCAGCAATTCGCGAAGAATTTGTTCTGCGGAACGGGGTTGGCCGGCCAGCTCCCCGAATCGGAGCACAAAAGGATCAGCGATCCTTCCGCCCCGCACCATGAAGACGGCAATGGCTTCCTTCTCTTCCGCGCGCGTCAGGACCACTGCGTCGAGTTCCTCGATCGGGCGAACCAGCTCCGGCAACCCCCGCCTCAGTTCCTGCACTTTTTCCAGGCGCTTGTGCAGCGCCGAAGCATGTTCGAAATTCAGCTCTGTGCTGGCCAATTCGCGTTCTTCCGCAAGCGCATGAATGAGGGAGCTCCCGCCGGTGCGCAGAAAGGCTGCGGCCCGGCTCACCTCGCCCGCGTATTCCTCAAGCGTGCATCCGCCGAAGCACGGCGCAAGACACATTTTCATCTCCGAGTAAATGCATCCGGGAAACCGCGGATCGCGGCGAATTTTGATCTGGCAGCGCCGGATGCGAAAGAGGTCCAGCCACGGCTCGAGGAAATTTTCCGCTGCGCGTCGCGTGACAAACGGACCTACATACAAGCCGCTGGCGCCCAAACGCCGCGTGATGTAAGCGCGGGGATATGGGTTTGCGAGATTCAGCTTCACAAACGCAGGCAAAAAGAGATGCAATCGTTCGCGGTAGTTTCCGGGCCATAGGATTCGCGCCTGCTGCCAATGCACTAATGACTGCTCGAAGCGAGAGCTGGTGAGTCGAAAACGAATGGTGGCGGCGTATGCCCTTAGATTGAGGCGTTTCGAATTTGCTTCCGGCTCGCGCAAAAGCAGGCGCATTCGCCGCCTCAAGTCCGCGGTTCGCAGAAGCAAGGTCCGGGCGCCGGTGAGCGCCTCACGAGGCTCGATTAGAACGACTGCGGGTCGCGCCGGTAAGCTTTCGAAAAACTGTTCCTCGCGTGCGGGGTCAAATTTGACCTCCTGCTCCAACTCCATCATAAGTCCAGCATACACGCCTGCGCGTGAGGGGGGTGGTATTCGCAAGCGGTGCGCCCACGCTCAGGCGTTTAGGGCGCCGCGCAGACGTTCGTAGGTGGTTTTCAGCTCCTCGGGTTGTACTCGCGCCTCGCCGACGGTGGTCATGAAGTTCGTGTCGCCGGCCCAGCGCGGCAAAACATGCAGATGTAAGTGCGCCGCGATACCCGCTCCGGCCGCCCGTCCAAGGTTCATTCCAAGGTTGTATCCGTCGGGGTGATAGAGCTTCGCCAACGCCTCTTCGATGCGTCGTGCCAGGGTCATCATCTCTGCGAGCGTCTCCGGTTCCATCGCGGCCAGCGTCGCCTGATGCGCGTAAGGAACGACCATTACGTGACCGGAGGTATAGGGATAGCGATTCAAGATGACGAAATTTTTGCGCGAGCACAGAACGATCAGGGATTTCGAATCGTCTTTACCTTCCGCCGCTGCGCAGAAAATGCAGCCCTCATCCTTGACGCCACCGGAGACATACGGGTACCGCCAGGGAGTCCAGAGATAATCCATATGCAGGAATTACTGGGAAGGCGTTTGCGGGGGAGCAACAGCGGCGGCCGCGGCGGCTTCACCGTTCACAAAATCCTTCAGTTCTTTGCTTGGCTTGAAAAACGGAATGCGTTTTGGCGGAACCTCCACCTTCGCTCCCGTCTTGGGATTGCGCCCCACACGTCCGCGGCGCTGCCGCGTGCGGAAGCTGCCAAAGCCACGAATCTCGATTTTGTCGCCGGTTTGCAGTGCCTGGATGATGGAATCGAAGATGGTTTCCACGATGGCTTCGGATTCCTTGCGGGGCAACTCCGTGGCTCGTATGACCTCTTCGACCAGATCGGCCTTGGTCATGGTCGTGTCGTTCATCGCAGTCAATTCCCCCATAAATCCAAAACTCCGGGCCGTTGCTTAATGCTGGTTCAGACCGCTTCGGTTTCCAATCTCTCGCAGCCACGAGTACAGGCCGCACTGCGACACTACCATATCTGGAGCCCGCTAGAGACTCTCGCGTTTCGCCAGAAGAGCATCTCCGATGGTCGCCGTGGGCGATGACTTGGAAGACCGGTAGTCCTCCATTTCCCGGCGCTCCGCATGACGCACTGCTGCCCGATAACTGAGGCCAATCTTGTGCTGATCGGGGTTGATCTTGACAATCTTGAAATCGTACTCGCGACCCGGCGCCAGGACCGAGCTCGAGGCCCCCTGCTTCGATTGGGGTGTTTTTTCTTTGTCCCGGCTGCGCCGATCCTCGATTTCCGAAATATGACAAAGCCCTTCGATCCCATCGGCCAGTTCGACAAAGGCGCCGAAGGTCGTGAGCCGGGAAACTTTGCCGCGCACCACATCGTTAATCTTGTGAGCCGTAAACCAGTTGGCCCAGATGTCGTTCAATTGCTTGATTCCCAGCGAAACCCGCCGATTCACAGGGTCGATCTTGAGGACCTTGGCCTGAACGGTATCGCCCTTCTTCAACGCTTCCGACGGGTCCTTTATTTTGCCCGTCCAGCTGATGTCGCTCACGTGAATCAGTCCGTCGAAGCCCTCTTCAATCTCCACGAAAGCGCCAAAATCGGTCAGATTGCGCACTCTCCCCGTGACTTGCGAACCTGCAGGATATTTCTGTGCGAGCTCCACCCAAGGATCAGCTTGCGCTTGCTTCATTCCCAGTGAAATCCGTCTTTGTTCCGGATGCAGTTCCAGCACCACCACTTCGACGGCGTCACCCACCTGTACCAGTTTCGAAGGATGCTGTTTCCGCTTCGACCAGCTCATCTCGGAAACGTGTACGAGTCCCTCAACCCCCGCATCCAGTTCAACGAAAGCGCCGTAATCGGCAACCCCGACCACGCGTCCCTGCACGCGAGCTCCCACCGGAAACCGCTCCGCGGCGGTGGCCCATGGATCCGGCATCAACTGCCGGCGACCCAGGGAAATGCGCATCTTCTCCCGGTCAAACTTGAGCACCTGCACATCCAATTCGTCCCCGGGGCGGACCACGTCCACCGGGTTGGCCACGCGGCCCCAGGAAAGATCGGAGACGTGCAGCAGCCCATCAATGCCGCCGATGTCCACAAAGACGCCGTAGCTGGTGATGCTCTTGACGCTCCCGTGGAAGATCTGGCCTTCGGCGATGGAATCCATCAATTTCTGCCGCTGCGACTTCTGTTCGTCTTCCAGAATCGCGCGCCGGCTCAACACCACGTTGCCGCGTTTCCGGTTGAGTTTGAGAACGCGCACTTCG
>Ga0079221_10000587_pt1 | contig 10497 bp, 7 predicted proteins | sample GAAS200_FD_75069 | JGI IMG/M metagenome (GOLD analysis project Ga0079221, IMG submission 75069) | Agricultural soil microbial communities from Georgia to study Nitrogen management - GA AS200 | ecosystem: Environmental > Terrestrial > Soil > Agricultural land | place: USA: Georgia | collected... | reverse complement strand
GTAGAGTTCCACCACGTGATTGCGTGAATCCCCCAGGCGCAATCCCTTCCCGGTAACCCAATCCTCGATGTTCAGGAATTCGAACCGGCGGTTATCGCAATTTCCGTCGCGAGGCACCAGGAGGGATACGGTGATCTCCTGAATCACCGATTGCGAATCCAGCGCCAGAGCCAGCGAATGGCCCGTGCAGGTGTCGCGCCATTCCTTGCTTTCCGCGCTCGTCTTGCTCACCAGGTATTTCTGCTTGTAGTGCTTCAGCGCATTGGAAAGCGAATCACGGCCCGGCCTGAGCCCCGCCAGAGTCAGCTCATTCACTGATTGGGCTGTATTGGCACGTTGCGCCGGGAAGGCAAACGCCGACAGTGCGGCGGCCAGCAGCAGACTAGTGCACTGCGAGAATTTCGTCCAACCGGGCCTCAAGATTCTCTTCTCCTTCGGACCACAACCGATGCCGTTCGAGCGGCAGCGCTTTTTCTGCCGACGTGACCCAATTCAGCAAAAGCTGAATGTTCGCTCGTGTCTTCTCATAATACTCGTGCAAATGTTCCTCATGCGTCATCCAGGCCAGGAACTCCGCCTCCACCGGATCGGAGGGTGCGCTGCGCGCGCCGTACGAGCCCAGCAAACCTGCGTGCCCCGTGTAAAGATGTTCGAAACCGATGTCAGCGACAAAGTCGCCGGACTCGTCCGCCGCGTCGTCATCGTATGCGCGGCCATTACAAATCAGCAGCACCCGCTCAGGACCTCTTTGCCACACACCCGTTTCCAAGTTGCGCTGCCAGATGTCCCAGTGCGCTTCCACTTCATACGAGCAGTCCGCGCTGTCGTGCTCGCGAGCCAGGGCAATCACGTCTGATGCACCGGCCATGGTGCCGCGAAGATCGTGTTCCGCCAAAGGAGCTTCCGACGGGCCGACCGCCCGAATGACCATGCCGGTGAATTCGCGCCAAACCGCGGAAAAAGGAAATGTTTGGAGCAGGCGCTCGAAGCGATCCAGCATGGTTTCTGCTCCACGCTCGCGCGTCCAGAAGTTCACGTAGGCATGGTTCGCCATACGCCCATTATACCGATTCAGATCGCCGGAGGAATTGGAGTCTCGCCGGTCGGCGATGCGCAATGTTCTGAAGGGAGAAAACAGCCCCGGATCACTCGTCCGGCTTGCGTGGCGGCAGATTAAGGGCGTTGACGTCCAGCAAGCCGCGCCGAAGAGCATCGCCCACGCCCGAAAAAACTTCCGTACATGCGGCGCGCAGGCGTTCCTCGGCGGCTTTCGTGAGGGCTTGCACGTGTTCGTCCGATTGCTGGCTCAGCTTCGCTACCGTAGTCAGCAACCAGGAATTCGAAGCGGCCTCAAGTCTTCGCTTGTAATCCTCGATGGCTTCGTCGTTCAGGCCCGCGACGCCCTCGATCAATTTATGATGCTGCACTTGGGATTCTTGCCGCAGTTCTTCCCGGGCGGATCCCAGCTGCGCAAGCAACTCCTTCCGGGCGCCGCCGAGCTCGTCCTGTACTTGCAGCTTCAAAGCCGCGCGGAACTCCGCCGCCAGCTTTTGGGAATCGCCTTCCGCTTTCTTGAGGGCCTCCGCCGCGTACGTTCCAAATTGCGTTCGGATCTGGCCGGAGAGACCGGCGGCATGCTTGCGAAACTCCGCCAGAGCCGCCTCCGAATCGTCCCGCGCCTGTTGCACGATGGAACCCGCGGACGCTGTGGCCATCTCCTCGGCGTGCTTGCGCAGCCGTTCCAGACTCTCGCGCGTCGCTTCCTCCACCTGGTCCTGGGTGTGCTCGACGTAACTGCGGCTGTAATGGTCGAGTTCCGTGCCAAAGATGCCGGACATTTCGCGAGCTTTTTCTTTCAGGGTGACCAGAGCGTGTTCCATGCCCTTGTCTATGGCCGCCTGCATCTGCGTGTGCACTTTCTTTTCGTACCACTCCGCCGTCTTGAAGATGGATTCGAATGTGTGATGGGTGGTCTCAGTGGCCTTGGCATCGATTTCGGAAATCCATTTTTCAGCCGCCGCCCGGCCGGATTCGTGAAGATCGCGCGTGAGGGCGGTTACCAGTTCCTTGACGCGCTCCTTGGCGGTAAGGATGGCCTGCTCGGTAGCTTTGGTCACGATTTCCTGACGGACACGCAACGCGTCTTCCGCCGATCCAATCGTGCTTTCCAGGCGAGTGACCATGGCGTCGGCGCTTTCGACTCTGTCTTTCAGCTCAGCTTTGAGCTGCGCCGCCAGGCGCGTCACGGTCTGCTGCCCCGTGGCTTCCAGGGCGGGCTGCAGACGATCAGTCCAAGCCGCGACGGCGGCTTCGGCACGCCGCGCCATCTCCTGGCTTTGCGCCTCCAGCAAGGCGATGGCGCGCTGTTCGAGCGCTTGCTCCACGGCGCCCGCCATTTCCTGAAGTTTGCCGGCTTGGCTCCCGACCTGGCTCTCGATGGCTTGGAACTTTCTCACCGACTCCAGCGCCCGCTCGTTGCCCTGATCCAGCGAGGCTCGCAAAACGTTGAGCCGGGCCTCGGCGTCGTTGGCCGTTTCGACGAAGGCATTGCTGATTTCACCGACGCGCAGCGCCAGATCCGTTTCCACCCGTTCTCCGACCGATCGCGCGTGCTGCGCCAGTTGCTCTGTAAGCTGCGCCTTTGCCGTTTCAATGGAACTTTCGATCTGCTGATGCCAGCGTTCGACCACTGTCGAGAGGTTCGCCTCCACTCGGGCTTTCCAATCAGCCTGTACAGAGTTAAACGCGGAGACGGCTTGTTCCCGGAGATGGCGCGAGGCGTTTTCGATTTCCGCGAGACCCGCGTTTGCCTGTTCGATTTGAGCGTGAATACGTTGCTCTAATTCCTGGGCGCCCGCGATGGCAACTTGCGCGCTCGGGCTTCGGGCGGGCGCACCTTGCGGCTGCAAACCGGCGGCCTGTTGTTGCAGATGCTCCAGGCCCGCTTGGATCTGCTTGTCGAGCCTTTGCCCGAAGGCGGCACTCCGCTCCTTTTCCAGTTGCTCTAGCTGGGATGACAATTGTTGCGCGGCGCGCTTGGCGGTTTCCGCTATGCCGCGGTTGCATTCCTGGAGAAAGGCCTCCACCTGAACTTGCTTGGCTTGTTGAAAGGCTTTCTCGGCCGCGGAAGCGGTGGCTGTTTCCAACAATTTTTCCGCGACGCCCTTCAGTTGGAGCTCCAGTGAGGCGACCAGGGGGCGCGCCTCGAGCGACACGGCCTCCGCCGCGCTCCTGCGCAGCACTGCTTGCAGGTCTTGTTTGGCTTCTTCGACTACCCGCGCGATCTGAGGAGCCACGGCCGAATCGATGGGCATCGCCGGCTCGATGGGCGGCAGCGGCAGCGTGCGCAAATTGCCTTCCGGGGGCGCCGCGGGCGAAGCCGCTGGCCAGGCGCTTTCCGCCTCGGGCTCAGCAGGCTTCCCGGAAACAGGGGTTGGAGGAACCGCCGACAGGCCCTCAGGGAAGGGAAACCAATCGGCAGGGGGAAACGCAATGCCCCAGAAATTGCCGGTCACTTCGAGTTCGACGCCTACCTGAAACAATTCGCGCACCGTGCGTGGCCGTTGAATCCACATCACTCGCCCACGCACGGTCCGGGCAGGGCGTCCCGCCTCCTGGTGCGGGACCTCCAGCGTCACCCACATATTCTTGAGGACGTAGTGCTTGGACTGGTAGCGGCAACCGTGGCAATTGATGATTAGTGTGGAGGTGCGTTCCTGAAAAGGGCGTCCCAGCGCGTCCACTCCGACGACCGTAAGCGGAACGGCCTGAACGATGCGCGTGCTGCGCCGTTTGGATGCTTCCGGCTCGTTGTTTGGCACAGACTCCCGCACCCGTATCTCTCCAGAGCGAAGAACAAGCGTATCACTGGGGAGCCGAGAGGTGCAGAAATCCAGGAGGAGCCGTGCAAAAGATGCTAATAGCCGCTTGCCGTGAAAGGGAAAGGCGCCCAGCCGAGGCGGGGCTACAAATCGTGACGGCCCTCCATAGCCTTAAGCATCGTGATTTCATCAGCATACTCAAGGTCTGAACCGACGGGGATGCCCACGCCAATCCGTGTGACGCGCACGCCCAAAGGCTTGATGAGCTTCGAAACGTAGACGGCCGTAGCTTCGCCCTCCGCCGTCGGATTGGTGGCAATGATGATCTCCTGCACCGTCCCGGCTTTTAGCCGTTCGATCAGCCCTTTCAGCTTCAACTGCTCCGGGCCGATTCCTTCCAGGGGCGAAAGCGCGCCTCCCAGCACGTGATAGAGGCCGTTATATTGCCGCGTTCGCTCGATGGCGATGATGTTGTGCGGTTCTTCGACGACGCAAATCACGGTGCGATTGCGCGTCGTACCCGTGCAGTAGAGGCAAGGATCGGTATCTGTGATGTTGTTGCAGACGCTGCATTCTCGAATTTTCAGTTTGGCGTCCCGGATGGCTTCAGCAAGCTCCATTGCTTCTTCCGGGTTAGAACGCAGCACGTGGAAGGCTAGCCGCTGGGCGGTCTTTTGGCCAATTCCAGGCAGGCGTTTGAACTGGTCGATCAGCCGAGCGATTGGTTCGGCAAAGTCAGGCATTAGCGAGGCCAGGAAGGCATCGGCAAGTTAACCGGGTGAGCTTTCACGCGAGGCAGTCAGAATAATCCGGGGATTTTCAAACCCGCGATACCCGGAAGTCCACTGGTGAGGCCCTTCATCTGGCTGGCCAGTTCCTCGTCAACCCGGCGGCATGCCTCGTTGACGGCGGCGCGAATCAGGTCCTGCAACAATTCAGCATCTTTGGCGGCGAAAACTTCTGGTTCGATGCGCACGGCGGTTACTTGCTTCTGCCCATTCATCTTCACAACGACCATGCCGCCGCCGGCGGAAGCCTCCACGCTTACGTTGTCCACTTGTTTCTGCAGATTTTCCTGTATCTGCCGAAACTGGGAAAGAAGCTGTTGTAGCGCCTTCACTTCCATGATTTATCCTTCATCCCGCCGCTTCACTTCGGAGATCCGGCCCCCGAACCGTTCCAGCATGGCGCGCACAATCGGGTCCTGCTCAAATCGAGCGCGCAACTCGCGGCCGCTTTCCCCGGCGCGAACCTTACTGGCCAATACCGATAGCGCCTCCAGTTTAACACAGACGCGCAATGGCTGGCCGAGTACACGACTGGCGATGGTGCGCAATTTCTCTATACGGTCGCGGGACTGCAATAAATCGGCCAGCGCGCGGCGTTCGGTCGGAAAATAGAGGCGAACTTCTCCAGCCTCCAGCTCCCAACGGGCGGCGTTTTCGACGAGCTCCCCAAGAAATTGCGCTTGAGCAAAACTTTCGGCCTTGATCGCGTCCACCTGCTTAACTTCGAGCCCGGTCACGGAAACAGGAGAGAGCGCGTTTGTATCTCGCTCCAGCGCAGGCGCTGCAGCAGACGCCGCGCTGTTCGAATCCACTGTGAGATTGGAAGCAGAAGTGGGAGCGACAGGCACAGCGGCCATGGGGGCTGGACTGGACGCGTCTAAATTCGTGGACCGCGCGGCCGTCGACATCGCAGATTTCGCCGTAGGAGTCCGAGCTAAGCCGGCCTCCGCATTTGCTTTGGCAGAAGCTTCCCGAGTGGGACCGTTGCCGGAAAATTCAGCGAGAACTTCTTCCAGCGGTGCCAGTCGCGCGGCATTGACCAGCCGAAGCAGTCCCATCTCCAGGTGCAGGCGCGGATCGGGCTTACGGCGCAGGTCGTCTTCGATCAGCAGCAAAATCTGGAAGAAGCGCGTCAGGTCTTCCTCACTGAAGCCCGCCGCTGCGCGAGCCAATCTGGGCCGTTCCTCTGCCGGCGCGGCGATCAGGTCCGAATCCGCCCCGCAAACGCGCGCCACGAGCACGTTGCGAAAATGAGAGATGGCCTCGCGGCAGAACTGCTGCAGGTTCTGGCCTTCGGCGAGCAAGCGATGCACAAGTCCCAGGGCCCGCTCGGCGGAGCGGCTTTCGATGGCCCCTACCAGTTCGTCCAGCACCTCCGCCGGTACGATACCGAGCAATTCCCGAAGCTGTGCTTCCGTTATGGTCGTACCGCAATAGGCGCGCGCCTGTTCGATCAGCGAAAGCGCATCGCGCAGGCTGCCATCCGCCGTGCGCGCCATCACGGCAATCGCGCCCGCTTCGACCGTCATGCCTTCCTTGGTGGCAATTGCTTGCAGCGCTTCTACGATTTCAGGAAACGAGAGCGCACGGAAATGAAAATGCTGTGAGCGGGAGCGGATCGTCTCGGCCAGTTCTTCCGGCTCGGTCGTGGCCATTACGAACACGACTTTGTCCGGCGGCTCCTCGAGCGTCTTGAGCAGCGCGTTGGAAGCCTCATCGGTGAGCATGTGGGCTTCGTCCAGGATAATCACTTTGTAGCGACCGCCGACCGGCGCGTACCGCACCATATCGCGCAATTCACGTACCTGGTCGATGCCGCGGTTCGAAGCGGCATCAATCTCCAGCACGTCCAGCGAGTTTCCGCCCGCGATTTCCCGGCAAGAATCGCACTCGTTGCAGGGCGCAGGGGTGGGCCCGTGAACGCAATTGAGCGCCTTCGCCAGAATTCTGGCAGTAGTGGTTTTGCCGACGCCGCGGGCGCCGGAAAAAATATACGCATGCGCCACGCGCCCGCTTTGAATCGCATTTTGCAGCGTGTGCGTGACGTGCTGCTGTCCTACGATTTCCGCGAACGTTTGGGGACGCCACTTCCGGGCGATGACCTGATAGCTCATGGATCCCGTTTACCAGAGACAGCCTATCGAGCCGGGCGCTCTCAGCGATGAGAGGAACTTCGGGTACTCTGCGGCACACGAAGCGGTCCCGCTACCGTTGCTCCCTTCCGGGCCTGGCGGGGTTCACGGGGAATCGTTGCACAAAGCCCGAAGTTCCACGCATCGGCAGGAATTTGTACCCGCTGCGGGCAGTCTAGCATAGCGACAAGATGCACGAAAGACGCAGCGAGCTTGGGATTGGATTGCCGACTTCAGTTTGCGGGGATTCCCGCGGCCGGCCGCACTCGGCCTTCTCGTTTCAGGTAACGATACAAGCTGGTGCGCCCGATACCCAGCATTTGCGCTGCGCGGACGCGGTTACCCGCACAGAGATTGAGCACGCGTTCGATATGGTCCTTTCGGACTTCCTCCAGCGGCAGAGGTCGCCAGGATTCTGCCGGCTCCGCGGCCGGAGCAGGTTTCTGCAGCTCTTGGGGTAAATCGTGCACATCGATGAAATCGCTGACCGTCACCAGAGACGCGCTGGAAATCACGTTTTCGAGCTCCCGTACGTTTCCCGGCCACGCGTGTTGCAGAAGCAGGGCCTGCGCCCGCCGGGTTAGACCCTGGACCTGCTTTTCGTAGGCGCCGTTGTATTTCTTGATAAAAAAAGTGATCAGCGCCGGAATGTCTTCGAACCGCTGCGCCAGGCTGGGCACACGAATTTGGATCGTGCTCAGACGATAGAAGAGGTCCTCGCGAAATCTCCCTGCGGCCACTTCACCGCGCAGGTCGCGGTTGGTGGCCGCAATCAGGCGCACGACCACACGGCGTACTTCAGGCGAACCCACGCGTTGAATTTCACGGTTCTGGATGACGCGCAGAAGCTTTGCCTGCATCGCCAGCAAGGTCTCGCCCACTTCATCCAGAAATACCGTTCCGCCATTGGCGTATTCGAAGAGGCCGCTGCGCGTCTCGCTGGCGCCTGTGAACGCGCCGCGAACGTGCCCGAAGAGCTGGCTTTCCAGCAGGGTATCCACAATGGCGGAGCAGTTGCACACGGCAAAGCGCTGATGGGCCACCGGGCTCATCTGATGAATGGCCTGTGCCACAAGTTCCTTTCCTGAACCGGTAGGGCCGACCAGGAGAACGTTGACGTAGTGTCGCGAAATCTTCCGGACCATTTCGAAGACGTCAATCATGGCCGGACTACGGCTCACGATTCCGTGGAACTCGAGGTCGCTAACCAGCTTCTGCTCCAGATCACGAATCCGCCTCCGCCTATGGAACTGTTCGGCCAGTTCCGCCAGCGTCTTCCTCAGGCGCTGGCGATCCAAGGGTTTTGGCAGATAGTCGTAGGCGCCACGCTTGATGGCCTCGATGGCTGAGTCGATCGAGTAAAATCCGGTCATGAGAATTACGTACGCACCGGGGTCACATTGCAGCGCATGCTCCAGGAAGCTCATTCCGTCCATGGTGGGCATCCTTAAGTCACAGAGAATGATGCGCCCCTTCCCGGTTGTCATCTGTTCTAGCGCTTCCTGGGGGTCGCAGGTTCCAAAACAGCGGTAGCCAAAGCTGGTCAGGGTCTCCTGAAGCATCTGCACCATAGCTCGATCATCATCTACGACCCACACATCGAGAGGGGACAGAGCCGAATCGTGAGCTTCACTCCCCGGCTGCGTTTGCGCGCCCATGCCTGGATCTGCGGCAAAATGCGTGCCAGATGCGTTCCAAAAACTACGCCTTGATCTACTAGACTAAGTACCCCACAGGGCCGGTCTTAAGCCTCTAAAAATATGGCCCTTAGCCATCCATGGGAATTGTGCGGGTATCGCACGCGGTGGGATGCAAAATGCAGTTTCTTGGTGCAGTCCCAATCTGGAGCAGCTTCGCGCTGGTTTTGACCCAAACGCGAACTCGCCCATTTTTAAATCCTAGTTTATTCTTTCGGCTTTGGTACCCAGCAAGGCGCCAAAAGTCTCTATTTCCATCAGAAAGCGCTCCTCACCCGTCTGAATCTCATCGAACTCTTCTGCAGCGGGCAGTATCGCCTCCGCCTTCAGGCAAGCGAGTAGGTCGTCTTCTTGGAACAGTTCGGTCTCCGATTCTTCGAAACCGCCAAGCAGTTCAAGGACCTGCAAAAGCTCCTCCCGCGTGGAAATGCGGTCGGACGTTGAGGGCGCGTATTCTGGCAGTTTCATGATTTCACCTCTCGCGCATACCTATAGGATGCTTTATGGTGTCCTTTGGCTCGCCACAACACTCACAACGCGGTGGAAATTGAGCCATATGTAACCCGCTGTATCTACAGCCCTCCGGGCGCCCCATTCTCTCAACATGCCGGATTTCTGGACGAGATTTTGTCAAGCTGTACGCGTAAACGGCACGTATCAAAAAGAGCGAGCGGGGCCCCGAGATACAGCGCAATATCGAAGCGCACCCCCTGTTAGGCCCGACCGCCGCGTCTCATCTTCGTTCCAGATGTAGGAAACCAGCAGGTCAAAAGCCAAAATGAGGTAAGGCTTACTCGTTTGTTTTCTTGCCCTTCGGAATATTGAAATTCAGCTCGCAAATTTGGTCGCGTTTATTTTGCACACTGCTGTTCGGATTTGACGCAACTCGGTTCGCCACAAGGCTATCTGAGACGAGTGCTTAGCAGCAGTCTGGTGTATAGCCGAAAGCTAAATCACCATTCGTACTTCGGGAAGGAAGAGTGGCTCCGGGGCTTGGACTCGAACCAAGATTCTAGGCTCCAAAGGCCCATGTGCTACCAATTGCACCACCCCGGAATCGGTCGCTGCTCTGAGTCGCGCGGGCATTCAAGCCTACCTTAAGAGCGGCATACTGGAAAGCCCAGCGCCTGCAAACTCTGCCCACAACGCTCCGCCTAAGAGGACCAAGGCAGGCCAAGTTCTCGCGCATGATCCGTGCACAGGTAGATACAAGGGAGCTCACGCCGCATCGTGGATACATCGCGCCAGCTCGGCAGCGAAGCGTTGCAGATCCAAAGGTGATCGATCGGCAGCAATTCGCCGCGTTCGGCGTTCTTTCTGAACGCCACGTCCGCAAAATGCGTATCGGGCTGATCGGATTTCGCTCCCCGAATTGTTGCACCAGTTGTCGAGCCCGCCGAGGGTACAGGGCCAAAATGTGCGCGTATTTTCACAACGTCAGCACGGCCGTGGGATTCCATCGACGAACCTGCCTCGAAGGAGGCTTATTAGGGCTGAAGTTTGGGTGAGACTTAAGTAGCTATTCTAGTTGGCCGCCGCTGATTTGTCGTTCGCCGCCGGCTTATCGGGCACCTGATGTTCGTAATCCTTCTCGTTCGAGCAGGTCACATCCTCATACATGGACTCGTTCGGAACCAGATTCATGTTCCAGCTATAAGTCCAGGGATGCGTGAAGACCTTGGAATCATCATCTGTGATCTCTATGGTGAGGTGATCATTATCCGGACGACGAATCCGCTCCGTCACGTGCAGCGCCTCGCTGTGAAACGTGCCGCTGCCCTCACCGGCGTTCTTCCCCGAACCCAGCCAAGATTTATCGGTGAGATCGGTGGTGTCGATCACCAGCGTATCGCCATCCCACTTCGCCACGGAGTTGCCCATCCACGATGGGTCGGCATTGGGGTCGTGCGGCCGTCCGTCGGTCGGAATGATGCGGAAAGCGGTATCCCTCTCATAAAGAATAATCAGCTCGCCCGGCAATTGAACCAACCTTGCCGGATGCGGGCCACCCCAGATGCGTGGGACGCCATAGGGCTCGCAGTGCAGGAGCGGGTCGGTG
>Ga0079221_10000585_pt1 | contig 10505 bp, 7 predicted proteins | sample GAAS200_FD_75069 | JGI IMG/M metagenome (GOLD analysis project Ga0079221, IMG submission 75069) | Agricultural soil microbial communities from Georgia to study Nitrogen management - GA AS200 | ecosystem: Environmental > Terrestrial > Soil > Agricultural land | place: USA: Georgia | collected... | reverse complement strand
CGCCGAGGACTTTCAGTTCTCGCATCAGGGTGTACCTCCTCTTGGAGTTGGCTCTCCTGAGAAAGTACGCCCTCTTTTTCTGCTCAAAAACCAAATTTACACACAAAAATTTACGCCACCTACCTCAGAAATACGGGTCTAAGTCTTCAAGGGCCGTGTGCAGCCGTTTGTAGGCTCCCTCCCTTTGGACTGCTGCAGGGAATGGAGCGACGTCACGATTCGGCAATTCAAGCTGCCCTGCAATGGCGGAGGTTCGGGGGCGGTAATGTTCAGGCGGGGCGGAGGCGGAGGAGCAATGCAGCGAGGGCGAGGGAGAGCCATAGAAGCGGATAGGGGAGATGGGCGTAGAAGCGAGCGCGAAGCGTGGTGAGAATCGCCGCGAGGAAGAAGAGGACCAGGCCGGAGGAGGCGGCGATTCCGACGAGCGGAACGGCGATGCCCACGAGCAGTCCGATCGCGCCAAGCAGTTTGAGAACGCCGAGGGTAGCGAGCCAGCGCTGACGGACGCCGAGCTTGTTCATGGTGGTAAGGATCCATGCCGGACGAGTGAAGTCGTTTGTGGCGGCGTACATGTTGGCTGCGGCAGCGAAGATGGTGACGGCGAGATAAACGGAAGACATGAACGGAATCTCCTCATGGCACAGCGCGAATTTCCGGGCAGCGACGACCACGTTGCAGGCGGCCCGACGATATGGCGTGTTCGTGCCGAGGCGCGGGATGCGCGCGCTACAGAGGTATGACTCGCGAAGACAGGGGAATGTGACATGGCGGGAGTGGCGGTGAGGCCGATCTGGCGATCGGCGTTCCCGGAGGCGGGCGAAAAGGCGGCGGGACGTGACCATCGCAGCGTCCCGAGGTGTAGTCGAAGCGGGTCAGTTTGAATTTTGGCTTATTGTGCGGCGACCCACGAAACCCCGACTGAGCCCGGAATAGCGGCCCGGGCTTGCTGCAAGAAGAAAAAGCGGATCCCTCGCTACGCTCGGGATGACACGCGCGACTCGATGTCAGGAGGTGGCGTCGGCGATGTCGTCGCGGGCCTGGCGCTGAGCGGTCTTGGCTTCGGAGTCGGCGTCGGCATCGGGCTTCAAGAAGTGGATGGCTTTGGCCAAGTCCAACGGCTTGTCGTTAGGCGGAGGCCCGCAGGAAGAGGAAGTCTCGGGCGGGACGTTGGTCATAGCCCATTTGAGGCAATCGAAATTGATGCGAGTGGTGTGCGCGGCGTGAATGGCGGCGACGCAATCTTCAAGAGCGCTGAAGGAGGAACACGCGTTTTGAATGTCTGTGCGCGCCGGGAGAAAGCGGTGGGCTTGCAGCTGGAAGGTGAGGTGTTTGGCTTCGTCCGGGTTGGCGGCGAGTTCGTCGGTGGCGGTTTTGGAGTCTTTGCGGAAGAGTTTAGCGGGGTTGTATTTTGACGGGCTGTACCAGTGGGTGGACGAGTCTGTCGCAGCAGGCGTGCTCGGTTTGGGTGCTGGAGCGGGGGACTGATCGTTTTCGGATTTCGAGCCGCGGTGGAAGAGTTTTGCGGGATTGTATCGCGACGGGCTGTACCAGTGCGTGGGCTGGGAGTCCGAAGGCTGCGTATTGCCCTTCGGGTCCTGTGCGGCTGCTGGAAGAGCCGCAGACAGGACGAGCACTCCGGCAAGAGCGATGGCGAAGCAATGTTTTTTCACGGCTACCCCTTCGAGGGCTGGGGCGAAACCGCTGGGCTTAAGAGGAATTGTAGCGCCGCGGAGCGGATGCTTACCAGAGCTGGTACCGCGAATGGATAACGCTGGCCGGGAGGACAGGGCGCGAGGAGGGTGCCGCGCCTACGGCGCTCGTTGTCCTCGTGCTCTTAACCCAGCCCTGACGGGCTGGGCTAAAGTGTGGCGCGCCTCCGGCGCTTGATTGGCCGAGGCGGTGTGGCGGCGGTGGCCGACCTGGCGATCGGCGGTCCCCGGGGGCGAGGCGGAGGTGGTGGCCGATCTCGCGATCAGTGTTTCCGGGGCGAGGTGGGAGGCGGCAGGGTTCGGGTAGGGACAAAAAAAAGGGGCGGCAAAAGAGCCGCCCCAGAGGAAATGCAGCGATCCGCAGAGTTTAGAAGTAGAAGCGCAGAGAGAGCTGGAGGTTGCGCGCGTCGTTGGTCTTGCCCAGGACCTTGCCAAAGGTCTTGGCGTTGCGCGGATCCATGCCCGGCGAACTCCAGTTGGGGTGGTTGAAGGCGTCAAAGGCTTCGGCGCGGAACTGGAAGCCGGTGCGCTCGTTGATGGGGAACTTCTTAAAGAGGCCGATGTTCCAGTTTTCGAGGCCGGGGCGGTAGATGCTGCCGCGAACGCCCTTCTGGGTGTTGAAGGTGCCAGCGGTCGGCTGGGTGAATATGGGGGTGCCATCGGGATTGGTGACGGCGAACCACTGGCCGTTGGGGCCAAACTGGCCGACGTTCTTGGGATCGCCGTTAATGACCCAGTATTGGCCAGCGGGGCAGCCGCCGAGGTCGATGCCATTGACGCTGGCGTCCATGTTGCCATCCTGGCCGACGCCGGCGTAATCGTTATTCACGGCAATGCCGCAGGGTTGGCCGGTCTGGAATTGCGTGATGCCGCTGACCTGCCAGCCGCCGAGGACCTTGCCCAGAATGCTCTGCGGATTGCGGAAGAAGGGCAGTTCGTAGAGATAGTTTGCGACGAAAACGTGGCGCGTATCGAAGTCGGAAGGACCCCAGAGGTTGTCGACGAAATAGGTGTCCGGAACGATGTCGCGCTGGTTGGAGCCGCTGTCCATGCTCTTGGAGAGCGTGTAAGCAAGGCCGAACATGAGGCCGCTGGAGAAGCGGCGGTTCCAGGTGAGCTGCAAGGAGTTGTAGGTGGAGGAGGCTACGTTGTTGGTCTCGCGGATGGAGTTGTAGCCCTTGAAGGGGCGGAGGGCGTCGATATTGACGCCGGGATTGGCGGCGACGACGGCGGGTGTCGGCTGATTGATGTCCGCTTCGCGCTGCAAGTGAAGGCCGCGGCGGCCGACGTAGCCGACGCTGACGGTGGATTTCCAGGGCAGTTCACGCTCAACGGTGACGTTATAGGACCACGCTTCGGGATTCTTGAAGTCCTTGGCCTGCGAAGTGACCGTGAGGGGCAAGCTGTTGGCACTAGTGCCGCCGGGGTTATCGACGGAACCGAAAGAGACGTTCGCAGTGGGCTGGAACGGGGGATTGCCGCCGAGAAAGATCGAGTCGCTGACGCCGAGGCGGGTGATGAAGCGGCCACCGCCGGCGCGAATGACGGTTTTCGGAGTGATCTGGTAAGCGATGCCGAGGCGCGGCTGGATGTCGCCCCACTGAATGTCGGAATAGTGGGCTGGAACGCCGCGGAAGAGAAAGTCAAATGCCCCCGAAGTGGCTTCGGGGATGCGGCCCTTGGCGGAATCAGGCCAGCCGCTGCCGGGAATTACGAGACCGTTGTAGCGGTCGCCGGAACCGGCAATGACGGCGCCGGTGGCGGGATTGATCTGGACGGCCTTGTTGGCGTCGTAGAGAGCGGGATCGAAGACGGCCATATTGCGCCAGATGGCGCTGTAGGGAACGATGACGGTGTAGCGGAGGCCGTAATCGACGCTCAGGTTCGGGCGCACTTTCCAGGAGTCCTGAGCGAAGGCTTCATACATGTGGCTGCGGAAGAGGGTGTAGGCGCGCTGGCCAAGTTCGGAATAAGTGTTGAAGAGGCCGAGGGCGGCGTTTGCTGCGGCGGCGCCGCTGGTGGGATTGCCGCCGCGAGTGTCGCCGAAGAAGAACTGACCGTTCTGGTTGTTGGTGCAGGTGGGGCAGGCGCTGACGTTGATTTCGTCGTTGTCGTTTTCACCGGAGCGCTCAAAGAGGAAGCCGAATTTGAGCGTATGTACACCCTTGACCCAGCTCACGCTGTCGGAAAGGTCGTAGATGGGGCCCGAGGAGTGCGAGGGATACGGGCCGCCGTTGAGCGTGGAGAAGCCGGTCATCGTGACGGTCGGGATTCTGGTGTCCAGCAGCTTGGTTCCCGGGAAGAGGTACGGGTAATTAAGGCCGACGGTGGTGCGGTCGAGGAAGTTCGCGGCGTCGATGGGAATGTAGACGTCGTCCAAGCTGAAGGTGGCGAGAGCCTCATTGACGAGGTTGGGGCGAATGGTCCAGACGTGGTCGATGGAGTTGGTCTGGTTGGGACGATTGAAGAACTTGGGGGTTTCGCCGCTGCCACCGTCGAGAGGTTGATATTCGAAGAACGAGTAGCTGTTGCGGCGGGCCTGGAGGCGCTGATGGCTGGTGATGTTGATGTCGATCGCCAATGTATCTTTCCGCTGATTCTGAGGATGGAGCGCGGTGGCGGTCCAGTTCTGGTTGCCGTTAATAGGAGTGGTTAGGTTTGGCGCGGGATAAGCCTTCAGGATGCCAAGGCCATTGGGCGTGGCACACGAGCCCGTGGGAGCACCGGTGCAGAGAGGAATCTTGTTGCCGGGAAAGGGTAGACCGGTGTTGGGGTCCTTGATCACGACGGCTTTACCAAAATAAAAGTTGTTGGGATCGAGGAGTTCGCTGAAATCGCCCTGGCGCATGAGCAACGACGGCACCGTCATGGAGCTGGAATCCGTGAAGCGATAGCGAACCCATTCCTGGCCCCAGTACCAGAAGATGCGAGTCTTGTTGGTGTTGAACTTTCCGGGGATATACAGAGGGCCGCCGATGTTGTAGCCGAACTGGTTGTAGCGGAAGGGCGGGACGAATTGCTGGCCGGGAGTGTGGTTGCGGGTCCAAGTATTGGCGTTGAATGCGTCGTTGCGCACGTATTCGTAGAGCGCGCCGTGAAAATCCTGACTACCGCTCTTGGTGATGATGCGGACCTGGCCGCCGGAGGAGCGGCCGTACTCTGGGAGGTAGCTCGAGGTGAGGATCTGGATCTCCTGAGTGGAGTCGACGTCAGCCGAGCCGAGGCTGGTTCCGTTGGAACGCGTGCGCGTGGCGGGAGCGCCGTCGTAAGTGATTAGGTTTTCCGGGTTACGCGAGCCGTTGAAGTTGGCGGGGCCCTGGCTGAAAGCGAAAGAGAGGCCCGCAAGGTTGCCGCCGCGCGTGCCGGGGACGAGGTTGCTCATGAAGATGGGATTGCGGCCGTTGAGTTCGAGGGAGTCAATCTGCTCGCGGGTGACGAGCTTCTGCACGGTGGCGGATTCGGTTTGCAGGGTCACGGCGCTGGCGTTGACCTGGACGGTTTGCGAGGCGGCGCCGACGGTGAGGGCGGCATCGATCGCCAGGTGGCCGCTGGGGTCGAGCTTGTTGTCGCGGGATTCATATTTCTGGAATCCAGGAGCTTCTACAGTGAGGGTGTACAGGCCGGGCGGAATGTTGGTGACGGTGTAGAAGCCGGAATCGTTGGTGGTAACGTTCCGTTGCAACCCCGTAGCATTCTGAATTATGACTTTCGCGCCGATCACTACGGCGCCCGACGGGTCCTTGACAAAGCCCGAAATCGTGCCGAGGTCGGACTGGGCGAGAAGAGGCGCGGAGCCCGGAATCAGACACAACGCCACAAAGGCAAACGTGGCGAGGAAAAACGATCGCTTTAACATTCGAATCACCCCTCAAAACAAAGTTGAAGCTGGGAAAACACACCACAAATTGTTGCGAAAACACAATTGGCCCGCGATTTTGACCCCAGCAAAACCGGGCAGAGAGATAGTGCGGGCGGGACCTAGATACCGCAACGTTTCGGCATAGTCAAGGTTTTTCTGATTGTTTCCATCAATTTAACGGGCAGTAACACGGGCGAAAGAAAGGGGCCTCGGGTGTTTGCCCGAGGCCCAAAGGCGGAGCTCACCAGCCGGTGCGGTAGTCGCGTTTGAGGAAGTCGTTGGCCGAGGCGATGTTGGTGACGCGCATATTGGCGCCGTCGTAGGAAATTTTTTTCCCAGCGCGAAGTGCGACTACGCCGAGAACCATGTTCTCGGTGAGCCGCGAAGCGTATTCGAACGGGGAAGAGGCCTTGGCTTTGCCTTTGGCGGCGTCGACCCAGTTCAGTTCGTGGTGTTCGCCGGGAATGCGCGGGAGCTTCTGCGGCGGCTTGCCGAAGGAGTCGTGAAGGGATTTGGGCAAGAGGCGCGGGTTGAGACCGTAGGTGTCGTAGAGCAATTTGCCCTTGGTGCCGATGAGAAGCGCGCCGCCTTCCTGCTTGAGTTCTTCTTCGCCGAGTTCTTCGGGACGTTCCGGCTTGAGGCCGCCGTCATACCAGGTCAATTTTACGGGCGGCATGTGGCCGTGGGGCGTGGAGCGGGCGGGGAACTCGTAAAAGATGAGACAGGCGTGCGGATAGGAAGCACGGTTGAACGGAGTGGAGATAGTCTCGACGCTGGAGGGCCAGCCAAGATCGAGTGCCCACATGGTGTGGTCGATGAGGTGCGCGCCCATGTCGCCGATGGCGCCGACGCCCCAATCGACCCAGCCGCGCCAGTTGAACGGATGATAGATCGGATGATAAGGCACTTCGGGGGAGACGCCGAGGAAGAGATTCCACTTGAGGTTTTCCGGGATGGGATAGTCGCCGGCCATGGCGGCGGCCAGGCGCGCGTCGACGCCGGGGCCGTTCCAGCGAAGCGTGTCGGCGGGTTGCTGGAGCGGGGCAGGCCGAGGCACGCCCTGCGGCCAGAAGCCGAGAGGGCGGTTGGTCCAGATGTGGACTTCGCGGACTTCGCCGATCGCGCCGGCCCAGATGTATTCGACGGCGAGGCGGCCGTCGTCGGAAGAGTGACCCTGGTTGCCCATTTGCGTGGCGAGTTTGGTTTCCTGGGCGCGCCTGGAGAGGCGGCGGGCTTCATCGACGCACCAGCAGAGAGGCTTCTGCACGTAGACGTGCTTGCCGGCGTCCATGGCGGCAAGAGCGATGGTGGCGTGCATGTGATCGGGGGTGGCGACGACAACGCCCTCGATGTCTTTTTGTTTGTCGAGCATTTCGCGGAAATCGGTGTAGCGCTTGGCTTTGGGGAGATTGTTTTTCAGCTCGACCATGTTGTCGAGACGCTCCTTGGCTTTGACGCGATCGAAGGGCGGAGCGTTCGGGTTGGAAGAGGGAGCGTTGTCGGGCTGATCGAGGCGCTTCTGGAGATTCTGAACGTCGGTGTCGAGGCGAGCGAAGCCTTTATCGGCATAGCCCCAATCAACATCGCAAAGGGCCACGATGTTCTGGCTGGCGAGATTGATCATGTTCTGGCGGCCCATGCCGCCGACGCCGATGCCGGCGATGTTGAGTTTGTCGCTGGGCGGCGTGAAGCCGCGTCCCAGCACGTGACGCGGCATGATGGCGAGAGCGGCGCCGCCTTTGGCGGCGTTGCTGAGAAAACCTCGGCGGGTGATTTCGTGGTCTTTGGTCATGGGTCCCCCTTGGAAGAGGAGACATTATGCCGCCCAAGCGGAAGAGACCAAATTGTTTTTTTCAAAAACGTTTCGGGAGTAAACGACGGTTTCAGGCGTGAGCGCGGTGAGCGACAGCCGGTTTCAGGCCGCGGTAATAGGCGACACGGCCAAAAACCAGGGATCGCTGGGCGATTTTGGCCGGATCTTCGAAGCCGGCCTGGCTCATGAGATTCAGGATGCGGCTTCCGGCGTTGTCGCGCAGGCGATGGCTGGCGTGGAAAAAATGCGCTAGAAATCCATGACCGGATTCAGGGCCGGCGAAGTCCGCCATGTGAAAGGAACCGCCGGGCCGGAGGACGCGATAGGCCTCGCGCAAAGTTTTCTCTTTATCTTCCGGACGGAGATGGTGGTACATGAACGAGGACAAGACGCGGTCGAATGAGGCATCGGGATACGGGAGCTCGTCGGAGTAGCCGCGATCAAATTTCACGGTGACGCCGGCGCGTTGCGCTTTCCGTTCGGCGCGCACGAGGGCTTTGGGGTCGGGATCCAGAGCGCTGAGATCGGCGTCGGGATAAAGCTGCTTCAGTTGGACGGCAAGGGTCCCGGTGCCGCAGCCGATATCGAGGATGCGCTGCTGCGGCCTGATGCCGGTATGATCCAGCAGAGTTCGCCTGGCATCGTCGCCACCCAACAGTTTCACGAACGGATCATACAAGGGAAGAGCCCAGTCCCGGCCCGCGGCCGGCAGATAAGCCTTGTGCGTTTGGCTCATGCGTGCTCCTCGTGGGAAGCGGGATCGGTCTCTTCTCGCTTCCTTTTCTGTACTAGATGCTACCTGAGGTCTGGACGGTACGACGAAACATGCGCGGCCGAAGCGAAAAGAAAAGGGGCGGCCGCGCGGCCGCCCTCAGCGTGTCTCTGGTGAAGAATTGAGGAAGTCTCAGGGGGCGTCGGGCCGACGTTTCAGAGTTGGACGATCATCATCGTCGGAGGACGGATCGGTTTGCGTCTGCGTCTTGTTCTTACCGGATTGCTCGGTGCGCGTGCGCAAGGTCGGCTTGCCGGGGGCGTTGTCCTGGGCCTTGCGGGCAAACATGATGTTGCGGAGGCGGGCCTTGACGGAGTCGAACTCGGAAGTGGTAACGACGTATTCGTTTTTGGCCGGAAGAATGCGCGCAATTTCCTTCTGGGTATTTTCAATGCGTTCCGGCGTCGGCGGATGGGTCGAAAAGAGCTTCGACACGGTGCCGGGGCGGCGCTTTTCGTCGGCCTGAATACGCTCGAAGAACGTGATGTAAGCGTTGGGATCGTATCCGGCCTTGTACATGTATTGCAGGCCGAGGAAGTCCGCTTCGCGCTCGTTGTCGCGCGAGAACTTGAGGAAAGTGAGAGGGATGGCCAGGTTCATACCCTGATAGATACCGTAGCCGGCCCAACCGTAGGGAATGAAAATCATGGCAGGAATCGAAGCGAGCTGCATCAGTTCGCCCTTGGTGGCGTTCTTGGTGCCGTGGCGCGCGGCGACGTGGGCGATTTCATGGGCCATAACGCCGGCCAGCTCGGATTCTTCCTGCGCGCGGAGAATGAGACCGCTGTTGACGTAGAAAAAACCGCCGGGGAGAGCAAAGGCATTGACCTCGTCGGAATCGATGACCTTGATGGTGAAGGGAACGCGCGCGTCGGAATTGCGCACCAAGTTCTGGCCGACGCGGTTCACGTATTCGGTTACGACCGGATCGTCGATCAGTTTGGAAGAGCGTTCGACTTCCTGAGCGAGTTGCTTGCCGAGCGCGATTTCCTTTTCGAGGGAATAGAAATTCATACCCTTGCCGACGTTGCGGTTGCCAATCGCGTCTACATCTTCCTTGGAATTCTTAGGATGAACGTCGTCTTGCTGCGGAACCGGAGCCTCTTCCTTCTTGGTCTGGGACGGGGGAGGCTGCTGAGACGGTTGCTGCGCGGTGGGCTGCGTTGTGGGTTGCGTTGTTGGCGGTGTTTGAGAAGGGTCCTGGCCCGGTGATTGGGTTTGCGCGGAGACAAGGCCCGGGGCCACCGCCATGGCGAGTCCAAGCGCGGGTCCCAGAAGATACCGGAGATTGATGGTCATGGAGCCCACCTCCACTTTCGCCAATTATACACCCCGTCGCCGAACACGACGTGGTTTGAGCCTCAGGAAATACGATGTTTCGAGGGCAAATAAGGTTTCTTTGGGCCGAAAGGGTTCTTGGACGCTCGGCAAGTTAGGAGTAGGGCTGGGCCATGGACTGGAGTTACCGGGGCGGCACCATGGTTGGGTGGTATCGCGGCGCCTGCCCGGAAGCAGCCATACACGGTTGACACCCCAGGGCTTGGCCACTAAAGTCGTGAGTTGCCTATGGCGGTCTCGAAAATTCAGATTGGACAACTCTGGAAAAAGGAAGGCACCGGGGAGATTTACCTGGTGACGCGGGTCTATTCGGAAGCGCTGAGCACGATGGCGGTGCTGAGGAAGTCCGGAGCGGAAAACGAGCCCTTTTTGCGGGTCCGGGTGGAGCGAAGCGGGGCGGGGCAGACGCTGCCGGGGTTCTCCCCGGCGCAGGAAAACGAGACGCGATAACGCCTCCTAGATCGAACGAACCTCCAGTTTGACCACGTCGTCTACTTTCATTAACTCCTTTTGCAAGAAGGGCTCACCGTACTTTACGCCGATCTTCTGGCCGTAATGGCGAGCGAGCTGGTTCATTTCATCTTCCAGACGGTCTATGGCCAGGAAGACCTTGCTTTTCTTGGCGGCGCCCTTGGGCAGGAACTGGGAACCGTAGGCGAGAATGGCACGCCGACGCTGCTCGAATTGAGCGGTGATGTCCACGATGAAGGTAGGGCGAACGTCGGCGTAAGAGATGGAGTACAGGATTTTGAAGGGGCGGAAGGGTTCTCCTTCAAGAGGAAGTTGCTTGAGGCCTGCCAGGAAGCAGCCTTCGTAGCCCAGAGCCGAGGCGTGGTAGTGGTCGGGATGGCGCGCTTCCCAATAGGGGAGAATTACGGTGTGGGGCCGGAGCTTACGGATGACCTGGGCCAAAGCGAGTTTGTGCTGGCGCGAGGCTTGGACGTCGGAATCAGGCACGCCCAGGGTTTCGCGCCAACTCACGCGGAGAAGTTTGGCGGCTTTGGCGGCCTCCCT